>ENA-OPSN01000256-OPSN01000256.1-human-gut-metagenome-genome-assembly--contig:-NODE-256-length-28344-cov-2.696631_pt1 | contig 28344 bp, 23 predicted proteins | sample MGYA00241808_ERZ501907 | MGnify/ENA primary metagenome ERZ501907 (study PRJEB25962, sample SAMEA2042218) | human gut metagenome | biome: human gut; feature: human-associated habitat; material: faeces...
ACGTTATTATTTACGGTCATAATTCTTGTTATCAGTGTCGTGTTGCTATCGATAAAAGTGCTGTTGAAAAAGGGAGGAAGGTTCCCGAATACGCATATCGAAGGAAACAGGGCGTTGGGTAAGAAAGGTATATTTTGTGCGAAGACCATGGATCGTATGGCGGTGAAGCAAAAGGGACTCTATGACATCATGAACGAAATAAAAGAATAAAAAAATAAGATTTAAATTGCACTTTATGAAGAACATTAACTACGTTATTAACGGTGTGCTAGCGGTGGCTGTCGTAATCTTGTATATTATGCAATTTTCCGGCAAGAAAGAATCAAGCGTAACAAGAACATTCGCGTCAGCGGGAGACACAACGGCCTTACTTCCGATCGCTTATGTAAATGTGGATTCCCTGTTACTTAATTACAATTATTCCAAGGATCTGAACGAGATCATCTTGAAGAAACAAGAGAATTCCCGTGCTAACATCACCCAGAAAGCCCGTAGTTTACAAGGCGAGATGCAAGATTTCCAGCGTAAGGTAGAAAATAACGCTTTCCTTACCCGTGAGAGGGCGGAGCAAGAGCAACAACGTTTATTGAATAAGCAACAAGAGTTGCAGAACTTAGATAACCAATTGGCTCAAGAGTTGATGCAAGAGCAGCAGAAGTTGAACGAGCAATTACGCGATACGGTTGTTTCTCAATTGAAGGCTTTCAATCTGGGTAGAGGCTATCAAGTGGTATTCAGCAATACGGTAGGAGATAATATCCTTTTGGCTGGCGATTCCTATGATATCACAGGCGAATTGCTGGAATACTTGAATAAGAATTATTCCTCTCCGGCCAAGTAAGCTATTAATAGAATTTATAAAAGAAAGGGTGTATCAAAGGAACGTTTGATACACCCTTTTTTTAACGGTGCTTACCGGGGACTTTATAGAAGATATACTGTATCTGCAAAGTAATATATACTGCGTTGGCCTGGTCAGTATATATTCATCGGTCGGGTCAGTAGCACTGCGTTTTGCGGCCAATTACTCTTTAGGAGTAACGAAAGCGGTATATACCTGTAAGATAGCGGCTACGCTCAAGCAAAGGATCCACTCGGTACGGTTGTTGAACATAAAGCCGGAAGATACGATCATTAGAAGTCCGGCGAATACGTTGAAACGGTGGAGCCGGCGGCGACGAAAGTCCAAGTCCTTAACCGGAAGGGTCAGATAGCAAACGGCTATACCCGCCGCACCGACAGCGAATAAATAAGGGGCGACAGCCCAATGAGTAAGAAACAATATGGCACCGGCTAATACGAGTAATCCCGCTACGCCGAAAATAATCGATCTGATTTGTTGATTCATTTATTTGTCCTTGATAATAAAAACATCCTCGTTCGACCTTTTCATGAAATACTCTTCACGGGCGAAACGTTCCAGTCCCTCCTTGTCCGTATGAAGGTCGTTTAATTTCTTGCTGTTGATCTCGATCTCCTTTTGGTAATGTTTGATCTCTTTCTCCAAACCGCGTATTTTCTCGTCGTACGTATAGCGTTTATACAGGCTGCTATCGCCTACCGTAAAGGTGACGATAAGGAACACGATGGTAACCAACCAATAAGCGTTGATCCACGATAGATACTTTATGTAAAACTCTTTTATGCGTGACATCAGAACATCGTTTTCGCGAAGATAATGAATTATTTTGTTTATCTTTGTCTTATCAATAAAAAGCAGAGAATGGATAATTATATTGTATCGGCAAGAAAATATCGCCCGTCCACTTTCCGGAGTGTAGTAGGGCAGAAGTCTCTTACCACTACGCTGAAAAACGCGATACAAAGTAACAAATTAGCGCATGCTTACCTGTTTTGCGGTCCTCGTGGAGTAGGAAAGACCTCGTGTGCCCGTATCTTTGCGAAGACGATCAATTGCTTGAATCCGACGGCGGATGGCGAGGCTTGCAATGCGTGCGAGTCGTGCCGGGCTTTCAATGAGCAGCGTTCTTACAATATCCATGAACTGGATGCCGCCTCGAATAACTCGGTGGACGATATCCGTACCTTGATCGACCAAGTGCGTATCCCGCCTCCAATCGGTAAATACAAAGTCTTCATTATTGACGAGGTCCATATGTTGACAACCGCCGCTTTCAACGCATTCTTGAAGACATTGGAGGAACCTCCGCATCATGCTCTCTTTATCTTGGCTACGACCGAGAAGCACAAGGTGCTTCCCACGATCCTTTCCCGTTGTCAGATCTATGATTTCTCCCGTATATCCATCGCCGACATGGTGGAGCATTTGCAATATGTCTCTTCGCAAGAGGGGGTAACTGCGGAACCGGAAGCCTTGAACGTGATCGCTCAGAAGGCGGATGGAGGTATGCGCGACGCTTTGTCTATCTTTGACCAAGTGGTAAGTTTCACGAATGGCAATATCACGTATCAAGCGGTTATCGATAACTTGAACGTGCTGGATTATGAGTATTATTTTCGTCTGACAGATGCGATCTTATCCGGCAATGTGCGGGCTTCTTTATTGATCTTGAATGAGATATTAGGCAAAGGATTCGACGGGCAGAATATCATAACCGGTTTGGCTGGGCATTTCCGGGACTTATTGGTATGCCGGGATGAGTCCACCTTGGTGCTATTCGAGGTGGGAGCTTCTATACGGGAACGATATAAGGAGATGGCGAAACATTGTCCGGATCAACTTCTGTTCAAGGCGATAGAGCTAGCGAATACGTGCGATTTGAATTACCGTGCCAGCCGCAATAAGCGTCTTTTATTGGAATTGACGTTGATTCAGCTCTGTCAATTAACACAGGTGGCCGTCGACGATAAAAAAAAAGCGTTAATTGAGCCGATTGCTGGGACGAATCCGTCTTCTCAAGCGGTGAATAGCGGGCAGCCCCAACAGCCGCCTCAAGCTCCTTCAGTTACGGCAGCGGCCGGTGCTCCACAAGTTATGAGTACGCACATGCCGAGCTCGGTTCCTGCGCCACCTCCGTCTACAGCGCCTAATCCGGCTCGTAAAACGGCTCGTTCGATGGGGATCTCCATGAAGGAGATCGGAGTGGAGAAGCCTAAGCAACAAACCGTTCAACAAGCGACAACGAACGTAAAGGAGGTAGTAACTCCCTTTGACAATGATTCCTTGGTTCGTGAATGGGATAATTACGCCGCAACGATTGACAAGAAAGTGTATCTTAAGAATACGATGATCAATTGCAAGCCTACCTTGCAAGAGAATTATTATTTCGAGGTAGCTGTACATAACCCGGGGCAGCAAGAGGAATTGATCAATAATGCGATCCATATCCTGCCATTTCTCCGCCAGCATCTTAATAACAGCCGCATCCAGATGCGTGTCCGGATCGTAGAGGGAAATGAGAAGCACTTGGCTTATACATCCACGGAGAAGCTAGAGCTGCTGATGAAGATAAATCCTACCTTGGGTCGTTTGAGGGATGAGTTTAATTTGACGTTAGATTAAGTAGATGTGCTAAAGATCCCAAGAAGGGATCTTTAGTCTTATTTTTTATTCCTTTGTCTCAAGATAAACCACTTGAGTTTGCAAATACTCCTCAAGTCCATGTTTTCCGTCCGCACCACCGATTCCGGATTTACGCCATCCCGCATGGAAGCCTTGCATAGCCTCAAAATTCTCACGGTTAATATAAGTCTCCCCGAATTTTAAGGAACGCATTACCTTGAATGCGTTATCCAAGTTTTGTGTATATACGGAAGATGTCAATCCATATTCGCAATCATTCGCCCATGCGATAGCGTCGTTGATGTCCGAATATTCGACAACCGGTAGCACGGGGCCAAAAGTCTCTTCTTGTATGATATCCATTTTCTGCGTAACACAATCCAAAACGGTCGGTTCGAAGAAATATCCTTTTGTACCGATCCTATGACCACCACACAGTAGCCTAGCACCTTGCTGGATCGCTCTTTCTACTTTTTTCTCCATAGACTTCAACGCACTGGCTTCGATAAGAGGTCCCATATCCAGATCCGCGATCTCATTGGGGTTTCCTACTTTTACCTGCTTCATGCCGGCGACTAGTTTTTCCATGAAGGTCTCTTTTATCGCTTTGTCTACATAAACCCGTTCGGCACAATTACATACCTGTCCGGTATTGATCACACGAGAGGCAATAATGGATTTAACGGCGAGATCGACATCTGCGTCCTTCATCACGATAGCCGGGGCTTTACCTCCTAACTCCAGAGAAACTTTCGTGATATTAGGAGCGGCGGCTGCCATGGTCTGTTGTCCGGCTCCCACGCTTCCTGTCAGACTTACCATGCCTACTTTCGGATTCGCCGAGAGTTCATGACCAATCACGCTACCCCGTCCATTTACTAGATTGAAAACGCCGGCAGGCAAACCTGCCTCCTCCACGATCTGCGCGAATACATATGCGTTCTCTGGCGTAAGCTGGCTAGGTTTTATTACGATCGTATTTCCGGTGATCAAGGCCGGCGCGGCTTTACGAGCGACTAGAAAGAATGGGAAATTCCAAGGTAGGATACCTGTCGTTACTCCAATCGGTCTCTTAAATAAGAAAATGTTTTCATGAGGGCGGTCACTGGGAATGATTTCCCCTTCGTACCGGCGGGCCCAGCCTGCCATGTAATCCATATAGTCCGCGGTAAAAAGGACTTCAACATTGGCGAGTCCTTGGGTTTTGCCTCCTTCACGGACGATGATGTCGATCAGTTCCTTCTCTCTCTTACGGATGCCAGCCGCTATCTTTGTCAGATAAGCAGCCCTTTCTATGGAGGGCGTTCTTTCCCATTGATTCTGCGCTTTCTCTGCGGCATCGATCGCTTTTCTGGCATCTTCAACCGTCCCGTCGGGCATCAGTGAAATAACCTCTTCGGTAGAAGGATTCAATACCTTGATCCATTTCCCAGACTCATTATCAATGAATCTGCCATCTATAAACATTTTCAATTCTTTCATGATACTATTTTTAGGTTGAATAATTTGTTCTTAAAAGTACGGAAAGGAAGGAATGGCAATGTTTTAAAAATGATAATAGTTCTATCAGAAATGATAGTGAATCAAGATAATAGGGTAGATATAGGAAAAACAGCCTCAAGAAGTTGATCTTCTCAAGGCTGTTTTTTTATAGAATGATCGTTTTTCGTTTTAGCAGGCTTTGAAGCTCATGTCCAAGCTCTTCACGGAGTGAGTCAATGCCCCTACGGAGATGAAGTCTACGCCACATTCCGCGTAATCACGTAATGTGTCGAACGTGATACCGCCGGAAGACTCTACCTCGAAACGTCCGTTGATGCGGCGAACCGCTTCTTTTGTATTCTCGATATTGAAATTATCCAACATAATACGATCGATACCGCCTACTTTCATGGCTTGTTCCAACTCGTCGAAGTTACGAACCTCGATCTCGATCTTTAGGTTCTTACCTTTTTCTTTCAGATAGTTTTGCGCACGTGTAATCGCTTGCTCGATGCCTCCAGCAAAATCCACATGATTATCTTTCAATAAGATCATATCGAACAAACCGATGCGATGGTTCATGCCGCCACCGATACGTACGGCCTCTTTCTCGATCATACGCATACCGGGAGTTGTCTTGCGAGTATCCAAAACGTGTGTCTTGGTACCTTCCAACGCCTTGGCGTATTTACGGGTCGTAGTAGCGATACCGCTCATGCGTTGCATAACGTTCAGCATCAACCGTTCGGTCTGCAATAAGGATTGGATCTTACCTTCCACCACGAACGCTATATCCCCTTTTTTCACTTCGGCTCCGTCTTGTATAAAGACCGTCATTTTCAGTTCCGGATCGAAGTCGTGGAAGATACGTTTAGCCATTTCCACGCCGGCCAATACGCCATCTTCCTTGATGATCAGCTGGCTTTTCCCCATCGCTGTCTCGGGGATGCAACATAAGGTGGTATGATCGCCATCGCCAATATCCTCGGCAAACGCTAATTTGATTAAGTCGTCAATAAGTTTGTCCATCTTTTATTCTATTCTGATTGATTGTATAATCGCTGTATTCCCTTCGGCACGGTACGTGATGTTTACACGATACTCACCGGAAGACGTCGGAAGCTTTCCGACAAGGAAACCGCTTTCCTTTTTATCCGCATGATGTACGACCGAGAATCCGGAAGGCTTATTCGAACTGAAAAATGAGGACAACATAGAGACGGCCTCACTTCCGTTACATTTCTTAGAGGAACTGGGCAAGGCTACATCCACCACCTTATCCATAGCACCGGATAGAGAGGAGGCATTTCCTGCCTTGAAAGCATTTGATATACTGGTAATATCCGCCGCCTGCGCACATACGAACGCGAATATCAAGGCGAATGTAAGTAAGAGTCGTTTCATAAGCTTTCTTTATTTTATTGAGTAATTAGTGGCAAAGGTATGTATTTTTCTTGTAACTTAGCCTTTCTAAACATGTAAATGTAAGTAGATGAAGATTGGACTGATTGTGATTGGTAAGACGGATGCCGGTTATTTTGTGGAGGCTATCAATGAGTATAAAAATCGCTTGACACATTATATACCCTTTGAAATGGAAGTCATACCGGATATAAAGAACGTGAAGAATCTCTCTGAGGCGCAGCAAAAGGAGAAGGAGGGAGAATTGATTTTAAAGGCCTTGCAGCCCGGCGATTATTTGGTGTTGCTGGATGAGAAAGGGAAGGAGTTTACCTCCATGCAATTTTCTACTTATCTGGAAAAGAAAATGCATACGGTCCCGAAACGCTTGGTATTTGTGGTAGGCGGTCCTTACGGTTTTAGTGAAGCTGTGTATAAGGCGGCATCGGAAAAGATCTCGTTGAGCAAGATGACTTTTTCCCACCAGATGATCCGACTGATCTTTATCGAGCAGATTTACCGGGCAATGACGATCTTGAATAACGAGCCTTATCATCACGAGTAGTTGCGTCGGTTAACGGCAGTATAGGCGTAGCCCTATACCTATACTGCCGTAAGCTCACGCCTATACTGGCGTAGCCTTACGGCAATACTGGTGTTTTTTTACCCGGATTAATGGACTAATTTCAACCCGACGATCCCTATCAATATCAAAGATAAGAACAATAACCTGAATATATTTGCGGAATCATGGAAAAACAAGATTCCAAGAAGAACAGTCCCTATAGCCCCGATCCCGGTCCAGATTACATAAGCCGTACCGATTGGGATGCTTTTCTGGGCGAGATATAAGAAATAGCCGCTTAAGCCCATGGATAAGATCGATAAACCTATAAACCAAATAAAATATTTGGAATGCATACTTGCTAATTTAAAGCCCAGCGGCCAGCCGATCTCGAATAATCCGGCTATAATTAACAGAATCCAAGCCATATAGAATTAGTCTTAAAAGTTTTCCCGTGTCTTTTGGATCAATAAATAATCCAATAAAGTCATGGCGGTCATAGACTCGACGATAGGTACCGCACGAGGCAATACGCATGGATCATGACGTCCGCGTGCCTTTAATATCGTATCCTCTCCCTCCATATTAACCGTTTCTTGTTCCATCAAGATCGTAGCGACCGATTTAAAGGCTACCCGGAAATAAATATCTTGTCCGTTGGATATCCCTCCTTGGATACCGCCGGAATTATTGGTACGAGTATTGATATGCCCGTTATCATTGAAAAAGCGATCGTTCCTTTCCGATCCGCGGAAGAAGGCGGCGTTGAATCCGTCTCCATACTCGAAGCCTTTCACGGCGTTGATCGTAAGCATCGCATGTCCCAACGCGGCATGTAACTTGCCGAACACAGGCTCTCCCAATCCGACGGGAACCCCTTTCGCCACACAGGTAATAACACCGCCGATCGTATCTCCTTTTGATTTGACCTCAGCGATCAAGGTTTCCATCTCTGAGGCGGTCTTCGGGTCCGGGCAACGTACATCGCTCTTTTCCGTCAAGCTTAAATCATAATCTTGGTAACTACCCGCTAATTTGATCGGGCCGACCTGCGAGGTATAAGCTTGAATCTGTATGCCGTATTGCTTAAGGGCGAGTTTAGCAATAGCCCCAGCCACGCAACGAGCGATCGTTTCCCGGGCGGACGAACGTCCACCTCCACGGGGATCACGGATTCCATATTTCGTTTGATAGGTATAATCAGCATGGGAAGGACGGTAAACCGTTTTCATATTGTCATAGTCAGAGGAATGTTGGTTTTTGTTCCAGATGATGAAACCTATCGGCGTACCGGTTGTCTTTCCCTCGTAGATACCAGAAAGAAACTGTACCTCATCATCCTCTTTACGGGGGGTCGTGATACGGGATTGTCCCGGTTTACGACGGTTCAGCTCTTGCTGGATGAATGCCGTATCTAATTCGATCCCGGCTGGGCATCCGTCGATCACGCCGCCGATACCGGGGCCGTGCGATTCGCCGAACGATGTTAATCTATAAATATTACCAAAAGTATTCACCGTTTTGTCTAATTGAAAATTGAAAACTGAAAATTGAGAATCAAAAGCCGATGATTAGGCACTTCTCCTAATTTTCAATTTTCAATTCTCAATTTCCCTTTATTTAGTGGCATCCACCACAACCGCAGCCACCCTCGTGGTTATCGCCACAATCGCTACCGCAATCGTCGCAACCGCAACTGCATCCACCTGCGGGAGCGGAGAAGGCAGCGATCTCTTCCGCTGTCGGTTCGTGTACGTCGATTACCTCGCCGCTGAAATGCAAAGTCTCGCCAGCCAACGGATGTTGAAGTCCATTACCACGATATCATCCTTCACTTCCAATACGGAGCCGTTCATACGGTTGCCATTAGAATCCATCATCGGTACGGTATTACCTTCCTTGATCATCTCGGCGTCGAATTTACCGTCTACCTCGAAGATATTCTTCGGAAGATCCAATACGTGCTCCTCGTTATATTCGCCATAAGCCTCGGCTGGCTCGATGGAGAAGTTGAACGTGCCACCTACTTCCAGCCCGTTCAAGGCTTTCTCGAATGCCGGAAGCATCATGCCTGTTCCGTAGATGAATTTCAAAGGAGCCTCGACCGTCGCTTTTTCCATTAACTCACGTTCTTCACCTTCGCCAACGTTCAGGTCGTATGCAACCGCAACGTATTTGTTTGCTGTAATTTTCATTTGTAATTGTATTTATGATAAATAAAATGGCAACAAATTTACGCATAATTTCCGACTTGTCTGCCCAATCTCTGGATAATTAAATAGGCAAACGACTCTATTTCTTATCTATCGCTTTTTTCAAAGCATCCAGTGCGGAAGACAGGACGGAACGCGGATAGCCGATATTCAAACGCATATGCCCTTCACCTCCGGGACCGAACATGCTTCCGTCGTTCAGCAACAGGCCGGCTTTATCTTGGAACAAGCTTACCAGTTCAGGCTGGCTTAGTTTCAGGTCACGGCAATCCAACCATACAAGGAAAGATGCCTGAGGGGGATAGACTTTGATCTTCGGGAGTTTGGATTTGCAATATTCATCTACGAAGCGGACATTCTCAGTGATATACATCCGCATCTGTTGCAACCATTCGGCTCCGTATGTATAAGCCGCTTCTGTTGCCGTATAGGCAAAGATCGTCCCGGCATTGAATTCTCCTGCTTCCATGAAGGAATAGAATTTTTCTCGTATTTCCGCATTGGGAATGATCGAATAGGAGGTGACGATTCCGGCAATGTTGAAAGTCTTGCTCGGAGCCATGAAAGTAATGCTGCAATTGGCGGCTGTCTCCGAAACCGTTGCAAACGGATGATGCGTATATTGCGGATAAGCCATCTCTGCATGTATTTCATCGGAGATAACGAGTATATTGTGTTTGGCACAAACCTCGGCCAACTTGACCAGTGTGTCTTTTTTCCAGACGACACCGCCTGGATTATGAGGGTTGCAAAGGATCAGGACTTTGCAATGCTCATCGATGACCGATTCAAGATTCTCGAAATCCATCTCGTAAATGTCGTCTACTGTTTTGAGCGGGTTGTAGACAACCTCACGGTGCATGTTTTCCGGAACGATGCGGAAAGGATGGTAGACCGGTGGCTGGATAATTACTTTGTCACCAGGTTTGGTGAAGCACTGCAAAACGAAACCGATTCCCTTTACGATGCCGGGAATATAACTAAGCCATTCGCGTTGGATTTTCCAGTTATGTTTATAATGTACCCACTCGATGATACTGTTATAATAGGAATCCGAATCGAATGTGTACCCGAAAATCTCATGCTCCAGACGCTTCTTGATTGCGTTGACAATAAAGTCTGGTGTCCGGAAATCCATGTCGGCTACCCAAAGTGGAACAAGGTTCTCGTTACCGAAGTCTTTCTTTAGAAGATCGTACTTGACACAATTGGTTCCACGACGTTCGATGATCTCGTCAAAGTTGTATTGTTTCATTATCTCTATAAGTTCAGTCTGTTGATCGGGGTCAAAGATACGAATTATATTTAGAAACTGTTTCGATTCCGACATTTGGGTAGTTACACAACCGGACTTTTAATTTTGTCTCGTCCTGAATAGATTGACTGTGTATTAAAAAATCCTGTTATAGGTTGTCTATAAATGTAAATAACTGACACTTGTAAATGAGTCGGGTACGAAAAGTATCATAGAGTGGCAACTGCCATACTTTTATCGTCAGGCTATAAAGCCATAGAGCTTTTGACCTACGTCGAATATCTTTTTGCCCAAGGTCGAAAAGGCTTTTGCCATTAGGCAAAAAGGCTTTCGGCCTTGGGCAAAAACGTAAGAAGTTATAATTAAATCTGTACGAGACAGGGTGAAAGCAGATCTTTAAGGTGAAGCCAGTCCGAATGTCTGCCTTCACCTTAAAGATCTGCTTTTATTTTAATATATAGCAAGACGATGGTGAAGCCTACTCGCATATTCTTTCATATGAAAAGTTAGGCGGAAACAATCCAGACAGGTATTTCGGATTTGATAATGGAAGATTGGAAGGATGTGTTAAACTGCAAGCCTATCTTGTTTCTTTGCTTGAGAAATGTAAGATAAATTGATATTTTTCTTTTAATTTCTTTGGAGGTATGAATTATTGTTCTACATTTGCAGCGTCAAACAATAATAAAGACGTAAGAAAAGATGATGAACAATGTATTGCATATTATTCTCGTGGTGGTCCTTCTAGTCATTAGCAGGTAAGGAGAAAGGTGTGCAAGAAATTGTGAAGTCGTATAAAGATATTTCTTAAGCCTTTCTCCATACAGAGAAGGGCTTTTTTAATATAATAATATTTAGGATAAGAAAATAGGGGCGGTTCGTGAGCCGTTCGAAAACAACAAATAATATGATGAAGAATCCGTTAAGAAGTTCATACAGCACAGAGGGCAGACGCATGGCCGGGGCTCGCGCTTTGTGGCGTGCCAACGGTCTGAAAGAAGAGCAGTTCGGTAAACCGATTATAGCCATTGTGAATTCATTTACCCAGTTTGTACCCGGCCATGTCCATCTGTATGAGATCGGGCAGCAGGTAAAAGCGGAGATTGAAAAGTTGGGTTGCTTTGCTGCCGAATTCAATACGATTGCCATTGACGACGGCATTGCGATGGGGCATGACGGTATGCTGTACTCGTTGCCCTCGCGCGACATCATAGCCGACAGCGTGGAGTATATGGTGAATGCGCATAAGGCGGATGCCATGGTGTGCATCAGCAACTGCGACAAGATTACTCCGGGTATGCTTATGGCTGCGATGAGGCTGAACATCCCTACGGTGTTCGTTTCCGGCGGTCCTATGGAAGCCGGGGAGTGGAACGGACAGCATCTCGACTTGATTGATGCGATGATTAAGTCGGCCGACAACAGCGTGAGCGATGCGGAGGTTGCCAAGATTGAACAGCATGCCTGTCCCACCTGCGGATGCTGTTCGGGTATGTTTACCGCCAATTCCATGAACTGTCTGAACGAAGCTATCGGACTGGCTCTTCCGGGTAACGGTACGATTGTGGCTACCCACGCAAACCGCAAGCAACTGTTTAAGGACGCTGCCAGGCTGATTGTTGAAAACGCTTATAAGTATTATGAGGAAGGAGACGAAAGTGTGCTCCCCCGCAGCATTGCCACCCGCGAGGCGTTCCTGAATGCGATGACGCTGGATATTGCAATGGGCGGTTCTACCAATACGGTGCTTCACCTGCTGGCGGTGGCCCATGAAGCCGGAGCGGACTTCACGATGGACGACATAGATATGCTGTCGCGCAAAACGCCCTGCCTGTGTAAAGTTGCTCCCAATACCCAAAAATATCATGTACAGGATGTAAACCGTGCCGGCGGCATCGTTGCCATTATGGGCGAACTTGCCAAAGGCGGATTGGTGGACACGGCCGTACGCCGCGTAGACGGAATGACGCTGGCCGAGGAGATAGACAGGTATTGCATCACCGGCCCGAACGTCTGTGAGGAGGCGGTCAGGAAATATTCCAGTGCCGCTGCCGGAAAGTTTAATCTGGCACTCGGTTCGCAGGATACTTATTATAAGGAATTGGACACCGACCGTGCCGAAGGTTGTATCCGCGACCTGCAGCATGCTTACAGCAAGGACGGCGGACTGGCTGTACTGAAAGGAAATATAGCGCAGGACGGTTGCGTGGTAAAAACGGCGGGAGTGGATGAAAGCATCTGGAAGTTTACCGGTCCTGCCAAAGTATTCGATTCGCAGGAAGCAGCGTGCGACGGTATTCTGGGTGGAAAGGTTGTCAGCGGCGATGTCGTTGTCATTACCCACGAGGGTCCGAAAGGCGGTCCGGGCATGCAGGAAATGCTTTATCCCACTTCGTACATCAAATCCCGCCATTTGGGCAAGGAGTGTGCGCTGATTACCGACGGACGCTTCAGTGGCGGCACTTCCGGACTGAGCATCGGACATATCTCTCCCGAAGCTGCTGCCGGAGGCAATATCGGTAAGATTCAGGACGGTGACATCATCGAAATAGATATACCGAACCGCTCTATCAATGTGAAACTGACGGATGAGGAGCTGGCTGCCCGTCCCATGACGCCGGTAACCCGCGACCGCCAGGTGTCGAAAGCATTGAGAGCGTATGCAAGTATGGTAAGCTCGGCTGATAAAGGGGCTGTGAGACTGATAGAATAATTGGGAATTCCGTACCCGAAAAACAATAATAAATAGATATGGAAAACTTAATAACAGGCGCAGAAGCATTGATGCGCTCTCTGGAGCATCAGGGAGTAAAGACCATTTTCGGTTATCCGGGTGGCAGCATCATGCCGGTATTCGATGCCTTGTACGATCACCGGAAGAATTTGAATCACATCCTGGTTCGCCACGAACAGGGGGCTACTCATGCCGCACAAGGCTTTGCACGTGTGTCGGGCGAGGTCGGCGTATGTCTGGTTACCAGCGGTCCGGGCGCTACGAATACCATTACAGGTATTGCAGATGCCATGATAGACAGCACGCCGGTTGTTGTCATTGCCGGACAGGTGGCTACGGGATTTCTCGGAACGGATGCCTTTCAGGAAGTGGATTTGGTAGGCATTACGCAGCCTATCACGAAGTGGAGTTACCAGATTCGCCGTGCGGAAGATGTGGCATGGGCGGTGGCACGCGCTTTCTATATCGCACGGAGCGGACGTCCCGGTCCGGTGGTGCTGGATTTTGCCAAGAATGCCCAGGTGGATAAGACGGAATACACGCCTGTCGAAGTGGATTATGTACGCAGTTATCTGCCTGTGCCCGAAATGGAACCGGAAGCCATACAACAAGCCGCCGAACTGATAAATGCGGCGGAGCGTCCGTTGGTATTGGTGGGGCAGGGCGTGGAACTCGGCAATGCACAGAACGAATTGCGTGCTTTCATCGAAAAGGCGGATATACCTGCGGGATGTACGCTGCTGGGGCTTTCCGCATTGCCCACGGCTCATCCTCTGAACAAAGGCATGCTGGGTATGCACGGCAATCTGGGACCGAATATCAATACCAATAAATGCGATGTGCTGATTGCAGTGGGTATGCGCTTTGACGACCGTGTTACGGGCAAGCTGGCTACGTATGCGTCGCAGGCAAAAATAATCCATTTCGACATCGACCCGGCGGAGATAGACAAGAACGTAAAGACGGATGTGGCCGTATTGGGCAACTGTAAGGAGACTCTTGCCGCAGTAACCGAATTGCTGAAACCTGCCGGACATAAAGAGTGGCTGGACAGCTTCCTGCCCTACGAGCAGATGGAAGAGGAGAAGGTTATTCGTCCCGAACTGCATCCGGCAGGGGATAAGTTGAGCATGGGCGAAGTGGTGCGTGCCGTCAGCGAGGCTACGGACAATGAGGCTGTTTTGGTGACGGATGTAGGTCAGAACCAGATGATGTCCGCCCGTTACTTTAAGTATAGCAAGGAACGCAGCATCGTCACTTCCGGCGGCTTGGGCACAATGGGTTTCGGTCTTCCTGCCGCTATCGGCGCTACTTTCGGTCGCCCCGACCGCACGGTTTGCGTCTTTATGGGTGACGGCGGTTTGCAGATGAACCTGCAGGAGCTGGGTACCATCATGGAACAAAAGGCTCCGGTGAAGATGATTCTGTTGAACAATAACTTCTTGGGTAATGTTCGTCAATGGCAGGCGATGTTCTTCAATCGTCGCTATTCGTTTACTCCGATGATGAATCCGGATTATATGAAGATTGCTTCGGCATATGATATTCCTGCACGCAGGGTAATGACCCGTGAGGAGTTGGCAAAAGCGATTGAAGAGATGATAGTAACTGACGGACCGTTCCTGCTCGAAGCTTGTGTGGAGGAAGAAGGAAATGTAATGCCGATGACACCTCCGGGGGGGGCGGTCAATCAGATGTTGTTGGAATGCTGAAGTCATGCGAAATTAAAGAATTTACTCTATCTATGGATAAAAAACTATATACAATCATTGTTCATTCGGAGAATATAGCCGGGTTGCTGAATCAGGTAACTGCTGTATTTACCCGTCGGCAAATAAATATTGAGAGCCTGAATGTATCTGCTTCTTCTATTAAAGGTGTACATAAGTATACAATAACAGCTTGGACTGATAAGGACATCATTGAGAAGGTAGTGAAACAGATCGAAAAGAAGATCGACGTGATTCAGGCACATTATTTCACAGAGGATGAGATTTATTTCCACGAGATTGCATTATATAAGGTGTCTACTCCTGCTTTTCAGGAGAATCCGGAAGCATCCAAACTGATTCGTAGATACAATGCACGTATAGTGGAAGTCAATCCGATATTTTCTATTGTCGAGAAAAATGGAATGAGCGAAGATATAACTTCGCTCTATGGTGAACTGAAGGCTTTGAATTGTGTTTTGCAGTTTGTCCGTTCGGGACGTGTAGCGATTACTACCAGCTGCTTTGAACGGGTGAATGAGTTTCTCGATGGACGGGAAGCTATGTATAACCAAAGTAAAAACCAATAAGAATAATGAGTGAAGAAAATAGAATAGGGACTTATCAGTTTGTGGCAGAACCGTTCCATGTTGACTTCAACGGACGTCTGACTATGGGGGTACTGGGAAATCATCTGCTGAATTGTGCAGGTTTTCACGCCAATGACCGTGGTTTTGGTATTGCAACGCTGAATGAGGATAATTACACATGGGTGCTTTCACGTCTGGCTATTGAGTTGGATGAAATGCCTTATCAGTATGAGAATTTCTCGGTTCAGACGTGGGTGGAAAATGTCTACCGTTTGTTTACGGACCGTAATTTTGCTATTATTGATAAGGATGGGAAGAAGATTGGCTACGCACGTTCCGTATGGGCAATGATTAATCTTAATACCCGCAAGCCTGCCGACTTGTTGACTTTGCATGGGGGAAGTATCGTAGACTATGTCTGTGATGAGCCTTGCCCGATTGAAAAGCCTTCACGCATCAAAGTGACAAGCGATCAGCCGATAGCTACCCTGACGGCAAAATACAGTGATATAGATATCAACGGTCATGTAAACAGCATCCGTTACATCGAGCATATCCTTGATTTGTTCCCGATTGAATTGTATAAGACCAAACGTATCCGTCGTTTTGAAATGGCGTATGTGGCGGAAAGCTATTTTGGTGATGAACTCTCTTTCTTCTGCGATGAAGTGAACGCAAACGAGTTTCACGTAGAAGTGAAGAAGAATGGCAACGAAGTTGTTTGCCGCTCGAAAGTGATATTTGAATAAATGTGAGAATATAAAATCAATTAATAACAGATGGCGTAAGTCATCAAAAACTAAAAACAAAAAGAAAATGGCACAGTTGAATTTTGGAGGTACTACTGAAACTGTAGTAATCCGTGACGAATTTCCATTGGAAAAAGCTCGTGAAGTATTGAAAAATGAAACAATCGCTGTAATCGGTTATGGCGTACAGGGTCCTGGACAGGCACTGAACTTGCGTGATAACGGTTTCAATGTAATCGTTGGTCAACGTGAAGGAAAAACATACGATAAGGCAGTAGCAGACGGATGGGTTCCGGGTGAAACTTTGTTCGGTATCGAAGAAGCTTGTGAGAAAGGTACTATTGTAATGTGTCTGTTGTCTGACGCAGCAGTAATGTCAGTATGGCCTACTATCAAGCCTTACCTGACTGCCGGAAAAGCTCTTTATTTCTCACACGGTTTTGCTATCACTTGGAACGACCGTACAGGTGTAGTTCCTCCTGCTGATATCGACGTTATCATGGTTGCTCCTAAAGGTTCCGGTACATCTTTGCGTACTATGTTCCTCGAAGGACGTGGCTTGAACTCTTCTTATGCTATCTATCAGGATGCTACAGGCAAGGCTTACGAAAGAACCATCGCACTGGGTATTGGTATCGGTTCCGGTTATCTGTTCGAAACAACTTTCCAACGTGAGGCTACTTCTGACCTGACAGGTGAACGTGGTTCATTGATGGGGGCTATCCAAGGTTTGTTGCTGGCACAGTACGAAGTATTGCGTGAAAACGGTCATAGTCCTTCTGAAGCATTCAATGAAACAGTGGAAGAACTGACTCAGTCCTTGATGCCGTTGTTTGCAAAGAACGGTATGGACTGGATGTACGCTAACTGCTCTACTACTGCTCAACGTGGTGCTCTCGATTGGATGGGCCCATTCCACGATGCTATCAAACCGGTAGTTGAAAAGTTGTATAACAGTGTGAAGACTGGTAACGAAGCACAGATTTCTATCGACAGTAATTCACAACCTGATTATCGTGAAAAGTTAAACGAGGAGCTCCGTCAATTACGCGAAAGCGAAATGTGGCAGACTGCTGTAACTGTTCGTAAACTTCGTCCGGAGAATAATTAATTAGACCAGATTATACAAGTTTTAAAAGAAGGAGAGGGCTTTTTGCTTTCTCCTTTTTTATTAATAAGATATTTAAAAATGGGTAGGTGAAGCTTGCAGAAACTTTTTTTTGAAAAATATATCAATAATGTGATTAAAATATGCAAGTTTATGTTTATATTTGCACTATCAAATAAAATGAACGAGAAGTATGATGTGTTTTAACTTACCCCAGAGAATGATTAACATTGCTAAATTAGCATGTGTTATCAGTGTTGTTTCTGTTGCTTTCTCAAGCTGTTTACAGAAAGATGTATATGATCCTGCTAATTCAGGAGATAAAGAAGAAGTTACTTTAGATAACTATTTCGACTTTGCCACTACTAAAAATATTCAATTGAATATTGATTATGGAAAGGAATGTCCTAGGGCTTATTTTGAAGTTTATGCTGAAAATCCGCTTTCTTATGTGGCAGAAGGCGGTCAGATTATAAAGAAAGCAGGGGTGTCACACATTGCAACCGGATTTACAGATATACAAGGACGTTATATCAAACCGGCTTCTTTCCCGACAGCAGTTTCAGAAGTTTATATTTATTCTCCGGATTTTGGTGTGCCGACTTTGTATAAAACTAAAGTTGTCGGTTCGGATGTCAGCGCAAAAATAACCTTTGAGAATGCTCTTGATGTTACTCCTGTGGATTCATCAACGAGAAGTGCACAAACAAGGGCTGCGGTGAAATTTATTACAGATGTAATCCCGAACGTATTAGGAACTTGGAATGCAAATTCAGGTAAGCCTGACTATTTGGATGCTCCTAAGAAGATCAACGTGGATGCAACTCTCAAGAGTTATATAACGACATATTTTCCGGAAGGAAAGAATAACGTAGGACCTTTAGTTACTGATAATGCTGATATTCTGATAAAAGAAGATGCAAATGTCGTTATTAACTATTTTGGGGGAGACACAGGGGCGAAAAGTGTATTTGCTTATTATTGCTATCCGAAAGATGCTTCTATTGATGAAATAAGGAAGGCAACAAAGCATGCATGTGTCATATTTCCTAACGCACATGGAAATAGTTTAGGTTATTATAGTGGGGTTGCGGTTAATTTAAAATATATAAATGAGACTGGTAATTTCCCTCAAAAGGACCCGGAACGTATTCCGGCAAATACAAAGATTGGTTTCTTGATATGGAATAATGGCTGGGTAAATGCCAAGGCTAATGGGAATATGTTCTACTCAACCAAATCTTTGAATAGTGACAAAATTTCTCACACTGCAATTTTTGCAGCAAAAAATAAAGCAGGTGATAGAGTGAATGTTATCACTATGGAAGACTGGAAAAACGGTGAAAATGACTATAATGATGTTGCTTTCGTTATCTCTTCTAATCCTATTGCTGCTATTGAAGTTCCGGATGTTCCTAATCCGGGTGATCGACAAGGAACAGAAATGTATTCTGGAGTGCTTGGCTTTGAAGATAACTGGCCGGAACAAGGAGATTATGACTTGAATGATGTAGTCATGAAATATCAGTCAAGCGTTGATTATAATATAGATAATAAGGTTCTTAATATTATTGATAAGTTCACCTTGGCTTGGACGGGAGCTAATTATAAGAACTCGTTTGCTTATGAAGTTCCTTTCGATTTGAGTAAAGCTTCTAAAGTAACGGTTAATGGTAGTGAAGCTTCTTCCTATTCAGGTAATGTGATAACATTATTCAAGGATGCTAAAGCTGAATTGGGAGTATCCAATGTGAATGCGGAGGATATGATTAATCAGAATATTCAAGAGAAGACATATACGGTATCCATACAATTTAATAATCCTACTCTTGATAAATCAGTGGTGGTAGCTCCTTATAATCCTTTTATAAAAGTATTCAACTCTGCCACAGAAGTCCATCTGACAGATCATAAGCCGACGACTGGTGCGAATAATCGTTTCCCTTCCGGAGCTGATATTTCTCGTGGTGATGTAGATGGTACCTATTTCATTTGCAAAGATGGTTTTCCGTTTGCAATTCATGTAGATGCTCGTTTGGACGCTTCTATTTTGAATTTAGATCTTAAAAAGGAGAATCAGCGCATTGATAAAACATATCCTAAATTTGCAGAATGGGCAAAAACGCGCGATCCGCAAATAAAATGGTGGAAATAGTTGGAGTGCATTGGAATAATCGACTATCTTTGAGGGTGAAAAATTAAGAATAGTACTGATGTAAAATATTGTTTGTTTTGTTTGTGTTAAAAAAAGTGTGGTTTCGGGAGAAAGTGTGCTTTGTTAAAAGGAGGATTAAGTATTTAATCCTCCTTTTTAATGAATAACATCAATCTTTTATAGAAAGGATGTTTGGTAAGGGTGGAGGCATCTCCTAATATAACAAGCTTCATTCGTGCCCTTGTAATCGCTACATTCATTCTTCGCAAATCATTCAGGAATCCAATCTGTCCATCCTCGTTGGCACGTACAAGACTGATGAAAATGACATCTCGCTCCTGTCCCTGAAAACCGTCTACCGTGTTTACGGTGATGAGGCTGCGGAAAGGACGTAAAAAGCTGCTCCCTTTGGTCTTTCCCCTCAAATATTGCACTTGCGCCTTGTAGGGTGAAATCAGACCGAAATCAATTCTTTCATCCAGTATCCGTTCTTTGCCGATACGTTCGATGTAAGTTTCCAGTTCTTGCAGTAGTAGGTTGGCTTCCTGCTTATTGATGCGTCCGAAGCTTTCTCCTACAAAATCTTCGTGAAAGTCCATCTCTGAAGTATCGATCCAGTTCATGGGAGTGTCGAAATCAAGAATCCCCCGATAGCGTACTTCCGGAGCAGCTTCCAGTTCTCCGTGATAAAACCAGTCGGAGGGAAACTGCATGATGGTTTCATGCATTCTGTACTGTACTTTTAATAGAGAGACCGCGGAAGGTTTTTGCTGAACCACTTTTTCCATTAACGTATGATCCAATCCTCCACGGGAAGCTTCTATACATTTGATAGTCGGCGGAAGTTGACAATGATCTCCTGCAAGGATGACCCGGTCTGCTTTGCGGATAGCGATCCAGCAGGCAGCTTCGAGGGCTTGTGCAGCTTCGTCGATGAATAAAGTCGGAAAACGACGTCCGTTGAGCAGGCGGTGGTTGCTGCTGACTAGGGTAGAAGCAATTACGCGGGCACTGTCGAAAAGATCGGCATTGATTTGTATTTCCAATTCCGTGGCACGCTCGCGGAGACGACTCATGCGATTACGCATTCCTTCCCGTTCAGAATAACTACCCCGGCGCATCCGGCTACCCATTTCGCGGATAGATTTACGGATTCCCCAAAGCTCCGGATAGGCAGGATGACTTTCAAACCGGCGTTCGTAGGTGGATGAAAGCATTTTGTCGTTGACCCGGGTTGGATTTCCAATGCGGAGCACGGGGACTCCCCGATCTACCAGTTTCTCACAAATCCAGTCGACAGCCGTGTTGCTTTGTGCACAGACAAGCACTTGTGGTTCCCGGTGTAACGTTTCGTAAATCGCTTCGACAAGAGTCGTTGTCTTTCCGGTTCCCGGAGGACCGTGAACAATAGATACGTCACGCGTACAGAGCACCTTGTTGACTGCTGTTTCCTGTGTACTGTTCAGCCATGGAAAGCGGACAGGATATAATTCGCGGAATCCCGGCTTTTGGGTACCCAGCAAAATGTCGCGCAGTTCCGCCAGGCGGTTGTCCTTGGCACGTATCGTGTCTTCCAGTGCCTCGAACATGGCCCGGTACGATGTTTCGTCAAAATAAAGTTGTACCCCCAGTATACCGTCAGTTTGCAGTTCCGCTAAAGCTCCCGCTCCGGGGAGTACTACGACCATTCGTTCTTCGTCGGCAAAGCTGACGGTAGCGATGAAATCCATATACTTCACTTTTCCTTCGAATGACTGGTGGAAAAAGCAAACAGGGCGGCCGAACTCAAAGGAATGCTCTATTTCTTTATTTTCGGTCCGTGTAATATCTATTACAAGCTGATTCAGCGAATTGTAGTAACTTCGGCCAAGAGAGACAGGATACCAGCAGAGACCGCGCTTCACTTTACGGGCAACGCCCATTGTTTCGGTCTGCCGCTTAAATTCTTCCTTCTCATATTCATACTCCATCCGCAGGAGGAGTTGCTGTTGCTGAAGGTCTATAATGGGACTTTTCGGATTATTACTCATAATAGGCGCAAAGGTAACAAATCTTCGTTCCGGGTAGAAAAAATATTTCATTTTGTTAAACATTACTCGAACGCCGTTCGTTATTTTAATAGATAGACTAAAAAAACAAAAAGCAATATGGTATATGATGTGACTATGTTAGAAGCTTTCTACGCTGCTTATAAAGGAAAGGTAGAACACGTACGGGCTATACTGAAACGCCCTTTGACGTTGGCCGAGAAGATTTTGTATGCTCATCTGTATGATGTAGCCGATTTGAAAGATTACAAACGGGGGGAGGATTATGTGAATTTTCGTCCCGACCGTGTGGCTATGCAGGATGCGACTGCGCAGATGGCTTTGCTTCAATTTATGAATGCAGGTAAGGATCAGGTGGCTGTGCCTTCGACAGTGCATTGCGATCACTTGATACAGGCGTATAAAGGTGCAAAGGCGGATATTGCTACGGCAAGACTGACCAATGAAGAAGTATACGATTTCCTCCGTGATGTATCTTCCCGTTATGGCATCGGCTTCTGGAAACCGGGAGCAGGAATTATCCATCAGGTAGTGCTCGAAAACTATGCTTTCCCCGGTGGTATGATGGTGGGAACAGACTCTCATACGCCTAATGCAGGTGGACTGGGCATGGTGGCTATCGGTGTCGGTGGCGCGGATGCCGTGGATGTGATGACAGGAATGGAATGGGAGCTGAAAATGCCGAAGATTATCGGTGTCCGTCTGACCGGAAAACTAAGCGGCTGGACCTCTCCGAAAGACGTGATTCTGAAGCTGGCCGGAATCCTTACCGTAAAAGGAGGAACGAATGCTATTATCGAATATTTTGGTCCCGGAACCGAATCCCTTTCTGCTACCGGGAAAGCTACCATTTGCAATATGGGTGCCGAAGTTGGAGCTACTACCTCTTTGTTTCCCTTTGACGGACGCATGGCTACTTATTTGAGAGCTACCGGAAGAGATTGTGTAGTCGATTGGGCTGAATCTGTTGGTGCAGACCTTCGTGCAGACGACATTGTGACCGACGAACCATCCAACTATTACGACCGTGTAATTGAAATTGACTTGTCAGAACTCGAACCTTATATAAACGGGCCGTTTACACCGGATGCCGCTACTCCCATCTCTGAATTTGCAGAAAAAGTGTTATTGAACGGCTACCCCCGTAAAATGGAGGTGGGCTTGATAGGTTCATGTACCAATTCTTCTTATCAGGATTTGAGCCGTGCAGCTTCTCTGGCAAAGCAGGTGACAGAAAAGAATTTGAGCGTCGCTTCTCCGCTGATTGTCAATCCGGGTTCGGAGCAAATCCGGGCTACTGCCGAAAGAGACGGTATGATTGAGGCTTTTGAACGGCTGGGAGCCACGATTATGGCAAATGCCTGTGGACCTTGTATCGGTCAGTGGAAACGTCAGACGGACGATCCGACACGAAAAAACTCAATCGTCACCTCTTTCAATCGTAATTTTGCCAAACGCGCTGACGGTAATCCCAACACATACGCGTTTGTAGCTTCTCCGGAACTAACGATGGCGTTAACAATAGCCGGTGATCTCTGTTTCAACCCGTTGAAAGACAGACTGGTGAATCATAACGGAGAAAAAGTGAAACTCTCCGAGCCTGTAGGAGATGAACTTCCTTTGAAAGGTTTTGAACAGGGAAATGAAGGGTATATTGCCCCGCACGGAGCAAAAACGGAAATCAGGGTAAAACCGGATTCCCAACGTCTCCAGCTTCTGACTCCTTTCCCGGCATGGGACGGACAGGACTTGCTGAACATGCCTTTATTGATTAAAGCACAGGGAAAATGTACTACCGACCATATCTCTATGGCAGGTCCGTGGCTCCGCTTCCGGGGACATTTGGAGAATATTTCCGACAATATGCTGATGGGAGCTGTCAATGCTTTCAATGGTGAAACGAATAGTGTTTGGAATCGTTCGACAAATACTTATGGAACAGTTTCCGGTACGGCAAAGATGTATAAATCCGAAGGTATTCCGTCTATTGTTGTTGCCGAAGAGAATTATGGAGAAGGTTCCAGCCGTGAACATGCAGCCATGGAACCACGCTTCCTCAATGTACGTGTCATTTTGGCTAAGAGTTTTGCCCGTATCCACGAAACAAATCTGAAAAAACAAGGAATGCTTGCTCTTACTTTTGTAGATAAAGCAGACTATGACAAGATTCGGGAACACGATCTTTTGTCCGTATCAGGCTTAGTCCATTTCGCACCGGGGTGCAATCTGACGATTATTCTTCATCACGAAGACGGAACGAAAGAAAGTTTTGAAGTGCAACATACCTATAATGAACAGCAGATAGCCTGGTTTCGTGCCGGTTCTGCCTTAAATGCAAGATAAAAAATGAGCAAAATAACCATGCAAACAGATGGTACGCTGTTGGTACCCGATGTGCCTACCGTACCTTATATTACCGGCGATGGAGTAGGAGCCGAAGTGACTCCTGCCATGCAAGCCGTAGTGGACGCAGCTATCCGGAAAGCATACGGTGGCAAACGTCGTATCGAATGGAAAGAAGTGTTAGCGGGAGAACGTGCCTTCAATGCGACTGGTTCTTGGTTGCCGGATGAAACAATGGAAACTTTTCAGGAATACCTGGTAGGAATCAAAGGTCCGTTGACAACTCCTGTCGGAGGTGGAATCCGTTCGTTGAACGTAGCACTGCGTCAGACACTTGATTTATACGTCTGTCTTCGTCCGGTTCGTTGGTATCAGGGAGTACAGTCGCCTGTCAAATCACCGGAGAAAGTGAACATGTGTGTGTTCCGTGAAAATACGGAAGATATTTATGCAGGTATCGAATGGGAAGCCGGAACTCCGGAGGCTGAAAAGTTCTATCAATTCCTGAAAGACGAAATGGGCGTGACAAAAGTCCGTTTCCCGGAAACCTCTTCTTTCGGTGTGAAACCTGTATCACGTGAGGGCACGGAGCGTCTTGTGCGTGCTGCCTGCCAGTATGCGTTCGACCATCATTTGCCTTCCGTAACACTGGTGCATAAAGGAAATATCATGAAGTTTACCGAAGGTGGTTTCAAAAAATGGGGCTACGAACTGGCGCAACGTGAATTTGGCGATGCTTTGGCAGATGGCAGACTGGTGATAAAAGATTGCATTGCGGATGCTTTCTTGCAAAATACACTCCTGATTCCCGAAGAATATTCCGTGATAGCCACCTTAAACCTCAACGGAGACTACGTTTCCGACCAACTGGCGGCCATGGTAGGCGGTATCGGCATCGCTCCGGGAGCAAATATCAACTACCAGACAGGTCATGCCATCTTTGAAGCGACTCACGGAACAGCTCCCAATATTGCGGGAAAAGATGTGGTGAACCCTTGTTCTATTATCCTTTCGGCAGTAATGATGCTCGAATATTTTGACTGGAAAGAAGCGGCTGCTCTGATAGAGAAAGCCTTGGAACAAAGCTTCCTGGACGCTCGTGCTACACGCGATTTAGCCCGTTTTATGCCGAATGGAACCTCCCTCTCTACTTCCGCTTTCACTCGTGAGATCGTGGAAAGAATTGAAAAATAAAAGTAACGAATAAAAAACGAAGAAAGATGAAAAAAGAGTACTTGATTTACAAGCTTTCCGAGGAAATGAAGGAAGCTACCCGGATTGATACAGAATTGTTCTCCAAGTTTGATGTGAAGCGCGGATTGCGTAATGAAGACGGCACAGGTGTATTGGTAGGTTTAACCAGAATCGGTAATGTAGTAGGATATGAACGTGTTCCGGGGGGTGGACTGAAACCCATACCGGGAAAACTGTTCTATCGCGGTTATGATGTAGAAGATATTTCTCACGCTATAATCAAAGAGAAACGCTTTGGCTTCGAAGAAGTGGCTTACCTATTGCTTTCCGGACGTCTGCCGGATAAAGAAGAATTGCTTTCTTTCCGTGAGTTGATTAACGACAATATGCCGTTGGAACAGAAAACGAAAATGAACATCATCGAGTTGGAAGGAAACAACATCATGAATATTCTTTCACGCAGTGTATTGGAAATGTATCGTTTTGACGCAAATGCGGATGATACCTCCCGGGATAACCTGATGCGTCAGAGTATTGAACTGATTTCAAAGTTCCCCACTATCATCGCTTATGCTTATAATATGCTTCGTCATGCTACTTTCGGACGTTCTCTGCATATCCGCCATCCGCAGGAAAAGCTCTCTATTGCCGAGAATTTCCTGTATATGCTGAAAAAAGACTATACCGAACTGGATGCACGCACCCTCGATTTGTTATTGATTCTTCAGGCGGAGCACGGTGGTGGTAATAACTCTACTTTCACCGTTCGCGTTACTTCTTCTACCGGAACAGATACTTATTCGGCCATCGCCGCTGGTATCGGTTCGCTGAAAGGTCCGCTTCACGGAGGTGCCAATATTCAGGTTGCCGACATGTTCCAGCACCTGAAGGAAAATATCAAAGACTGGACAAGTGTAGATGAGATAGATACTTACTACACCCGAATGTTGAACAAAGAAGTGTATAACAAAACCGGACTGATCTATGGTATCGGACATGCCGTTTATACCATCTCCGACCCTCGTGCTCTTCTATTGAAAGAACTGGCTCGCGACCTTGCCCGTGAAAAAGGCAGAGAAAGCGAATTTGCTTTCCTCGAACTGTTGGAAGAACGTGCCATCGCTACTTTCGGACGGGTTAAAAACAACGGAAAGACAGTGTCCAGCAATATCGATTTCTATTCGGGCTTCGTGTATGAAATGATCGGTTTGCCGCAGGAAATCTTCACTCCACTGTTTGCCATGGCACGTATCGTAGGCTGGTGTGCACACCGCAATGAAGAATTAACCTTCGACGGTAAACGGATTATCCGCCCGGCTTATAAAAATGTACTTGATGATTTGGCTTATATCCCAATTAAGAAACGCTGATAAGAACCAATCCTTTTATTGAATAGATAAGTAATCCCGGATGTGTGTCTGATCATTTCAGGTGTGCATCCGGGAAATTTTATATTTTCTCCTTTTTTATGTTCGTAAAAGAATGTACTTCAGATTCTTTCTATTTTTTGTATCGTCGTTTATCTCATTTTTGTTATTTTTGCGTGTTACAAAATAGATCGGTATGAGTATAGATACTTTTAATCTGTTTCTGGGGGTGATGAGCCTGATTGCTTTGTTTGTTTTTATCGCCCTTTACTTTGTGAAAGCCGGATATGGTATTTTCCGCACAGCATCGTGGGGCGTAGCTATCTCCAATAAACTAGCCTGGATATTGATGGAAGCTCCGGTTTTCGTGGTGATGTGTGTGATGTGGATCTATTCCGAACGTAGGTTCGAGCCGGTGATTTTCACTTTCTTCCTCTTCTTTCAAATTCACTATTTTCAGCGTGCTTTCATCTTCCCTTTGCTATTGAAAGGAAAAAGTAAGATGCCGCTGGCAATCATGTCGATGGGAGTTCTTTTTAATTTGCTGAATGGTTATATGCAAGGAAAATGGATTTTCTATCTTGCTCCCGAAACGATGTATCAAGCCGATTGGTTCACTTCACCGTGGTTTATTATCGGTACACTGCTCTTTTTCGCAGGTATGCTGTTGAACTGGCAGTCGGATTATATCATTCGTCATTTGCGCAAACCGGGAGACACCCGGCATTATCTGCCTCAAAAAGGAATGTACCGTTATGTCACTTCCGCCAACTATTTCGGTGAGATAGTAGAATGGGCAGGTTGGGCGATACTCACTTGTTCACTTTCCGGTCTGGTCTTCCTTTGGTGGACGATTGCTAACCTTGTTCCCCGTGCCAACGCCATTTGGTACCGTTACCGCGAAGAATTCGGAGACGCAGTGGGAGAACGGAAACGAGTGTTCCCTTTCCTTTATTAGGGGCGCTTTTTATCATGACTTACGTATGACTTAAATAAAATATCAACTACTATGGAATCTAAACTTTTTAGCCCGGTCACCTTTGGCCCTTTGACGCTGCGGAATCGAACAATCCGTTCGGCAGCTTTTGAGAGCATGTGTCCGGAGAATACTCCCACGCAGATGTTGCTGGATTACCATCGGTCGGTAGCTGCGGGGGGAGTGGGTATGACAACAGTGGCTTATGCTGCGGTGACACAAAGCGGACTTTCTTTCGACCGTCAGTTGTGGTTGCGTCCGTCCATTATTCCCCGTTTACATGAACTGACAAAAGCCGTGCACGATGAAGGTGCCGCAGTAGGTATACAAATCGGGCATTGTGGAAATATGTCCCATAAAAATATATGTGGTGTCACTCCTATATCCGCATCTTCAGGCTTCAACCTCTATTCTCCTACGTTTGTGCGTGGAATGGAAAAAGAAGAGTTGCCGGAAATGGCGCAAGCGTATGGAAATGCAGTCAATCTGGCGAGGAAAGCCGGATTTGACGCCGTTGAAGTACATGCGGGGCACGGCTATTTGATTAGTCAATTCCTGTCTCCCTACACCAATCATCGGAAAGATGAATATGGCGGTTCGCTCGAAAACCGGATGCGTTTTATGGATATAGTGATGAAAGAAGTGATGAAAGCTGCCGGTAGCGATATGGCGGTTCTTGTGAAAATGAATATGCGCGACGGTTTCAAAGGTGGAATGGAGTCGGAGGAAACGATACAAGTAGCCCGACGCCTGCTCGAACTGGGTGCTCACGGGCTGGTATTGAGCGGTGGTTTCGTCAGTCGTGCGCCGATGTATGTGATGCGAGGGGCGATGCCTATCCGTTCTATGGCTTATTATATGAATTGCTGGTGGCTGAAATATGGCGTCCGGATGTTCGGAAAATGGATGATTCCGACTGTTCCTTTCAAAGAGGCATATTTTCTCGAAGATGCGCTGAAGTTCCGTGAGGC
>ENA-OPSN01000277-OPSN01000277.1-human-gut-metagenome-genome-assembly--contig:-NODE-277-length-27427-cov-3.081689_pt1 | contig 27427 bp, 23 predicted proteins | sample MGYA00241808_ERZ501907 | MGnify/ENA primary metagenome ERZ501907 (study PRJEB25962, sample SAMEA2042218) | human gut metagenome | biome: human gut; feature: human-associated habitat; material: faeces...
GAGGATTTCGACCGTCCCCATCTCGATTTCGCCCTGGGCGTTGTTCACGATCTTTGCAGCTTCGAGCTTGGCGTCACCACGGACGTAGCCCGAGTTGGTGAGCGTCTTGCGGGCCGTGAACTTGGTGTTTTCATTCGTCTGGCTGAAGCCGTCGTCCGTATAGGTCTTGTTAAGGGTGATGCCGCCCGTTTCCGTAATCGTGACGTTGTCCGCAGCGGAAATGCCGGCGGACTGGTCGACTTCCCACTGAAGGGTCTTGTCGGCGGCGAAAGCCGGGTTCACGAGCATGCCGGCAACCACGGCGGCAAGCGCCGTCTTGGCGAAGGTCTGAACCGGGGCAGACTGGCTGACGACGCTGCCCGTCTTCGTAGAAGCGTCTGCCTGAGAATGAGAGGTGGTCGCTTCGTTCACGACCACGAGCTGGCCGCGCACGGCGTTCCATACTGTTTTATAGATGCGATTCATTTTTTGACTTTGTTCTCAAATTAGATCTAAGGGCGAAGCCAGAACCGAATGGCCCAGCTTCCCGTTGAGAACCCGTCCTCAAAGGCGTGTGTGTGCCGTGAAGCAACACGACGTCCTTGGGGGCCGATTCGTCGCATCCATTCTCAAATCGGCCTTTCAGCAAACTGATCCTCTATCGAAGAAAGAGCGCTTCGCCTCTCGGACAGGCGATTCGAGGAATCGCATAAGAACATCAGCGGCGAAAAAGTCTGTTGCTCATCCGCAACAACTCCCAAACCCAGCGTGGCGCTTGTCGAAGTGGCGTCGTTCGAACCCAACGATTGAATCCATCCTCACCAAGAGTGAGGGCGGAGAGAGTTCCTCGCGGGGCTAGGTCTCGCCTCAAAAGGGCAACTTCCAGATGCGAAAGAAGCGGTGGCCGCCTAGCGTCGAGCGTCAAAATGGCACGAGGGCAACGACCTGCGAACATATGCGCACGCGACGGCAACCGCTTCGCTCAACACTCAAAAAAGCGGCGGCATTGTTCGTTCCCCAAGCGTTTTCTCGTTCGAAAACTTCGCGTTCCTGCCCCCCTCCTCTTGGTGAGGAAACGAGCGCATTTCTCGCACGCTTTTGAGTTGCATTTTGCTAGTCAAAGGCGACGCAAAAGCGCATCCGAAAGGCCGTTTTCAAGCGTTCAAAAGCGCCTCTTTTTCACCGCTCGTTGTGGCTTGAAAGTGCGTCCGAAACATGTGCTCGAACGCTCGTTTTTCAACTCCCATTTGGAAGTTTCACAATGCTGAAATCTCTGCTTATCTCTGCCCTCTCAGGGCTTGTTTTATTGTCGGACGCGAACGCGCTCGACTTGTCCGGAACAGTGTTTGAACAGGTCGGTCAAGAGAAGAACATTGACCCTCATTTGCTCTATGCCGTCGCGCTTGCAGAGAGTGCATATTCACCAGTGAAAAACGCGCGCGGAGCCGCTCCCTACCCATGGACGTTACGTTTACCCAACAAACCGATTTATGCAACGTCCAAAATGCACGCAAAAGAGGAACTTTTTGGAATTTTGAAGTACACTTCTAGCGTAGATGTCGGACTGATGCAGATCAACTGGCGATGGCACAAGCACCGTGTCAAGCGTCCAGAAGATCTGCTCGATCCTCTGACAAATGTGCGCATCGGCGCGGACATTCTCCTTGAAAATTTCAGACGCAGTCCAACCGATCTGGTCGCTGCTCTGGGCCACTACCATTCGCACAATGTCAAGAAACGGAATCAGTATGGCCTGACTGTTTACTATATCTACAGACAATTGAAGGACTCCCGTCTAAAGGATTCTCTTTGACCATCTCCGTCCGTACAACGTGCGTGCGGCAAACCTTTCACAAGTTTCTCTGCCCATGTTTTTTCAACCCAATACAACCGCCGAAGGGGGGGGGGGACGATCTGTTTATCGAAAGATTAACAGAAAACCCTTTCCTTATCGATAGCACCCTTTTCAACATCCTTATTGATCTTTTCGCCTCCGGCTCACGAAAATCAGCCGTCTCAAAGATTAGACGAGAAATCTTCGGCGAAATCTCTGATCAATGCTTCTCAGTCATTCGCGGCATGAAAGGCTTCGTACGCCACTACACTGGCGTCATCAACATAGCCTTTCACAGCACGCTCAGTCCCGAAGAGTTTGCAGACGGTCTTTACGAGAACTATCGCGAGGCCTACGCGGACGAACTCAACGGCATCCACTACCGGCACGACAAGGAAACAGCGCTCGCCCGGCGCTTTTGCACGCACTACTGGCTCTGTGCCGCACGCCAGGCCGCTCACAGCAAACGTTTGTGCAAGCTCGTTTTCGGGCTTCCTGATGAAATTGTTGACATGCTCGCGGACGCTTCGTCAGACACCATCGAGATGTTCGCTGCGTATGCTCCGCAGCGCTTTGCGCTGATCTATTCTGACGTCTTCTTCAAGAGTATCGGCACGGTAAAAGACGATCAGAACATGGTCTTCGCAGCAGACAATCGCGTCGTCATGCTGCTCAAAGCCGGCTTTGCCATGCAGTCCTCGGCGTGCTTCAAGCGCAACCCTATTTTCTTCTCGGCAGCCACCTCCTACGAGGTCTGGGACATCTTCCGTTGCACACCTGAACGCACCCCTGTTGAGGCCACGCCGATGCAGGCCTGGTGCGCCCGCAGGAACGAATTCAATCGCGAAGTTACGTTGGCGTACCAGCACATCAATCGCAACCGTTTCCGTGGTGAGGAAGAACGCCTGACGGAGGTGGAATTGAAGTCTAGGCGCAAGATCCTTTGTGCCGATCTCAGACCCAAACAGGCGCTTGTGCCGCTCCTCTATGTGAGGGGCTTGACGAACAACCAAATTGCAGCCTTTTTCGGCATGACGGAGGCGCAAGTGCGCGGTGTCACGGGCTCCCTCAAAATGAAAAACGATGGGCGTAGACATAAGCGGTGTACGGAGAGTTCCGACGAGCACATGATCGAGAAATCCGACCGTAAAAAGGCCACGCAGGAAAGCCTCACGATGCAGCTTCAGAACAACTTCTTCATTAGTCTTTACTGCACCCTATGCGAGGATTACGGACTCAAAACCGTCGACCTTCAAGCCTTCTTCACTGCTGAAGCAATCCTCAAGAAACTCGCGATAAATACACGCCTGCAATTCGACCCCAGCCACATGGAAACGGCTGAACTTTGGGACACAATACTGAAGCTCATCCAGGGGCTTTACCAGGCGCAAAAATGCCCTGTGTGCGGTTTCGTTTCATTCACCCGAAAGGACAATGGAGAGTACAACAATGAACGCGATTCCGACATCTATCCGTGCCCCATCAAATTGGCCTTTGCTGAAGACAAGTCACTCGCTGCTTTCAGTGCATACATAAGGGATCATCCGACCTATATCCCAAGTGATGATGACGCATTTATCGAGCGCTGGGGAGAGCGTCATCCATCCGCAGAAAGGGCCGCAGATTGGAACAACGATGTTGTTCCCTAGCAAGCGTCAAGACGACATTCGAAACCGCTTGAAATCGACGCCACTCAAGCGGTGATTTCCTCTTCCAAAAGGGCCGATGAGGACGATCTTCATCGGCCCATTTTTGGCGTCATCTGCGGCCTTCTGCGCGCCCTTTCTTGCACGCTCCACATCCACGGCGACGCCACTTTTTCGACCTCGAACGCTCTTCGATCTCGATCTGCAAATGCTCCTCCCCAGCGCGTTGCGCACGCGACTTCTGCTCGCCCCGGCCCTCCACTTCATGCCGCTCGATTATGGTCTTTGCGAACTGTCCGCCGAAGGCCAAAGGCATCCGACCGCACTCCTCTCGGACGTAGTCCAATCCTGAGACGCTTTCGCCTAGTCCAATCCTTCCCGTCCATCCCCTAGTCCAATGCAGGGCGAAAATCGGCCTCTTTTGCCGTAGTCCATTTTTAAGCTCGAAACCACCACGATTTCTGTAGTCCAATCGGCGGTAACGATAGGACTAGGATAATCAGGTTCCGCTGTTTGGCAGGAATATGACCGTTCCTTCGATTGGAGCGAAATCACCTTCAGAACGGGTTCTAGGATGTGGGGACTGAACTAACCCGAATATCCCCCTTCGCAAAACAAGGAAATACCCCATGCTTGAATCCCTGTACCGACTGGTGGTTCCGCTCGTGCGCGCCAAGGACGACAAAGAGCTGTCCAAAGGTACGCTCATCCGCGAAAGCAAGGCCGCCCAGAAATCGGCGGCCGAACGCCGGCGAGAGATTGATCCGATCGAATTGGAAAAAGAGCTGCACCTTCATTACGGACGCATTCTCTGCGAGCTCGATCATATCGTGGACATCCTTTCCGTGACGGCTTTGAAAACCAAGGATGACTTCGAAGAGCTGCGCTTCGGAATGAAGCAGAATGCCGGCATTGTTCCCGAGTTCTCATACAGCGAAGAGAGCCGTTCTTTCAGGCTCTATTGGCGACGCGTGACTCGCGTATTCGCGAGCCAGTCAAACACGCCCGGCAGCATCCAGTCATCCCGCATTCCAATTCGTGCCGGCGACGACAAGGATGAACGTGCAGGCTACTACCCGAAATCCGTTTTTGCAGGACAAGAGCCGAACGACCGAAAACTTCTTGGCGACACCGAAGACAAGTTCAAGGAACTGCGCTTTCTCATGCATCAGGTAAACGCCATGCGGCGCACCATCGAAACGGCGGACCGGCACGCTACGAAGTTCTTCGATGAAACAATCATCTACGACACCCAACCGCGCATCAAAAAGTCAAAGATGGACAATGTTCCGAACGTCGAAGAGCCGACCATCATCAAGGTTCCAGAAACTGCGCAATAACGACCATACTTTGCCGCATGTCCAACGCACGCTTAGCGCGTCCGAAAAACGACGCCAAAAACAAACCACCACAGAATCCGCGAAACGCTCATTCGGTTAATTCGCCTGTGCCAGTTGGCTGTTCAATGAACAGCATCAATTGACGCGGTTAAGCGCTCGGTAATCTGCACGCTTGTTGACGGAATCCGAAGTCAAAAAGCGCGACCATTCCGGGCACTTGATGCGTCGCTTTTCCACTGGAACGCTGATTCGGAAGCCGAATGGGTGTGGACTGTACGTCGTGAACGGATAACTGCCGCTGTGCGAGTAGCCGATGCATGCGAAACACCACAGAATCCGCGGAATCCCGCAGTCCAGACCTGTCCGACACATTTGGCGGGTACGGAAACCGCCGAACTGAACTGCAGGAGTAGGCAATTCGTGCATCACCACCACAGAATCCGCGCAATCCCACTGCCAGGACTTCAACCGCGACCGGCTAGACTGCATCTACTGGAAACACCGAATAAGCCTGTGGGAGTAGGATGTTCGGGCGTCAGCACAACAGAATCCGCAGAGTTCCACTGCCAAGGCAGCGGCCCAGACCAACTTGGGACAGCATCCACGGAACCCACTGAACAAGCCTGCGGGAGTAGGGATCCGTCCGTCACCACCACAGAATCCGCATAAATTCGAGCCCGGACGGTCCCGGGACAGCTTTTCTCGGAGAGATTGCCCCTCCCCTTGCTCGCCTGACTTTGCCTCATGCCTGGCAAACCCTCCAGAAGGCCCAAAATCGCTCATAGAGGCATTTCTACCCCTACCCCGCTACCCCACCATTACCAAGGCCACGAAAACGCAATATGAAGCGATTTGATGGCTTCTATGACCTATCCTCACCACAGAGGAGCTCTTCACTTCCTCACAAAGGCAAAAAAAGCCATCGACTCTGAGCGGGAAACCCCAAAAATGGCCTCCAAAAAGAAAAAAGCCCGTCGGTCTGGAGGGGACGGGCGGGCTTTGAGGGGTAAAAGGACTTCGAGCTTCGTCAGGATGCGAGGTCGCTTGGATCGATGTCGAAGTTGTCGAGCACCGGCGTCGCCAACTTGTCGTCTTGGTCGTCCTTCTTGCGTCGAGAGCGAGATTTGTTCTTCGCAAAGTCCGGATCGAAACCGCACTTTTTCAGCCACGGCAGAAAGTAGGCGGTTTGAACCGGATCCTGCAGTGCGTCGATGAGTTCGGAGAGCAGCGAGTCCCAGCTTTCAAGACGCCCTCTTCCCCACTCGCTTCTGAAGTCGACACGTGCGTGCAGAATCATCCCGAAGTGCGTGGCCTGTTTGCGCGTCAGATGTACGACGACTTGCTCGCTGTTTTCGTGACTTGCATCCTCGCCGCTGTACCACAGGAAAATGATGGTATCGAGACGACGTCCGTGCACAGCTTTGAGCGAATAAGAAACAGTCATCATCGTGTGCTCGTTGATCTGCTTGATGGCGGGATCAAGAATACGCTTGCGAAGTTCCGACGGCGAGAAGTTGGACTCGACTTGAAGACGCTGCAAAAGCGTGCTGATTGCAATGACAAGACGTCCACCGTTCTTGTACTGCGAAAGCATCTCAAAAATGCGAATGGCATTGAACGACTTCAGACTGCCAACGGTGGAGATTTGGTACGTCGTGTACTCACGCGACAAACCAGAAATCAGTTTGGCCATGTGACGCCCGAAACAGATGTCGACACAATCATGGTTCGGATCGTACACAACGCTCTGCACCCAACGCATTCGCATGATGATGTTTTGTCCGCCAGGAACTGTGGGCGGAAACTCAACGTCAACCGACGAGTTGTAGAGGCTGCCTTCAAAAGCCTCGCGCATGACTGTACGAACGCTGCCAGGTGGCACACCGATTGCGATCAAATCCTTTCGCGTCAAACGGTAGAAGCGCTCGTCCGTAATGGGTTGATTTCCTGCCTTCGCAATGGCCGCCACAATCAGTCGCTTGTGATTGATCGGAAGCTTGTAGTTTGCGTTGATCAGTCGGTTGTCCTGAAAGACGACGTTGCTTGGCGCTTCGAGTGCATTCCCCTGAACAACTTTTAGCAGCGCATCGTTGAGCTTGTTCTCATCAAGCACGGAGACGCTGTTTTCTACTTCGAAAAGTTGCGCATCCTGCGTTGCCGACTTTGTGGATAGAGCATCCTTCGCCGGCTTGAGCTTGAGAGTCCCTTCGGAACCAGTCGAGCGGGACGCCTTTTTCGTCTGAGACGATTTCTTCCTCAACTTCACCGCTGGTGAGGACGAGGCATCCTCGAAGAGGTCGCCCTGAGATGCCGGATCGAGAGTCGCTGCCGCCTCTGCCGTCGCGGCATTGGAAGCCTTCGACCGTTTGCGAACCCTCGGAGCAGTCCCAAAAGCACGGCGCTTCGTGACGCGCTTTTCGGTCGCCACAACGGGATCCGTTACCACCGACGTCATATCTTCCCCTGCGGCAGTAGGCTGTTGACCCGACACGGCCTTCTCAGAGGCCGATTGAGCCGTTTTTCGGGATTTTCGACCCAATCCAGTCACGTTTGCAAGGCCCGTGAGGAGGCTCAACCGGCTGGGCACGCCCTTGCGCGTACGCTTTGAAGGGGCCTTCTCAGAGGTCGGTGCGTCATTAGTCTGTTTTTTAGCCGTCAAAGTCTTCTCCGAATCATATCCTTCCCTCTTGCACAGTCCCGTTCGCTGTACACCCTGTTGTGCATAACTCTGTTGACAACCTGTGACCAAGCTGTGCACAACCGATATTTTCAAGTCTTTCCGTGCCGTAACCGAGCTCAATACGCCTCATGAAGGACATTTTTAGGCCGCTACAGCGAACACCCCTGCAACACTAGGCAAGATACGAATCCAACCACCTCAAACCGCCATGTTATCCACAGGAAACATAAAATCTCTGTGGATAACCACCCTGAATTCTGTGCATAAACGCCAAAATCGGGCCGCGGATTTTGTGGTGGTACTCGCGGATTCTGTGGTGGTTTACACGGAAACTGTAGCGTTTCGTGCGGAAACTGTGGCGGTTTGCGCGGATTCTGTGGTGCAACCTCATATCCTCGCCTGTGCCACAGGCCCGTTCGGCGTCCCTAAAATATATAAAAGATATAAAAAGATAAAAAGCGAAGCACGCGAAAGTTATCCACAGGGAACAACATCCGCCTGACACTTGGATCAAACCCGCCCTTTTTTCGATTTTTAGAAAGGAATTCGTTCTATCCCTTCGTCAACCTACAGGATGGCTTCAACCTACCTCTTCCAACCTTTCTTTTCCTCACCAGGAGGAAGGCAAAAAGCCGCTATTTCAGAGAGCGCTATACCAAGTTCGAAACCCCAAAGTCTCCAGAGCGCATAGCCGTTATGATACACCGTGTTTTTAGAGAGCGGAATTCCACTCGGGTAAATCTTTCTCTAATAAACGATTCGCCATCGAGTCACTCAAATAAATCATCTGTACCACAATGGGTTTCATTGCTCAAACGTTCATAATGGACATAGCGGCAACGCTTCAAAAGCGTTGTTAATAGGAGAGCGGTTTTCAGCTTGCGCAAAGGGTGACTAATAGGCATAATAAAAAGCATCTGAAAGGACGGGTTATGGCACTCACTTTAGCGATAGCAAATCAAAAAGGCGGCGTAGGCAAAACGACCATCGCCACACAGATCGCCTTCGACCTGGCGTTGCGCCGAGGCAAGAAGGTTCTCTACATTGACATGGACGCCCAAGGCAATGGGACGACGGTTCTTAAAAAGGGAGCGGATATTGAGGGCAGTGAAGCCCATGATCTCTTCGACACGTCTTTGGACATCGTTGAACCTCAACCCTCCAACTATCCAGGGATTGACATCATCCCAACCAAGTCGAACAGCGTGATTTCGTACAGCCTCGAAGGTCTGTCTGACGAATGCATCCGCGATCCGCGGATGCAGCTCGACAAGATCCGGGACCGCTACGACATCATCGTAATTGACTGTCCTCCGAACCTTGGCATCAAGCTCAAGGCTTCGCTCACCATGGCCGACGCCGTGCTCTGTCCCATCCGTCTTTGCGGCTTTTCAGTAGAAGGGCTTGACGGCCTGCTGTCTACCATTGACGAGATTCAACAGGTCAATAACCCGGACCTGATCCTCGCCGGCGTTCTCATCAATGCGTTCGACAACTCGGTGACGCAAAAGGCCGTTCTCGAACACATCCAGCAGACGCTCCAAGGCATCGTCATGGAAAATGTGGTGCGAAACCGCACCCCGCTCGACACTGCCAACACTTACGGCATCCCCGTCTGGGAAGTCCCGAGCGCCTATCGTGCCGTGGAAGAACTCACGCAGACGTTTGATGAAGTCTATAAAAAGGCTGGCATTGGAGTTGCCAAGGTGAAACAAAATAAGAAAAGGGTTGCAAAGAAATGAAGATCAAACCACAGCTCAAAATGGATTTTCAGCGCATGAAGGCCAAGGTACAGCGCGTCAATGATCAGGCCGCGTCGCGCAAGGAAATCGGTCGCACGCTCATGATTCCCCTGAAAGACATCGAGGTCGTCAGCAACGTGCGCAAGCACTTCAACGAAGCCTCGATTGACGAGCTGGCGGATTCGATCAAGAGTCTTGGCCAGCAATCTCCCATCACTGTCAAAGCTCATGAAACGGAGCCCGGCAAATGGGTGCTCGTCACCGGTGAACGCCGTTTCCGCGCCGTCAAGAAGCTCGGAATGCCGACCATTCTGGCTCGTGAGGACGACGGCAGTCATACCACCGCCAAGCAGATCGTCGAAAACATTCAGCGCGAGGACATGAGCATTCTCGACATTGGTCGTGCGCTCCACGAACTCAAGGAACTTGAAGGGCTCGATGTCAAGGCAATGGCCGCACTGCTCGGCAAGGATCAGCGCTTCGTCTACCGTGCGCTCATCGTGACGGAACTCCCTGAGGAAATTCAAGAGCTTTGCGTCAAGAACATTCTTCGCGACGGCGTTGCGATTGAATGCCTGATGCGCATGATCAAAAAGAATCAGGACTGGAAGGGCTGGATCGTTTCTGAAGTGCTCGCTGAAGTCGAAAGCCAGACGCAGAACGAAAAGAACCGTGCCCGTGCGGAAGCTCAGGCCGCCGAGGAAGGCGACGACAATGCCTCCATCTCTGGTGAGGAAAACGAGTCCGGTGAAGTTGAAGCCGAAGCCGAAGCGCCCAACATTGTCATCACCCGCAAGTTCGTCACGGAACTTGAGGTCAAGCTCAAGCGCAAGAAGCAGCGTCGTCCGACGAAGAATCCCATTCCGCTTCGCGACGAACCTCTCACGCTTGCAAATGCTGATCGCCTGAAGCGAATCAAAGGGTACGAGAACTACAAGTTCAACGGACTCAAGGCTCGCATCACCTGCATGTTCATGCTTCCGGACGTCTTTGGCGATGACACGATGCACGGCGGCGAGGAAGATCCTCTCCAGTGCGCACAGTTCACGACGATTTCGGTCGAGTCTCCGAACGTCGCCGTCATCGAATTTCAAAACAAGCTCTACGAGGTGCCGATCGAGAACGTCATCATTACCGGCATTTATCCTTTGAAGGACTTGAAGGCCAAAAAGGAGTGAGGTGGTCGCATGTCAGAAGAAGACGATTTTCCGCCCATCCTTCGTGTTCTCAATGCACTCTGCACACTTCAACAGCCTTCAACCGCCATGCTTGCAGGTTCTTCTGGACTCTCCGAATGGGCTGTGAAGCGACAGCTGGTCAACCTTCGAGATACATTCAAGGTGCAATGGCGCTTTGAAAGATCAGGCAAGTCCGTAGACGGCGGTCGAGGCCATTACGTCATCGAGGACATGGGTGTTTTTGACCGTTCAAAGGTCATAGGACTCTGCCTGCCCAAACCCAAAACCAAGGCATAAACAAAAGCCCCGATTTTCGGGGCTTTTGTCATCAACGACAAGTTTTTTCAAGGTCTGGGCTTGATCGCGTAAACCGACTTGTCCTTCCTTGTGTAGACCGACTTATCTTTCAGATGCGCTTTCCCATTGTTCTTCGTTGACACACTGGCAGGAAGAGTGCTGAAGGTCTGGCGGGCGTTCTGATCGGTCACTCCTAGTTCAACGCCTTCGTAATGACCGTTGGCGAGCACGTCAAGGTCTTCCTGTGCACGCAGGGCTGCACCGCCGCGAGAGCCGATTGTCTCAACGACTGCCACCTCTCGAATTTTGTCCGTGTAAGCCTCAGGCGGGGGAGGCACGGCTGGATCTTCGTATTGAAGCGGCGGTTCCGGTACGGGCTGTGGTGCTTGAGCGCATCCGCCCAAAAGTACGGTGCCCATCAAGACGCCGCATAGAGCAATGTATTTCAAGGGACTTCTCCAAAAGAATGAAAGCCCATTCATTCTGTCGAACCTAGGCTTCTTCCTTGGTGAGGATTCGAACAAGGTCCGGAGTCCCTTTCGAAGGCGGAATTGGAAGCGGGATGGCGCATGTTAGCCTCTTCGCTTTGAACGCAATCTTCCTCCGCCCTCATGTTCGAATCCCTCTTCCAGAAACTTTCTTCGCTTCGCCGACGTGACTCGGACGATGCGATCGACGACATGGTCAATGCGTCCGTCAAGAACGAAGGGCCAAGTGAAGACATCAAACATGACGCGGAGGACATCCGGGCAACGGACAGTGCTGCTCCTCACCAGGCGAAGCCGCAGGATGACGGCACGAGAGCGCGGGCACCATCGACCGATGAAATAACAGACATCGCTCCTGGCGAAGTCCTCAGTGAACGTCGTCGGATGGATGCGCCGCTCAGCATCGCAAATTACCAGGATCTGCTGCTCGCCACGCAGCATAGACCGAGTCTGGGACAGATATCGGAATATCCCCCTCAACCTCGCAAAGTTGAAGCGGTCTCCGTAGACGTCATCATGACGTTCTTTGCGGACGCCATCCGGCAGTCGGCGGACGATCTGCCGATGGAGCGCGAGGAGATCGACGCATACTTCCTTCCCGTGGTGAGGAGAGGGCTCATGTACATGCACCTCCTTCCGGCATCGCAGTTCCATCATCACAACGGGATAGGCGGTCTGTTCGCACACTCTCTGCAGGTGGCAACGCTCGCCGTAAGGCTCGGCAAGCAGAAGGTCTTCAACCAAAGGGACACGCCCAGAGAGCTTTATCAAAATTCGAAGCGCTGGCTTTTCGGATGCTGGCTCGCCGGATTTCTGCATGACATCGGCAAGCCCGTGACGGACGTCATCGTCACGGGAGACGGTGAAACTTGGTACCCCTATTCCTCCAGCCTCACTGCTTGGCTCGACGACAACAACATCCGCGAATACCACTTCATCTGGCAGTCGGCAGGACACAACCGGCACCAGCAAAGCACGCTGATGTTCGTGCGCGAGATCGTTCCTCAGAAGACCTTCGACTGGCTCGCCGACTACGGTGCAAGAGCCATTTGGGAAGCTTGCGAGAGCACGCTCGTCAATCCGAGCAAAGCCGGAAACCTCATTGCCGAAGTCGTGCAGCAGGCCGACGAATTCACGTCTGGCGAAGACATCAAGGCACGCAACGAAGGACAGATCGACGGACGCCGCATGGGCGGAAGCCTGCCCGCAGCCGAATACATCATGGATGCGCTTCGTCTGCTCATTGCCGACGGCGTCATCCGCGTCAACGAAAAGGGTTCGATCCTGCACGTGACGACGTCGGGCACCTTCATCATTTGGACCACGAAGGCGAGCGAGCTCATCTACGCCCGCGTCCTTGAAGAAAAGCACGCGAGCGTTCCCAGGAAGATCGACCGAATGCTCGACTGTCTGGTGACGGGCGGCTGTGTAGAACCTGTTCCGCAGGATGTCAATCCCGTAGGCGGCTACATCTGGCCGGTGGTCTATGACATGCACCCCGAGCATCCCTTCAAGTCGATCAAGCTTAGAAGCACACACGTGCTCTTCAATGGCCTTGTCCCTCCTGAACCGACACTCGCCATCATCAACGGCTGGGAAGGCCAGAATCCGGCTGTCATCGAAGCTTGGGAAGCAAAGCATGGAAAACTCCTTTCCGAGACCATGACGCAGTCCATTCCCGACGCTTCAAATGTTCCTGCTGAACTTGTCACTGACAACACCGATCCGCAGGCTCTAGCGGGGGAAGAAAGCTACTTCGCCTCGCAGGCCGACCCCGTCGCTGCTCAAGTGCCTTCGCAACCTATGGAGTCCCAGGTCGATCAGGCAACCAAGACGCAGTTGAAGGCCATCCTTTCAGGCAACGCTGTGCCCAACCCCGTTGCATCCAAACCCGAAACCACCGGGAACGTTCCTTCTGCCCTGACTCCCTCGGTGAAGCCCGATAGAGCGTCCGTAGAGAACATCAAGCGACGCATGGCGGATGGGGACCTCTCCTTTCTCATGCCGGGCAGTGAACCTCGCAGTGAAGAAGCTGCCCCGGCATCTCCTTCCGCTTCTGCTACTGATCGAGCTCACAATTATCCGGAGAAGGCTGTCCACAGTGAACAGCGCGAGCAACCCGACACGGTTCCCGACAAGCCTTCGGATTCACTGGAGTCAGCAGGTTCCTCTCATCTTGTCCATGCCGTTTCCATGCCGACATACGAAGTGCCGGCGAAGCCGGTCTTCGTACCCAAGGGCAATCCTCCCGCCCTGACCCCCAAGAAGCCCCAGGCTACGCAGACACGGGCTTCCACGAGCGCCGGATTATCGGGTAGACAGCCGATGTCCAGGACGGTCGACAACCGTCCACGTCTGGGCGGGAAACCCATTTCCAGGAAGATCCCCATTGAAGACGCCATGCTCACTTCAGACGTGATGGCAGTCCTGACGGGACGGCGTGTGCAAAGTGTAGGAGAGGCTGCCAAGCCGGCTTCCAAACCACCAGTCAAAGAAGTCCAGGTAGTCCAGGTCGCAGCAAAGCCCAGCGACACTCAGATAGAGATAGGCCCCGGTCTTGCCATCGTTAGAGATAACGCCGGCTTTCCGGTGTCATCCATGGACACACAACCTGCTTCTCGTCCACAAAAGACGGATGAGGACCTTCACGCATCGCTCATGAGTACGCTCTTGAAACCAGCTGCGGAGGTTGCCGATGTAGGCAATGTGGGCAGAGCTGATAAATCCACCAAAGCCAACAAAGCCAACCAGCCCAACCGAACGAAAACTGAAAATCCTGAGAAAACTGAAGGATCGCAACGGCAGCCCGGAAGCCAAACAAACACCCCTCCGGCATCGTCGGTCTCACAATCACCGTCCGCAGAGAACCATCGAGAGGTCATGCCTGTCCAGAAAGGACGCGAAGTCCAAGCTCAGGAATTGGTCTTCGCCGGCGCTGCGGGCTGCAGCTATGGCAATGCTGCCAATGCAGGTTGCACCTGCGACGAACCAATGACCGTTGTTGAGATGCAAGCAGATCAGACCGTTGAGAACACCGGGGTTGACGCTGCAAGTCCTGAAGAACCGCCCCATGGCTTCATCCCTGGTGAGGAAAAGCACGTTGAAGCGGAGAAAGACTCGGAAGACAACATGCGTGCGCTTTATGGTGACGCCGCGCTCCCAGAAGTTCCCTTTCTCAAGCAGCCTGTCATACGCGAGGAAACCTACGCTACGCGGGAAGAGGCCGTTAAAAACCAAAAGCGCAAGGATACGCTGATCGCACGTTCGGAGCAGAACCTGGTGGGCGTCCTTGCCAACGGCGAAGTGACGATTGTCGACACAAACAAAACAATGACACAGACGACGGTCATTGAAAAAAATCATGTTGACAAAAACTGCGAAAACCAGAAGTCCTCCGTAGAAAGAGAAGTGGACGGGATGTCGCCTGCGAAGCGTCTACGAGAAGAGATCGTGGACGGCATGCTGGCAGGCGTCAGTCCCCTCTTCCCTACGGGTCTCCTGAGTCTAACCGAAACCGAACGTAGGGCCGACGCAGCCGGCACATTCGCTAGAGCCTCATCACTAGGACTGACACCTGAGAAAGTAAAGGCTCTAGCAATCGGTTTTCAGCCGGGCGATTGGAAGATCGCTTTTGAAGATCAGCAAGACCGCGTGCTCATCATTCTCAAACACAAATAACGATTTAATGCCCATCAAATCCGATCCCGTCGCCTTCGAACAGCCTTGGCGGCGTAATTATGAAAAATATTGTGCGCTCGGCTGGGCGAGCACAGCCGTTGGCTACGGCATCTACGGATTCTTCGGGAACATGCCCTCGATGCCGAGTTATGTCATTGCGGGCCTTTCGCTTGCGATGGCTGCCTACCGCATGCCGGGAGCTGTCAAACTCGAACGTCTTCAAAGCAAGCTTTCAGGACGTGACTTGACCATCATGACCGTACCCGAACTCAAAGCAAAGGCCGTCAGTCCCCAGCACATGAAAGAGTTCTGGCTCGGTCGTGGCTTTGTCTGGACGCACACCCATACCCAACGCCTTTACGCAATGATGGACAAGGATTGGAGCAATGTCGCAAAGCAGAGCAAGGAGACACCTGTCGACGACGTTGTTCACTGGGGACGCGAAGTCGTGGATTCCTCGAAAGACGTTTTCCTCAAGAGCGGATCGGTTGGCGAATATTCCATCGCGGACATGGGACAGAAGTGGATTCATGGTGTGGAGGCCGCCGAGACGGATCTCTATCAACCCATTGACCACGTTGCGGGGCATACGCTGATTGTGGGTACGACAGGCGCCGGCAAGACTCGCTGCTTTGACCTCCTCATCTCGCAGGCCATCGCCAAGGGCGAGTGCGTCATCATCATTGACCCGAAGGGTGACGCGGAGATGCGTGACAATGCGCGCGCAGCGTGTGAGGAAGTGGGCCGCATCGGCGATTTTGAAATGTTCCATCCTGCTTTTCCTGAAGAGTCGACGCCCATCAATCCGTTGGCAAACTTCTCCGACATTTCGGACATTCCGAGCCGCATTTCAGCGCTCCTGGCGGGCGGCGGATCCTCCGAATCCTTCAAGCAGTTCGGTTGGCTCGCCATGAACCAGATCTGCCAGGCGCTCTACTTCCTCGAAAAGCGCCCGACGCTGCGTTCCATTTTGCAGTCGCTGCAGATGGGGGGCGACGATCTGCTGGAGCAGTGCGTCACGAAGTACGGCATTGAAAAACTCGGTGAGCAGACCTTCAGGGACTATTTCGATGCCACCAATCCTCTCAACGAGGAAGGCAAGCCCGTCGACCGATTCTGGACGCCGACGAAGGGCTACTGCATGGTTTACAAGATCTACCTGCAGGCCGATTATCCCAACCCCGCAATTGAAGGCCTCATCTCGTTGTGCGAGCACGACAAGGCGCACTTCGGCAAGATGATCGCCTCCCTCATCCCGATTCTCTCCATGCTCACGTCGGGAAAGCTTGGCGACATGCTCTCGCCTCCGGAAACCACCGTGCGCAATCTGGCGGACCTCTCGAACGCAAAGCCTTTCCGCGACATGCGGTGGTTTCTCGAAAAGAAGAAGGTGGTCTACATCGGTCTCAACTCCCTTGCCAATTCGGTGGTGGGAAGCGCTCTCGGTTCAATCATTTTGTCTGACCTCACCAGTGTGGCCGGCAATCGCTACAACTTCGAGACGAAGAAGGTTCCCATTTCGATCTTTGTTGACGAAACTTCAGAGGTTGTCAATGAACCTCTGATTCAGCTCCTCAACAAAGGTCGCGGCGCGGGCTTCAAGGTTTTTGTAGCAACGCAGCTTATCGCTGACTTTGCGGCACGCTTGGGTTCCAAAGACAAGGCGTCACAGCTTCTCGGCAACCTCAACAACGTCATTGCTCTGCGCACAATTGAGCCCGAAACGCAGGAATTTCTCACTGAGAAGATGCCTACGACGCGTGTGCACCACGTCGAACACAGCCAGAACAGCTCGATCAGTGCGGACAGTCCCCACGAACACAGCGGCTCGCTATCTGAGCGGCTTGCGGTCGAAGAGGTGCCCCTCTTCCCGCCGCAGCTCTTCGGCTGTCTGCCGAGTCTTGAATACATCGCCATTCTCTCGGGCGGCACCGTTCTCAAAGGACGCATTCCGCTCTTGGTGAGAGCGAACGAAAATTGACTTCCTCCCCGTCCTAAAGGGCGGGGATTCCTTGAACCACGCGGTCTCGTGGTTCAAGGGCGGTTCCCAATAAGGCCATCCCCCTCAGGAGACATAACAACTATGCGTAAGTGTCATCAAGCCATTGTCAAGTCCTGCGAAGCTCAAGGTGCCGAACTTCTCCGGCCCCTGGTGAACAAGAAGAGTGAAGGCGAAAATCTGAGGCTCATTGAGTTCAGCATCTTCGAGAGCAAGGATGTCTTCGAGATGATCGCGAATCTCTACGTCTATTTGGGACTCGGTCGGGAAGAACTTCGCGTCCTGTTGGATCGCATTGCGGAACAATACTTCATGCTTGCCCGCTTTTCACAGGGCTACAACCTATGCACTGAACCTCTAAAGATCAAGTTCTTCGTGCGTGAAGTGCTTGACCAAATTCTCAAGGTGCCGCAAGTTGCAGAATTTCTCAAGGACTGTCAACCTCAGCGCAACTACGTGGGACTTCGCGAGGAGCAAGTGCTCCTCTATCGAGCCTTTATGCTTCTCATCCCATGCGCCATGCAGATGACGATTTACAGAAACAATCTGATTGTAAGTGTCATCGGCTTCGAGCCTGAACTGATGCAGTTGGCGAGGTGATGTATGGCGTTGTCTGACGAAAAACTGTCACTCGTGACGATCATCGTGACGTTTGTTTTGTGCATGTTCTGGCTCACGATGACGGACAGCGAATTTGCTCGCAAGAACACCCAGGCAGAGGGTGAGATGCTTGAACGAAGCTTTGGCACGGAGACGGCGATGGCGATTACAAACCAGGCGGACATCTGGTACGACCGCTACATTGTCGCGAACGATCTTGAGGAGAAGACGCTTCACCACTTCGTGCCGACACAGGAGGAGCGTAATGCCTCCAGAGGCATAGAGACGATGGGGGATTGGCTCTTTCCCATCGTCGAGGAGCGTATTGTCGGGATGTTCGACATGATCTATTGGGTTTTCAAGCGAATTGCCCTCATGTGCATTTGGTTGCCCCTCCTTCTGCCGCTTCTTGTCGTGTCCATCTGGGACGGAATGCTGCAACGGCGCATCAAACTCGAAAACTTCGGCTTGGCTTCACCCCTGAAACAGCGCATCGGCTATCTCGGGTCTGTCTTTGGAATGTGCGGGATCCTTATTTGGTTTTTTGTGCCTTATGCGATTGAACCCCATGTAGCCCCAGCTCTACTCGGTATGATCGCTTTGTTGATGGGAACAGCCATCAGCAATCTCCAAAAAAGGTTTTGAGGGGAGCTCCTCGTTACGAGGAATGTGCACTTCGGCGGCTGCTTTTCAAGCGGCCGCTTTTTTTCTGCAATCAGCGGTTTTCCAATCCCGGGAACGGGCAATTGTCCGGCATGGACGAGCCGGCATCACCTCGTCCGCGAAAGACGAGGGAGGTCCGAAACGGGGTCTTGATTGTCCGTTATGGACAAAGATTGCACATGTGCAAAATCACCCAATCCTCCTCTGCTAGAGGCGAAGAGCGTGGAAATGTTTTTGACGCCGAAGGGAGGCTGCGGTAAAGTTTTGGGCATGGAGAGAAGCAGTTGTTTCCTCTCCCCTCCTCCCAGTTGTTTTCGGATGCGGGTTCAAGAATTGACGGCGCTAGTCGTCATGGCAGCGGGCAATCTCGCCCCTGTCGAATAGCAAAAAAGCCCAAACCGATAGCAGCGGAATGGGCCTTTTGCGCTTTTATGGGAGGTGGGGCGATGAAATCTCAAAACCACTCGCCAAACTCCGTAGAGATAATAGCACAGGCGAAGGCTGGGCGCGAGGGAGTGGAACTGCATATTTGGTTCTCGCTCTCGGACGTTTCGGCAATAGTACGGCTCATTATCTCGGCGGTTTTGATGTTGAACTGTTAAACAGGAAACAGTAAATGCGCGTAAGCCCGTCCAATGTTTCCATCAAGGCGCGGCGGCGCTTCTCCTTCGGATCGGGACCGAAATCGAAAAGTGATTGCGGCATGGAAGCTTCGGCCTCCGGCTTAATCCCGGAAAGTCTGAGCATCAGCGTGTCAACGGTCCCGGACGTTCAATTTTGGTAAATTCTGGTACCATATTCCCAAAATTACACGCCCTTTTGGGAATATAATCCCAAAATGTTCCAAACCTGCAGGTTAGCTCATCATGTTCAACTTTCCCTACATTCGCCGCGAGCTCGAAGCCCCCATCTTAAGAGGCACACTCCGCAATCGAGCGGAGCTGATTCTCGGTCCTCGCCAGGTAGGTAAAAGTACAATGCTCGATCATCTTGTACAGAACCAGCGTTTCATTAAGCTCACCGGAGAAGATGAGGACGACCTGAGCATCCTTGCAGATCCGAAGACATTTCTCACGTTAACGCAACAATTCCCAAATGTCATCATTGACGAAGCGCAGTTTGTACCGAACATTGGCCGCGTGATCAAGCGCTTAGTCGATAACAACACAACGGATTCGCGCATCTTCGTAACCGGTTCCAGCGCCCTGGACCTTGGTGGCCATCTCAAAGAATCTGCAGCTGGCCGCTTCAATTCGTACAACCTTTGGCCTCTTTCTCTGGAAGAACTTGCCGAACACAGCAGCTGGATCGAAGTCAAGCGTCAAATCAATGATCGCATGATCTATGGTTGCCATCCTGATGTAATCAATGATCCGGCCCATGCCAAAGAGTATCTTCTCGACTTCACGGATTCCATTTTGTACAAGGACCTGTTCAAACTGGCTGAAGTCCGGAAGCCTACCGATCTCACGAAGTTGGTTACGTTCCTTGCAGCTAACGTTGGCTCCGAAATCCGCTACGGCTCCATCGCTTCCGAACTAGGCATTCAAAATAAGACTATCGAACGCTATGTCGATTTATTGGCCTCCTGTTTCATCTTGAAGGTTGTTCCTTCGTGGTCGAGAAACCCAACGGCAGAGCTCAAACTCAGTAAGAAAATCTATTTCTACGACAATGGAATTCGCAATGCGCTATTGAAGAACTTCGCGCCTGTGCCTGCACGCGAAGACAAGGGCGCTCTTTGGGAAAACCTGTTCTTCACCGAACGCTTAAAGCTCCATGCCTTCAGGCGAGACGGCGGAGAAATCTATTTCTGGCGAACCAAAAAGCAGCATGAGATGGACTTTATCGAGATTGTGAACGGCACCATTGCTGCCTTTGAGTGCAAGGCTGGCAACAAAATCAACTCCACCTCAATCAAAGCATTCTCTCGCGCCTATCCGAACATTCCGGTGACAGTTGTCTCCCCTGACAATATTGACCAAGAGCCGGCGGAGCCTGCGAGCTTAGCAAATGCATTTGACGCCCCTCCAAATCCCTGACCGTCCCGACGGTAAGTCTTCAATTTGGCAAATATTGGGATTATATTCCCAGAATGTTCGGCTTTTTTGGGATTATAATCCCAAAATGTTCCGTTGATAGTCTGATCAGGCCGGGCTTTTGACTTTCTCCCAGCGTCTGATCTCTGGACCACCCTAGCCTTTCTAGCTCTTCGGGGATATCTGTGGGTAACCAGCAGAAAGAGGGTTGGTCGCAAGATCGGCCCTCGCCGTTTTTTGGGGACGTTGGATTATTCCTTTTCTTGAAAAACGGATGCCTGCGCTCTCCCCTTGTCCTCGTCTCTTGTCCTCACCAAGGCGAAAAGCCTCGACTATATCGAAACCCTCCCTCTTTAGGGGTGAGGTTGTTTAGAGAGGGTGGAAAGACACACGCCTTTCATCGGGGACAACCAAATAGATTGGAAGAGAGAGGTTTGCCGCATTCCTCCATCTGAATGAATAAGGAGGCTTCCTGCGGCTATTTCTGTGAGGAAGAACGTCCCCTCCGCTCTGCCCTACTTAAGTTCGCGTTTTTGCACATGTGCAAAAACAGGCTTTTTGCTACTGTAACAGGCAAAGAGCCAAAATTTTGCATTAACAGTGCGCAGTCCTTCTCTTTGAGAGCGACGCAACGCTCCTCGCTTCTTGCCTTCCTCTTTCTCTTTCGATGCTGTGCCGGCGTCGGCATGTCAATCCTTGACAATGCGGAAGATTTCTTGATTTCGCGAACAAGGATTTCGTCATGCAACCAACCTACATTCCCACTCATGTGGACGACCCTCAGCATCTGTTGCTGTGGTCAGCCGACGAAGTGGTACCAATCGTCCTCGGACTTGTATTCGGGATGATCATCCAGAAAGCTCTGATTTGTCTTTTGTGCGGGCTGGCGGTAACGCATCAGTACCGCAAATTCCGTGACAACCACCCGGACGGGTATTTGAAGCACCTCTTCTACCACTGGGGTCTTTACTTCTGCAAGTCGAAGTCGATGCGCAATCCGTTCATCAAACAATACATTCCCTAACCCTCACGGAAAACAACAATCATGCAGTTCGGACAATATAAGAAGAGCTTTTCAAGCCTTCAGTTGGAGAACAACTTTTTCAGAATCCTCACACTAGGTCTTCTTACGCTGGTGTTGATTCTAGTGGTGGCGCTCCTCAATAAAAAAACGATTGTCACGCTTCAACCGTGGACGCTGGCACGAGATGCTCAGGTGACCGAAACGCAGGCATCGAACTCTTATATGGAAGCCTGGGGGTTGGCGCTAGCGCAGTTGATCGGCAACGTGACGCCTGGCAACGTCGACTTCGTGGGCGAACAGATCAAGCCGCTTCTCTCCCCCAAGATCTATCACGAAACGCTCGATGCTCTTCAGGCAGGTGCGACACAGCTTCGCGAGGACCGCGTTGCCATGCGCTTTGAACCATTGCGTGTCACGTATGAAAAGACGACTGGGATGGTGTTCGTCTATGGGTATTCATTCATGCGTGCAGGAACGAGCATGAGCCGCGAAACGAAGGTCCAGCGCACCTATGAGTTCAAGCTCTCGATCAGCAACTACCTGCCTCAGATCGACTACCTCACAACGTATGAGGGTGTTCCGCATACCCGTGACGAAATGGATCGCATTGAAAACCGCGAGCAAAACGCGAAGGAACGCGCTCGCAAGGAAGCGGCCATCAAGGACTACCAGAATCCGGACGTGGAAAAGGCCAAGGCCGAAGAACGCCTTGAATAACTGATAACGGATTCGCAATTCTTTCCAACATTTCAGGCTTGCCCGCAGAGGGCAGATCGCGGGGAGGGCCAGACGTTCGGGTGGAGCTTCCGGCCCGACTCCGCACCCGATGAAGGGCAGGTCTGAGGAGCTTTTCATGAATCATCAGCAAAATAAACGACTGACGGTGGTCATGGCCGTCGCTGTAGCGCTCTTCACGATGGCGGGCGCTGCAGACGCACGCAAGGGCGGCGCTGCCGGTAACGGTCTCTCGTCCCATCAGTCAGCCTCGCAGAGCGAAGCCGTTGAAGCATCCGACATTCCGGCTTATCCGATGGTGTCGACTCAACTCGTCCGCAACAGCGCGGCTCAGGCCGCAGACGACCTTTCGATGGCCGTCAACAATTCCACGCGTCTTTTGATGCGTCCGGGCGTCAATCAGATGATCCCGATTGCCATGTATCACCCCAACCGCATCGTGACGCCCTTCAAGCATCCTCAGGTGATCTCCACGACACTCTCGGGCGGCATGAAGGAGAACGAGTGCGGCGAGGTCTGCGTGCGGGGCAATGTGGTCTACATCTCGACCGACAAGAACTATCCGGTGACGGCCTTCATTACGGAAAAGGGCAACGACGGTGTCGCGCTCTCGCTCACGATGATCCCAAAGCGCATTCCGCCGCGCGAAGTCGAACTTCGGGTGCCTGACGACGTGCAGGAGAAAATTGCGTCGGGCGGTGCCGTGGTGGGGAGCGAAACGCAGGCCGAGGCTTGGGAGACGTCCATGCCGTTCGTTGAGATGGTGCGCGAAGGCTTCCACGTGATTGCCAAGGGCGAGGTGCCCCCAGGCTACACGCTGAGAAACGTGAGGGCGTCGGATGTTCTGCCCGTCTGCAGGCAAAACGGCCTCTCCGTGCGCTTCAAGGGCGGACAGATTCTGGTGGGCAGCAAGCTCAACGTCTATGTTGGCGTAGCTGAAAACATCGGTCGCACGCCCGTTGAATTCCGTGAACAGCATTGCGGAAATTGGAACGTGGCCGCCGTTGCCGCATGGCCGCTGAAGGTGTTGCGTCCTGGACAAAAGTCCGAAATCTACGTGGCCGTTCGACCTGATGAGAAGCCGATGGCGGGGTCGGTTCGCAAGTCCCTCATCAGCCGTGAATACAACTGACGGGAGCTGCGATGATTGACATTAAGAACAAGTGGGCGAGTCTGCCGCCCGCCAAGCAGCGCATTTTGGCCGTATCGTGCATTGTGGCGGCGGTTCTCGCGGTAATTGCCGTTCTTCAGACGGAACCGGAAAAGGAAGAGAAGTACGTCGCCAAGCGTGATCAGGTCTCAAGCGTCTTTACGAACACTAATACGCGCAATCAAACGCTGGATCATCTGGCGGGACAGCTCAAGAATCTGCGCCGCATGAACGAACAGATCCTGCATCGCCTCGATACGCTCGAAAACCGCGACATCAGTCGAGATCTTTCGCGGCTCTCGCAAAGCATTGACGAAAAGCTGGTGCGCCAGCAGGAAGCCCTGCGTGAAATGGAAGCCCGAGTCAAGGAAGACACGCGCAGCGTGGTCGAGGATCAGGTGAACAATGCGGCGATGGTCGCAGGCAATGCGGCGGTCGAGGGCGGCGGCGCGCCCAATCCGATTGCGGAGAAGAACGCGACGCGCCATACGCGCAAGGACGGGGTGCGCACTGCGCAGGATCAAGGAGCCTCGAACGGCTTGACGCCTGCTGCGTCCACAATGCCCGCAAGCGGCAATGTCTTTGACGTGACGCCGCCGACAAAGGATGACAAAGGTCCCAAGCGTGAAGCCAAGCCTCTGAAGCTCTCCGTCATGAGCGAGGCGATTGAAGAGGAGAAGAATCCGAGCGGCAAGAAAAAGCCCGCCAAGGACAGCGAAGCCTACATTCCTGCGGGCTCCATTCTGACCGGCACGATTCTGACGGGCGGCGAGTTCCCGACGAACAAGGGGGCTTTTGACAACCCCACGCCCATTCTGATTCGACTCTCCAAGGAAGCCATCCTTCCGAATCGTTACCGCAGCGACGTGCGCGAATGCTTCCTTATCGCGGGCGGTGCGGGCGATCTTGCGAGCGAACGCGCCAAGGTTCGAGGCGAAACGCTATCGTGCGTGCGCCACGACGGTTCCGTTATTGAGACGAAGCTCGAAAGTTATGTGGCGGGCGAAGACGGCAAGGCCGGCATCAAGGGACGCTTGGTCTCGAAGCAGGGTCAGATCATTGCCCGATCGCTCGTTGCGGGCTTTGCGGGCGGCATGAGCGAAGCCTTTGACGTTGATCCGGTGCCTGTGCTCGCGACGTCGACGACCGGTGAAACCCAGTACCAGGATGCTTTGAGCACAAATGCCGTTCAGGGCGCTGCCGTCAAGGGCATTTCCCAGTCGCTCGACCGTGTGGCCCAGTTCTATCTGGACATGGCCGAAGACGTCTTCCCGGTTGTCGAAATCAATGCGGGCCGCCAAGTCGACATCATCGTGATTTCCGGCACCACGCTCAAGATTTCCGCCAAGGGCTCTCTCGCCAAGAATTAAGAGGATCAGAAACCATGCAGAACAAACTTTTGAAGCGTCTGTTGATGCTCGGCGGCGTGATGACGATGACATCCGGCCTCACGGGCTGCGCCTACTTCAACGTGGGCGAAGAAGAATTTTCCTGCTCGGGCATGCCCGGCAGCGTCTACTGCCATTCGACGCGTGATGTCTATGAGTCGACCAACGACGGTGCTGTCCCGTCCCCGATGGACAAGGACGGTGCCTACAACGAGGAGTGCGAAGATTGCGTGAAGTCCCCGATGGACGGAGGACCGGCTGTCACGACCGTTGAGGACGCCAGAGGCGGCGGAGCTGCCGCCGGGACGTCTGGAGAGGGTGCTACCAGGCTGGCAGCGTCGGATGAAGTGATCGACAACTACGTGACGCCGGCGCTGCCGGAGCGTCCGGTGCCGATCAGAACGCCTTCGCAGGTGATGCGAATCTGGGTAGCGCCCTACATCGACAGCAATGGGGACTACAACGCGCCAGGCTATGTCTACACGGAAATCGAGCCGCGCCGTTGGGTGCTGGCGAAGGAGTATGAAGAAGCCTCCCGCGTCTTCCAGCCGTTGGAGAAGAAGGACATGAAGACCGAGAGCAGTGGGTCCGCGACGGACCGTGAAGGCGTCAATACTCTTGAAGAGTTGAAGGCGAAAACGCAGGCCAAGGCGTACAAATAGCGCGTTCGATTCTTTCGAATTCCGAAAGAGCATGAAGGGTGCGGCATCGAAAATGTCTGCACCCTTCATTGTTAATTGTGGGGTTTGATCCGTTCAATTTCAAAAAACAAGGAGAAATCCGATGAAAATCAAGCAATCACACGTCGTTTGCGGCGTCATGCTGGCCGTTGCGGCGGGCATGGTCATGGCTGGCACCGGCGGCGAGGAATTCAATGACGTCTGGGATACGCTCGTCAAGTGGACCCAGGGTACGCTCGGTCGCATCATCGCCATCGCGATGGTGTTGGTTGGCGTTGTGGCCGGTGTGGTGCGCAGCTCCATCATGGGCTTTGTGGTCGGCGTTGCCGCCGGCATGGGGCTCTACAACGCGCCGACGGTTATTGAAAGCATCATGGGCGCGACGTATGCGGCTGCCGATAAGGCGGTCTACATTGCCCAGCTCACGAACGGTCTCAACTGATCGTCCGACTCGGCACAAGGAGGGGGATCGCCCGAAAGAGAAGCGAATCCCCCTTTTTTTGGATTTCATTTTTACGCGAAACATCATGCTCAAGTTGACGAAGCGCACGGCGTTGGCCGCTGCCCTGATTGGAATTGTCGGTTGCAACGCACAAGCCGAAGAGGCGTCCCAAAATTCGTCGCTCGACCGCTTCAAGGCCCGTGTGGCAGCCATTGAAGAGCAGTATCCGGAAGCCAAGAAGGCTGTGGTGCCTGAGCTCGGAAAGAATGTTACGACATCCGACGCAAAGGCCAAGAAGGTTGAGGAGAACGACATGGCGTCCGTACCCGAAGCAAAGATCCCCGAAATCGAGAAGGTGGTCAATCTCGGCATATCGAGCATGCGTGCGGTTGCAAGCAAGGACGGCACGATTTTGTACATTGCGGACGCGGGACGTTTTGTCTTCATGGGCCGCATGCTTGACGTGTGGCAGCAAAAGGAACTGAAGACCATTGACGAGATCGAGCGCGCCACGCAGCGCGTCTTCCTCGACACGATGGGCTACGACAAGACGACGTATGCGGGCTACAAGCTCGGTCACGGTCCCAAGCGCACCGTGCTTTTCGTGGATCCCCATTGCGGCTGGTGCCACAAGCTCATTTCGGAAGTGAAGAGCGATCCGGAATTGCTCAAGGACTACACGTTCACCTTCCACGTCGTGCCGGTGTTGGGCGAAGCGAGCCACACCTATGCGAAGAAGCTCTGGTGCTCCGTGGGGACGGACGAAGAAAAGATGCAGGCCATGCTTGAAGGTGACGAGGCCATGAATGCGCTGCCGGCGATGACGACCTGCCCGATGGACGATCAGGATCACACAGTCATGCTATCGAAGATCATCGGCGTCAGGGGCGTGCCGTTCGTGATCGCGCCCGACGGTCGTGTCTCGCAAGGAAAGCCCGCCGACATCAAGTCATTCCTCCGTGGTGAGGAACCCAAGCAGGCAAAAGCAGCGGCCAAGCCCCAAAAGTAAGGGCTTAATTCTCTACGTACTCGAAGGTTTGCGTTTAACCCCTCTTCGTTGAGTAAAAAAAATGGAAGTATTTGGTTTTCGTCGCCAATCGGCGGACGGCATTGTGGATGAGGACGTGCGTGCCTGTCAGTTCTGCCCCGTGCAGGCTTATGACGAACAGTCCAAGCTCTTTTTGTGTGACGACAGCACGCTGGGGTTTGCCTTTGAGTGCGTGCCGCTCGCGGGCGGTGATCAGCATACGAAGGAGCGCATCGGGCAGTTGGTGGCCGGCGACTATCCGCCGGGAACCATCATGCAGTTCTTTCTTTATCGCTCGCCCGACATCGAGCCTCAGTTGAATGCGCTTGCCCGCATTCGACAGGATCACATGGACGGGCCCTTGGCGGGCGTTGTGAAGCAGCGAATTGATTTTCTGCGTGCGCACACGAAGAAGAACATTCACGGACGAAGCTTTTCGGGCGGCGACTATGACTGCGGACGCATTCAGGAATCTCGTCTCATCGTCTCGATCAAGATTCCCTTTGAAGGGAAGGAACCCAACGAGAGCGACGTTGTCCTCACCAAGACGTGGGAAACGAAAACCGAGTCCGCGTTGTCGTCTGTCGGTCTCTGGCCCTTAGCCCTTTCCGCCTCCCGCTACATTCGTCTGATGCAAAGCATCATCAACTGGTCTCCCAACGCCTCCTGGCGCAGCATGAGCGTCATGGGCGAGTGGGAGGAGGACAAGACCATCAGCGCCCAGATCTTCGATCCGACGACGGATCTTGTCATTGCGGACAAGAGCACGCTTCAGCTGGGCGAGCACTGCTTCGTGAAGGTCATGAGCGCAAAGCGCA
>ENA-OPSN01000280-OPSN01000280.1-human-gut-metagenome-genome-assembly--contig:-NODE-280-length-27296-cov-3.032341_pt1 | contig 27296 bp, 42 predicted proteins | sample MGYA00241808_ERZ501907 | MGnify/ENA primary metagenome ERZ501907 (study PRJEB25962, sample SAMEA2042218) | human gut metagenome | biome: human gut; feature: human-associated habitat; material: faeces...
CACCGGCGAGCTGAACGAGGTGGCGGCGGCCGTGCTTGCGACCACAAAAAGCTATGCGGAGCTTTCGCCGTCCGGCACCGGCCTGCATATTCTGTGCCGGGGGAACAAGCCCGGCACCGCGTGCAAAAACACGGCGGCGGGGTTTGAAATGTATGCGGGGGGCCGGTATTTTACCGTGACGGGAAATGTGCCCGGCGAGGCGAGGCCCTTCTGCGAGGACCAGGCTGCGCTGGACGCTTTGTACAGGAAATATCTGAAGAAGGAGACCGGGGCGCCGTCTGCACAGCGCAGTCTGCCCGCGCCGTCGGCGCTGGAGGACGCCGAGCTCGTGCGCCGCGCTGCGGCAGGCAGGGACGGCGCGCGCTTTGAGGCCCTGATGGCGGGCAGCTGGCAGGGCTACTACAAGAGCCAGAGTGAGGCTGACCTCGGCCTGTGCAACCTGCTGGCCTTCTGGTTTGGAGCTGACGCCGCCCGCATGGACAGAGTGTTCCGCACCTCCGGCCTGATGCGCAAAAAGTGGGACGAAAAGCACGGGAAAGAGACCTATGGGCAAATGACCATCGGCAAGGCGGTGGCAGACTGCCGCGAGGTATATTCCCCACCGCAGCCGGACGCCGCGGGGATGGACGCCTTTTTCGCGCCGGGAGGCGCCGCACCGGCGGGGAGGCACAAGCGTTATACACAGGACGACACAGGCAACGCACTGCGGTTTGCCGACACTTACGGCGAGCGGGTGCGCTACAGCCACACGGACAAATGCTGGTTTGTATGGAATGGCGCGTGCTGGCAGAGGGATGAAACCGATATTGTCAAGCGGTTGGCCGACGCCCTGCTGGACGGTATGGAAAAGGAGCTGTTCGGCCTGCATGACGAGGATACCGTCAAGGCCTTCAAGGCGCATCTGCGCCGCAGCCGGTCCAGCCGGGGCAAGGAGGCCATGCTGAAGGAGGCGCAGCATCTGGACGGCATCCCCGTGACGCCGAACATGTTCGACCGCCACAAGGGCCTTTTGAACGTGGCAAACGGCACGGTGCGGCTGCGCACCGGCGAGGTGCAGGAGCACCGCCGCGAGGATTACCTGACGCGCATTGCCCCGGTGGAATACAGCGCCGGGACCGCCTGCCCGATGTGGGAAAAGTTTATCGGAGAAATCACCGGCGGCGACGCCCAGCTTGCACATTATTTGCAGGTAATGGTGGGCTATATGCTGTCGGGTTCGACGCAGGAGCAGTGCGTCTTCTTCCTCTATGGGGACGGGGCCAACGGCAAAAGCACCTTTCTGGACACGCTGGCCGCCATGCTGGGCGATTATGCCATGAACGCCCAGGCAGAGACGCTGATGGAGAAAAACCGCAGCCAGGGCGGGGCACGCAGCGACATCGCCCGCCTGAAGGGCGCGCGTCTGGTGACCACCAGCGAGACGGACGAGGGCGTGTTCCTGAACGAAAGCCTTATCAAGCAGCTGACAGGCGGCGACGCCATCACGGCGCGCTTTTTATACGGCAAGGAGTTCGAGTTCCGCCCGGAATTCAAAATCGTGATGGCAACGAACCATAAGCCGCGCATCCGCGGCACAGATACCGGCATCTGGCGGCGCATCCGGCTGGTGCCCTTTACGCAGGCCATCCCGGAGGAGAAGCAGGATAAACGCCTGCCGGAGAAGCTGCTGGCCGAGCTGCCGGGCATCCTGAACTGGGCGCTGGAGGGGTGCCGCCAATGGGTGGAGGCGTCTAAAAGCAGCCGCAGCGGGCTGCCGGAATGTGAGGCTGTGCGCACGGCGACGCAGGAATACCGCACGGAGCAGGACAGGCTGACGGTGTTTCTGGACGACTGCACCTACCCCAGCGCCGGCCAGACGCTGCAGGCGGCCGTGTTCTATCGCATATACCGCGCCTGGGCGCAGGACAACGGCGAGAGGTTCCCTGTGAGCAGCCAGCGCTTCGGGCGGGAGATGAAAAAGCATTTCGCGGCCCGGACGACGCGCGCCAACACAGAATATCTGGACATCGGCCTGACGCACAGCGGGCACAAATATCTCAACTGGACGCTGCAGCCCGCGCAAAACCGGCGCGAGCAGGCAAAAGGCCCGCTTTGGCAGCAGGAAAGGCTGCCGGAAAGCTGAGGTGTGGTGGATTGTGGTGGTTTTCGGCCTTTTTGTAAAACTTTTCTCCTGAGCAGATTTTTTTCTTCTCATCTAGGGACTTTTTTATTTTCTGTAAAATCCACCACAATCCACCACAGAAAGGAGAAAACGAGGTTGAAAGACGAAAACGCGGACATTCAGCTTTCCTGCAAAGGCTGCCTGCTTTGCGGCGGGGCCTGCGGCATGACGGTATCGGGCCGGCCACTGGTGAGGTGTGAAGGCAAGGAAGGTGTTATAGATGAACTGGAAGAAAGAAGCTGAGAACGACCTGAAGGCACATGAAAAGCGCAAGGCGGCGCTGCGTAGCCTTGCTGAAGAGATTCGTGAACTGCAGGCGCGTACATATGGCAGCACGGCCCCAGCCACAGACGCGGTGCCTGTACAGGGCGGCACGAGTACGGCTGAGAAACGATTGATTGCGGCCATCGATGAGCTAGACCGTAAAAAGGAAGCGTACCATATTACCAAGCGAAAAGTTGCTGCTGTAGAACGTGGATTGGCTACCCTGACAGCGCAGCAGGTAGATATTCTAGACAGATTTTTCATTCACCGAACGCGAGGGCATGTGGATTCTTTGGCCGCAGATTACCATATTGAACGAACTCGTGTATATGACCTGAAAGATGCGGCCATAGATGATTTCACTATAGCGAGGTATGGTATTATAGATTCCTGATGAGCAAAAAGAGTGGAAAAAAAGCGGACGTTTTTTCGAAAAATCTGTGGTATGATGATAAAAAGAGAAGCCGGGGAATTACTCCCCGGCTTTGTTCTTATCAATATAGTCGGCAATAAATTTTTTGATTTCGGTGGTAGGTGTGGTTTCATTCTGTTCACATGCGGCGCGGAAGGCGGCAAGGACATCCGGCTTCAAATCGAGTGGAAACCGAACATAGGTTTTGCGGTTATATTTCTGCTGGCTTTCATACTTTCCGCCCATAGTTACACCTGCTTTCCGTAAGCCTGAAACAACCGGCTGCTCACCTGCACCAGAACTGTACCAGACAGCAAAATTGTGATGAGCTTCAACCACGCAGGCCAGTGCAGGGCGACGCCGAAAACCAGAGACACGACAAGCGCCCAGAAGGGCGTATCCTGCTTCTTCATTTGCTATTTCCTCCAATTTGTTATATACTATAATTGCCCCCCTAAAGGGGGCCGGGGCTTTCGCCCCGGCGGGTTGAGGTTTTAGGACTTGAGTGCTGTAATCAGTGCGGCGACCGCTATAATCGCTTTGATTATCAGCTCTGCAAGTTCCTTGGGCTTCAGCCCTTTTTGTTTGGGTTTCCCGCTCATGGTGTTCACCTCCCTTCCATGATTATAGTATACTACACGGACGTGTATTTGTCAAGCGATTTTCCAGAGATTTTTATATATTTTTCAGCCTGCGCTTTTTGGCGCGGGCTTTTGTTTTGCCTGGAGTGAGGTGGTATTTCTGAAAAATCCCCGTTATGCGAATGGGGCCCTGCGGAGAAAATACCGCGCCAGATTTAAGGCGATGGGTGGAGAATGCGGCATATGTAAGGGACGTCTTGGGCCTATCCATTACGAAGAACCTTCAGACGCAGCGCATCCATTTTCCTTTGTAATTGATGAGATAAAGCCTGTTTCTAAATGGAGAGAATTCGGGTATTCATCACCGCGTGAGGCTGCCGAGGATTGGACAAACCTCCAGCCTGCCCACTATTTTTGCAATGCACAGAAGGGTAACAAAGTACATGGAGATAGTGAGCAAAAAAGAAGATATTTCCCTCACATCAGTGATGGAGAGTGGTAGTAGGGGGAGGTCCCCCGCCCCCCAGCGCGGCGACCCCTCGGCCGTCAGCGCCGATTTACACACAGGGGATTTTTTGAAAGGGGGAGCGCGGGATGGCGAGGATGAAGGCGGCGACGGCCAGGGGCAACCGATTGGAGGAGTTGAAGGCGCTGGCGCGGGTGCTGGCGGAGAATATCGACGCATGCGAGGATGCCCGTGCGCTGCCGCCGCTGGCCAAGCAATACCGTGAAACCATATATGAAATTGAAGAAATAGAGGGGAAGGAAGGTAATGGCGACGAGATCAGCGAGCTGCTCTCGGCAAGGCAGGCTGACGGGAAGCCAGGAGCCGTGCGAAAGGCGCGCGCCGGCTTACCGAAGCAGTGACGGGATGGACGCCGCCCGGCTGCTGCATATAGGCGGCACGCTTTTGGACCCATGGCAAAGCGATATTTTGGCCGACTGGATGGGAAGGGATGCGGCGGGCAAGTGGGCCGCCCCTACCTGCGGCGGGAGTGTACCGCGGCAGAATGGAAAGAGCCTGCTATTACAGGGGCGCGCAGAGGCGGGCATGCTGATGTTCAACGAAAGCGTCATTTATACAGCGCACCTGCAAAAGACGGCCACCGAAACCTTTGAGGAAATGCGAGATTTTTTTGAGGGCCCTAAATTGCGCGGGCATGTGGCAGAGATGAAAACAGCCCTGGGCCGTGAACAAATTATTTTGAAAAGTGGTGCGCGCATCAAGTTTCTGGCCCGCACCCGGAACGGTGGGCGCGGGCAGCACGGCGACCTGCTGATTTTTGATGAGGCACAGGAGCTGGACGAAACGCAGCAGGGCTCGTTTTTGCCGGCCATCTCTGCCAGCCTGAACCCACAGACCATTTATGCAGGCACGCCGCCGGGGCCGGACTGCACGGGGATGGTTTTTCGCAACCTTCGCCAGCGCGCGCTGGAGGGCGAATCGAAACGGACGGCGTGGTTTGAATTTTCGGTGAAGGATATTGGAGACGTGAAAGATAAAAGGCGCTGGGCGGCAACGAACCCTGCGCTGGGCCGGCGCATTCAGCTTTCCACAATAGAGGGCGAGGCGGAGCAGCTGGATGTAGACACGTTTGCGCGCGAACGATTGGGCTGGTGGAGCCCGGCGGGCGCTGAACGCCTTGACTATGCCATAGACCGTGCGGCGTGGGAAAGCTGCGCCAGCGATGCGCCGAAGCCGGAGGGCAAAACGGCCTACGGCGTGAAGTTTGCGGCGGACGGCAGCGCGGTGTGCCTGTGTGGCGCGGTGCTGCCGAAGGAAGGACCCGCACGAGTATCATTGATAGAGATGCGGCCAGCGGGACATGGATTGACATGGTTGGCTGAATGGCTGAATGAGCGGTATAACAAAGCAAGTTGTGTGGTGATAGACGGGCGAGGTGGCGCGGAAGTGCTGGTTGAGCGCATCCACACTGTATGGAAAGCAAAAAACTCGGTGATACGCCCGGCGGCGCGCGATGTGGTTGCCGCAGCGGGCGTTTTTATTACCGCCGTCAATGAGGGAGGGTTGACGTGGTACCGCCCGCAGCAGGGGCTGAACGAAAGCGCCGTGAGCGCGGTGAAGCGGCCAGTTGCCGGGGGCTTTGCCTTCGGCGGTGCGGACAGCATGCCGGTGGAAGCGTGTTCCCTTGCGTTGTGGGGCGCAAAAACAGGTAAACGCGACCCGACGCGAAAAATGAGGATAGGATAAAGGAGAAACCCATGGTGACTTTACATTTTGGGCATGTGCAGGGGCTTGAGGCTGAAGAACAGCGAAAGCTGCAGGACCTGGCCGATGTGTACCAGTACCATCAGAGCCGGAATGCCACAAAGGAAAAATATTATGAGGGCCGCGTGACGCTGCATGACGTGAACATTGGCATTGCCCTGCCCCGCGAGTTCAGCCGGTTTGATGTTGGTTGCAGCTGGGGGCAGAAGGCGGTGGACGCACTTGCTGCCCGCAGCATGTTTGACGGTTTTGTTGGAGGCGGGCAGGCGGCAGAGGATGTTGCCCGCATTGTTGCAGAAAACCGCATGATTGCGGAATATGCCAAGGCGTGCCGGGAAGAGCTGAAATATGGCTGTGTGTTTGCAACCCTTTCCGCGGACCCGAAGATGTTGTGCCGTATCCGGTTCCACTCCCCTGCCACCTCGGCAGCTTTGTGGAGCGGAGAAAAAGGGCGCATTGACTGCGGTATGGCCATTATTGACACTGTGCCGGATGAGAAATACAAGGACATGTGGCGGCCGCATATTGTGAACCTGTACACGGATGACGCCGTGCTTGTGCTGACCTGGGACGGAAGCGTATGGCGTGCACAGCGGCATGTACACCGGATGGGGCGGCCATTGATGGAGCCGCTGATATGGAACGCGACCAGTGCAAAGCCGTTTGGACGCAGCCGATTGAAACGAGCGATTCGTTCTTTGATTGACGATTATATCCGCACAGTAGCGAACGCTACGATTGCGCTGGAGTTCGACACCACGCCGCAGAAATATTTGCTGGGCGTAACGGACGAGCAATATGACGCTATTATGTCTGACAAGTTCCGGCAATATGTGGGGAATATCCTTACTGCGACTACGAACCCGGAGACCGGGGAAAACCCGGAGTTTGGGCAGCTGGTGCAGGGCAGCCTGACGCCGCATGTGGAAAAGATGAGGATGACGGCAACTCAGTTTTCTGCGGCAACGGGGCTGACCATCACCGATGTGGGAATTGTCAATGATGCAAACCCCACAAGCAGTGACGCGATTCTGGCACAGAGCCAGACGCTGGTTTTGATGGCACAGCAGCTGAACACGGGAAACGGGGATGCGCTGCAGACCATTATGCTGATGGCCCTGGCCATTGCCCGAAATGTGCCGCTGGATGGACTGACCGATGAGGAGCGCAGCGTTATGGCGCACTTCAAGAACCCGGCCATGCCCAGCGTGGCGGTGACGGCGGACGCGGCCATTAAAATAGCCTCGGCCCGGCAGGAATTTGCCAGCACCGACACATTTCTGGAAATGATAGGATTTGACCAGGCGGACATCCGGCGCATTAGAGCGCAGGAGCAGCGGGTGCGCGGGCAGCAGCTACTTGTTGAGGTAGAGAATGAAAATAACGGAGAAGACGTGGGATGAGTATGTTGCCAGACTTTCCAGACTGAATGAAACGGCCGGGGAAAAAATGGCAGACTATATTGCGAAGCACGGGACAGAGGGCACCGCAGCGCTGACGGCCTATGCACAGGCGCTGATTGAAAAATACGGCGAGGGCAGCGCCGAGCTTGCGTGCCAGATGTATGACGCTATGGCGGAAGCCTCCGGCGCGGATGTTCCGCCCGCAGAGCCCGCGCCTGTGACACAGTATGGTGAGACGGCGAAGATGGTGAACGGCACAAAGCAGAGCCCTCCCCTTTTGCAGAGCGGAGTGAGCCGCCTAGTAAAGCGCGCGGCGGCCGACACCACGCTGCATAACGCCATACGTGACGGGGCCGAATGGGCATGGGTGCCGCACGGTGACACCTGTCCGTTCTGCATGATGCTGGCGAGCCGAGGCTGGCAGCAGGCCAGCAAAAAAGCACTGAAGGGGGACCATGCCCAGCACATCCATGCAAACTGCAACTGTGAGTACGCCATTCGCTTTGACGGCAAGACTACGGTGGCCGGGTACGACCCGGAGAAATATCTTGCCATGTACAACGACGCGGGCGGCGATATCAACGCCATGCGGCGGGCACAACAAGGACAAAATCAACGCGCAGAAACGGGCGGCGTATGCGCAAAGGAAGTTGCTCAAGGGGAATGCGGATGGTATACTAAATGAGGGCAGTGAGGGGTATGTGCCGATAACCAGAGAGAGTATCGAGGCCGTGCGGCCCTTTTCCTGTCAGACGCTGGACACGGAGGCAAGCAATGCCCTTGCGAGCGCGCACAAGCGCCTGTTGGCACAGGCGGCAGCGCATCCGGCGGGCACAGAGACCGCGCGCAGCTATGGATTGGACATGCAGCCGCTGGGCAAAACGTCGGTAGGCCAAAAGCCGGGCAGCGTGCGCATATCGAACCAGAGTGTGCCCTACATCTTGATACACAACCATCCGGACGGGCTGACCCTTTCGCCGACAGACATTCTGGGCTTTGTCACGCATGACAACCTGCGGATGATGACTGCCGTGGGAAACAATGGCAGGGTGTACGCGGTGGAAAAGCTGCCCGGCTATGACAAAGGAATGCTGCAAGAGCTGAGCGAGAAACTGACTGTACAGGCGCAAGAGGCAAAAAACGTAGAGGATATTGTGCAGGCCGTGGAAACTTTCTTTGAAGAGGTGAAACCGTATGGGGTACGATATTACGCCACAGAGGGTTGAAGAGATGAGGCGTTTTTTGCTGGAGCATCCGCTTGACCCGGACTATGACGAAAACGTCATAGAGCTTGATGGGGATTGCTCTGCCGACCAGCTCAGATCTCGTTTATATTATGCCATTTTGAAGGAGTTGGGCAAGCTACCAAAGACAGAATAAGACCAAAACCACGATGCATTTGCACCGTGGTTTTTTCATGCCTGCATCCGGCCGCACGAGGCCGGGGCGGGCTTTTTTATTGCCCGGCGGCGGGGCTTACCAGCCGCGCAGACAGGCGGAGGCGACCGCCTGAACAAGCCTATCTGAAGGACCGAAAGGAGAAAAATGATGAAAACAGAGGAACTTAAGGCCCTGGGCCTGAACGACGATCAGGTGCAGAAAGTGTTTGCCATGCACGGTGAGGACGTCAACCGGGAAAAGCAGGCAACCACGGAAGCAAAGGCACAGCTGACAGCGGCGCAGAACCAGCTGCAGGAGGCGAACAGGAAGCTGGAGGGCTATGACCCTGAGTGGAAGCAGAAGGCCGCCCAGGCACAGCAGGAGGCCCAGCAGCAGCTGGACGAGATGAAGGCTCAGTATGCTGCGGGCAACGCGGCGTCGGGACTGAAATTTACCAGCGAGAGCGCGAAGAAAGCGTTTTTGGCAGACCTGGCCGCGAAGAAGCTGCCGCTGCAGGAGGACGGGACGCTGCTTGGCCTTGAGGACTTTGTGAAAGCATACCAAAAGGCAGACCCCGGGGCATTCGCCAAGGACAGCGAATACCCCAGCGTGAAGGACGGCGGCGACCCGAGCACCAAGCCGAGCGGCACGACACGAGACCAGTTTGCCACATGGTTTAACGAACAATTCAAGTAAAGGAGTAAGAAAATATGGCAACTTCGATTGACATCAACCGCACGACCACCATTAGCCTGCCGGGCGCTGTTTCCAGTGAAATTTTGCAGAAGACGCAGGAAGCGTCCGCCGTGATGAGCTTGGCGCGCCAGATCGCGCTGCCGGGCCTTGGCGTAACTATCCCCGTGATTACCGGAGACCCTGAGGCCGGCTGGGTGGGCGAGACAGAGAAAAAGCCGGTGAAGCGCGGCACGCTGGCGACAAAGCAGATGACGCCTTACACGCTGGCCGTTATTGTGCCGTTTTCCAATCAGTTCCGCCGCGATGTGCCCGCGCTGTATGACGCAATTGTGCAGCGCCTGCCGGGCGCACTGGCGAAGAAGTTTGACGCCACCGTGTTTGGCGGCACCGCGCCGGGCTCTAACTTTGACACCCTGGGAAGCTGCACGGCGCAGAGCATCCTGACCAATGCCTACGGTGGGCTTGTGGCTGCCGATGCGGACATTGCCGCGCACGACGGCATTTTGAACGGCTGGGTGCTGGCGCCGCAGGGGAAAGCCATTCTTCTTTCTGCGGTGGACGGTAACGACCGCCCGCTGTTTATCAACAGTGTGGCAGAGGGCGCTGTGCCGATGATACTGGGCGCGCCGGTGCGCCAGAGCAAAGGCGCATACACCGCCGAGACGGCCGCTGCCGACGCAGTGGTGGGCTTTGCAGGCGACTGGACGCAGGCCGTATATGGCACGGTGGAGGGCGTAAAAATCGCCATTTCCGACCAGGCCACCCTGACGGACGGCGAGAGCACCATCAACCTGTTTGAGCAGAACATGTTTGCCGTGCGTGCCGAGATTGAAGTGGGCTTCCGCTGCGACACCACCGTGTTCAATAAACTGACCGGCAAGGCGAAAACGGGGGCCTGAGCATGGCGGAGTTTATCAACAGTCTGACGGGGACGCGCATGTGGGTGGCGCCGGAGCGCGAGGCGGAATACCGCCTTGCGGGACACCGGCCTGTTGACGATAGCGGTGCGGGGGCAAAACCGACCCCCGCACCTGCACGGAAAGCACCGCGCGCCGCCGCGAAAACGCGCACAACCCCGAAGAAATGAGGAACAGCAATGAAATACGCTGAAACGGCAGACGTAGAGGCCGGGTTTCGCCCGCTGAGCGCAGAAGAACGGGAAAAGTGCGATGCATTACTGGAAGAGGCCGCCTTTATCATCGACGCCTGCAGCGCACAGGCAGAGGCCGAAGCCAAAAAGCTGGTATCGTGCCGGATGGTGCGCAGGGTGTTGGGTGATGGCGAGGGCGGCGCCGCGTTGTTCCCCACGGGGGCGACGCAGGGCAGCGCATCGGCGCTGGGCTATAGCCAGAGCTGGACAATGAACAGCGGCACAGTTGGGGAACTGTACCTTTCGAAACTGGAAAAAAGGCTGCTGGGCGCCGGCAACAAGATCGGCGTTCGCAGCCCTGTGGAGGCGCTTCTATGATTCGAGGCATTGACGTTGTGGTGTATGTAAAAACCAGAACCGGCGAAGACAGCTTTGGGGCGCCGGTTTGGCAAGAAACACCGGAAACGGTGCCAAATGTGCTGGTGGGCCAGCCAAGCGCCGAGGACATTGTGAATGAACTGCAACTGTATGGAAAGCACATTGCCTACACGCTGGGCATCCCAAAGGGGGACACGCACGACTGGGACAATGTGACGGTGGAGTTTTTTGGGCAAAAATTCCGCACCTACGGAGGCGTGACGCAGGGTATTGAAGCCATGGTGCCGCTTGCCTGGAACAAGAAAGTGAAGGTGGAACGGCATGAGTAAGCTGCGCGTAGAGTTGAATCGTGCGGGCGTGCGAGAACTGATGCGCAGCCCGGAAATGCGTGCCATTGTAGAGCAGCACGCCAGGGCCGAGCAGAAAAAGGCAGGCGGGGACTATGACGTATATATTGCACAGACACGTGCAGTTGCCATGGTGTTCCCTGCCACCGCAGAGGCCGAAGCTGACAACTTGAAGAACAACACACTCTTGAAGGCGCTGAGGTGACCGGAATGATAGAGGAAACAGTAAGAAAGCACCTGGCCGGAGAGCTGGATGTGCCCGTGTATATGGAGCTGCCGGAGAAGCCGCCGGCAGCTTTTGTTTTGGTGGAAAAAACGGGCAGCGAGCGCAGCAACCATATCGAATCTTCCATGATGGCCGTGCAGGCATACGCAGGCACGATGCTGGAAGCAGCACAGCTGAACGAGGCGGTGAAACAGGCTATGGACAGCCTTGCCCTGCTTTCTGAAGTGTGCGCCGCGAGGCTGAACAGCGATTACAATTTTACGGACACAGCAAGCAAACTGTACCGATACCAGGCGGTATATGACATTACGCATTACTGAGAAGGGAGCGACAGAAATGGATTCGAACAAGGTTACGGTGAGCAAGCCGAAAACGGGCGGCGCTATTTACCGTGCCCCGCTGGGCACACAGCTGCCCACAGATGCATCTTCGGAACTGAATGAGGCATTCAAGGAACTGGGCTATGCCAGTGAGGACGGGCTTGTAAATGAAAACAGTCCGGAAAGCGACAATATCAAGGCGTGGGGCGGGGACATTGTTTACACATACCAGAGCGCAAAGGAGGACACGTTCACCTTCACGCTGATAGAGGCGCTGAATGAGGAGGCGCTGAAGGCGGTGTACGGCGACGCCAATGTAACGGGGACACTGGCCACCGGCATTACCGTAAAGGCCAACAGCACCGAGCAGCCGGCCTGCGCATGGGTGGTGGATATGATTCTGCGTGGGAATGTGGCAAAACGCATTGTGATCCCGAACGGCAAGGTGAGCGAGGTGGGCGAAATTACCTATGCGGATGAAGAGGCCGTTGGGTATGAGACCACTATAACGGCGGCCGCAGACGAAAGCGGTAACACGCACTATGAGTACATCAAGGGGGCGGCTGGAGCATGATAAAGGGGGAAACCAAAACCGGCTTTGCGTTTGAACTGGAGGAAGCCGTGCTGGACAACATGGAACTGGTGGATGCGCTGGCCGAGATGCAGGAGGATGACCCCCTGGCGCTTTCGGCCGTGGTACGCATGGTGCTGGGGCCGAAACGCAAGGCACTATATGAGCACCTGCGCACGGAGGACGGACGCGTGCCGGTGAGCGCCATCAGCCAGGAAATCATGGATATTTTTGAGGCATTGGGCAAACCGGGAAAAAACTGATAGCCCTCGCCGGCATGATGGCCGCGGATGAGGACGCGCTGACGTGTGATTTTGCGGAGACGTATGGGATATGGGATATGCGAGCGTTGCCAGCCAGGAGGCTGGCAACGCTCGCAGCCGGTTTGAGGGAAAATTCCCGCATTAGAATGTTAATTGCCGGGGCAAGAGCCCCAATAGATACCTTGCTTTTGGCAGCGGCCGTGGATAGGCTTTCTTTTCTGGTTTGGGCACAGACAAAAGACGGACAGAAAGGGCGGCGGAAGCCAAGATCAATTTTACAGGCTGTGCTTGGAAAAAGTGCGGAAAAACAGGCTGTGCGGTCATTTCGCGGCGGGGACGATTTCAAGGCCGCGTGGGCACACATTACAGGAGGTGATGGATAGTGGCCACAGGACTGGCAAAGGCATATGTACAGATAGTGCCATCTGCCCGGGGCATTCAAGGAAGCATTACAAAGACGCTGGGCGGCGAGGCAAACGCGGCGGGGATATCTGCCGGACAAGGATTTGGGCAAAACCTGGTTGGAAAGCTGAAAGGAATTATTGCTGCAGCAGGGATTGGAAAGGCGCTTTCGATGGCTGTTTCGGAAGGTGCAGAGCTGCAGCAGAACCTTGGCGGCACGGAAGCGGTATTTGGCCAGTTTGCGGCAAATATCCAGAGCGCAGCCACAGACGCCTATAAGAACATGGGGCTTTCTGCAAGCGATTACATGGCGACGGCAAACAAGATGGGAAGCCTGTTTCAGGGCAGTGGCCTGGAACAGCAGCGCGCGCTGGACCTGACGAGCCAGGCCATGCAAAGGGCGGCCGATGTGGCCAGCGTGATGGGCATTGATATGGAAATGGCGATGGAATCGATTGCCGGAGCGGCCAAAGGAAATTTTACCATGATGGACAACCTGGGCGTTGCCATGAATGCCACTACGCTGGAGGCCTATGCGCTGGAGAAGGGCGTGAATTTCAAGTGGAACACGGCTACGAATGCAGAAAAGGCTGAGCTTGCCATGCAGATGTTTTTTGACCGAACAAGCCAGTATGCGGGGAACTTTGCCCGTGAGAGCGAGGACACGCTTTCTGGCTCGATGGGAGCGGTGAAAGCAGCATTTTCCAACGTGCTCGGGAACCTGACACTGGGGAAAGACATTGGGCCCTCTTTACAGGCACTGGCGCAGACTGTGACAACATTTCTTGTGGGGAACCTTATCCCCGCGGTGTGGAATATTCTGAAAGCCCTGCCGGGGGCCGCTGTGACCTTTATTCAGACTGCAGTGCCGCAATTGGTGACGGCCTTTCTGCAATTTCTTCCGCAGCTGCAGGCAGGGCTGACTGCCGGGGGGCCGCAGTTGCTGCAAAAGGGAACGGAGTTGCTGAACCAGCTTGTAAGCGGGATTTTTGCGGCGCTGCCGAATATTTTTCAGGCGGGATATTCTGCCATAGCGGAATTTGGGAACAGCATTTTTGCAAACCTGCCCCAGGTGCTGGAGGCGGGTAAGAATATCCTGCTGAACATTGTTTCGGGCATAGCGCAGATGCTGCCGCAGCTGTGGCAGAGTGCGGCGAGCATGATAGCCTCGCTGCTTACCGGCCTTGTGCAAAACCTGCCTCAAATTCTGGCGGCGGGCTTTGATTTGGTGGTGAGCCTGATATCCGGTATTGGGAACGCACTGCCAAGCCTTGGCACTGCGGCAGGGCAGGCAGCCCGCAAAATATGGGACGCTGTTAAAAATATCGACTGGCTGCAGCTTGGAAAGGATATTATCAGCGGGCTTATCAACGGCATCGGCGCGATGGCGGGGGCGCTGTGGGATGCGGCCGTCAACATTGCAAAATCGGCCCTGAACGCAATTAAGAGCTTTTTTGGCATTGCGTCTCCTTCAAAGGTGATGCGTGACGAGGTGGGCCGGTGGATACCGGCGGGCGTTGCGGAAGGCATTGAGAAAAACACAAGGCCCATTACTTCGGCCATGAGCAGGCTGGCCGGCCTGACTGCCATGCCCCCGCAGGGCAGGCTGACGGATATGCTGGACGGAAGCAATGTGTTAAGCGGCGCGCCGGGTATGGCACTGCAGCCTGCCGGAGGTGCACCTGTGCTGCAGCAGACCATTTATACGCACGACAGCCTGAGCCCCGCAGAGTTGACGCGGGAGGCGGAGAACTTTTTGGCAAGAGCGAGGTGGAAAAACCCGTGAATAAGGACACGGTGGTGACCTATGAGAGCGGCGGGCACCGCATTGTGCTGCACAGTGCGTATGACAGTGCGTTATGGGTGACGGAGATTACAGGTGCATCCAGCAACAGCGTCGCCATCAGCGAGACACAGGGGGCCGCGCAGGTGGGCTCTACCATCAGCAGCCAATCTGTGCAGCCAAAGGATATCACAGTGAATGGGGCTGTGCTGAAGGAGTTGGAGAAAAATCGCCGCGCCATACTTGCCTGCATAGCGCCGGGAAACACTGGGCGGCTGACCATCCGGCAGGGTGGCGAGGGCTGGTATATAGAAGGGGCGCCTAAGACCACGCCTGTGTTTTCGGATGGCTCTAAGGTACAGAGCTTTCAATTTGTACTGCACTGCCCATACCCATATTTCAAAAGCACGGATGGCGGCAATTCACAGATTGCTGGGCTGACCAGGCTTTTCCGCTTTCCCTGCCTTTTGGCGGGGCGGTGGTATATCTCCAAGTATACTGAGAGTTTTTTTACTCCTGTGGAGAATACAGGCACAGTGCCGCTTGAATTTGAAGTAACGTTTGCGGCTGTTACCGCGGTGACAAACCCGGAGATATACCATGTGGAAAAACGCACGTTTATCCGTATTCGTAAGGTGCTGGAAGCGGGTGAAAGCATCACCGTTTCTACCATATACGGGCGCAAAGGAGCCACGCTGCGGCAGGCGGATGGCACGGAGAGTAATGCTTTCCGTTTTTTGGATATTGACAGCGATTTGAATATGCAGATGGATCCAGGGAGGAATACGATTCGTTCCGATGCAGAGCATAACCGGGAGGGCCTGCGGGTGCAGGTGATATTACCGAAAGGAGGCCTGCCGGGGATATGAACTTATATGTATATGATAAAAATTTGCAACGGGCAGGCATCATAGAGGACATCCGCAGCCTGCAGTGGCTGGAGGAGTTCCAGGATGCAGGCGAGGTGAAACTAGTGTGCAGTGCAACGGAAAAAAACCGTACTTTATTGGCGGATGGTAACCGGCTGTACTGTACGGAACATAAGGAAAGCGCTATTGTGCGGCAGGCGGAAACAACAGACGATGGAAAGGACGCCGAACTTACTGTGCGGGCTGTGTTTTCGGCGGCGCGCTGGGGGGACCGTGTGGTGATGGCGACGGAGCAGATAGAGGAAGCGGAAGCCGGGATGCTGGCCCTTGCGGAAAAGCACCGCCGGGGGCTGCCCGGCACGACCGCGGCCGCAAAGGGGCTGGCTGTGCCCATGGACACGCAGGTGACATGGGGCAGTGTGCTTGAGGCGGATATTACCCTTGCCAAGGCCGCAGGACTTGGCTTCCGTGAGGTGTTTGACCCCAGCACAGGCATGGAAACCTTTGAGGTATATGCCGGTGTGGACCGCACACAGGGCGCCAGCTACAACGGCTATTTTGGAGACGATATAGACAACCTTTCCAGCCTTAAAATAGTGTGCGGCTCTGACGGATGGAAGAACTGCGCTATAGTGGGCGGAGAAGGCGAAGGTGCGGCACGAAAAATTGTGACTGTGAATTTGGGCACATACACAGGGGACGATCTGCGCGAGTTGTGGGTAGACGCCAAGGATATCAGCAAAAAATATCAGATTGCTGCGCCGGACGGCAGCGGCGGATACACGTATACCGATGCTACCTATACCGAGGAGGAATATGCTGCAGTGCTGCAAGCGCGCGGGTTAGAAAAGCTGGCGGAATGCTTGCAGACGCTGGAGGTTGATGCGACCATCGGCCAGGGTCTGATGCAATATGGCCGAGATTATACGCTGGGGGATATTATTCCGCTGAAGCTTACCCGGTACGGCCTGAGGCTTTCGGCCCGTGTTTCATCTGTGCGCACTATTTATGAGAGTACAGGCAAGAAAGTAACAGCTGTGCTTTCTGATTTTGAGCTGACAAAGGAGGTTTCGGGATGATCTGTTTTCCCCTCGACAATACGGAATATGAAGCGAAGGACATGGGGGCATACCTTGGTACGCGCACGCGCGGCGTGTTTTCTGCGGAAGGGAACTTTGCCGTTACACCGGCAGAAAATGGACTTGCCGTGAAGGTGTCCCCGGGGCTTGCGTGGCTTAAGCGTGACCTCTACTGGGGCGTTGCCGTCCTACTGGAGAGCGAGATCATGCTGCCGCTGGAGATAGCAGACGGTGAGCTGGAGCGCATCGATGTCATCGTGTGCCGCCTAGACAAGGTAGCCAACAAATCTGAGGTTGTTGTGAAAAAGGGCGAGTTCAGCGGTTCCCCGGTTTTTGCACAGCCACAGCGCGATGACAACTATGACGAGATCTATCTTGCAAGCGTGATGATTCAGGCCGGTGCCACCGGGATTACTAAGGCGGATATATCAAGCCTTCTCCTTAACGAAGACTACTGCGGCTTGATGCGAGACGGCGTGACGGGCATTCCGACAGAAGCTATTCAGGAACAAGCTACCGCCCTGTTTAACGGTTTATATGAGCAGCTGCAGGGCCGGGCAGATGAATTGGAGCAGGTGATAGAAGGCATTGTACAAGGCAGCGAGGTGATGCTGCGCGCGGTATACGACAAGGACGCTGACGGCGTGGTGGATGAGGCCGCGGCTGTGCAGGTGTATACGCCCCCTGCCGCCTCAGAGGCCGGCACGGATGAGGCCGGTGCACAGGCAGCCAGCCAAACCTTTGGCGGGCCTGTGCGCCTTTCGGTGGACGAGGCCACCGGCGCTGTAACGCTGCACGCGGTGAAGCAGGGCTACAGCGAAGAGGGGGCGCCCGTGGGCGAAGAAAGCATCGAGGAGGTGCCCGCAGCGAATGCCGCCAAGCTGGGCGGTAAGGAAGAATCGGCCCTTTCGGTGGGGAACTCGGCCAAGCTGGGCGGCAAAACGCTGACCGTGTCTGTTTCAGGCACAACTGGAACGATCACATTCAAATAAGGGGGAAAAGAAAATGCAAAAGCTTATTTACGGGAATGGAAACACATATGAGGTGCACGACGAGACCGTCTGCTGCCCTTCGGGCAGTGCGAATGTGCGGAATTACTTTGAGATTTACATGCCGGAAAAGACAATGACCTTCAACCAGTTCGAAGCGTTTTGTAAAAACGAAGAGGCCATGGATACGCTGCAGCTCCAGGACATGGAGGGCGATGAAATACTTGCCCTTTCCCATTACACTGTGCCCGCTGAAATTGCCAAAAAGCGCGTTACGCTGTACGACAACCAGACGGGCAAGACCACAGAAGAGGTGCGCCTGTATGCCAGAATGGAGCAGCTCACTTATATCGAACAGAAGCTGGCCGAACTGGGGCTGATGTGAGATGGCGCTGGAGCTGAACGGCACAAGCATCCCCTCCAGCGGGAAGATGGTGTGCAATGGGACCTCGCTAAAGCAGTTAAACATCGACGGCACAAAGGTGTGGCAGAGTGGCTTGAACCTTATTGCCCAAAACAGATGGACAGCGACAAACTGGCGAGATGGTTACTGGTCAAGCTCTACTAGTGAGCTTGCGGTTAGCGCAAAGTGGCGTACAGATTGGTGGAACTATATGATTGTTCGCAGCACAGATGCGTTAAACCTAAGCGGGTTTGCACAAATTACCTTATCATGGTGGAACAGTGCGGGCGATATTAACTTCCATGGCTTTATCGGCCTTTCTACGAACGCCGACCTTGATGCCGCAGACTGGCATAACACGAATATTTCACATGTGTTTGTAGATGCGGTGGGAGCAGCTAATATGTCGGGTACAAATAAAGTATTTTCGATTCCTTCCTCGTATCGAAAAAACGGTGTCTATCTCTATGTACAGCGCAATTATTATAAATCTGCATGTACGGCTTGCGAAACATTTCATGTAACACGAGCAGAATTCTCATAGGAGGTAAAAACAAATGACACAGGATGAAAAGTACATCAATGCAGACGCAGACGCGGGCCCCGGTGCTGACGTGCCGGAGGATGCACGAGAGGAGGTTGCGCAGCAATGACAGGCTCCAGTCTTGTAACAAAGCGCATGCAGGCGTATGCGGGCAATTACACCAAGGGCCGCAGACGCTACGGCAAAATTAGAGAGATTACCGTGCACCATTGCGCGGGTATCATGAGCATTGATGACCTGGGCCGCCTGTGGCAGCGTGTGGGGCGCGAGGGCAGCAGCCATTACGGTGTAAGCGGCACCCAAATAGGCCAGTATGTGAGCGAGGATGATATCGCCTGGACAAATAGCCACTGGGCGTCCAACTGCCGGGCTGTAACCATTGAGACAAGCAACAGCGGCGGCGCGCCGAACTGGCCGGTGGCCGATGATACACTGCAAACCCTCATCAAACTGGTGGCAGACATTGCAAAGCGCAACGGCCTGCACCCGCTGGCGCTGGGCAAGACGCTGACATGGCACAGCATGTATGCCGCTACGGCTTGCCCTGGCCCTTGCCTCAAAGGCAAGCTGCAGTATATTGTCGATGAGGCCAACAAACTGAATGAACAGGAGGATTTTGAGATGGTACAGCCGTTATCACCGGATAATATCACGATGCAGATAGGCCCTGCCAGCAGCGGGGACAGGGCCCTTTTGAAACATCAGGCGCAGAGCCTGGGCCTTGGCTACAGCGAAGGGGCTGCGGATGGCAGCGGCAACGCGCTTGTGTACATAGGCCCGGCCTCCAGCGGCGACCAGCGCATGGTGCTGACAAAGGCCGCGGAACTGGGGCTGGGGTACTGCATCTATACGCCGCCCGCAGAGACACCGGACGAGCCGGACAAGCCCGCGGAGGATGATGTAGAGGCATTGCGCGCAGAGCTGGAGGCCGCACAGGCCGAAGCACAGGCGCTGCGAAACAGTCTTGCCAGCATGACGGCAGAGCGCGATGCAGCGGTGCAGCGCGCGGAACAGGCGGAGGCACAGGCACAGGCTGCAGCAGAGCGTGCCGAGCGCGCTGAAAAAGATGCAGACACTTATCTGCAAAAAATAGAGGCCGCGCGTGCGGCGCTGGAGGACTGACAGATGGAGCTTTTGCAGGACATCATTACAGCGGTGCTGCCCTTGGTGGCGGCCTTTGCAGGGTGGGCGGCGGGACGGTTAAAGAGCAACGCAAAGAAGGACAAAGCCATGGAGCAGGGCCTGAAGATGCTTCTGCGCGCCAAGGTGATAGACTTGGGTCTGCACTACATCGAGACAGGCGAAATTCCCCCCTACGGAATGGAAACACTGAAGGGCTGCTACCATGCATATGAGGCGCTGGGCGATGGCGACCACTCTGTGGGTGACATCGTGCGGCGCTGTGAACAGCTTGAGATTCGCAACGGATAAAGGAGGATTTATATGGACGTATCTATTTTCGGGCTTGCCACTGTGGTGGCCATCACGGTACTTTGCTACTTGGTGGGTAGTGTCGTTAAGGCAACGCCGTTTGACAATAATAAGTACATTCCCATTGCCTGCGGCTTTGCAGGCCTTCTGTTGGGCCTTGCGGCACTATATTTGGGCATGCCGGAGTTTCCGGCCACAGACCCCATCACGGCCGCGGCTGTGGGTGTGGCGTCCGGCCTTGCCGCCACGGGTATTGACCAGGCGGTAAAGCAGCTGAAGAAATAATACAGGCCCCGGCATTTGCCGGGGCCTACTGGTTTTAAAGAGGAAAGTACGGTGGAATCATGTGTTCTTTCATATAAAGGACAATGGCACTGATAAGCTGGCCATTGGAAGGCGGATCTAGTAATATTCGGTTCATTAGGTGCTCCATCGTGGCGCGGCCTTCTCCATTCCATCCATCGCAGATGCTGCGGCGAATACTGGATTCGATGCTTTCTGCTGACACTCCGCACGCTTCTGCCACTGACGGATAGATTCCCTTAATAATTTTAGTGAGTAAAGACATATCGTGATATGCTGTTACAATGGCCAGGCCAAGGTATTTGTAGGCCACATAATTTGGAGTGATGCCCATGGCTACTAAAATTCCCGACAGACTGTGCATATATTATCCGCCCACTTTCTACAGTTTTCGCGTTTCAGCATAAGCAAGGGATTCCATAAAAGCAATCGAACCGAAGGAAGTTTTTGGAAATCGCTTGTTTTCGCTGTTTTCCGGTTAGTAGTAGAAAGTATATCAGATAGTTCGAGGCGGGTAGCCTCTGTAAGCGGGTCTGCCTCCAGCGCCTCCTGTGTTTCCCGCGCGCGGCGGCGCTTCTTCAGTTCCCAAGAGAAATTGACGCCCTGCGCCTGCGTGTAATAATCCAGCATTTCCTGTATATAGGCGGGGCGGACGCCAAGCTGCTCGGCCAGCTGCCAGCTTTCGGTATAGCCCTGCTCCATGAGGCTTAAAAGCTTTTCGACGGAAAAATACTTCTTGATGCCATGACGCGCGGCAAGATTTTCCTGATGCTGGCGCACGGTGTAGGGGCTGTCCAACTGATAAAAGGTATTGGTAGCAAAGTGGCCTTCCTCGTGGATGAGGATTTCCCGTTCCTGCTCCACACTGGATATTTTGGAGGGATTCATGCCCAGATAGCCCGCAGGCTCGGCCACGGCGCTGAACTGGGACAGCGGGCAGTCGAACACTTCCACGCCCATTTCCTCCAGATTTTCATACAGCACATTGATATCAACAGCTGCACTCATTTTTCGCTCTGCTCCTTTTCTTTTTTCTTGCGTTTGCGCTCGGCAACCATTTCCATGAACATTTTAATATCGTCGATGTCATCCTGCGTGAACTCTTTTTTTACCTCGCCATAGGCGGCAAAAAGCTGATTGGCGAAGGGGTCATCCTGAATAATAATAGTATCATTCGAAAGTGGATGTTCTTCAATCAAATCGGATTTCTGGATACCAAAGTAATTTGCGATCATTTCGATTTTGTCAATTCTGGGGTAACTGTTTGCATTTACCCAATCAGAAAAAGTAGATATTTTGAAGCCTAAATCCCGGCAAAGATCGGTCTGCGTTTTACCGTGAAGTTCCATATAATGCCTAAGGTTTTTTGCAAAAATGGTACGGTTCCCTAAATCGCTCATTTTGAACACCCCTTTGCCACTATTATACGGTTATTCCGAATAAAATCAATATTTTTTTGAAAAAATTCCGTTTTAACTGTTGACATTCAGGTTTAATCGGATTATAATGCAATCAGAGAAAGGGGGTGACCTTAGTGGCAATGACCCTGAAAGCAGCCCGTGTCAATAAAGGGCTTACCCAAAAGCAAGCAGCCGTTTTAATAGGATGCGCTGAAGATACACTTGGGAACTGGGAAAGAGGTGTATCTTTTCCTGACATACCACAATTAAAGCGATTGGAAAAGGTGTATGGAGTTCCGTACAGCGAGCTTATTTTTTCGATTTCGAATTCCGATTAAACCGGACCGGGCGCGTTAAAACAAAACCTGATTTAGAGATGTGATAACCGGAAACTTTTCCCAGTGAGCAAAAGATAACACAGATATAGTCCTATAAATTGGACTTCTAAAGAAAGCGAGGTGATGTCAAACGCTTTTTGCGATTTTGGGGATTTTAGGGTTCGGCGTTTCCTTTTTAGCTATAGCCCTGTGCGCATGGAAGTTTTTTGACGCTCTTGCAGAAATAATGCGAGGCGATAGCGGCCCCAAAAAAAATAAGCCGCCCGAAGGCGGCGGGAAGGAGTAAAGCAATGGAAAAACGAAACACAGAAAAAATTAAGAGAATCGCCCTTAAACTGTTTGAACAGCTCAAGGGCGAATGTGTAACGTATGAAGAAGGGCGCTGCATTATCAACGCTTTGCACGCCCGCCTTGAGCGCGCGGCAGATGATATGGTTATCAAATAAAAGTGTCGGGGTCGGTAATTTCCCGGTCTTTAATTTGAATCAGTTCATCCATACACTGGCTGTACCATTCAAGCATCTTGTGTGCAGCGTCAATTCCTGTTTCATATTCCTGTTTATTTTGTTCGGGAAAAGAATTTTTTGCGAGAGCGTCTATCATACGCGCTTGCGCATACGCTACACCCAAGTCATGACGGATTTTGTTTTTATCCATTTTTCACTCCCTTTCCTTGCATATTGTAACACATTTTTCGGTGGTGGGGGAGCGGCGAATCAGAAATCAAGCCAGCGAGGGCGGGCAGAAAGCGAGGTGAAAAGCGGCGCCATGCACCATTACATCACAAAGTACATAGAAAACGGCCAAAGATACGCAGAAGCGTGGATGCAAATCAACTTCTTTGGACGAAGCTTTTGTTTCTGGAAGCGGCGGATTAAAATTTAAGGCCCCCATGGGGATGGGAGCCTTTGGCATCAGCCTTTTTTCCATTTGTGCCCATTGTCCTGTGTCGGTGGCAGCCGATCTCCTGGATCTATATGCACAATACGAGGATTGTCTACCTGGCCCCCGCGCGGTCCAACTTCATGATATGTACCGGCAGGCTTATTATCCTCGCCCGGCTTATACAGCTTCGTCATCCTATCACCCCCTTCCCCGTTCAGTGTATCACGAGGCAATAAGACAGGCAAGGGACAGAAAGCGAGGTGAAAAGATATGACCTTACGGCAACTGGAAAAAAGCATCCCCGCCATTCGGCGGCAGCTGAACAGCGGGGAAAAGAAAATTGTAATCATCGATGGCCCGGCAGGGCCGACAGGGAAAACCACTGCGATGCACACACTGCAGGATGCCGGCATTCCAGCCTATGAGGAATATCAGGTTCTGTATATCACCGTTGGGCCTTCTTCACCTTAAATACAGGTGATTGTTCCGAGACATTGAACACCCAATTTTGCGTCTTCTTGTTGCGGACCTTATACCCCGCCTGTAACATAGCACCTTTAAACTCACCATTGGTGAAGTAGGAATCTTTATCACTCTCAAACGTCACTAGATGTTTCAAGCCATAGGACGTATGTCGGGCATTAAAGGTTGCTATCGGACGCAGGTTACGGTCAATCCAGTCCAAAAGATCGCGCTGACGCTGCGAAGGCAACTGTTCAAACTCATGATAATCATTACCATTACACATGTCCTCTCACCTCCTCCCTTTTCTTTTTTCCTCATTTTATCATGGGGGGATGGAGCTGACAACCACAGAAGGCGGGATGAGTTACCCAATTCAAAGCTGGTCTCACTGTTCTTTCTGCGCTTCATGCGCAGGGGTATCCCTATCTGCCGATAATCAGCTTTTCTTTTGCAAGATGTAATGCGTCGTATTGGGGCTACCGACCCAATACGACCAACAAATCAGCTTGTGACCTTTTTTCATTAGCTGTTGGGCATCGTGAAGAGATTTCACAGTGACTTCCTTCAAGGCAACACCCCCTTTCCGTCACGGAAGAAGGCATCCCCTGCGCATGAAGTGCAGAAAGAACTATGGACAATAAGCAAGGATGTAACCAATCCCGCGCGCAGTCTCGAAGCAGGCAATACCTGTTACAGCATACCCTTCCGAGATGTGTTTTGCGGCTTCGGGCCATGAAGCGGCTGCCTGCAAAGCCATTTTATTACAGCTTTTGCCCACAAACAAGCGTCAAAGCAGAAAGCGAGGCGAGCCATATGATGACGCCCCAGAATGTTGTGAACACGTATGAAAGTTTATTTCGCGTATTGCGCATGAGAGAGGAGTTTTTCGGCATGGAATTCAAAGTGCTGAGTGTTCAACCCAAGCCGAAAAAAGCCCCAAAACAGGAAGAGCGCCCGGATGTTGCAGCATCCGAGCGCCCCTGTAAGGATGTCAAAACAAGCCAACGGCTTTGACATCCTCATTTTAACGCAATGGATAAGGGCCCGTCAAGCGGGCCGGAAAGTGAGGACGAAAAATGTATACATATTTTGCCTGTATGGCACTGGGCTTTGCCCTGGGCGTGCTGTTCGCGGCGGCGGGCATTTGGAGCGACCAGCGGAAAGGGGGCGGCGGCAGATGAACGAATATATCTCGGTGCTGCGCCGCCAGCCAGAGGACATCCGCGCGGGCGCCGCGCCTTTCGCGGTGTATGTGGACGGGGAGCTTTGGTGCGAATGCGAGGATTATTTCAGCGTGGCGGAAAAGCTGGCCGCCCTGCTGCCGGAGAGGGGGCGCTGCGGATGAAGGCCATTGTGATAGACCCCGGCACGGAGCCGGTGGTGAAAACGGTGCCGGAAACGCTGCAGGCGCTGGGCGCCATGTGCGGCGGGGCGCTGACGCTGCTGCGCTTTCCGCTGGACGCGGCGGGCCTGCTGTATATGGAAGGCGCGCACAGCCGCGGGCTGGAACAGAACCGGCAGTTTCGCGGGCAGTGGTATTACGGCCGCCTGCTGATTGTGGGTGTGGCGCCATATGGTGTGCGCTTCCGCAGCCTGACGCCGGAACAGATTGCCATGTATACGGCGAAGTGGCGCGAGGCCGTTGTGCCGTATGAGAAAGTGAGGTGGCCGGGGTGACATCTTATCTGTGTAAATGTGGCCGAAAGGTGCAAAAGAGCATCAATGCCGACAACACGGGAAACCGCGACACGGCAGGTTGTATGGGATGCCCGTATCTGATGCCATGGGGGCCAACGGCGTGGGACAATACGCGACATGCAGTGGTTGTGGATATAAAAGGATATGAATGCAGGATGAGCCCATCGCTGGAATACCGCACAGAGTTAAGCGGCGACCTTGACGATAAAGCGACGCTCCGCATCGCCAGTTTGGACTTTGACTTTTTGGAGAAAGTGAGCGCCTGGGTAAAAGACCATTACCCCGGCGGGGAACTTTTCGGCGGATTCTCACGAGAAGCCATACGGGCTGTGGAGTATGTAGACAACGGCCGTTACAGATATGTTCTTTACTGCGTTCAAAACAAGAAAGGCATTGCAGCCAAACGTGCTCTTTGGGCTGAGTTTTTCGATGAAACCTTTCATCGGAAAGACATGACGCCGGAACAGGAAAAGGCCAAAGTGCTGGAGGACATCAAACGAGGTATTGCACTGGCACAGACAGTAGAACGGCCGACTTCGACCAGTATGACGGAGCATGCCGCAGACGTCTGCAAAGCGGAGGCCGAACAGGCCCCGGTGTTTGACTACAGTGTGCTTGACGATGACACCGCTGAAAAGCTGCGTGGCATTACTGAGTGCGTGATGGATCTGTACCAGTCCTACGCGTGGGGCATGGCATACCAGGTAGGCCGGGCGCATGATCTGCTTTGTGGGAAGGAAGCTTGTAAAACTGTTTTACAAGCTCACAAGCGAAACAATCAGTACAGCGAGAACACCTTCACCGCATGGTGCACCTACATCGGCGTCAACCGTCAGACCGCCTACAACATGCTCAACGCCTACAAGCTCATCCGCAACGCAAGCCCTGAGCAGCAAAAACATTTGCAGGCGGCACCTGCAAAGCTGCTGTATGAGGCCGGGAAAGCCGCCGCCCCGGAGGAGCTGGTTACAGCCGTGATGGACGGCGATATCACCACACACAAGCAATATCAGGAGCTGCTGGCCGAAATCCGCACCCGCGACGCCAAAATCAGCGAGCTGATTGAGGCCGGCGAGGCCTCCGACCGGCGTGCCGACACAGCGGAGAAACGGGCCCGGGAGGCAGAGACGCAGCGCGCCGCCGTGCTGGACAAGCAGGGCGAATATATTACGCGCATCCATGCCCTGGAAAGCCGCCCGGTGGAGGTGGCCGTGCAGGAGCCGGACCCCGCAGAGGTGGAGCGCATGGCAGAGGAAAAGGCCAGAGCCATGACGGCCGAGCTTCGCGGGCAGCTGAAAACAGCGGAAGGCAATATTCAGAGAATGAAGAGCATCCGCGACAGCCTGCAGAGCCAGTTGGAGGACTGGCAGCGGGCTGCTTCCCGCCAGGCCACCGCCTTGACGGCAGAAAACGTGCTGCCCATGGCGCAGGACCTTGCAGGGAATATCAAATCGCTATACAACACGTTTTTGCTGGCGGCGCATGGCCTGCACGGCGAGGACTACCGCCGCTGTGCCGCGCCGCTGGCACAGGCGCTGGAGGAGGCGCTGGGCGGCCTGCGCGCAAACACAGCGCAATATACGGCAAACCGATATGAGGAGGATGAGGACTTTGAATGAAAAGATATTGGCGGCCCTGATGAAAGCGGCTTACAAAGGCGGCGGCCTGAAAGTGTGGAGGCTGGAATGGCATGTGACGGATTGCCTGATGCTTTCTTCCGGCTTTTGGACCGTTTTGATGGCTATGGACGACATGCCCGGCAAGGCGCTGGGCCTTCTGGCGGAATGGATGCGGCATCTGCCGCTGATGAATGAAGCATATCTGCTGCAGCACAAGCAGGAGCCGGAGGAACTGAACGTGCAGCACGAGGGCATGCGCACGCTGCTGGAAAAGGAGGAGGACGGCGCATTTTGCGTGGATGTGAAGCTGACGCCCTTCTGGGTGGGCGAGAAGCGCGCGGCCCAGCGGCGCGATGACCGCCGGATGGTGTTCTTCACAAGCGAGCTGATAGAGCTGGCCAGCGCTTTTCCACAAACGGGCGCCGTGCAGCAGGACGGCGGGCTGGCCCGGTGGTACCAGCCCGGGAAGGATACGCTGGTATGGATTGCCGCCCGCCGGGATGTGGAGCCGGAACGCCTGTCGGAGAAAAAGGCGCAGGAATTTTATACGGCCCTCGGCACGCTGTTTTCCGCCCGTGGCGATGAGCGCTATAAACCGACGTGTAGTGTCGGCATAGCCCGATATCCAATGGACGGGATTCTCTTCGAGACTGTGTTTCAGAGTGCCGACGCCGCACTGCATGAGGCCAAGCGGCTTGGGCTGAACCGGGTGGCCTTTGCTCCCGGCTGTGAGGGAAGGAAGCGTTAGGAGGCGGAGAGGGAGGGG
>ENA-OPSN01000298-OPSN01000298.1-human-gut-metagenome-genome-assembly--contig:-NODE-298-length-26330-cov-9.551399_pt1 | contig 26330 bp, 32 predicted proteins | sample MGYA00241808_ERZ501907 | MGnify/ENA primary metagenome ERZ501907 (study PRJEB25962, sample SAMEA2042218) | human gut metagenome | biome: human gut; feature: human-associated habitat; material: faeces...
GCGGCTCAGTTTATGCAGATAATCTCTTCTCTGGCTGCGTATTTTTTCATGACATACTGTCCATCTCTATTGGCAGGGACTATTGCGTCCCAGATTTCGAGATCCGATCCCTCTCGTCTCTGGAACTCAATAGCGAACTCATTACACGAGCCGTAAACCCTCGTAATCATCATTCATCAGTTACTGTGACAGAGATCACATAAGTTTTGCCTGCATCGACCGGATTAGGCGTTACGCTTGCAGCTGTAATCTTTGGTGGGTTCGGATCATACTTGACAGTTCTAGTAATGGTTGTTGTCTTACCGGCACTGTCTTTTGCAACGATAGTAATTGTATTTGAGCCTGCGGACAATGTGACCGTAGTGCTGAATGCTCCGTTGCTACCAACCGTTACAGGTGTACCGTTGATCATTACTGTAACAGGAGATGACGTTGCATCATTGGTTGTACCTGCTACAGTAATTGTGCTCTTGTTGGTAACGTATCCATCAGACGGAGAGGCTACGCTCAACGTCGGCGGTACGGTATCGATCTTGAATGTTACAGATTTCTGCGTAGCTGCGTTGCCATCGTAATCGGATGCATCAAACCTAATGGTATGAGAACCATCGGTAAGAGCTGTTGCCGGTATGTACGAACAATTGTAACCGCCGGTTACGGCGGTCTTTGTAATGCCGTCAGTAATCTTGCTTCCGGAATCGATTGTGATACCGATAGTAGACGGATTAACACCAGAATCATCATCTGTAACAGTCCATGTGATAGTTGGCTTGTTGTTGGCAAGTGTTGCAGATGCAGTTGGATTGGTGACTGTAATTACCGGAGCGACCTTTTCTTTAACGGTTAATCGCAGGGAACTACCGATTGCGGAATCTGTTGCATCTTTGGTGGTCACGTTTCCAGCATCGTCCGTTGCCTTGATTGTTATTCCGTAATAATGTCCGCTCTGGCTGTAACTGGACTTATTTGGAGCTGTTACTGTAGCTTCATATTTTCCCGTATTACTGTTAAAAGTAAGGGTGTAAGCTTGTCCATTTACAATAGCTTGTACTTGCTTTACTGACATTTATGTACCTCCATTTCATAATTCATTCTATATTTAATTTTATTGTCCGATAATAGATATTTTAGTCCAAGTTTTTTTCTTATAAGTTGCTGCGGCTATTGAATTTGAAGCGTTATTTATTCCTATAAAATTGGCAACTCTAATACTACTAGAACACATTAATATTCCCCAAGCCCAACCGCCAAAGAGTCCTCCGATAGTTCCCCATACAAAGTAAGCACGTGGCTTTTGAGATGCGTTAATAAAGTTTTCTATGTTATTATCTAGATTCATTAAATTTGGGTTACTATTTAATTGGTTAAGCGCAGCCGGTAAAGTCATCGTTCCAGCATCGAGGCCAAAGGTCTTTGATGTCAATTTGTTGAGTACCGCATCAGCAAGCTTATCATAATCAATCAGCTTGTTTGCCGCATCCTCTGCACTGTAAAGCATAAATTTATCTGCATCTTTTGGTGTTGTTTTTACGGGATATTCATTAAATTTTGCCATATTAATTCTCCTTTTCTATATTGAACTTTTCATAGAGCTGATTAATTAGTTTCTCCTGTCGGTCAAGCTGTTCTTTCTGGCTTTTTATCATTGCAAACATAGCAGGTATCATGATACGTTCGTTCCAGTTCTCGGGAAGTCCGTCTGTGTTATGGTCAACTGCCAAAGGAAAATACTTGGCCACATCTTCTGCTATGAACATTGGGAATTCTACGCCTACGCGTTCATCTCCTTTTGCGAGGTAGCCTTCTTTATACCGTGCCATTATTGGTTCGATGTTGTACAGATTCTCAATAAATTCTTCTGGCAAGGAAGCTCCGAGGATTTTGTAGCGTTTGGAAGAAGATGGACTCATGTATACTAGATTGTTATGAATCCTTAAATAATTTCCAGATGAAAGTGTGTCTAAATTGAAAATCTGAAATTTATCCGTTCCATCGGAAAAAAGTTCTGTTCCGCAAATTATGTTAAAGCCCCCATCGGCAACAAGACCATTTCCACAAACACCCAAGGTGACCCCATTAATGATTATTTCTTCATTTTCTGCGTCCAGTATTATAATGCCGTTAGGAGACTGTAATTGTCCTGTCTCACTATCTAGAACCCACCCGGCAATATCTCCAGTGTTAGCACTTAATTCACCAGTAAAAGTTCCTTTTGCTGAATTCAAACTGCCGGAAAACGTTCCTTTTGTAAAATTCACTCCTGTGTTGTCAATACATCCAACTTGATTACCGGCTGAATCTCTAATAACTAATTTTCCATTGCCATTATTTACACCGCCCAATGTCAATTCACCGCCAAGCGCTGCACTGAAGCTGATATACAGTTGACCATTCTTGTAGTACAGGCCTTTCCATGCACCATCATTTGATAGTATTTCTACGATTTGCGATTGTGTCAGATTGTCCACATCAATTACTACCGCAACACTCTGCATATCCATCAATGTTGTAGTTCCACCGGACGCATATAATTTACATCTAACATTTGTCACATCTCTCGGAATACCGACAGTTGAACCATTAGAACTTGCTACTGTCTGACCAGATCCATTTGTCAAAATAGAATAGAAATAGTGTGTCACGGTATCCTCATCGGTTGAACTAGTATAAATGGTATTCCAAGTGTTTCCGTCAGCAGTCTCTTCAACAACGAATCTGCCTTTATAAGGCACTCTAGTAGCTGACTTTCCGTCACGATAATACGCTTTAAATGTTATAAAGTTTGGACTAATTGTCTTGTCAGAGCCACGTTTCAAGACGTTACATGATGGCTCAACCATGTATGTTCTACCAGATTCACCATCTTTTCCATCTTCGCCCTTTTTCTGCTTAGAAATCGTGAATCTTTTTGTTACTGCCAGATTACTGAGATATGTTGCTCTGATGTCTATCCATCCATTGTCTGCACTCAAGCCTGTGACAGTGTAAGTATGCGTATCTACATCCCAAGAGCCGGTTACACTGTCTGATTTTGTAATGGTATAGCTACAATCATTTGTGATATCTGACGAGCCGTACATAACTTTCGCTGTAGTTGCCACTGTTGGAAATACCGGAATGTTTCCGTCTGCGTCAGATGTGATCGTCTGCATATCGTTCGACAGCTGGAATGTCATATTCTTGGCAGATGCAATATTGTTGTCCATTTTTGTCAGTTTATCCGGCAAAGAACTATCACCAATTACAACATTATCACCACTGATGATTACTTTTTTGGTGTCCATATCAACCTGGAAGATTATGTTTCCATCGCTATCTCTGACAGTCAGTGCGCCTGTGTCAATATAATCAGCATTGATACCATGTGCGTACAGAATTTTTGCTATCAAATCGCCTGTCAGAAAGAAACCGTAAGGATATGTTTTGCCACCATCATTGGATACGCCAATGGCTTCTGCTGTGAATTTAATTACATTTTTTGATTCTGCAAGTGTAGGCTTGTCATGCAGATATGTAATAGTACTGCCATCTTCCTGTGCGACTGATGTTTCATATAATCCAGAAGAATTTTTTAAGGTTTCTTCTAATTTCTTTACTGCTTTTTCTCTAGCTGATTGTTCTTTTTTAACAAGTCGTCTTGCCTCTACGATTGCCTTAGTGGATTCTGACTGGAACTTGCTCTGCCCTCTGATAGGGTCGTCGGCTTGAGTTTTTACAGTAGTCTTTCCATTAACGGAACAAGAAACGTCCGTCAGCGGAGTTATATATCTGTTCCATTTGCGATCATAAGTATATGCCATATCTCCAAACTCAATGAGTGGGTTATATACAAGTTCTCCCGACATGTTACGGAATTTAGCTCCAATTATGGAATCGCCAATTTGAGCAGCTACCGTGTCCAAGTCCGAATCCGCAACAAGGTCGTTCTCCAATTCAAGAACATATCCTGTGCTTCCGTACATGGCTTCATTTTCTCTATTTTTTAGCTTGATTCCAGTAATCACAATATCATCACTAGAAACGGTTGGACTTGTAAAAAAGTCTTTGAGCTTTTCGGATGTGTCAGCTGCTGATTCGATCAGTGTCAAGAATCCATCACTATCAATTGTCCAGTTCCCTGTCGGACTGATAAAACTTTCTGAGTCAATACTTGCGCCGCCTTTAAATGTTACATTTCCATCAGCGTCCACTACTGCGTTGTAATCTTCTTGTACATTGGAAAAATCCCATCTGATAAATCGCAAGTATCCTCTGCTGTCCAGGCGAGCGTTCGCAGTCTCAAGCATTGCTGCCCATCCGAACAACTGACGAAACGTCATGTTTTCCGGAATCTCTGACACGATCAGATTTCCATGAGCCATGGAGACTTCTGACGGAATACCAAGAGTCTCACACGCATCTCTAACAAGAGTCTCTATTGACTGTGGCAGAACCAGATGAGATATATAAGTTGCGTTCGTTTTATACATATCGTCCAAAGCGGTAAAACTAAGGATTTCGCCATATTGTTCTGGTGTCGTAATTGTATAAATACCTTTATCAATGGTTTCGACTCTGCCTTCTGTCGCTGCTTTTGTTGCCAGAATCGCACCGCCACTCTGGTCAAGAATTGGGTCATAGTTTTCATCCAGCAATTCATCTGTTGCAGCCGGACTTGCTACGGAGGTCTGCATTTTAAGATACGCATGAACTTTTGCCATGTAGAAATTATAGTTTTTCCACTGATCAGAAGTGTTGTCCAACTCCAATGTCATGGATTTACAAACAACGCAGCCAATCGGAAAGCTGCTACTTTCTGCACAATCGGAAAAGGTGCAGTTTTCACCCATGATTTCATTTTTGACTGTTTTTACAGTTCCGTCAGGAAAGGTGATTTCCGCTTCCTGCCAGACTCTTTCTCCGTCCTGTAGTTTTTGTTTGAACGCATCAGATACATTAATCAAGTGGATTCACCCCCTGCATGTTAAAAGATATTTTTGATACAAATTTTAAGTCTGGAGATATTTCTCCAATAGTTAGGCTTGCTTTTCCAACATAAAATGGGTCGGTTCTCCATGCCATGTGATAAAGTGACCAATGATACAAATTGAAAGTTTTTCCTTTTGCGATAATTTTGAGAATTTTGTTTGCTTCTACAACTGGAACGTTTGATGCTTCATAGCTATATTGTTCAACTGTAAATAGTGGAGTCAGTAATGCTTTTCCAAACTGCGTACGGTTACTACCTTCTGAATAAGTTGTTTCAAGGTTGTAACCCATATCTTTGTCCGGCTGATAGATGGAAGCCTCATTCATTTTGTATCGTTCCGTTATGTTTTTTGGAATAGTTGCCACGCTTCCACCTCCTATGCCAGTTCAAACGGGTTTCTGCCGCTTGTATCACGTCTTAACTTTGCTTCTTCGATAATTTCATCAAATACTGTTCTTCGGTTAATCTGAGCAGTAAAATGATAATCTCCACCGGAATTGCTTCCGGATTCTTCGCGAACAATCTTTCTGAGCAGCGCTTCTGGTGTTTCAATGTTATTGCCCTGTTTCTGGTCGCCCAGGACAGCCAGAAATTCGCTTCTTGGTGGAATAACTGCACCTTTTGCCAGATATGGAATAGTCGGTACTCTTGGAAAGCTTGCGCTAAATCCGATCGTCTTAGAGCCGAATGGTGTAGGCACTTCCCACGGACCAAATGACATTGCAGATTCAATTCCACTGATCGCGCCGTTCACCGTACCGATTGCGCCATTTACGATACCGATAACTTTATTGAATATCTCTTTAACTTTGTTTTTAATACCCTCGAACGTATCAATAACCTTGTCTCTTGCACTTTTGAATTTATCAACGATTCCATCAACTATCCTCTTTACAACTTCTTTTATAGTGGACCATATAGCGCTCCACTTTTCTTTTGCACTTGATTTGATACCATTCCAAATAGAAACAATCTTTTCTGCCAAATCACTAAGTTTGGATTTTATTCCATCGACGAAAGCTATGGTTTTGTCTTTAATCCAACTCCATACCGCACCTGCAACTTCTTTTATTTTGTCCCAGTTTTTGTACAGCAATACACCAATCGCAATGCAAGCTGTTACTGCTGCTATAAAAATTCCGCCCGGTCCGACAGCTGTCGCAATGGCTTTGATTCCACCAATAATGCCGCCAGAGCCGGTCATGAGTGCAATAAGACTCTTAATGAAACTTGCTACTGTCGTTATACTTCCTGCGATTCTCGAAGCTAAGCCTGCAATCTTCGCTGCCGCAAATGCTCCGATCAGAGCTGCGCCGAATGCCTCAATAATTGGCTGATGGTCTGCGAAAAATCTTGCCAAATCAGACACTAGGTTGATCACTATTGGAATTCCCGTTTCAATCAGCCATTTCAGCATTGGAAGAACAATATTGTTGTAAATCCATTCAAGAACGTTTCCGATAGATTCCAGAATTGGTGCAAATGTACTGGTCAGATTACTAATAGATTCCAACAGCGGATAGAAGTCCAAGTTCGCCGCCCATGTCGCTGTATCCTCTGCAATCTTCTCAACAAACTGCATGACCACCACAAGAGCATCTGCGATATTCTGTATAATCTGCGTTCCGACGTTGTTTTTGCTCCACGCGTCAGCGAAACCGGAAGCAATGTTCCCAACGGTCTTAAGCACGTTCTGAGCAATCCTCAGCATGGTCGTAAGCATCGTTGTACCCGTGCCGTTTGTCCAGACCTCTACAAGGCTTTTACCTACACTTACAGCGAGCTTTTTGAGTCCATCAAGTGCGGTTTTTGCTGCATTAATAGTATTCTTGCCCTCTTTTTTCCATGCGTCCTGGAATGGCTTCCAGAGCTTCTTGAGAAGGTCAGCAAGCTTCTTGGCAGAATCACTGATTTTATCCAGCGCATTTTCGCCCTCTGCCAGACTGCCATAGTCTACACTGCCAACCGAACTCGGCAATCCTCCGCCCCCAGAACCAGTTCCACCGGATCCAGAACCGGATGGAATTGAAGATGCGCCCTCTGTGGAGCTAGCCTTGTGAACTTCGTCAAGCGACGAAAGATAGTTTTTTGTTTCTTTATTTGCTTTTTTCGTAGCTTTGGCAGTGTCATTCGTGGCATCTGCAAGCTGTTCTGCATTATCCGCTGCCTGTCCATACTGATCTGCTGTATCTGCGATCGCGTCCGTTCCGGCAAGACCTGCTCCGCTTCCACTTGTCTGACCTGATGATTTCTTGCCAGTAATCAGTTCTGTGAAGCTTTTAAATGCATTTGCCAGAGTTGCCAGTTTACCTAATAAGATATTAATAGCTTTCAGAACAGGTGTGAAAATATTAATCAGTCCCTGTCCGACTGTTGCCTTGAGAGATTGCAGCTGCAACTGCATCACTCGCACCTGGTTTGCCCAGCTGTCAGAAGTACGAATGAAGTCTCCAGATGCGGCTGATAACTGTTTCTGTACAAAAGCCAATCGGAGAGCAACTTTCTCCTGTTCGGTCATGGCAGATGTGGTTTTGCTATAGCCGTTTGCAAGTGCGTATTGGTCAAGTGCCGACTGGGTCATTACCACGCCGAGGTCCTTGAGCGTTTCTGTTTCGCCCGTAAACACTGATTTTAGCTTGATATAAGCCAAGTCCTGGCTAATGTTATAGAATGATGCTACATCACCAGTCAGCTGTGTAAGAGCTGTTGACATGTCATAAGCCTGTGCTTCTGAGAATCCGAACGACTTAGACATTGCTCCGAATGTACCAACATACCGCTTTGCCATAGTCTCCGATAGTCCGGCAGAGGTCATGGCATTCTTTGCGAATTCGTTCACCTTATCCGACATGGTGGTAAATGTAACATCGACCACGTTCTGAACTTCTGCGAGGTCGGAACCAAGTTCTATAGACTCTTTACCGAACTGAATTAGCTTGCCAACAGCAAATGCAGAACCAACTAAAAAACCAATTCGCTTTACTATCGTTCCTAATCCTTCAAACTGCCGACCTAAAAGATTTACTTTTCGGCTTGCACCGGAAATGTCCATTTTATTAAATGAGCTAGAAACCGTGGTGCCTGTTTTTTTTGCCGAATTCCCCATTTTGTCCATAGAGTTTTCGACTTTTTCTGATTTTTGCTGTAAAGATTGAAACGAATCTTCGAGTTTTTCAAATCCATCGTGAAATATGCTATTAATATTTGCATTTATTTCCTTGACCGAGTTTGCTAAATCTTTAAATGCCGCTTGTACTTCTTTGACACCAGACGATATTCCGTCAGTATCTATTCTGGTATCAATGATAATTGAGCCATCAGCAGCCATACATTCACCTCCTAACTATTTGAGGTTCAACATCTCATTCAGCGCATCCTTGTACGCTTGCTCCTCATCGCTGAGACGTGTTTTTATATCAATAATGTTCTTGTTTTCTTGATAGAATTTCTTTTCCCATTTATCGAGTTTTTCACCTTTTGCCTTTTTTGACCGGATTCCAACCACTGTATTAAAAAGGCATTCACCAGATTCCATAAAGTACCCGAAAAACGTCCACCAGTGCATATAAGGCACTGCTCTTATTTCTTTACCGGCAACCTTGTTTACAGCCGGAACAATCATGTCTCCGTCCTGTTCCCAGTCCATCAAACGGGGCTTTGGGCGGTTTGGATTATCGTCAAACTGCCCGCAGTCGATGAACTCTGATGCTTTTTGACAAGCTTCATCCAGACACTCAGCCGGTATGCTTTGCCAGTCCTCAAACAGAATCTGTAGCATAACAACTGCTTTCGCCTGCTCGTCCAGTTCCGGGTCGTTCATAGCAATGAGAACGTCGATGATTGCTCGAAAATCCGTTCTAATAGAAAAATCCACCCCACTTATGTTAAGCGAGGTGGGAAGCTCATAGGCGGTCATTTTGTATACTTCTCCGTATACTTATTGACTGCTGCCTGCATTTTCTTCTTTCTCTTTTCGATTTCCGGTGCAATTGCTTCTACGATTTTATCCAGAACGATGTAAGCGAAAACCTGGCCATTTCCGAAAACAGTAGTCGCTGTGATCGGCTCTTTGAACAGGTCTTTTGATGCTTCGTAGCCAAGAAGATAGTTGATTTTGTCTTCGATCTGTTTATTCAGTTCAGCCATTTCTTTACCAGATGTGACTTTTTGAATAGAGTTTTTAAGCTGGTCAAAGTACTCTCCCAGTTCCTCCGCACGTGCTGCTACATTGATATCAGTCGGGTTAAGCTTGAAAGAAGAAAAAACTTCGTCTTCGTTGTTAGTGAATGTGAAAATGAGAATTCCATCATCAATTTTTGTATTAATTACTTTTGCCATTTGGCGTACCCTCCTTGCATATGTGCTTATTCGCTGTCAGCTGTGAATGTACCGGAACTGATATCAAATTTTCCTTTTACACGTTCGCCAACGTAGTTCACAGTAAACGGAATCTGATAGCCGGATGTATCGCCGCCATAGGAAGTCGGTACAACGTAGCAGTCCTGCTGGTATGCTTCATATTTGCCTGCTGTAGCTTCTGTCCAGAGATGAACCTCAACTGCTTTTGTTTTGAGGTTGTCGTCTTTGAGACGTCCATCTACAATCTTCTGCAATGCTGTGAACAGATCAGAAGTAGTGTCTGCATAGAACGGATCAGCGTCAGAAGAAACTTCATAGCCGTTGTGTTTAAATGTGGATTCTCCAAGAATGTTTTTAGATGTTTCAGTATCTGGATTGAGTTCTACGTTATACTCTTCCAGGTCCTTTCCAAGACGCTCATATTTCGGTGTCAGTCCTCCGCAGAGGGAACCTGCATCAATGTAATGAGCCATATATTTACGGTCAATCTTGCCTGTAACTGCCATAGAAATGTCCTTTCTGCCTATAACTTTAAAAGGCTGTGTAGGTTAGCGACTATCTCCAATTGATAGCCGGTTGTTACTTGTTATATTGCTTCGTAAGTATTTTCGTAGCGCACCGACAATGGTAACAACCAGTCCTGTACGCCGCTCTCCTGCGGTTCTAAACCATAGGAGTTGTCACGTGTGATACGTTTTATCACTCGCCCCTGTGAAAGCTCTGGAAACACATTTAAACGCGTCTCAGAGCCATTTATAATAACTGGTTCCCGGCATATCCATTTACCGAGATTGTCAAGGAACTTCTGAACAGATAGTTTCTGCCTTTCTTTGTCAGATGCTGTACGATATACCACGTAAAATGGGTACTGACATACCTGATGCATCGTTCCGCAAACATCTTCTTTTTCTGAATAGATCAGCGCCCCGTTGTCTGCCGAGAACGCAATTCCGGACCCCTTGCCAAGTTCCTCAAACTTGATTGTTTCATTTTCATATAGTCCCGGATACTGGTTCAGAAGTGCTTTCATGGCATCTGTCAGAATCTCGTATCCGGTTGCATCTTTTCCGATAGGCTTATCCGCCATGTCTACCACCTCCTGCCTGTGCTTTTACTTTGCGAATCCATGTGCTACCGTATTGTCGTTTAGCGGCATCGAACCACTTTGCTTGTGCCTGTGGGTGAATTTGTTTGGTGTATTCAAGATTTTCCTTTGCGGCTGTCTGACCAGAAAACTGACTAACAAGAACTTTCTTTGCTCCACGTCTTGCGTAGGGACTTCCAGTTGCTTCATCAACCATTCCTTTCCCCTCGTACAGAAAACGCCCATAAGGAGCCGCCGCCGCGCATACTTTCCCAGTTCCTTGCAAAGATGTACTCTCAACTCTTGTCCGATTGATAAAATTTCCGGTAATCATTGGCATAAATGGAACCATGCTGTCCATAACCATTCCGTCAAGGAGATACTGGGCTTCTTGATACTGTCTGGAAAACCTGTCCATATTCAGCTTGATTTTCATATCTCCATCGACTATGGAGAATCCTTTGAAATGATGAATCTTACTCATATTACTTACCCAGAATCTCAAAATGCGGAATCAGCGTATACGGACCGCCTACACTGGTAATCTTGAATACGTTATCCTTATTCTCGTTCATGTACTGATAGAATCCGCTCCGATAATCACCATCAGATACCGTTCCGCCAGTCCACTCACCCTCCCAGAAGAACGATTCGTCTGAGAATGTGATAGTATCTTCCAAAGCGTTGTTAATCTGCTGTTTCCACTCTTTAGGAGGCACATATGGGAGAATCTTACCGTCTTTATCAGTAATGGTTGCATCGCCGTTCTGGACAGTGTATCGAACGTGTAACTGTGCGTTGTCAGTTACATCTGGTCCGTACTTTTTGAGTATCGCTCCCTTATCCGTAATGAGGTCAACGCCGGATAAAACATGAGGATACCAGTACGCATCTCTTGTCGTGGCTGATTCGTAATAATTAAAAACCGTCACCGTTTTTTCGTACATGATACCCTCTCCTTAATTATTCTTTCTGCATTGTCTGCTTGATAATCTGATTCACACCAGTGGCCGACAATCCATTAAACATACCGACTGCAACCGCCGTGATATAGTCTGTTGCCGGGAAATCCGGGATAATTCCCATTCCGACCGCTCCAAGAATCCCGCCAATAACCGCCATGATTACTGGAATCCATTCATCAGAGATTCTTTTTGATGCTTTACAGCCCATTCCTACGATGTAGCAAATCATAACGATTGCTACGCATGAGCCTAATGTTGAAATATCCATTATTTTTCACCTCACATTAATTTAAGCTCATTGAATACTTTAAAAATTTTCGGTGACTGAATAGCAAACCAGTCAACCGTAGTTTCGTCATGTCCGAACTGCTCTGTATGTTGCCAGTTGCACTGCAATCCGCTTTCCGACAAGAACGCATGAATAATTTCATGTCTCAACTGCTTTTTCTGTAAGGAATCAAAATCACCAACATTATTTGCGTTGTCTGTTCTGATAACAATTTCTTTTGATGTATTGTCTGTGTAGCCGTCAACATCTGCATTTTTTAATTCTTTTGGACTAATTTTGTAAACCGTCCCGAGAACATTAATATTACATTCCTGCATATAAAATTGGTACTCCTTCATCCGTTCTTACTCCCATCAGAAGCGGTAAAGCCGTCTTATAAAGTAAGTCGTTCGTTTTCTGTACGTCTCCAGCGGCGGCATACACTGCGCTCCATTCCTTTGCACTTGCTCCAATCTGCTGAGGTGTGGCGTAGGAAATGGATTCACTGCCGGAGGATACAGATGTTACAATGCCTGTCGTGCTACCACCAGACCCGATTGCAGTTGACGTACCGCTCACAGCGGCATTGGTAGCATTCTTCTCAGCAAGCTCAATCTGATACATTAATTCAGCCAATGAACAGACCGCCTTTTTGATGCGTTTCTGTGAGCGTTCATTTTCCGGCAGCCCGTCCACCAACCTGTCAAACGTCATTGTGTCCACAAAATCACTGGCTCTTTCCGCCAGACGTGAAAAGTCAGTTTCTGGCACGACATTGCCGAATGATTCTGTATAGAATTTATAATCTGCATAAGCCATGCCAGTCACCTCCTGCGTTTATGATTTTGCTGTTACGCTTGTACTTCCGGCATTCAGTGCTTTGTATGTTCCATCACACTCAACCACTGTGATTACCTGCCCTGTTGCTGCTGTAATGTCAGCCTTTCCGTCCCAAGAAGTCCAATTTCTGAGGTTCTGCCCATATCCGACAGTTACTGCGTCTGCCGCAACTTTGTATTTATACACATTGCCAGCACTTTCCTTAGCCGGATTTACAGTGATTTTTGTATCACCAGTTGCTGTTCCTGCCGCAGATGTTACTGTCAGAGTGCCAAGCGTTGGTGTCTCATCAATGGTAATTACTGCGATTGCGTCAATGTACTCCGCAAAAAGAGTAAGTCCCATGATTGCGAATGCTTCGGATACTGCTGTGTGATAATTACCTTGTGTGTGGAATCCGATCAGGTTTGTTTCGCCAGATACAGTGTATACGAGTCCTGCTCTTGCGAAATCGGATTCGTTCGGGTCAACATAGTACAGAACGATATTCTCAACAGGGGTAGCGATAACTGTTCCTCTCGGGATTTCGCTGTCGGATAACAGGAAGATTGTATTGAAGCCCATAAAATCTTTCATGTACTGGAATCCGAACTGGTTCTGAATAGTGATCTCAGCTGCTCCGAGGTATTCATATACGTCAAGAATATTCACAAATCCAACAACGCCAGTCACATTTCTGTGCATCTGCTTGAATTTGTTCTCTACACGGCCTTTAGCCATTGCCAGGGCCATCTGGAATGTTGTTTCTGTGGAAGTAAGTGTACCGGTTTTCAGATAATCATAGAATCTGCCGGTAACATCAGTCTGAAGCTGGAAAAGGAATTCATCATCGGTCATCTGAACAGCGTTCTCGTAACCGTGATCTTTGATTGCTTCGATAGATACAGCCTTTGCGTATTTCTCGATAGTCATTTCTGCATAGGGTTTTTCTTTTACAACGAATTTGCTGTAAGGGATTTCCTCACCTTCACCAACATTTCCGCTCTGTAAAGTACCCTCTGCGTATTTTGATTTAAGAACCGCTCCGGGCTGCTTTTTGATAGGTCTCATGATACCCAGAATATCACGTAAGTGCTGCCAGTTTCTTTCGAATCTGGTAACAAAGTCAATCTCACGTGCTGTGACATGAATATCATTAGTCATAATAAGATTAGCTTTTGCTGTCATATAAAAAAATCCTTTCTACCCATAATTGTTAAGGTATTGGGTTAGCGGCTATACTCTGGCGTATAGTCGGTGTAAAAAAAATCACTGGAATAACTGGATATTCTGTGCAATTGCAGCCTGCCTTTCGGATGGGTCTTTGATTGCTTCAATATCTTTTTTTGTCATGTTTCCCGGTGTCTGCTGCTGTCCAACATGAGTAGTAAACCTTGCCTGATTCTGCTGAGCCTGTTGCTGAGATTCATCCACAAAAGCGGATGCGTCAGACTGTTTCATCTGCTCAATCAGATCATTCAGTCCAAGGATCTTACCGTCTTTCAGTTTTAATCCGGCTTCTTTAATGTCTGCCATAACAGACTTCTTTGCTGCTTCACTGGAAAATTTAACATCATCGAGTGCTGCTTTAAGTGCGTCCGAAAAATCGCGGTCATAGATCTTCGCATTGAATTCCTTTTCTGCATCCTCGGCTTTCTTCTTCCATTCAGCAAGCTCTGTCTGAATGTTCGCCGGGTCGATACCGTCAAAGCTTTTTAAGGTTTCTTCTGCTGTCTCAGCACGTTCTTTCCAGCTGTCACGTTCACCCTCGACTTTTGACAGGGTTTTCGCTACTTCTTTAGCATTTTTATAATGCTCAGAGAGTGCTTTCTTCACATCTGCCTGCTTGTCCTCCGGGATCTCAATTCCAAATGATTTTAATGTGTCAATAAGTTTCTGCATAACATCCTCCTGGTCGTGTTTATTGACCTGCCGCCGCAGGTAAGTGGATTAAGCCAGTTAGACCACTGGCAAGGTAAGCGGAACTTCCAGAGTCGAACTGGAAAACTTGTATCTATAGATATTTGTCCTATAGCCGATAGGTTCCACATAACCCGGATTCCCGGGTTAGCAAGGTATTTTACGTGCTATGCCTAAACACGAGACGTTTCGGGATACGTCAACACCGCCTATACGGTCGCGCACCTCTGCACGGGTTGGATTCCACTGTTCAGTTATATGTGCTAACGATGAGGTATGCCGTCATGCACTAACGGCAATGATACGTGTCGGAAATTGCATCCGCTTTTCAACCTCCAGATTCCACCCCGAACCTGTTTCTATTAAGGACACGCACCCAAGAAAGGAGGAGTCAATGAAAAAATGTCTATGTCAAGTAGTATCAACCACTTACGAATCTTCCTTATGAATACATTTTACCACAGAACTTTCAAAAAGTTGTGGTACATGTTTTAGCCAATTAGAGCATATCACGGAGCTTTTCCACGTATCTCTTGACAAGATCACGTTCCTCCCGGCACTCTGCGTCCTTGGACATATCGCTCATTTCTGTTGTGAGTTCGTCTTCAATTCTTGCACATAAGTCTTTAATGTCTCTCATAATCACACCTCCTATGCTTCTCTGGTCACAACAATGTTTGCATTCGCAACAGAAACAGCCTGATCGCTTGTGTTCTCTACTGCGATATTAACGCAACAACCGCGAGGTACATCCACGTAAATTCCAGAAGACACATTGTTATACTGGTCTACTGCTGCCGGTGTAGAAATCATCTGAGAAGAAAGAACTGGTTCGCCAGAGATTGCAATGGCCAGAGAAATAGCCTCGACAGTACCGCCTGTTGGAATTGCAATATTGCCGGAGAAGTCTACGAAAAATCTAGCTTTGCACTGGTTAGTTAATCCTCTCAGGGTAATGATTCCGCTTCCCTCCCTGTGTTGAATGCAGTTAGAGCCCTTAACTGCTGTGTTTGAAAATACTACATTTCCTTTTGCTGCTACAGTCTGAGCAGCCACATTTGTAAATTCTGCCATAAAAATACTCCTTTCATATAACAAAAAGGACAGGTCTCAGCCTGCCCCTCTGTGTAAAACGGCATAAGCCGACATCCGAATCAATCGAAAGATACTCTCGATATGAAGTTATCAGCAATTACATCCGGTGTTGCATCCGCATCCGTAAAATGTGTTCGGATTAGGAACCTGATATGCCGGAATCGGTGCCGGATTAATCGCATTAATGAGCTGCTGTGTCTGTGAAGCCATTGCAGTTGTGAGAAGTGCGCTCTGGCGGTCCTGAGAAGCAGCACGTCTGAGGTCGTTATTTTCAGCCTGCAGGTTAGAAATCTTTTCATTGCAAAGATAGTCGAGAATGGCTCTTGTCCCAGCGTTCTGGCTGTCAATGATATCTCTTGTGTTGCTGTTCATGGTGTTTTGTAATGCACAGGTGTTCTGCGCCATATTGTAGTTCACGCCTTGGATAGCTTCCCTGGTTTCACAGCAGCAGTTTGCAAGCTGCGCCTGCAATGCGTTTGTATTCTGCATATTGGCTACAGTATCGGCATTGATTGCCTGCTGGATTCCAAAGCCGGTCTGCATGATGTTTGTGTTGATTCCGTTAAATCCGGTAAGCATACCGTTATTCATGGCATAGAAGCCATCACACAGGCCGCTATTGATTCCGTCAAGCTTGCTGATCACAGCGGAATTGTCGAATCCTCTCTGAATGTCTGCCTGAGTAGCTGCCGTGGCTGCATATCCGCCGCCGTTTCCATTATTGCCCCAGCCATTGTTTCCCCATCCGAAGAAAGCAAAAATGAATAAAACAATAATCCACCAGCTACCATCTCCACCAAACATGCCGTCATTATTTCTACCATTTCCAGTAGCAGCGGCAATATCTGCTAAGCTATAATTTCCATCCATAATATAATCTCCTTTTTGTGTATTTACATCAATCTCTGGCCAGATTGTAATGTACTATTTCATATTCTTCAGCAGGTTTTGAAACTGCCCTGCCATCTGTTGAACTTGATTAAGTTGCTGTTGGGAAATCTTCCCAGACTGTAACATCTTCTGGACTTCTTCCTTCGGGTCTCCCTTAAAATTCTGCTTAAACTGCATAAACTGCTGTACCATCTGCATTGGTCCATTTCCCTGTGGCATCCCACCACCGAGCGCATTAAATAATGGATTACTCATCTGCGTTTCCTCCCTTGACCGCTGATTCCTGTACGGTATTAGTTCTAACAGGTTCAGAAAATGAATTTAATCGGTTTATGATAGCTTCGTATTTGCCCTTTAAATCGTCGTATTCCTGTCTGGTGACGTATTTACTGTCCATGTTCTGAACAGTCTGTTTAGGCGGCATCTGAGAGCCTACCTCGTTGTATTCAAACGTTCGCAGTGGCTGCGGCATGCCGGATACGTCTGTGGATTTTATATAAAATTTCTCTGATTCTGAATCCATCAGTAAAACACTTGTCCCGGGTGCTACCAGATAGGATTTTGCGCCGACTTCGCCGGATACCCACAGGATACCATTATTGTTCTGCTGCTGTTGTACTGGTTGAGCTGGCATCTGGACAGGCTGTTGCTGGAACTGGTTCATCTGCCCAGGAACGCCAAAGCTATATTGATAAGGATTGTTATATAATGCCATCTTATACACCGCCTTTCTGATTATATTTTTGCATAAAAAAAGAACCGGAAACAGGTCGTTTCTGGCTCTAATTAGTATCCAAAAAGTATCAGCACACTTTGATTATTTTATTATTTACCCTCCGGCTTAACCGCTTTGCTGTTGATATACTCACGTTCATCTGTTCAGCGCAGTATTCAAGAGTGCGCTCCTGACATCTCAGCCGGAACAGTCTTTCTTCGTCTGGTGTGAAATTACACTCTATCAAGAACCTGTCTATATCTTTTTTTCGTGAACACATATAATTTCATGAGCATACCCCTTACTAATGCTAACGCTGATTCTGCGCAAGATACTCCGTGAGCTTCTGTTTTGTTTTTTTTAACTCCTCAACATTATTCCCACTAATCTGACTGTCCAGCATGGTTGACAACACTTCCAGAATCAATGAATCACGTTCTGCAACCCTTTGAAGACTCTCGTAATCTCGTTTGTCATGTTCTTCCAGTGTCTCTACTCGCTTATTAAGTCGGAATGCCGGTGTAATCCACTTAAAGATTACAGCCGCCGCCCCTCCGACAATGGACACCCCTCCGCAGATAGAAAGGAATATTTGTACAAATTCTGATATGCTCATTTGCTCTCCTTTTCCCAGTAGTATACCGGGATCTCATTACCACTATCCCATGTATCGTAATATTTGCCGTTCTGTACCGTCACCACATGACCATCTATGCAGAGAATGTATGTGCCTGTCGGATGGTCTGTGCAAAAGTCGTTGACTGTATAGATATATCGTTCTGATTGTTCAATCAGTTTACGTCTGTACCCACGTTTATAGAGGTACGCTCCCCAGACATAATTTGCGCTTGGCATATCTGATAGAGCGCACGCCTGTATCATTAATCCGGCAAATACCGTTTCCCAGTCAAAACCGGTTGCCTTGCATATTGCCCGGACAGCACAATCTCCGACTCGATTTCCAGCAGGATTCGGATTGTAATATTCCCATCTATCCATCAGTCAATCCCCTTTGCTGTTTTATATCTCTTTGCCGCTCCTCTGGCTTTTGCGGCGTTCTGGCGGCTCCACTTAGCAATCATGAGTCGGTCTTGTAGTTCTCTCAGGTCGTTCTGTTTGCAGTAATCCTTGTATGCAGCATTTTGTTTCTGCAAAAGATAAGATTTCCGGTCAAGGTCTTGCTGTAATGCGAATTTTGCCTTTTCATTCGGTGCATTGTCGACTCCTGCCTGCAGTCCAAGAACTTCACGCTTTGTCTTTCGGATTCTCCGTTCATAAGTACGTTGTCGTTGTTCCTTTTCGTACTGTTTACCTTTGTTGGCTTTATCCTGTGCTGATAGTTCTGCATAAGGATTAAATTCCCCGTCACTGGCTCCAAAGCTATGCCGACAGTTGACCCCTGACAATCCACTTGCTGTCCCATATCCGGTCAATGAGAACGGTGGAAATTTCTTACTCTTGCCAGAACGAGAGTATATCTTACCTTGCCACCATGAGTGATTTCCGGGGTTCTCGCCGCCGTCACCCGTTCTGGCTCCCATGTGAGCACTGACCAGAACTAAATCCCAATCCATTTCTTCCATGCGTTTTAGGGATATATCTCCCGTAGCCTGAGCCACTCCGGTTCTAACAGAACGTGCGACTGCTGTTTCAATCGTGTCTTTTCTGCCAGATGGATATGTGACGGTGACACCATCACTCACAACGTTGTTAACTGCCTCTTTAATGGCTTGCGTATACCCAACCGCTCCAGTCATCACATGATTATATGCAAGGTCACATTGTTCGATATAGAGCCTCTGAGCGGCACTTGCGGTGGTTCGTGTGAAATTCTTCCACTCACCCATAGTCGCAAGCATATTCCGTTCCATGAGCCTTATCATAGCTGGAGACTGCTCAAGCGGTACAGGACTTAACCCTGCTGCCTTATATACCTTATCATCATACTCCATTGCAGTGATTCCGGCATCCTCAAACGCTTCAAGAAGTTCCTGCTGTTCACGTTTGGTGTATTTTGATAATTCTGCCAGAATGTCCTCTAGCAGTTCGCCAGATTCCTGTAGCGTTCTGATTCTCCACGCATCAGCATTGGTCAGAATATAATCCTCGCCTCTGCCAATTCTCGCCATCATTCTCGACACGATTTCAGAGATGATATACTGGTGCAGTTCTTCTGCAATCTGTTCACTGCCCTCTGTTATCCGGCGTAAATATTCAGGACTAAGTATAGCATATCACCTCTTTCGTCAAAAGTCGTGGTACATGTTTTTGTTTTTTTAGTATAATACTTAAAAAAAGGAGGAAATACCACATGTATGAAAAAGTAACAATCCACGGAACGGAATACATCATCACAGGGCATGGAGTATATGACATGGACGGGAGTGCCGTGTCATTCCATGCAGTAAGTTCGGACGGCAGGAGGGTCGTGCTGACGTGTCCAGTGCTAGACCCAAGTGACCCTCTGTGTTATGACATTGAGCGTCCGAGTTGTATTATTGAGATGGATTAGAGGGGACTGATGGTTTCCTCTTTTACGTCCATCAGCTCATTGTACTGTTCCTCTGTGATTCTCCCAACTGCAAAAAATACGTCAATCTTATTCTTGAGGTCGTCTGTGAGACCGTTTCTTTCTTTAAGTTTCAGTAATGTTCTGTATAACATAATTATACCTCCAATTCTGTAAGTGCTACTGCATATTCACTGTTGACATAGGCTTCTGCCGCCTGTAAATCAGTATCCTGCGTACGTGCGTCTATATCATAGATATAATCTCTTGTATCTCCTATTTGCTGCTTCACATAATTCCAACCGTTCTTTATTGAAATTGGATAGTTAAATACTGTATATCCGTCAAGCTGTTCCGAATTGACGCTGATGTTTGTAGTTGAATAATATGTTGCAAGTTCTTTTAATGCCTGCGTCTGTTCTGTTGTGAGGTCGGTTTCTTGTTGCTCTGCTAATAACCATTCGGTTTTGCCTACAATAGATTGTGTACTATTTAACTTAGAAGAATCAACCATCCTCACCAATTTCCCCCGTTCCACATCCACATAATCCGCAATATACTGCTGTCCGCCGATTGTGACGTTACCGCCTGAGCTTACAGGGATTGCATTTAATGTGTATGGGAGGGTGACGGTCTGTTCACGGTAGGGTTCGAAATCATCGTAGGTGGCATCTGGGTATTTCTCGGCATCTACGATCATTGGCTTGAAGATGAGGTTGTTACAGGTAGTTCCAGCATTTATTCTAATTCTTATGAAAAAATTTTCATCAGCTTTTATATTTTTACCATCACCTGTATCATATCCATAAATCAAATTATTAGTTCTTGCTTGTAATTCGTAAGACGCATCATGAACTCCCCCAACTGGACACCCTACAAGTCTAAATGAACTACAAGACACGTCCTGTGCAATATCAAATGTTGTTATCGTTGTAGCAGTTCCATTCAACGTATACGTTCCATCTCCATTTGCAGTACAAGTAACACCATTCCGTGTAGTAGTCTGCAACGTAGGATTCGGCAAATTCTTCCCAACAATCTTAACTGTTGGATTCACCACGCTTTTAATCTCCTGCGGATAATCAGGAGAAGGAGAAGGTTGACCGCCAACATAGGGTTCGTAGGAAGTGGCTGTAGATCCTTTTTCGATTTGGATAGTTGCTGTTCCATTTACAGTAGTATTTATACGAACAACACACCGTATAAGCAAATCAACATTATCTGGAATTTTAACTGTAGCGCATTTAGTTGTCATCTCAAACAATTGCCTATAGTCAGTCATATCATTTTTTTTATACAAAGCATACAAATATAAATTTGCATCATTGCTATTTAAGGAAAACGTATACGTTTCACCTATCGTAAAAATATCTTTTGGATAATTAAATTGAAAATATGTGCTTGTAAATTCTTTTGTAGACGTACCTTTTGCAGTAATGATTCCATCTTTTGCTTCAAAAATAACACCGTTTATATCTCTCGAACCGTTAGAAAAAGTAAACAAATTCTTCCCGCTATACTGTTTCTGCTCAGACTTCCCGTACAGCATCATATCCATAATTTTGCCATTGTCAGAATCAGCAAGATGGGTTTCACCTTGCGAACTGGCGTAGAATTTAGTGATTTTATTGGATAAATCTTCCTTTAGTGAATCAGTTTCTGCCTTTGTTTTTTTGAAATTGTCCCCTACTACTTTAGCATCCGCAAATGCTCCCTGTATGGACAATGTTTCATCAGACACGGGCGTTTCGATAACATTTCTATAAGGCAACTGTCTCTTCTTTCCGTCTGCTGTGATTATTCCCTTGAACGTATCTGCCATCTTTTTACTCCTCTCCGAATAGTGTTGGTTCCTTTGGCTCGGCTTCTTTGACCATTGCTTTCGCTTCTTCCTCAGTCATTCCTTCAAACTTTACAAAATACAACCATGCTGGAACCTTGCCAGTAGTTACATACTGCCACCACCTTGCACGGTCGTTTTCTCTAACATAGAGGATATCTCCGAAATCATAATTGACTTCATAAACTCCGACAGGTGCAAGTCCGTACAGGTCAGCGTAAACGTTCAGCGCGTAAATTACTTCGTCCAGACAGGATTCCAGTTTGTCCCTCACGTCTTTGATAAACTGGACTGTCCTCTGCTGTTCTGCTTCTACTCCAGTAGCCGTCTGAATTCCGCTAGATTCGTTAAAAACAAAGTATCCGTTAGAGAACCCAATCTTGTACCCTAACTGGCTTAAAAGAGCATTTATGCCGCTTATACGGGTATCAGTGTTTAGAATCGGGTTGATTTCTTGGTAAAACTCTTTCTCATCCTGTCCGAATACATTTTTCACATAATCCGGCAAGCTCATTTCTTTGCATCTGTGCTCCATGGCCTGCGGTGTCATGGCGGATACTGGTGATCCGCTCGGCATCAGCAGTCGGTCATCTACCAGAGCGGTTCTCTTAGAATCAAGGATTTCTTTTGCATTACGGCTGTATGCAATGTCCAGATCTTTCAACTCTTCAATTGCTTCTGCAAATATCGGTAAGCCAAATGGTGTACTGATATCTACATTGTTCGCCTGTGGAGTCCGCAGAACTCCGTACAGAGGTCCGTCCAGCTTCTCGCCATTTGCTTTGAGAATCGGCGGCGTATCTGCCATGAGGTCAGCCCATTTGGTCTGTTTAAGGTCGATTTTATCGCCGATTGACTGAGGGGATTTCGACACATAAGCTCTGTTAGAAACGTAGTACGGATAGGTTGTCACGCCATCTATTGTAGTCTCGACAAAACGATGATATTCAAGCCGTGTATAGTATTTTCGTCCAACAGTATAAGAATCCTTGAATATAATCCCTTTTATTTCCTGATTGTCATAATCCACAATCATCACATCTGCCGGAGTAAATACATCAAGGCTCTCACCGTTCGGCTTGATGAAAACCGTTCCATAGGCGCAACCGTACTCTACCCAGCGACGTATCTGAAAATATACCTTGTTAATCTGTTTCTGAAGCCATGTAGCCCTTGCGGAACCGTCTATCTGAATGCCGATCGCCAGTGTTGCAAGCCTAGCTGTCTCTGAGCAGACAGATTTCGCAAAATTGATCGTCTTAATATTATTATTATCGTCCAACCATTCCGGCGCGCCTCTATAGATGTTTGCACACCGGTTAATCAGTGATTCCATCTCCGGAAATTCTGCTGCCTGGATGTTAAAATCCTCTTCGGCTTGTTTTTTGAAAAACATGTTAAACCACCTTTTTAGTGTTGTTATAAGTCCCATTTAATTTACCTTTTAAAATCCATCCATCTTACAGAAGTATCTCGCACAATAATGTCTTCATATTCTACAACTTTTAAGATTTCGTTAATGTCAGATGATCCATATATTATGTTAAACCGATGCTTAAGAATTTATTTATTTTATCTGAAAAGTACCTATCTAACATTTTATGCACTGTACCCCCTTCTGTTAAATAACGGCTCATAAGCATATCTAAGCGCCGAGATTGCATGATCGTTTCCATCAGGATAACCGCTTATTACATTTCCCTCTTTGTCCCGATCGTACTCATATTCTGTGATTTCTTTATATGCGTTCGGTGTTCGCTTCGGGTCAATGACTATGGTCTTTGTTTGTAAGAATTTAAAACCATATTCGATACTTCCCGGCCCTTTGGTTGCTCCTCTGGCAGGAAGTCCGGCATCCCGGAAGTCGTTCACGGATTTAGGCTCAGCAGAATCACATATCATCGTATAATCGTCATAGCCTTTTTTCTTGATCCAATCAGCGGTCTTGGAGTTGCTCCATTTATTTACATACAATTCGTCAATCAGATATATCTTCTCTCTGGCGGAATCATAATAAGTTCGGAGATAGCAGAAGGCATCCGGGTACCATCCATAATCTACACCAGCGAAAATGCGATCCATGTGGCTGATTTCTTCGTCTGTAATATCTCTAATCTCTAGATATTCAAATACGTTTCCGCCGTCACCATTTGGGACACCCAGATATTCATGCTCATAGGCTTCTGGATTGATTTCTTTCAGATGCGCTGCATCGTCAATAAACTTCTGTCCGAGCCACTCCGCCGGGGCTTCCAGATAACTTGAATGATGAATAACTCTTTTCGGGTTAGGCGTGAGCTTAATCCTGTTTACCCAGTTTGATTTTGATTTTGGCGGGTTATATGATGAAAAATCATAGGATTCATCGCCACCACGAAGCACTGACTGATTAACAGAACGTTCCTGGGCATCTCCCTTCATTTGATCTTTTTCCTCTTTCCAGAGGATCCCAATGTAGCCAAACTCCGGCTTAATGGATTTTAGTTTGGTTTCATCGTCCAGACCACGGAAGTATATTGTCTGTCCCGTCTTAATATACTTGATTTCAAGTGGCGACACCTTGCATTCAAATTCTTCCATCAGTCCGAGTTCGTTGATAGCCCATTTCATGTTAGCATATACAGAATCTTTTAGAGTGCCAGCCACCTGCCTTGTAATGCAGGCGTGCATCTGGGGGTTATTCTTGATAAGCTCAACAATTTTAAAAGCTACGAATGAAGATTTCAGACCGCCTCGGCCGCCCTCGAATACATATTCAATGTTAGGCTTAATCTGTCGGTTAATATCCACGAATGCCTTGCCGAGTACTCTGGCAGGAAGTTCATATTTGCTTTCGTCTGATTTTGATACGGCTACCAACTGTTCCCATTTGTCCACTGCCTGCATATTTCCTTTGATAGCTTTATCATATACGGCAGCTACAATACAGGCATTGTTATTTGCGTCCTCGTCAGATATACCCATCTTCGTGAGTTTCTTCTTTGCAGCAGTCGGGGCAGGGTTCTCAGCTATCATTTTGGCTAATTCAGAAAGGGTTTTCTTTTGGCGGCGAGACTGACCAGAAGCAATACCGCCTTTTTTTCCGTTTCTCACCGCTTCCTCACCGCTTCGAAACTGTGTCGCCACTCCATTATTTAAATTCTGGTCATTTGCCATCCTATCAACATCCAATCATACCCTTTCTGAATTAAGCTATAAAACCCCATAGTAACACTTCTGAGTATATTCTATCACAGGTCAGTAGAAAAGTTGTGGTACATGTTTGAGGAATTTTGCGTTAAAAAAGAGCCGGTAAATACCGACTCTCTGATTTTATTCATTGCTTTGTAATTTTCTGATCGTCTCGCCCTGGTCACTTCCACATTATCATCTTTGAACTTTATAGTATCCCCATTACATTTTATCGTAACTTCGTTCTTTTCTCTGTCAATTTCAAGTGTAGGATTGTCCAACATGATTATCAACTCCTTCTCATTAATGTGCAAGTAATCCAACAAACAGCGGAAGAACTAATGCCATTAAGCATAATGGTTCTTTTGTATAACTGAGTGCCGCTATTACGGCAAATGATGTACTGACCCATGCTACTGATTTCGCCATTGCTGTATTAAAATCCATTTAATCACTCCTCTCCCCAGTCAATTTTCTGCCCGCATTCAGAACAGTACTTGCTTATTTTTTTACCAATAACAGATGTTCCGCATTTCGCACATTTTTGAGTGGAAAATATATTGTACGGAAAATCTGGAACATATTCTTCAGGTTTGCATGGAATCTGCTTTTCCAATGCTTTTGCTCCGGAATCACACGCCCATGCTTCCTTGAGATATTTTTTCTGCCATTCATCTTTGTTTTCAGAACTTTCAAGGAAACATAAATGCTGGTCTCTCATATCGGATAATATGTCTTTTGCTTCTTCTGGTTTCATATTAATTTCCTCTTCATCATCAATCTCTGGATTCTCAATAAATTTTTCAATATCTTCAACTGCTTTCTCTTCCGGTGTAGGAACTGTCCCTTTTCCTACTTTTGCAATTTCAAGAAGTTCATCTATATTATTTTCCCAATTACGTGTATTGCACAAATCCGTGTTGCACTTATTATTCCTGTTGTCCAACACACATCCTATACATTCACGTTCGCAACAATTGCTTACATCTGCAATCCGTTCAGCAAACTCTCTTGCAGACATTTCTTTTGTTCCGAGGAGTTCTGATGCTTCGTAGAAAGCGTAATCTGACCAAATACGTACACCATAAACAATAGCTTTGCTTTCTTTGCAAAATCTCAAAATGTCCGGTAAATGTTGTTCTAGTAATGGCTTGCAATCGTCTTTTAAACACCAATGAAATCCTTGTTTTTCAGCTTCTTTAAGTAATTTTTCATTTTCCTCTGGTGTTCTAACCAGAATACATTTATTTCTTAAATCAATCATTTATTTTCCTCCTCCAATCTCATCAATACAATCGTTCCAACCGATCTTATAGCTCGGTAGTTTGCCTCCCGCTTTGAAATACTCGCCGTTATAAAGCCCAGTTACTTTCATTTTCTCCGGCAATGGCTTCAATGGACACCAATCAGGTCTTGATTTGCTTTCACAATCATAATGTTCTTCTGTCATCAGAATTACATCATAATCTAAACAGTCAGCTAATTCACACAAACCCTCATATTCAAGATCACTACAGTATCCAGTTCCAAATGGACAATCATAACAATTTGTTGGTGTGTCTATCACTAATACTGATTTACTCATTTGTGTTCCTCCTGTAACAACTCTGGATTGTCGAAAATGTTTCCAACTACGTGGATCCCACATGACTAAAGTCACATGCTCCTCTGTCGCTTTAAGCGACAAGGCTAAATATCGGCGGATACGCCTGTAACTTAGGATAT
>ENA-OPSN01000320-OPSN01000320.1-human-gut-metagenome-genome-assembly--contig:-NODE-320-length-25418-cov-2.868943_pt1 | contig 25418 bp, 16 predicted proteins | sample MGYA00241808_ERZ501907 | MGnify/ENA primary metagenome ERZ501907 (study PRJEB25962, sample SAMEA2042218) | human gut metagenome | biome: human gut; feature: human-associated habitat; material: faeces...
TATATTAACAGAATTTTATATAATAATTGATTGTTAAATAAATAGTTCGTATCTTTGCCGCCTCAAAGAAAAAATGAGGTGAAACGATTGTTATTGAATATTACACGCTACTTCTTGCCGATACTATTTGTATCGTATCTGGTAAGCTTTACATTCTTTGCCCACGTGCATGTGGTCAATGGCGTGACAATCGTCCATTCACACCCGTTTAAGAAAGGGGCGGCACATAAACATTCTACAGTTGAACTGCAACTGATTCATTTTCTGTCTCACTTAACGGCAGACGGTGCGGCTGTTGTTTTTGCTCTTTCCCTTTTTATTCCTTTCTTATTATGCTTGTTGCCCGGACGTTCGCAACATACTCACTATCACTGTCCGTATCATGGGGTAGTGGGACTTAGGGCACCCCCGGTTATTCGTTTCTATATTCTTTAAATGATGATACCGTACCTTGCATGAGGTAGGGCATTATCTGTCTATCCATGTGAATACTTATCGAAAACGAATAACAAACGAAAAATGAAGAAATATATCTTTTCGCTTGTCTGCCTGTGCTGCACATTGTTGCCTGCCCTCGAAGGACAAGCTCATGAATATCCTAATCATCCCGAATTACGTAAGTCAGATGCCAATATCGTTGGCCATATTCTTGATAAAAATACAAAAGAGCATTTACCCTATATTACAGTCGCCTTGAAAAGTACGACCATCGGAACTGTGACCGATGCTACCGGGCATTATTTCTTGAAGAATCTTCCCGAAGGCAATTTTGTGCTCGAAGTTAGTTCGGTGGGGTATAAAACCATCAGTCGCAATGTCAGTCTCAGAAAAGGAAAGACACTTGAAGAAAATTTTGAGTTGGAAGAAGATGCCGTGGCGCTTGACGGAGTGGTAGTGTCGGCCAATCGCAGCGTGACCAAACGGCGCCTGGCACCTACATTGGTCAATGTGGTAGATATGAAGATGTTTGAGAATACAAACTCGCCTACACTTTCGCAGGGGCTTAACTTCCAGCCCGGTGTCCGGGTCGAAACGAACTGCCAGAATTGCGGTTTCCAGCAGGTGCGCATCAACGGACTGGACGGTCCGTATACACAGATTCTTATCGATTCGCGTCCCATCTTCAGTGCCCTTTCCGGTGTTTACGGGTTGGAGCAGATTCCTGCCAATATGATCGAGCGCGTAGAGGTGATGCGAGGCGGAGGTTCTGCCCTGTTCGGTTCGTCCGCCATTGCCGGAACCATTAATATCATCACCAAGGAGCCACTGCGCAATTCGGGGCAGTTGGCACATACCCTTACTTCTATCGGCGGCAGCTCGTCTTTCGATAATAATACTTCGCTGAATGCATCGCTGGTGACCGATAATCATCGGGCGGGACTCTATGTGTTCGGGCAGAACCGTCATCGGGATGCGTACGATCATGATGGAGACGGTTATTCCGAAATGCCGAAACTTAAAAACCAGACAGTCGGCTTCCGTTCGTTCCTCAAGACAAGCACTTATTCTAAGTTGACATTCGAGTATCATCACTTACAGGAGTTCCGTCGTGGCGGAAACCTGCTGAACCGTCCGCCTCACGAGGCTGACATTGCCGAGCAGATTCAGCACTCTATCAACGGCGGCGGCTTGAAATTCGATTATTTTGCTCCGAATGAAAAACACCGTCTGACCGTTTATACTTCGGCACAGCATACGGACCGCGACAGTTATTATGGCAGCAAAAAAGACCAGAACGCCTATGGAAAGACAACGGACCTGACCTTTATCGGCGGTTCTCAATATGTGTACAGTTTCGGTAAATGCCTTTTCATGCCTGCCGACCTGACTGCGGGATTGGAGTATAACCGGGATAACCTGAAGGACGATATGTGGGGATACAACCGTTATACGAAGCAGACGGTAAATATCGGTAGTGCTTTTTTGCAGAATGAATGGAAAAACGAAAAATGGAGCATTCTCTTGGGCGGACGTCTGGATAAGCACAATCTAATCGACCATGTTATCTTTAGCCCTCGTGCCAATCTCCGTTTCAATCCTTCCGAGGACATTAATCTTCGCTTGAGTTATTCGTCGGGCTTCCGTGCCCCGCAGGCTTTCGACGAAGACCTGCATATTGAGAATGTAGGCGGAACGGTGTCGATGATTGAGCGTGCCAAGAATCTGAAAGAGGAAAAATCTCAGAGTTTCAGCGCCTCAGCCGATATGTATCACCGTTTCGGTGCTTTTCAGGTGAACTTCCTAGTTGAAGGTTTTTATACCAGACTGTCGGATGTATTTGTACTCGAGAACATCGGAGAGCGGGACGGCATTCTTATCAAAGAGCGGCGTAACGGTTCGGGTGCCAAAGTATTGGGACTATCGATGGAGGGAAAAATGGCTTATCTCTCTTTGTTCCAGTTACAGGCAGGAGTCACCTTGCAACAGAGCCGTTATGACGAACCGGAAAAGTGGAGCGAAACGGCACCGGCCGAGAAGAAGATTTTCCGTACACCGAATACCTATGGGTACTTTACGGCAACGTATACGCCGATCAAGCCTCTCTCATTATCCCTGTCGGGCACGTACACCGGCTCGATGCTGGTGCAGCACATGGCCGGTTATATTGACAAGGATGTGGCGGTGAATACACGCGATTTCTTCGATATGGGAGTCAAGGTGGCCTATGATTTCAAACTTTATAAGTCGGTGGACCTGCAATTGAGTGCAGGTGTGCAGAATGTGTTCAATGCTTATCAGAACGATTTCGACCAGGGAGTGGAGCGTGACTCCGGATATATTTACGGTCCGGCTGCTCCGCGAAGCTATTTCGCCGGAATAAAGATCAGCTATTAACTCCATTACATTTGAATGGAAACCGAACTGCTGTTCGGTCGAAATGAAAAAGAGCGTAATGAACGGCGTTTACGCCTGCTCATTACGCTCCGAAGTTATAAAATACTATTTACTGGTTTGAGGATATTGGTTTTGGAATGGATTTAGTTATGGTTATCCTTAGTTCCGTAACCATGGATATACCAATCGGCTATGCTTAACTTTCCGTCATTATCCAATGTTACGTAGATGCGGGCATACCCTCCCCAATAAGAGCTATATTCATCCATAAACACTTCAGTTGTTGTGGTTTCAGATGTATTTTCATCCAAAACGATACTTATAGCACCTGCCGGTTCTGCATCAGGATTGAAATCTGTAAAGAAAGCAAGTTCTTTTACATAATCCTCAATACCATTTGGCTTCGCGTCATCACCCTGTTTTACCATATATACCTTTTTCGTTCCGTTACCTTTCGTTACCTTCAAATCAGCAGTATACATTCCATCATCAGTTGTTCCAGTGCTTTCAACACTCAAAGTAAGTGCACCATTGCCTGTCCAGTCTGTTAATGACGGAACTTCCTCTACTGCTTTAGTCTGGATACCGCTACTACCCTTACCGGCTTTCTCTACCAAGTCAATTATCTCACTCAACTTACCATCCTTATCAATTGTTACAGCACGTAAATAATAGGTAGAGCCCGGATAAACAATGTATAGACCGCCATCATTATCTTCAGTCTTCAGCTTAGGCAAATCAGTCACGGCATACTCATACCAATGTACGTTCCTTGAGTCTTCGTCTGCCATTATTGTATTAAGGTCCAAAGAACCTGGTCCTGTACCATCCTTACACAGTACGCGGACAAACTCTACATTGCTACTGACACTAATATCCACAAGCAATTTTTTCGGTGAAATCTGGTCGGGGAAGGTTACAGATGTTATCTCTCCGGTTCCATCGTAAACGGGAGTTCCCGTTGTAACGGACTTATAAACAACCTTGCCGATTTTTCCTTCTTTATCGATAGGAATAGCATATACGATGTATGAAGTATTCGGCTCCATATCCTTGCTGGCAAACTCTTTGGAGAACGCTCCGGTATAAGCCAAAGGAACTTCGGCACCCAAGCGGACGATGCTGGCGCAGATTTCATCCTCGGTCATGTCTGCAAAGGATTTACCGCCGCTTGCAATCAAGCCTGCACTCGATTGTCCCACATGTATCCTGCTACAATTGGCATCTGCCGTAAAGGTAGCCTCGAAACTCCTCATCTTTATCTTGTCTTTAGGCACGTCTATGGTTACTGCCACCTGTCCGGTAAGTTCCGGTTCGGGAACGGTAATCTCTTTCGTATAAACCTTGGCTTTGCCCTCGGCATCCAACGCATATACGGCAATGATAACCTGGATTTCATCGGCTTCCAGCGACCTCAGGATGATACCCTTGCTTTCACTGATGTCCTTGTCTTTCAAGGCATATCTCGCCAAAGTCTTTTCGGTGAATGTAGCGCTGACATCCGACCAGTTGTAAGGCTGCATAGGATAGTCGGCATTGGGATTCAAGGAAAGTTCGGCATCTTCAATGAAAGTTTCTTCCTTATAAATCTCTACGTATTTATCTCCACCGTCGCCTTCGAGGTCCTGACCCATGTAGCCTTTGTTAATAGCGCCAATCACATACTTGGTACATTTGGCACTCTTCTTCACCACTACGTCTACGGAGAAAGCGGAAAGGTTCTTGATTTCAAACTCCACCAGCTCGGTCATGACATCCTCGCTCTTGAATGTGAATTCCTTTGAAACTTCCTTGCTCTTGCCGGTTTCGTTCTCGGCGTAAACAGTCAGCGTGTAAGTCACATCCATATCAACGGGAATTTCCAGACGGGTTTCTTCCTTACCGGTCACAGCCGTATATGCGGCAGCGCTCTGCCCTTTCGGTTCACATTTCCAATACCATTTTTCCGTTTCCTCGGAAGGTGTAACGGTTACTACAGCCTTGGCGTTGTCGGCGCTAAGGGCGGGTTCACTCACTGCGATGGTCGGTAAAGCAGGTTTGCCGGGTGTCGGATCGTCTTTGTCGTCCGAGCAACTTGCCCATACGCAAGCAGCCATTGCCAGTATGGGAAGCATTGTCTTAAAAATGTTTTTCATACATCATTAAATAATTAATTAATAAATAAAGAGAAATAATACAATCGAAAACAGGGAGATAATAAGGGAAAAAAACAAAAGAGAGAAAGGGGTTATCACACTGTTATCTTTTTGCAAAATTATAAATAATTTATAAAAACAACATAGAATATATATTTTTTTCAGAACTTTCTTTATATTTGTTGCAAATTTATCCAAAGAAAGTTTTAAACAGAGGGCTTTTTGTAAATAAAAAATTAACATTATTACAGCATTCTTAAAAGCAGACAAACAACAAGCAACCCCGATGTTATCCTTTAATTGGACTGATATTATAGAAAAACGTAAGCAAACAAAACTGTAAAAAAAATAAAAGGACGGCAATATACACTTTAAAAATGTCTCTTTCCGCTCCAGACTAAAAAACAGAAACATTAAGTATTAATCAAATCATTAGAAGAACAAAGATGAGAAAATCAATTCTCTTGTTTGTGCTTTTAACACTGTTCGGAATCCCGTACCTATTGGCACAGGGCGGATTCCGGATTACAGGACAAATCCTATCGGCGGAAGACAACCTGCCGGTAATCGGAGTATCTGTAGTTGAAAAAGGCACAACAAACGGTGTAATTACCGACATCGACGGAAATTACAGTATCACGGTAAGCAAGTCTCCCGCCACCTTGCAGTTTTCGTACGTAGGCATGAAGACGGTAGAAAAGCTGTTTACAGCGGCAACCCGCTACAATGTGATTATGCAACCGAACACCGAAATGGTGGACGAAGTGGTAGTAGTGGCATACGGCGTGCGCAAGAAAGGAACCATAGCCGGCTCCGTGTCCACCGTAAAAGCGGAAAAGATGGAAAATGTGCCGGCAGCCGGCTTCGACCAGGCGTTGCAGGGACAGACACCGGGATTGTCGGTCATCTCCAATTCGGGAGAACCCAGCAAAGCCGCCGTGTTCCAGATACGCGGCACAAACTCAATCAACTCAGGCACATCGCCGCTGTTTATCCTCGACGGCGTGCCCATTGCAAGTTCGGACTTCAACACCATCAGCCCGGGCGACATCGAATCCATTTCCGTGCTCAAGGACGCCTCGTCCACCTCTATCTACGGAGCACGCGCCGCCAACGGCGTAGTGGTAATCACCACCAAGCGCGGACTCTCCATAGACAAGGCGAAAGTAACGTTGCGCGCGCAATACGGCTTCTCGCAACTGGCATCCGACGGCAAATGGACCATGATGAACACCCCCGAACGCATACAGTTTGAGAAAGAAATAGGCCTGGACACCGGGCAGGACTACGACCTGCTCTCACGCACCAACGTCAACTGGCTGAAAGAGATATTCAACGACCGCGCGCCGTTGCAGAACTACGAAATCTCCGTGAACCGCGCCACCGACCGCCTCAACTACTACGTATCGGGCGGGTTCTACGACCAGGACGGTATCGCCCAGAACTCTTCCTTCCGGCGCTACAACATGCGCGCCAATGCCGAAGTGAAAGCCAGCAACTGGCTGAAAATAGGCACAAGCACCATGTCCGCCTACGAAGAGGTGCAGCAGGCGGAAGAGGGGGAAATGGCGATTTACACGCCGATAGCCGGCTCGCGCTTCATGCTCCCCTACTGGAGCCCCTACAACGCAGACGGCTCGATAGCCTCGGAAAACAACGGCACATGGACGGGCACGGGACAGAACCCCATCGAATGGATGGCAAACAACCCGGTGAGCTATAAGAAGTACAAGGTACTCTCCACCGTATTTGCCGACATCACCCCGATACAGAACCTGACCGTACGCATACAGTTCGGCGCCGACTACTCGCACGCCACCACTTTCATGCAGTCGTTCCCAAGCTACGTCATCAACAACGAGCAGGGCACTGCCGGACGCAACTCCTCGGACGTGCTGAAACTGAGCGAAACCGCCACCGCCAACTACCGCTGGGCGCTGAACGACGACCACTCCTTCAACTTCATGCTGGGACAGGAAGCCATGGACTACCAGTCGAGCGGCTTCCAGGTAGTGACGAAAGGACAGTCCAGCGACTTCCTCACGAACATCAGCTCCGGTACGCGCGCCTCTTCCTGGGACGACACCACCAGCGCATATTCCTACCTCTCGTTCTTCCTGCGCGGCGAGTACAACTACAAAGACCTCTACTACGGCGAAATGGCACTGCGCACCGACGCCTCCTCGCGTTTCGGCAAAGACCACCGCTGGGGTATGTTCTGGTCGCTGGGATTTATGTGGAACATTAAAAACGAATCGTTCCTGAAAGACATCGAATGGCTGACAAGCGCGCAAATCGCACTCAGCACCGGTACTTCGGGTAACTCGGAGATACCCTACTACGACCACCTGGCACTCGTTTCCGGCGGTCCGAAGTATAACGACGAAGCCGGTATCTACCCCAAGCAGAGCGGCAACGAAGAACTGAGCTGGGAACAGACCTGGTCCAACAACATCGGGCTGCGCCTGGGCTTCTTCAACCGCGTCAACCTCGACATCGACTTCTACCACAAGAAAACCACCGACATGCTGATGTCCGTACCCGAAAGCTATGCCATTACCGGCGAGGGCTACCGCTGGGACAATATCGGGGCGATGGTGAACCGGGGCGTGGAAGTGTCGGTCAACGGCGACATCATACGCACCAAAGATTTCACCTGGAACCTCAACGCCAACGTGTCCTACAACAAGAACAAGCTGGTGGAACTGTACAACGGCGTGCAGGAGTATGTAAACTCCACCACCGGACTGAAATTCGTCGTGGGGCATCCGGTGCATGAATACTTCCTGAACCGCTATGCCGGCGTGAACCCCGCCAACGGCGACGCCCTGTGGTACACCAAAGACGGCGAGCTGACGACCGAATTCAACGAAAGCGACAAGGTGATGACCGGCAATACATTCGATTCGCCGTGGGCAGGCGGCTTCGGCACTACCTTCGCCTGGAAGGGGCTTTCGCTATCGGCACAGTTCAGTTGGATGGCCGACCGCTGGGTGATGAACAACGACCGCTTCTTTGAAGAGAGCAACGGACTGTACAGCACCTACAACCAGTCACGCCGGCTACTGTACGACCGCTGGAAGAAACCGGGCGACATCACCGACATCCCCCGCTACGGCGTGACGGCGCAACTGGACGACCGCTTCCTCGAGAACTCCTCGTTCCTGCGCCTCAAGAACCTGACACTGGCATACGCACTGCCGCAGCCACTGCTGAAAAAGACCAACTTCTTCACCTCGGCACGCGTGTACCTGCAAGGCCAGAACCTGCTGACCTTTACGGGATTCACCGGACTCGACCCCGAAATGTCGAGCAATATCTACCGGGCACAATATCCGGCTTCGCGCCAGTTTACGCTGGGCATCGAAGTATCATTCTAACCCTATCAAGCAAAAGAAAGATGATTAAGAAATTCAAACTATATATCATGCTGGTTGCCGTGGCGCTGTCGTCCGTCTCCTGTCTGGACAAAATGCCGGAAGACGGCATTCCTTTCGACGAGTCGCTGCAGACGGTATCCGACATAAACCTGGCGGTCATAGGTATCTACGACGCATTCAGGAGCAAATACCTCTATTCGGGCAACCTGACGCTGCTGCCCGACATACAGACCGACCTGGTGTACGGAGTGAACGGCAACACCAATGTGTACGGCGACATTTGGCGCTGGAAAGAAATCAAACCCACCAATACCGACATCGAAGCCGTGTACGGTGCGTTGTACGATGTTATCAACCGCTGCAACTTCATGCTCGACCGTGTGGACGCCGTGCGGAAAAAGACCACCGACGACAAGGATCTCGACAAGCTGGACCAGTGTTGCGGCGAGGCTTACTTTGCCCGTGCACTCGCCTACTCGGAGCTGGTGAAGCTCTTCTGCAAGGCATACGAAAGCGATGAGGACGCCGCCGGCCAGTTGGGAGTTATCCTGAGCGAACACTATCTGGGCGATGAAACCATGAGGCGCGCTTCGCTGAAAGACTCCTACCAATTTATCCTCGACGACCTCGACCGTGCGGCAGAGCTGCTGGAACTCGAAGAAGACTTCGACACCGATACGCAGGGAACGCTGTACGACAGCATCTACTTCAACGAATATACGGTGCATGCCCTCCGCGCCCGCGTGCTTCTCTATATGAAGCGGTGGGACGAGGCCATCAAGTATGCCACCAAAGTCATAGACAGCGGTTACTACTACCTGTCGAGCTGTACGCGCGCAGCCACTGCAAACGCCAGCTACTACAAGTATATGTGGACGAACGATTTCTCCACCGAAGCCATCTGGAAAGTGGGCTTTACCATCAATTCCTACGGCGGTGCGCTGGGACAGGTATTCGCCAACTATGACTACAGCAGTGTACGTCCCGACTATGTACCGGCAGAATGGGTCATCAACCTGTACGACCTGAACGACCTGCGTGTCTCCACTTACTTTCAGAACTTCACCACCGGATACAGCCACGGACTTACCTGGCCGCTGCTGATTAAGTATTTCGGCAACGAATCGTTCGTCAATTACAACATTCTCCACGTTAGCATGCCGAAAGTGCTCCGCCTGTCGGAACAGTACCTTATCCGTGCAGAGGCGTATGTACAGCAGGAACATCCCGACTACGGTAAGGCGGGAAGCGACATATCCGTGCTCCGTACGGCACGCTATGCCTCGTACGGAGGTTCCACCGCCATGAACAAGGAAAATGCAATGGATGTCATCGAACAGGAGCGCGTAAAGGAACTCTACATGGAAGGCTTCCGCCTGCACGACCTAAAACGCTGGCACAAAGGATTTGAACGCAAGCCGCAGGACCAGTCGCTGTCCAACGGCAGCAGCCTGAAAGTGGAAAAAGACGACCCGCTGTTCGTATGGCCCATACCCCAGCATGAACTGGACGCGCCCGGCTCGGAAATAGAACCTAATGAAAGTAACAAATAAGCCCAAAGATTTATGATAATGAAGAAACTATTAACCGGATGTATGGTAGCCCTCGCCATCCTGGCAGCTCTGACAGGACTTGCCGGATGCGACCAGGACAAGGTGCTATACAACGGACACAACTACCTGATGTTCTCCGACACGCTTTACCACTATGCCGTACAGGAGAGCAACGAGAAGTTCGAAGTCCCCGTATCTGCTACCCGACGGGCCGACTATGACCGCACGTTCGCCATAGAAGTGGTGGACAAGGAAAGCAATGCCGTGGAAGGAAAACATTACAGGATTCTTTCCAATACCGTAACCATCAAAGCGGGTGAAGTGGCCGCCAATGTCGAAATAGAAGGTGTATATGAGAACATCGGAATCAACGATTCGCTCGGATTCGCCCTTCGGCTGATTATCCCCGATGTTGAGCAATGGCACAAATACGGCACGGAAACCAAAGTAGTGATGCAGAAGGCATGCCCGTTCGACATCCATGCCTTTACCGGATACTGCAAGGTTACCTCGACATTTTTCAACACCTATATGGAGAATACGACCCTGCGCCTGATAACTTCCGAAATCGTAGAAGGAGAAGAAAACACGATTGTGCTGCACGGACTGTACTTCGACGGATACGATACCAAGCTGAAATTCAACTACGACGATATACTTGACCCAAGCATCGAAATGGAAGAGCATGTTTGCGGCAACACCGCCGAACTGTTCAATACCATACACGGCAACGGCAAGTTGGTCATGACACAACCCTCAAACGCCCCTGCCTACTTCAACACCTGCGAGAAGTTTATCTTCCACTACGTCAGGATCCGTGTAGATAACAAGGACGGTTCGCTGGTGGGCGTGGTGGATACTCCCGCCAACATCATCGAGTGGATTAGCGAAGCGGAAGCCGAGAAACTGAAAGAACAAGGATATTAACCCCATAACCATCATACAATTATGAAAATAGCAGAACTGAAAAGTATGAGCCGTATCATGGCATTGACCATGATGATTATCGCAACATTCACCGCATGCTCGGATGACGACGGCGAAGGAAACAAGCCCGTTGTATTCCCCGAACTGAAAAACATAAACTGTGCCGCCGGTGAAACAGCCGAAATATCTTTTGAGACAACCGCCGACTGGGAGCTGTCCAGCAGTGCCGGATGGTGCAAGTTCCAGAACGGCGAATTCCTGGAAAGCCTCATCTATGGAAAAGCAGGAAAGCAGACCGTGACCATCGCAACATCAGCCGACGGACAGAGCCACAACGAAGACGCCGTGGCTGAAATCACCCTGAAGATTGGCAACGAATCGCAAATCATCTATAAGGTGACACGTGCCAGAAAAGAGTATGCCGACCTCATCGTCAGCGACGAAGCCGGTAATGTATACGACAAGACCCATCCGCTGACAATCAAGGGCAATACAGCCTCCTCGCCCGTTTATACCGTTATCAAGGCAGAGGCGGAAAGCGGTGTAAAGATAGGTTTCACCAATCCGGAATGGCTGAGCTATACCATCGATGAAAAGGCGGGAACCTACCAGTTCACCTTCAATACCGAAAACACAAGCGGACTGAATCCCAAGTATCCGATTGCCGCAGGTACTTATACCCTGACTTTCGTTACAGAAGATGCCGCCACAGCCCAAACGGACAAGGTGCGCAAGGTGGAGATACCCGTCGTGTACGAAGGATTGCAACGGGATGCCATCGCCATCAGCCCCACCTATCTGAATGCAATGGCAAGCGTAACCGGAGAGGAACTGTCGGATGATACCGGAATTGTAGAGAATATGCAATCGACCATTACAGCGTACAATGATGAATTCCAACCTGTAATATTCGCTGCTACGAAAAGCATCAATGACGACGGAGAGATAGAGTTTGCCTATGATTTCAGCAGTACGGTAAGCTGGCTGCACGCCGTTACAGGAACAGGCGACAATAAGGACAAGGTAACGGTTACTGTCGACTCCAATAGAAATACCGAAGAAAGAACTGCCACCGTCATGGTATTCCCCAAAGCCGTTTATGATGAAATAAAAAGCAACTGGGCAGGCCACCTCATCGACGAAAGCACGGGAGATATCAAGGTAAGCTATGCAAACAACATCATGACCAGTATAACACAGGAAGCCTGGCAGGAACAGGGTGAAAGAATCAAATTCCAGGCACTGTTCATGTATGCATACGATTACGACCAGACCGGTTTCAGAAACATAAAGGATTTCTTTGAAGATGCTTTCGTCAAATTCGAAGACTTAAAGAATTCGACAGGTGTTGACTCATATAACGTAACCGACAACAATGTATGGAAAGCCTCAGTTCCCAAAAGCCTGCTCAAAAAGTTCGATGAAATGGGAGAACCGGGATACGGTCCGGGCAAACTGATATTCGAAGCCGTTGATGCCGCTACCGACCAGGAAATAACGGAGAAGGTCTCTTATGAAAATATTTCGTCCGAGAAAATGGCAGGACAGGCCTGGTCTCAGGATGCGCTCAGATTAGTACGTATCAACGGAATAGGTATCTCCTTTGACAATACCAGCTACGAAACGTACGACAACGGCTACCAACTGGTGGTTAAGGGTGAGAATGATGAAATCCTTGCACTCTGCATCGTAGAAGTTTACGATGATACACAGGAAAGAACAAGCTTCTGACGGAATATGTACAAGCAACCACTGTAACTCAAACTACAGAAAAGAAAAAATAAATGAACTCAAAGAGAATTATAAAAGGAAAACTGTTTCTTGCAGCACTTGTCACCATGCTATGCGGCATGGTGGCAGGCGGATGCTCCGACGACAAGGATGAACTGGAAGGCAAGCAATACGGCTACGTACAGTTCAAGCTCTACAAGTCATCATCCTATACACAAGAAGAGAAAACCCGAACGGATGCGGTGCCTACCCGAGCCGCCGGGCTGGACAAGCTGATTGATGTCCAAAAGGTGGAAATCGAAATGCAGCATAACGGCATGAGCATCACCCAGACGCTCGTTCTGAACGCCTATAACGAAAACAATGCCGAATACGGCATGCGAAGTGAAAAGCTGAAACTGCTGACAGGAAGTTACAAAATCATAGGCTATAAACTGTTCGACAAGCTGGATGAAGTCATTACCGGCATATCAACCGGCGAGGACGAAACCTTCGAAGTCGTTTCACGCGGGCTGACCACCAAAGACCTCGTTACAGACTCGCAGACACGCGGAACGGTAACTTTCAAACTGGTAAAAGACGGACTTGCCACACGTGCCGCCGGAGACCCGGACATCGATTACTTGTTCAGCGACATAAAGATTATCGATGTAACGGTGACCAATACATTTACACGCGTACCAGTCACCATCAAAAATCTGAAGGTCTCTTATAAGGAAGAATACGAGGAACACCCGAATCTGGACTACACCGATGACAGTAACCAACACAAGGACAAATATAAAGATATAGGAACCGCCAAATGCGATTCTGTCGTATGGCTACCTGCCGGAACTTACCAGGTGACCTCTTATACTATCTATAAGAAGAGTGGCATTGCAGTTACCGCCCTCGATTCCAGAAGCCAGCTTGCAGGAGAGATGTTCAGCATCGAGGACAACAAGCAGACGGACGATGCTATCGTTCCCATCCAGTTGTCGCCGACAGCAGCTTACATCAAAGATTACATTGCACTGAAAGCCATTTGGGAAGCACTCGACGGAAAAAACTGGAGTTATAACGGCGAAACAAATCCTGCCGGAACAACCTGGAATTTCAATAAAGAAATAGATATGTGGGGCAACCAGCCAGGTGTATCGCTGGATAACAAAGGACGTGTCATCAGCCTCTCGCTCGAAGGGTTCGGAGCCAAAGGCAGAGTACCGGATGCCATCGGCCAGTTGACGGAACTAAGAGTACTGTCTCTCGGTTCGCACAACGAAAAGCTGGGCGGCAGACTGTTCGGTACCGGTGGAATAACTCCGGATATGAGCGACGCGCAAAAACAGAAGATGCGTATGCACTACAAGGAACTGTTCCTTGACTATGACCCCAGAGAGAACCTGTCGGAACTCCTGCAGGACGGCATCAACCGCGACCCGCAACTGCCCGATATAAAGAAGAGCAGCCGCATTGATATGAAAGATGCACAGATAGGGCAAACGACCAATAAAATTACTTTCATTTCAAAAGCCGTCATGCGGCTGAAGAACCTGCAACAGTTCTACATAGCCAATTCGCCTATCAAGGCAGAGGATATTTGCAAGGAATGGGAAAATCCCAATTCCGAATATGCCCGGTCGTACGAAGCAGAAAGCGGTTCATGGCTCTGGAGAAATCTTACGGAACTGACGGACATGGAGCTTTACAACTGTCCGAACCTCACGAGGCTGCCCGACTTCCTGTTCGAGCTGCCCGAAATTCAGTTGCTGAACATTGCCAATAACAAAGGTATCGACGGGCTGAACGGAGCAAAAGACGGAACGGGTGAGCAACTGACCGCCGACTGGAATAAATTAGCAAATGCTCCCGTAGGCGCCAAGCTCCAGATTCTCTACCTCAGCTACAACAACCTGACGAAATTCCCACCGCACGCATCGCTGAACAAGATGAGGAAACTGGGATTGCTCGACTGTATCAATAACAACCTGACAGGGAAACTGGAGGCCTTCGGCAAGGAGGTAGAACTCACCACCCTGACTTTGAACAACAACCGGATTACCGAAATCCCGGAAAACTTCTGCGGGTTCACCGACCAGGTGGAGGATTTGAGTTTTGCACACAACCTGATAGAATACATCCCCAATATTTTCGATGCGGAATCTATCTACACAATGGGTTCTGTGGACTTCTCATACAACCGGATAGGAAAGAATGACGGGAAAAACATCAATTGTGATTTGGATGACTTCAAGGGGATTAATGCCGCTACGATAAGTCTATCGAACAACCTGATAAAGAACTTCCCTACGGAATTGTTTGCCAAAGGGTCGCCTATCTCTACCATCGACCTGAGCAACAACCTGATGACAGAGATACCGGAGAACTCTCTGAAATCTTCTGAAGGCAACTATAAGAACACGCATCTGCTGACCGTTATCGACCTGCGCTTCAACAAGCTAACAAAGCTCTCGGACGATTTCAGGGCAACCACATTGCCTTACCTGAAAAATATGGATATCAGCTACAACTGCTTCTCGAAATTTCCGACAGCCCCGCTGAACAGCAGCCAGTTGCAAGCCATCGGCATCCGTCACCAGCGCGATGCCAACGGCAACCGCATCCTGCGCGAATGGCCGACCGGAATTACGACCTGTCCGAGCCTGATTCAGTTACAGATAGGTGCAAACGACATCCGTAAAGTCAATGAGACATTAACCTCGCAACTGTATATTCTGGATATCAAAGACAATCCGAACATCAGCATCGATGTGACAAGTGTGTGCTCGCAAATCAGGGCAGGCATGTATAAACTGATATATGACAAGACTCAGGATATACGCGGCTGTGATGCATTAGACATTAAACGATAAACCCAATAAAGATTCTATCAATGAAATATGTATATAAAATAATACCGGGAGTGATTCTTTTCATGGGACTGGCAGGTGCATGTAAAGACGATGATAGCACAAGTATCCCCGGTGGCATTGCAGTGGATAAGGAAGAAATAACAATCGGTCCGGAAGGTGGAACCGAGCAGATTGCCGTTACCTCTTACAGCAACTGGGTTGCCGGAGCATCCAAACCATGGATTTTCGTATCACCGGCCAACGGTTCCAGTTCGGCGGAATGCCAGCTTGCCATCGACTCTACCTTGGAGAACACGGCACGTACTTCACAAATCCGTTTCGCCTTGGAAGGACAGGAAGCCAAGCTGATTACCGTTACTCAATTCGGTTTCGGCAAGCAAATCATAGTCAAAGAACCAGATGTGAAAATAGAAAGTTCGGCAGCCTACGACAAGCGCCTTTTCGAGGCAGTCATATCAAGCAATGTCAACTTCCTGATAGACAAGGAGGACATTGAGTACTCCTTTGCCGAAGCGGAAACAATGACCGATGAGGACAAAGTGGAATTCGAGGCAGACAAGAGCGGCTGGATTACACCCCCCAAAGACACGGAACTGAAACTGAACCTCGACCGGAAAGCACGTCCGCGTACCGTCAAAGCCAAATTCCGCTGGGAAATGAATACGACTCCCTACACCCGGATAGCCAAAATACGTTTTGTTCCGCAAAACCCGGGAGAAGACCAGCTGGTGGACGACAACGGCAACCCTATCGAAGCGTTCATCTTGACAGTAACCCAAAAGGCAGCGCCCAAAATCGAGGATAACCGTTCGGGTGACTCGTTGGCCATTATCACCATTAACGAGAAAATTCAGAGTATGATATCGTTCGATACGAGCGAGAACATGCAGAACTGGGATTATGTAACCTTATGGGAAGCTACCGACAAGGATATACCCGAAGGAGCGGTGGGACGTGTACGTTCCGTTAAATTCTCCCTGTTCAACCTGCAGGAAGGCGAAATATTGCCTAAAGAAATACGTTATCTCAAGTATCTGGAATCCTTCGAAATCCAAAGTAATTCCAACAACCAGACACGTATCGTTTCACTGGGCGAGGAAATCTGTGAACTGAAATACCTAAAATCGCTGACTGTATTTGCCTATGGTATGGAGAAACTGCCCGACAACTTCATTAAGCTGGGAGGCAAGGTAGACAAAAGTTATCGGGGACTGGAGAAACTGGACTTGTCAAGCAATAATTTCCCGTCGCTGGCTGCCATAACCGAAGTAGTTAACGAAGAAAACTTCCCGGAACTTTATGCCTTCAACCTGATCGGATGCCGCCGGAGCGACTCTTACTCCGACCTGAGCCAAGGTTCTTCTTATAACGGAAGACCCCTCGGACTGCATATCGACATCACTTCAGGAGCAGAGAAAGAAGCATTCCTGAAACTGCTGACCTGGGACGATTTGAAAAGCCTGCGGCTCTCCTACAATTTTATAGAAGGACAGCTCCCTACGGACGATGAGGTAGATACCGCACTCCAAAAAGCCGGTAAACCGACCCGCTATCAGGACGATGACTTTTCCAATAATAAGGACGACTATAAGGACAAACTGGTAGGAGACACCTGTATCTGGCTGAAAACCGGTGACAATACCGTTGTATTTACCGAAACCGGTGGCAACGCCCTGTTGGTAACCGGAAAGGACGTTCCGCGCGTACTGCCGAAAGCACGTTCCTTCTCCATCAACCTGAACTTCCTGACCGGTCCGTTGCCCAAATGGATTCTATTCCACCCATACTTTGCAGAATGGGGGCCGGAAATACTGCTTTTCAACCAGCAGGAGAACGGTAAGAACTCTGCAGGAGCCAAAGTGGGATTCAACAATATCGATGCTATAAAATTCAACTTCGAATATTACTACGGCAAAGAAAAATCTGTTGACGCCAAAGTAAACGGAGTAGCCTACCCGTGGTACTACCAGCGTTATGTGTCAACATCCAACTAAGCTCCGGACAGGTACTTATTAACCAGATAATTTAAAAAAACAATGAAGAAAAAATTCTTATACAACGCACTCATCATCCTGGCGCTGACTGCTTGTACGGAGCAGGATATTATCGAACAGCCGTCCACCCCGAACGGGGGGACGGAAGTCCGGCTTCCCGCCGATGTCAACTCGGGTGAACTGTTAATCAAGTTCAAACCCGAAATGACCGATATCCTCGACCGGACAATGACCCGTGCAACAGGAAGCGGCGGAGCGATAACCCGCTCAGGCATCCCCTCGACCGATGAAGTGCTGGAGATTTTAGGCGGATACCATTTCGAACGTATTTTCCCGATAGACAGCAAGAACGAAGAACGTACCCGCATAGCCGGCCTGCATCTGTGGTATCAGGTAAAATTCGATGAAGATACCGACTTGCAGGAAGCGGCAAAACGCCTTTCCGCACTGGGAGAAATCTCAAAAGTTCAGGGAAACCAGCGTATCAAGCGTGCCTATGATGTTAAAAACCGCCGCAGCTATATCAGCCAGTCCGCCCTGCAACAGCGGGCTGCCACCCGTAGCGGAGTACCGGCTGGAAGATTTTCGGACCCCGGACTTCCCTATCAATGGCATTACATCAACTCCGGTCAAAACGCTTTCGACAAGCAGAACAACGCAGGCGAAATCATCGCCGGGTCGTCCGCCGGATGCGATACCGGTTGCTATGAAGCATGGCAGAAATGCACAGGCGATCCGTCCGTTATCGTTGCCGTACTGGACGACGGCGTGATGTACACGCATCCCGACCTGGCAGACAATATATGGGTGAACGAGGGCGAAGAGCTCCGTGCCGGGACAGATGCCGACGGCAACGGATATAAGGACGATAAATACGGCTATAACTTCGTAACCAATACAGCGAACATTTCGTGGACGGATGTGGAGGATATAGGCCATGGAACACATGTTTCCGGTACGATTGCCGCCATGAACAACGGAGAAGGAGTCTGCGGCATAGCCGGAGGAGACGGAACAAAAAACTCGGGTGTAAAGATTATGATTTGCCAGGTCTTTGCCGGCAATAACAGTGTAAGCCTGAACGGAGAAGCCAAAGCCATTAAGTATGCTGCCGACAACGGAGCTGTTATCCTGCAATGCAGTTGGGGTTACAACTCTGCCGAAGCGAATGAGGTGGAAGGATACACTCCCGGACCCGCCACAGAAAAAGAATGGGCCGATACTTATCCGCTGGAAAAAGAAATTCTGGACTACTTCATCAACAATGCAGGCTCTCCGAACGGAGTAATAGATGGCGGCATCGCCGTGTTTGCATCGGGCAACGAATATGCGGGAGCCTCCGGTTTTCCGGGAGCTTACTCCAAATGCGTCACCGTAAGTGCGGTTGCCGCAGACTTTACGCCTTCTTCTTATACCAACTTCGGTACGGAAGTAGATGTATGTGCCCCGGGAGGCGATACGGAGTATTATAATGCCATAGGACAGGAAGATGATGAGTTTTGGGAGAACAATGAGGTTTCCGGCTCCATTCTTTCTACCATGATTCGGAACGGAAGTCCGGCCTATGGTTATATGGACGGTACTTCAATGGCATGCCCGCATGTATCGGGTGTGGCTGCATTGGGTTTGTCGTATGCCGTGAAACAGCGCCGTCATTTCAAGGCAAGTGAATTTGTGGCATTGTTGAAAGAGTCTGTAAAACCGGTTGATAATTGGTACAGCAACGGTAAAAAGAAAACATATTACCGTAACCACAACTCGCCCGCCGCCACTCCTGCCGTCATGGATTTATCGAAATACATCGGCAAAATGGGTACGGGAATGGTAGATGCAGGAATATTGCTGAGCAATATCGAAGGAAGCGGTTCGGATATGAAAGTGCCGAATGTGTACGTTGCCGAAGGAGGCACATCGACCGTAAACCTTGCCTACTACTTTGTAAACGGTGAAAAGCTGACCTATACCTGTACATCGGACGATGCCACCGTGGCAACGGTTACCGTCAGCAACAACCTGATGGAAGTAACTGGCGTAAAAACCGGCGCCACACACATCACAGTGAAGGTAAGCGATGGAAGCGCACAGACAATCACCGTCACCGTACGCCAAAATGCCGGCGGCAACGGCTGGATGTAATTTAATGTAATTGATTAATGAAACTAATTACTTGGATAGTGTTATTGATATTTGCCCGTGTCCCTTGGCTGCAAAAAGCCGACTCGCTGATAAACCCGCCACTGATGCAGCAGGCGGAATCCATACTGCGTTTCGACAAAAGCACGTTGGACATCGGAACGCTGACCGAGGATGATGCTCCGCAGGCCTGCCGCTTTACGGGCAGGAACATAAGCAAGGAAGCCGTTACCGTCACCAAGGTACGGACCACCTGCGGATGTACGGCAGCGGAACTGCCTGCCGGAGAGATACTGCCGGGAGAAACCGCTACGATTGTACTGACTTATCATCCGAAGAATCATCCCGGAACGATAGATACGGACGCATTCGTCTATCTGTCCTGCTCGGAAAAGCATCCCGTGGCACGCCTTACCCTGACCGGGAATGTTCTTCCCGGAGCAGATGAATGGGCACGCTACCCGTATGCAATGGGCAGACTGAGACTGAAACAGAACCGGATGGAATTTCAGGAAGTGATGCCCGGAAAGCGACCTTCCGAACGGATTCTATGCGGAAACAGCGGAGACAAGCCGCTGCGCCTGTCGGCACTCGTCATTCCGAAGTTCGCAACTTTCCGGACGGAACCGGAAGTGATACAACCGGGCAGTGAAGCCGACATCGTGGTAACGGTAGACGCTTCACTGATTCCCGCCGGAAAGGAAAAGACATTCACATTCCCGATTATCATCGAAGGAGTGGATGCCCGGCCTTCGGACCGGACCCTGAATATAAAAGTAAACTATACCAAGTAACGATAAAAAACAAGAAACCCGAAATGAAGAATATTTTCAAACTAACGGCTTTGGCAGTCTTTCTGTGCTGCCTTGTGTCCTGCGATGACGATGAGCCGATAATACCGACCCTGGAAGTGACTCCCGCCAACCTGAACGGCACGTGGGAACTTTCCGAATGGAACGGAACTCCGCTGGCGGAAGGTACATACTGCTATATAACCTTCAACCGCAAGGAACAGACTTTTGAAATGTACCAGAAGTTCGACAGCATGTACGCCCGCTACATCACCGGAAGTTTCAGTATCAAAAACGACCCTTATCTGGGCGCCGTCATCAGCGGAGAGTATGATTTCGGCAACGGTGAATGGAACAACAAATACATCGTAACCGACTTACTGGAAAGCGGTTCGATGATATGGACGGCGAAAGACAACGAGAACGATGTAAACAAATACATACGTTGCGAGAAAGTACCGGAAAACATTATTGCGGAAGCAAAAGTGGACAAGGGCGAGTAAAGCAGATTTTTCAGTTTTTTTTTCATAAATTTTCACTCTAACAATTATTTGTGGGGAGTCTGTGAGGATTCCCCACAAGTGCGTTTGCACTACTCCTTCATATGCTTCTTCAAAACCGGATACAACACTTCCGCATAACGCATAAAACCTAAATCCGTAAAATGAACACCGTCTACGGTAGCCTCTCCATCATGGCCGATAATATCTTCGGAAGAGAGCAGGTAGATGTTCTTCTCTCCCCGCTTCTTCAGAGACTGGAACACAGCCTGCAAAGTCTCGTTCTTATCCTTCACTTCTCTGGCTACGGTCCTGTTAAAACGGGAATGGGTAAATATAGGATCCTCCACAAAAAGTACAGGCGTATCAGGATGCTTGCTACGGATAATGGAATAGAACGCACCGGCACGTTCCTGTATCTGCTCCACACTGGCATTCGGAACAAAATCAAGCACAAATACGGAAGCATCCACACCCGCCATCACATGGGCAATCTCCAAATCCAATAAAGCATTGCCGCTAAATCCCAGATTGATACACTCCCGATTGAGCCAACGCTCCAGGATATTGGTATGCGCCATACCCGGACGGGAAGCGCAGCCTCCCTGCAGAATGCTTGTTCCGTAAAAGACAACCGGCTTCTTACGTACCGGCAGTTCCGTTACCGGCCCGCTAATTTGAGACAGCGAATCGATGCCGATGGAAAGAGAAGTCACCCCGTCGTATAAAGAAAGGAATAAAAGATATTCACGCTCTTCGGGCAGCATATCCTTCACAATGGTTGCCTCATTCACCTTTCCTTGCGGACGCCCGCTTCCGGCAAACAGCCACTTCCCGTCTTGCAGGCAATACAAATCAAGCCCCTTAATGCCGGTAGGGGTCATGTGATTCATATTCCTGTTGAGCAGTACCTCCCATTTGGCGGCAATCCGGGTGGAATTGGAACGGAAACGTACGGCAAGCCCGGCACTGTTACGTCCCAACTCCCATAGAGGCTTACGGGAGATATTCCGTAAAGAGTCCGGTAAACGTTCGTAGCGTGTAAGGGTTGTCTCGGTGGCTTTTCCTAAAAGAGGAAAAGCGGAAGCGTCGTGATAGACGATTTGTGCATTGGCAGAGATAGCCAACAGCAGGCATAAGAGAAAAGATTTTGTTTTCATAGCAGTTAAATAATATATGGAATAAGGGTTTCGGAGACTGATACTCAAGTCTCCTGTTCCTTATTCCATATAAGCTTTATTACAGATGATGTTAAGAATCCGTTTGAATTTTGTTCAAAAAGTATTTTCCAAAAGTGAAAAGTATCATTTCTTTTCAGCCTGCGCCCATTCTTTAGCCCCTTGCTCTTTCAGCTTGGCAGTAAACGCCTTTGCCTTTTCCATAGCGGCGGCTTCTTCTTCGGGAGCGGCATAAGCATGCTTATACCCTTTCACCACGTTCCACTCGCCACGGGTAAAGTCGGGGAATGCCACCGGAGCGCAATTATTGTCCATGGAAAGTTCTCCCAACTCCGCCAGGCAGCACCACTCCACCAAATCGTATACATCCATATCCAAAGGCAAACCGTTCTGCAGGCAATAAACCAGACGGCTATCCATGATAAAGTCCATACCGCCGTGACCGCCCACTTCTTTTGCCATCTCACCGTATTTCTTCAAAATAGGATGCTGGTATTTGGCTACAAGCGCTTCCATTTCCGCTTCCGGCAAGAAACCGTGCGAGTTCAAGTCATCGACCTTAGGCTGTACACCCGAAGCTGTCAGTTGGTCGGCATCGAGCGCATACCCCTCTACGGGATACTTATTGGCAAATCCTTTCGAACCGGTCAACTGATACAGACGGTTATAGGGCTGGGGAGTCATCACGTTATGCTGTATCTCAATCACCTTACCGTTGGCAGTACGAATCAGCGTGGTGGTATGGTCGCCATTGCGGAAGCCATTGCAGGCAGAGTCCGTCCTTGCCTCGACCAAAGCCTTTCCCACAACCGATTTGGTATCCATGGCAACCAGGGTCTGCATACGGTCGCCGCGGTGAATGTCGAGCGCCTGTGCCACAGGGCCAAGGCCGTGAGTGGCATACACATCGCCGCGATGCTTCATGTTGTAATCCAGACGCCAGCCCAGCTTGTCGCCCTCGCCGTTCTTCCAATAATGATTCCAGAACGGGCTCAGGTTATGGATATACGCGCCCTGTGCACGGATTACCTCACCGAATACGCCCTGCTGCGCCATATTCAGCGTATTCATCTCGAACCAGTCGTAGCAGCAGTTCTCCAGAATCATACAGTGCTTGCGGGTCTTTTCACTCATGTCGACCAAGGCCCAGCACTCTTTCAGATTCATGGCGGAGGGCACTTCGATGGCTACATTCTTGCCGTTCTCCATAGCGCACATCGCCACGGGGAAGTGATGCAGCCAGTCGGTGGCGATATAAACCAAATCTATATCATCGCGCTTGCAGAGTTCCTCATACCCCTTTTCGCCGGAATATACGGCTGCTTTGGGCAAGGATGCCTGCTTCAGATATTTCTGGCATGCCTCGGCACGTCCTTGTTCGTAATCGCAAAGCGCCACGATCTGCGTACCGGGAATATGGGTAAACCGCTCCACAGCTCCGGGGCCACGCATTCCCAAACCTACGAAACCCACGCGCACCACCTCCATTTTAGGCAGTGCCAGACCTATCACGCTTTTCCGGTCTGCCGGACGTTGGGGAGTTTCAACGACAATCGTTCCATTCTCCCACTGCCACTGAGTTCCTTTGTCGTTTGTCTGCACAGTGGATGTCGGTGAAGAACAGGCGCATAATGCAACACATGCGCCCAATAATAATACTTTCAAGCTCTTCATGCTTCTCAAATTTAAAGTTAATCGATACGGATACCTCTTTTCGCTGTTCCGGTTTATTTATGTGTCTCCACAATCTTGGTAGGCGCCATTTCCATATTCCGGCGGTCAACCTGGCGGACTACGGCAGCCAGTTGCAGGAACGCGCGTCCGGTCACGGCATTCTCGTCCAAAGCGACGGGAGTACCCTTGTCACCGCTCTCACAGATGCTTTGCACAATGGGAATCTGCCCCAGCAGAGGAACGTTCATCTGCTCCGCAAGCTGCTTGGCGCCTTCCTTACCGAAGATGTAGTACTTGTTCTCCGGCAGTTCGGCAGGCGTAAACCATGCCATGTTCTCTACCAGACCAAGGATAGGCACGTTCACCTTATCATTCGTAAACATATTGATTCCCTTACGGGCATCTGCCAAAGCCACTGCCTGCGGAGTGCTGACAACAATCGCCCCTGTCATGGCCAACGTTTGAACAACTGTCAAATGAATATCACTGGTTCCGGGAGGAAGGTCTATCAGGAAATAATCCAACTCTCCCCAAGCTGCATCAGCAATCAACTGTTTCAACGCATTACTAGCCATTCCACCACGCCACAAAGTTGCCTGATCCGGATCGACAAAGAAACCGATAGATAACAATTTTACGCCATATTTCTCTACCGGCACAATGAAATCCTTTCCGTCGATCTGCTCCATATAGGGCTGAGCCTCTTCGCAACCGAACATTTTCGGAATAGAAGGACCGAAAATATCCGCATCCACCAAACCCACTTTATATCCTTCAGCAGCCAAAGCAACCGCTAAATTGGCCGCCACGGTAGATTTTCCTACTCCTCCTTTACCCGAGGAAACAGCGATTATATTTTTTACCTTTTCCAGGGACAACGGTCTCTCCAAATCCTGAACAAACAGGTTTTCGATCTCTACCTCCGTATAAGAAGTTTTTTCTTTTATCAGGGCTTCCGCTTTTTTCTTCACCGACCCGACAAACGGATCGCTGGCTTTCTGAAACACCAGCCGAAACAACACTTTCTCTCCCTCGATCCGGATATTTTGCACCATATCCAGTTCCACAATATTTTTAGAAGTACCGGGATACTTCACTTCTGTGAGAAGATCCCTGATTTCTTTAAGTTTTTCCTGCATCATAACATTTAAAAATTTAATATCCCTTTAGGGGTAACGAAAATAGTAAAAATAGCCGATTCGCCAAAACGACTCTCCGTCCAGATTAAATCCGGGTATTATATTTCCTCAGCCTGGCCCTTAAAGTCGGATAAGCCGGACATACTTTGCCGACCAACTTCCAAAATGCAGCCGAATGATTCTTCTCTACCGTATGGCATAACTCATGCAAGATCACATAATCGATAATTTCATCCGGTAGCTTCATCAACTTGATATTGAGACTGATATTATTGTCAAAAGAACAACTACCCCAATTGGAAATATTGTTCCTGAACGTAACCCGTCCGTAACGAAATCCGAATTTTTCGGCATAGTTTCTGATCCGCTGCGGCAAATATCGACGGCATTCCATCGTATAGATTTCCAGCAAAAACTGCTGAACGATTTTCTCTACTTTACTGAAATCGACTTTTTTAGGAATAAACAGGGTTATTTTTTCCTGTTCAAGCCGATAAGAAGGCTTCGGTTCCTCGGTCTCCACAATCCTCAGCACATGCAACTTCGTCTTAATTTCCGCCCCTATTCCCAAACCGACTCCGGTGTCTTCCTCATAA
>ENA-OPSN01000330-OPSN01000330.1-human-gut-metagenome-genome-assembly--contig:-NODE-330-length-25169-cov-3.914351_pt1 | contig 25169 bp, 19 predicted proteins | sample MGYA00241808_ERZ501907 | MGnify/ENA primary metagenome ERZ501907 (study PRJEB25962, sample SAMEA2042218) | human gut metagenome | biome: human gut; feature: human-associated habitat; material: faeces...
TTCACGCCCAATAAAAAGATTCTCAGCCACAGTCAGGTTCGGGCACAGATTGACCTCCTGATATACGGTACTGATTCCGTTTTCCTGCGCCTCCTGCGGGGAATGATTGATGATATTTTTTTCTTTGTCAGCCATGCGGATGCTTCCGCTTTCAAATTCATGAACGCCTGTCAGAACCTTGATCAACGTAGATTTTCCTGCACCGTTTTCTCCCATTAACGCATGGATCTCGCCTTTACGCAAAGTGAAATCCACATGGGAAAGAGCACGGACACCGGTGAAATTTTTACTGATATCACGCATTTCCAGCACAACATTCTGTTCCATATTCTTTCCACCTGCTTTCCCTAAATTTTTATAATTATCTGTAAAATCATAACCAGAAAGATCGATCATCTTGTCACTCACATCATCAATATTAGGATCATAAACAATCTGTGTACAAATATCTGGCAGATCAACTAAACGATCACATTCTAAACTTCATAACTTTATCCTCCCTCAATTCATAAAAATTCCCTACAAATTTCCTATGAAATCTATATGAAATAAAACAGCACTGCCAAACAGACAGTGCCTATCATTTTCTGCAATTGGCTGCCATTTTACAGGCCCTTTAGCTTTGCGTCACAGCTTTTCAACTGCTTTGCTAAATATTCTATTCGCAAACTCTTTTTTGAGTCGATCATGTTCAAGTGATTTTCCAGTGCCTGAGCACCTTCATCTCTCTGGATAGAATATACCATATTTCTTCTTTCCTGTCAATGGGAAAATCATAGAGTTTTCTTTCTTATTTATATATCTATAAAAGGAAAATGCAAAAAGAGGGCAGCTCTCTCGAGCTGCCCTCCTGGACCTTATTTCTCAGCTGATCACTGAGCAGCCTTTGCTGCCTCGACCTGCTTGATGAGTTCGGGAACGACCTTGAACAGGTCGCCCACGATGCCGTAGTCAGCCACACCGAAGATGGGGGCGGACTCATTCTTGTTGACGGCAATGATGCACTCGGAATCCTGCATACCTGCGGTGTGCTGGATAGCGCCGGAGATGCCCAGAGCCACATAGATCTTGGGATGGACGGTCTTACCGGTCTGACCGACCTGATGGTCAGCGGTCATCCAGCCGGCATCGGTGACGGCACGGGATGCGCCGACAACGCCGCCGCCCAGAGCTGCAGCCAGCTGCTCAGCCAGCTCGATGCCCTTGTTGACGTCCTTGCTGATACCACGGCCAACAGAGACGATGACGTCTGCACCGATGAGGTCGACCAGCTTCTCAGCTGCCTTCTCAACGCTCAGGACCTCGGTCTTGATGTCGTCAGCGGTCAGGCTGAATGCGGGCTTCACGATCTGGCAGGCATCGGCCTTGGCCTGATCGAAGGGAGCCTTCTTCATGACGCCGGGACGGACGGTAGACATCTGAGGACGGAAACGGGGGCAGATGATGGTAGCCATCAGATGGCCGCCAAAAGCAGGACGGGTCATCTTCAGGTTGCGGTCCTCGTAATCGAACTTCTGCTTGGACAGGTCGATGGTGGAGCTCTCCTTCAGGAACTCGACATACTTTGCAGTGTCGATGTCCAGATGGGTAGCATCAGCGGTCAGACCGGTGTGCAGACGAGCTGCGCAGCGGGGGCCAAGGTCGCGGCCGATGTTGGTAGCACCGATCAGCAGGACCTCAGGCTTGTACTCGTTGACCATGTCGCAGACGACCTTGGCGTATGCGTCAGTGGTATAATCCTTCAGCAGCGGGCTGTCGCAGACCATGACCTTATCGGCACCATAGCCGCCCAGCTCTTTTGCAATGCCTTCGACGTTGTCGCCCAGCAGCAGGCCGGTGACTTCGCAGCCCAGCTCATCAGCCAGCTTGCGGGCCTCGCTGACCAGCTCAAAATCAGTGGACATCAGTGCGCCCTGGCGCTGCTCGCAGAAGACCCAGACGCCCTTGTATTCGTTAAAATCAGCCATTGTAATCCTATGCTCCTTTCATCAGATCAGGTGCTTCTTGGCCAGGATACCAGCCAGCTGTGCAGCGGTATCGTCGCCAGTCAGCATAGTGCCTGCGCCCTTCTGCGGAGGAGTGAAGGACTTGAAGACGTTCGTCGGAGAACCCTTCAGGCCGATGGTATCGACCTCGATCAGCGGATCGTCCTTCAGAGCGTTGTAATCGAACACTTCCATCGGCTTGTCGTAGCAGGTGAAGATGCCGTTGACGCTCATGTAGCGGGGCTGATTCAGCTCCTTGATGCAGGTCAGCAGGCAGGGAGTCTGCACCTTGACCATCATGTAGCCGTCTTCCAGCATACGCTTGACCGTGAGGCTGTTGCCATCCTTCTGGATGTCAGCAACATAGGTCACCTGGGGCAGGTGCAGCTTCTCAGCGATCTGAGGACCGACCTGTGCGGTATCACCGTCGATTGCCTGACGGCCGCAGAACACGACGTCCTCGGGGCCGACACCGATCTTATTGACAGCAGCAGCGAGGATCTGGCTGGTCGCGAAGGTATCAGAACCACCGAACTCACGGCCAGAGACCAGAACAGCCTTATCAGCACCGCGGGCCAGCAGCTCACGGAGCATGCCCTCGGCCGGCGGGGGACCCATGGTGACGACGACGACTTCGCAGCCGGTCTCGTCCTTCAGCTTCAGAGCGGCCTCCAGAGCGTTCAGGTCATCGGGGTTGGTGATGGTTGCCATAGAGGCACGGTCCAGAGTACCATCCGCCTTGACAGCCACCTTACCGGAGGTATCAGGAACCTGCTTTACACAAACGATTGCTTTCATTGTAAATCTTGCCTCCCTTACTTCAGCAGCGCGCCGGAAATGACCATCATCTGCACTTCGCTGGTGCCCTCGTAGATCTCAGTGATCTTGGCATCACGCATCATTCGCTCGATGGGGTAGTCACGGGTGTAGCCGTAGCCACCGAACAGCTGCAGGCAGCGGCGGGTCACGTCGCTTGCGGTGCGGGCTGCGATGAGCTTAGCCTGAGCAGCCTCGACGCTGTAGCGGACCTTTGCGCCATTCATAGCTTCCTGCTTCTTCAGAGCGGCAGCGTAGACCAGATACTTTGCAGCCTCGATACGGGCCTTCATCTCGGCCAGCTCGAACTGGGTGTTCTGGAAAGCGGAGATGCTGCGGCCGAACTGCTTGCGCTCCTTGACGTAAGCGACGGTCTCCTGCAGAGCGCCCTCGGCGATGCCCAGAGCCTGGGAAGCGATACCGATACGGCCGCCGTCCAGAGTAGCCATAGCCAGCTGGAAGCCCTTGCCGCGCACGCCCAGCATACGGTCCTTCGGGATGCGGCAGTCCTCAAAGATCAGCTCGCAGGTAGAAGAACCACGGATGCCCATCTTATCCTCAGCCTTGCCGACGGAGAAGCCCGGGTCGGTACGCTCCACAATGAAGGCGGAGCACAGCTTGGTGGGACGGCCCTTCTTGTCGAGGACCTTATCGGTAACAGCGATGACGATGAACACGTCAGCGTAGCCTGCGTTGGTGATGAAGATCTTGGAGCCGTTCAGCACCCAGTAATCGCCATCTTCCACAGCAGTGGTCTGCTGGCCCTGAGCGTCAGTACCAGCGCCCGGCTCGGTCAGACCGAAAGCACCCAGCCACTCGCCGCTGCACAGCTTGGGCAGATACTTTTCCTTCTGTTCGGGAGTGCCGTTCTCATAAATAGGTGCTGCGCACAGGCTGGTGTGTGCGGAAACGATAACACCAGTGGTGCCGCAGACCTTGCTCAGCTCCTCAACAGCCATGACGTAGGACAGGACGTCGCCGCCTGCACCGCCAACGGAGGTGGGGAAGTAAATGCCCATCATACCCAGCTTGCCCATCTTCTCGACGGTCTCCTTGGGGAAATACTCTTCGGCATCGACTTTCTTTGCCAGAGGCTTGACTTCGTTTTCAGCAAACTCGCGGTACATCTTCTGCACCATCTGCTGCTGCTTGGACAGAGTAAAATCCATCGCTATATCCTCCTAACGGATGTTTTTCTTTCAGCACAGGGCAGCTACACTCATGTCCTGTGCAAACAAATTCCTCCCGGCCGTTTTCTTCGGGACGACCGAGAGAAATTTCAAACTAATTTACAGCTCGTCGACAGGGGTCTTGGTGCGGTCTGCGTTGTAAACGTAGAAGCCCTTGCCAGACTTGCAGCCCAGGTTGCCGCCGCGGACCATCTTACGGATGAGCGGGCATGCACGATACTTGCTGTCGCCGGTCTCCTTGTACAGGACGTCCATAATGGCGAGGCAGATGTCCAGGCCGATGAAGTCGCCCAGCTCCAGGGGACCCATCGGGTGGTTGGCACCCAGCTTCATGGCGGTGTCGATGCCGGCGATGTTGGAAACGCCCTCCATCTTGATGAAGGCAGCCTCATTGATCATCGGGATCAGGATGCGGTTGACGACGAAGCCGGCAGCCTCGTTGACCTGGACCGGCTGCTTGCCGATGGCAACGGAGATCTCCTTGATCTTCTCGACAGTCTCAGCGGGAGTGTTGCAGCCAGCGATGACCTCGATGAGCTTCATGCGGTCTGCGGGGTTGAAGAAGTGCATACCGACCAGAGGACGGCTGACGCCCTTGCCGATCTCGGTGATGGACAGAGAAGAGGTGTTGGAAGCAAAGATGCACTCGGGCTTGCAGATCTTATCCAGCTCGCCGAAAGTGGTCTGCTTGACCTTCATATCCTCGAAAGCAGCCTCAACGACCAGGTCGCAGTCAGCGCACAGGTCTTCCTTCAGGCCCGGGGTGATAGCAGCAACGATAGCGTCAGCCTTCTCCTGCGTCATCTTGCCCTTAGCGACCAGCTTCTCATAGCCCTTCTTGATCTTTGCCAGACCATTCTCGGCCCACTCCTGCTTGATGTCACACAGAGCAACCGTGTTGCCCTCGACCTGAGCAAATGCCTTTGCGATGCCCTGGCCCATAGTGCCAGCACCGATAACACCGATCTTCATGGGAAATCTCTCCTTTATTATATCTTCTGAATGTAGTGCCTCTCCGTGCCTCCCCTTTCCGGGGAGGCGCTGCAGAGGCGTTATGGTTTAGCTTAGTTGTTGGTGAACACTGCCTTGGGCTTCGGCTTCTCACGGCTCAGGAAGCAGGCCATGCCTTCCTTCTGGTCATGAGTCTCGAAGCAGTCGCCGAACAGCTTCTCTTCGACTTCGACAGCCTTCTCGATGGGGAGGCTGATGCCGTCGTTGATCGCCTTCTTGCAGTTGCGCACGGCGATGGGAGCGTTCTTAGCAATCTTGTTGGCCAGCTTCAGGACATTCTCCATCAGCTCAGCCTGCGGATACACTGCGTTGACCAGGCCGATGCGGTAGGCCTCGTCAGCCTTGATGTTCAGTGCAGAGTAGACCAGCTGCTTTGCCATGCCCATGCCAACCAGACGTGCCAGACGCTGGGTGCCGCCGAAGCCCGGGGTGATGCCCAGACCGACTTCCGGCTGACCAAACACAGCGTTGTCGGAGCAGATGCGGATGTCGCAGCTCATAGCCAGCTCATTGCCGCCGCCCAGTGCAAAGCCGTTGACGGCTGCGATGACGGGGATGGGGAAGCTCTCGACCATCAGGAACACATCATTGCCCAGTTTGCCGAAAGCCTCGCCCTCGGCCTTGGTCATGGTGCTCATGGAGCCGATGTCAGCGCCTGCCACGAAGCTCTTGTCGCCTTCGCCGGTCAGGACGATGCAGCGGATGGCGGACTGGTCAACTGCCTCAAAAGCAGCCTTCAGGTCTGCCAGGACTTCGGGGTTCAGGGCGTTCAGTGCCTTCGGGCGGTCGATGGTGATGATCTCGACTGCACCCTGCACCTCGGTTTTTACAAATGCCATTGTGAAAACCTCCATTCAGGTTATATCTTATTCAAAACAGTCCCGGACAAAGGGCAAGTCTCCGGTCTCGCCCACTGTCCGGGCTGTATCAATATCCGGAGTGACCCTCCAAAGGGAAATTAGTCCATCTCGACGATGGTTGCGCAGCCCATGCCGCCGCCGATGCACAGGGTAGCCAGACCCTTGTGAGCACCACGATGCTTCATAGCGTACAGCAGGGTGACGAGGATACGAGCACCGGAAGCGCCGACCGGGTGGCCCAGAGCGATTGCGCCGCCGTTGACGTTCAGCTTGTCCTTATCGAAGCCCAGAGCCTCGCCGACTGCGATGGACTGTGCTGCGAATGCCTCGTTGGCCTCGACCAGGTCCATATCAGCAACGGTCAGGCCGGTCTTAGCCATGACCTTCTTGGTAGCAGCGATGGGGCCAAGGCCCATGACCTCAGGCTCGACGCCTGCCAGAGCACCTGCGACCCAGGTAGCCAGAGGCTTCACGCCCAGCTCCTTGGCCTTCTCTTCGCTCATGATGACCAGAGCAGCTGCGCCATCGTTGATAGCGGAGGAGTTTGCAGCGGTGACGATGCCGTCCTTGGTGAAGGCGGGCTTCAGCTTTGCCAGCACTTCGGGAGCGCTCAGACGGGGGCCTTCATCGGTATCGAACACGGTATCGCCCTTCTTGCCCTTGATGACAACAGGAACGATCTCATCCTTGAAAGCGCCGTCCTTGATGGCCTTGTCAGCCTTCAGCTGGCTGTTGTAAGCGAAATCATCCAGCATCTCGCGGGTGATGGGGCTGTAGCCGTACTTCTTCTGATAGGTCTCGTTGGTGCAGACGTTCTCAGCGGTCATGCCCATGTGCTTGTTGAAGCCGCAGGCATCCCACAGAGCATCGTTGACCATGGTATCCACGATCTCGCTCTTGCCCATGGGAGCGCCCATGCGGTAGCCGTAACGAGCCTTCTGCAGTGCGAAGGGAGCCATATCCATGTTCTCCATGCCGCCTGCGACCACGATGTCAGCATCGCCGGCCTCGATCATCTGAGCAGCCATGTTCACGCAGTTCAGACCGGAGCCGCAGACCACGTTGACGGTGACGGCAGGAGTCTCGATGGGCAGGCCAGCCTTCAGGGAAGCCTGACGAGCGACGTTCTGGCCCAGACCAGCCTGGATGACGCAGCCCATGTAAACATGATCGACCTGCTCGGGTTTCACGTTAGCACGGTTCAGGGCCTCCTTGATGACGATGGAGCCCAGCTCTGCAGCAGGGACGTTTGCCAGGGTGCCGCCAAACTTACCAATAGCGGTACGGCAAGCAGATGCGATAACGATTTTCTTCATGTTAATAGCCTCCTGAATTTATACGTTTCGGGGTTTCGTAAAACTATTTATCAAAAAGCCCGAGGGCCTTTCTGCATTATAAAAGGTATCAGAACATCTTTCCTTCCGCCCGGAGCTGCTCCACTTTGGCGTGGATGGCCTCCTCTACGTTGGGCGTCACGAACTTGGAGATGTTGCTGCCGTAGCGGGCAGCCTCCTTGACGATGGTGGAGGAAAGGTAGCTCCACTTGATGCTGGTGGCAAGGAACATCGTCTCGATGCCGGGCATCAGTGCGTGGTTCGTCTGGGCGAGCTGTATCTCGTTTTCGAAATCCGTCACCGCCCGCAGGCCCCGCACCATCACCGAAGCGTGGCGCTTCTTGGCGAACTCCACGGTCAGGCCGTCGAAGCTCTCCACCGTCACATTCGGGATGTCCTTGCAGCACTCCCGCAGCAGCGCCACCCGTTCTTCTACGGTAAACAGAGGGTTCTTTGCGCTGTTGATGAGCACTGCCACAATGAGCCGGTCGTTTATCTTTGCAGCTCGCTTGATGATGTCGAGATGTCCTCTCGTGACCGGGTCGAAGGAACCGGGGTAAACTGCTGTTGCCATCAGTATGGTCTCCTTTATTTGCGCGCTTTGGAAAAGCGCATTTGGTGTTGCCATGATAGCACTTTTCAGTTTCTGCTTCAAGTACCAGGCCGCATCGCCATCGCAATATCGTTAATTTTTAGTCAATCAACGTCGCACTGGGGCGCATCATCTTGGTACACCCTTAGTAAACCATATCGTCAAAATTTTATCAAGTACTTTTTCGAAAAAAATTGTTTTTGCTATACCAAACAATCGCCACAAATACCTAAGAAATTTAGTCAAATTGTCCTTCGAGACATTTTTTCGCGGAAGAGGGCTTGATTATAATGTTTGTTAATGTTATAACTAAGCTGTGCAGGTGTGCCGCTGCCGGAGGCTTCTGCCCTGTCGACCCCAAGGATACCGCCGGGGTGTGATAAGACAGTGTCCGGACTGGAAAGAAACGGTAAATTTCCGGCTAAGATTTTGTCCCGTAGAATTGTGAATAATAAATTTACAATTCTTTTATGTTCTTAAAGGAGAGGATGGTTTATAATGGATTTCATGGAAATGTATGCCCAGAAAAAGATGACTGCCGAGCAGGCTGCTTCTCTGGTCAAGAGCGGCGACTGGGTGGATTACGGTTGGTGCGTCAACACCCCCGTGGCCGTGGACGCCGCCCTTGCCAAGCGCCTGCCCGAACTGGAGAACGTCAATTTCCGCGGCGGCATCCTGATGTGGGTGCCTGAGATCTTCCAGATCGACGACCCCGCTGCCCACATGACCTGGAACAGCTGGCACATGGGCGGCATCGAGCGCAAAGCCATCGCACAGGGCTTCTCGTTCTACTCCCCCATCCGCTATTCGGAGCTGCCCCGCTACTACCGCGAGAGTCCCGACCCGCTGGACATCGCCGTCTTCCAGGTGACTCCGATGGACGAGCACGGCTACTTCAACTTCGGCCCCAGCGCTTCCCATCTGGGTGCCGTCTGTGAGAAGGCCAGGAAGATCATCGTGGAGGTCAACACCAATATGCCCCGCTGCCTCGGCGGTATGGAGAACTGTGTCCATATCTCCCAGGTCACCGGCATCGTGGAGGGCGACAATCCGCCCATCGGCCAGATGGCCGCTGCCGGCCCCGCTTCCGAGGTCGATCTGAAGGTCGCAAACCTCGTCGTGCCGCAGATCCCCAACGGTGCCTGCCTGCAGCTGGGCATCGGCGGTATGCCCAACGCCATCGGCAGCCTCATCGCCCAGAGCGATTTGAAGGACCTGGGCGTCCACACCGAGATGTATGTTGACGCTTTCGTGGACATCGCCAAGGCCGGCAAGATCACCGGCGCACACAAGCAGCTGGACAAGGGCCGTCAGGTCTACGCCTTCGGTGCCGGCACCCAGAAGATGTACGACTACCTCAACGACAACCCCGAGTGCATGTCTGCTCCCGTTGATTACACCAACGACATCCGCAGCATCTCCGCGCTGGACAACTTCGTCTCCATCAACAATGCGGTGGACATCGACCTGTTCGGCCAGGTGAATGCGGAGAGCGCCGGCGTCAAGCACATTTCCGGCGCAGGCGGCCAGCTGGACTTCGTGCTGGGCGCATACCTTTCCAAGGGCGGCAAGAGCTTCATCTGCCTGTCTTCTACCTTCTTTAATAAGAAGACCGGTCAGCTCGAGAGCCGCATCCGTCCCACGCTGGAAAACGGCAGCATCATCACCGATACCCGCGCCAATCTGCATTACCTCTGCACCGAATACGGCTGCGTCAACCTCAAGGGTCTGACCACCTGGGAGAAGGCCGAAGCCCTCATCAATGTGGCACACCCCGACTTCCGCGAGGAGCTTATCAAAGAGGCCGAGAAGATGCACATCTGGCGCCGCAGCAACAAAATCTAAACATCGCCGTACCGGCTCCTGCCGTCTGCGGCAGGAATGGAGTCACACATGATGGACAAAAAGCCGCACATCAAGCCCTATCTCTACGGAATGCTCGCGGGCTTTGGTGCGATAAGTCTAAGTATCCTGTTCTTCTTCTTCATCTACCGCTTCGACGGGTTCGGCGACGCGGTCTCCAAGGTGACCGGCATCCTGATGCCCTTCATCTACGGTGCCGTCATCGCCTATCTGCTCAAGCCGGTGTGCAACACCATTGAGGGCTTTTTGCACCGCATCTTCCCCGAAAAGCTCCACAGCATGGCCAATATGCTTGCCATTGCGGCGACGCTGCTGTTCGGTGTGCTGGTGGTCTACGCCCTCGTGATGATGGTGGTGCCGCAGCTCATCACAAGCGTCACCTCCCTCTACTACACCGCGCAGACCAGCATCACCCGGTTCATGCGGTGGGTGAACACACAGGAAGTCTTCTTGGATAATGAGACACTGATGGGCTATTTCAACAATGCCTACGATGCCATTGCTGACAACCTGACCACTCTGCGCACCACCCTGCTCCCCTCGCTGCAGAATATACAAGGCATCCTGAGCGGTGTGGGCGTCGGCGTCATGAGTGTGGTGACCTGGTTCAAGAATCTGCTCATCGGCCTTATCGTCGCTGTTTACCTGCTGGCCAGCCGCAAAAAGTTCGCCAAGCAGGCCAAGATGATCCTCTACAGCGTCGTCAAGCCCCACTGGGCGCAGCTCATCCAGGAGGAAGTCCTCTACGCTGACAAGATGTTCGGCGGCTTCATCAACGGCAAGATCATGGACTCCGCCATCATTGGTGTGCTCTGCTACTTCGCCTGCATCATCTTCAAGTTCCCGAGCGCGCTGCTGGTGTCGGTCATCATCGGCGTCACCAACGTCATCCCCTTCTTCGGCCCCTTCATCGGTGCCGTGCCTGCAACGCTGCTTATCCTCATCCAAAGCCCCATCAAGGCCCTCTGGTTCGTGCTCTTTGTTCTGGTGCTCCAGCAGCTGGACGGCAACGTCATCGGCCCGAAGATCCTGGGCAACACCACCGGCCTTTCGAGCTTCTGGGTGCTCTTCTCCATCCTGCTGTTCGGCGGTCTGTGGGGCTTCGTGGGCATGATCGTGGGTGTGCCGCTGTTCGCCGTCATCTATGACATCATCAAGAAGCTGGTCTTCCACGGCCTGCGCCGCAACGGCCAGCTCGACCAGATGACCGTCTACCACGACGAGTTCGGCGATCCCGGCGACCCGGCTCCCGCACCTGTGGAAGATGAAGAAACGGAAACCGAGATCGTCATTGATCCCGGCGAAGAATAAAATAACAAGATAAAGCCCCCATCCTCCCGGCTGCCTCAGCCGGTGAAGATGGGGGCTTTTCTGCGCAATTTTATGTTTGAAAGACCGATAAAGTCATTTCGCGTGAGCAGTGGAATGTGCCGGTTCCCAATCCTTGTAATTCTCGTACCGGCTCTCCCTGAGGGTGACGTGCGACCAGATCTCGTCGGCCACAGGCTTCCAGTCGGCCGCATACGCACCGCATTTGTCGCAGAGATGGTCTACGCTCTCGGGCGACTGCAAGTCGGTGCTGTGAGCACCGGTGTCATGCACCATCTGGCGCAGAAGCTCGGGGTTCTCCAGCATCGGGCAGGGACGCAGATGGTTTTTATTGAAGGGCTGGCCGTTGTGGTAGGCCATGAAGAGCGGGCTGCGGAGAATATCGAGGATGCTGCTGTCGTGGATGTTGGCATTGGAGTAGTGGATGAAGACGCACGGTTCTGCATCGCCCGCCGAGTTGATATGGAAATAGTTTCGTCCGCCTGCGATGCATCCGCCCACAAACTCGCCATCGTTCTGGAAGTCCATCGGATAGAACGGAATATCGCTCTTTTCGGAGCGAAGATACCGGATGCGCTCGATCATGTACTTGCGCTGAGCAGGCGTGGGCATCAGCTCCGGCGCAGCCTCGTTGCCTACCGGCATATAGTGGAAGTAGAACCCGAAGTGCGCGCCCTTGTCGCAGAGCATCCGCATAAAGTGGTCGCTGGTGACGGCTTCGAGATTGTCTCTGGTATAGCAGATGGAGGTGCCAAAAAGGATCCCGTGGGCCTTGAGCAAGTCCATCGCATTCATGACAGCGGCATAGTGGCCGTCGCCCCGCCGGGCATCATTGGTAGAGGGAGTTCCCTCGATCGAGAGCATGAAGGCGATATTGCCCAGTTTTACGACCTCTTCACAGAACGGCTCATCGATGAGGGTCGAGTTCGTGTAGATCGCAAACTGCACGTCGTTGTGCTTTTTTGCCAGACGGAGAATATCCGCCTTCCGCACCAGAGGCTCGCCGCCGGTGAGCATATAGAGATAGACCCCCAGCTCCTTGCCCTCGGTGATGATCTTGTCCATATCCTCAAAGCTGAGGTTGTTTTTGTGGCCGTACTCGCCCGCCCAGCATCCCACGCAGTGCATATTGCAAGCCGAAGTGGGGTCGAACAGGATCAGCCACGGAATGTTGCAGTGGTACTTTGTGCGGTTCTCGCGGATGGTCTTTGTCCCCCGGAAGAACGCTTCATAGCCAAGGTTGAGCGCCGTGGTGCGTGCCACGTTGGGCGCGGTCTGGTCGAGCACACAGTTGATGAGCTTTGACCACTTGCTGTCCGCATCGGTCAGCACTGCGCGGGCGTGCTCATACGTCTCCTCGCTGAACGAGTCGCCATAGAACTGCTTTGCGACGTCCACCATCTCGGCAAACACCTTCTGACGGTCTTTTCTGACATGAGCCAGTGCCACATCCACCATCGTTCCGACAGCGGCACGCTGTACCTTATGGCTCAACGGCTCCAACGCGATACTCATAAAAGTCTGCCTCCTTATGTGGGTCTTTGCCAGCCCTTTGTTTTGACAATACTTTAACATTTTTCCGACAAAGGTTCTATAAACAACAAAAGCAGGGTGATAGTTTTTCTATCATCCTGCTCTGCTTGTTCAAATTTTTATCATTCGTCGATTTTTGATGCTCTGCCGTCGGTGCTGAAGCGCAGCAGCGCCCGCTTCAGATCCCCGTGCATCATGGTGTTGAGCCGTTCGGCCATGATGGCCGGTTCGGTCTTCATATCGCGGCGTATCCATTCCAGCACCATGCCCACAAAGCCATACTTATAAAAATCAATGATGAACTGCTTGTCCTCTTCCTGCACCGGAATGTTTTCACGCTCTATAAACATCCGCAGCAGAGGGTCAAGCATTTTATAGAGGTACTGCTCCACCTGTTCCCTGCTTACCGAGCGGTAGACGTTGAGCACCAGCACCCGGTTGGCCTGCACCTTTTCCAGCATATCGCGGAAGGCGTCGCTCCACGTCTCAAAGTCCTGATGGCCTTCCAGTGCCTCTGTGGCATCCTCCACCAGGATCCAGTCCACCAAGTCGTAAATATCTTTGAAATGGTAGTAAAAGGTCATGCGGTTCACACCGCAGTCCTCGGTAATGTCGTTTATCGTGATCTTATTCAGCGGCTTGCGGAGCAGCAGCTTTTTGAGCGATGCTTCCAGCGCGCGTTTTGTCGTCTGTGCCACGAGAATGCCCATCCTTTCGCGTTTGCCCCGTTCTGTGCGGAGTTTCCCGACTTCTATCTATTATGATACCTCATCCGCCCGTACAGGTGCAAGCACCTTTTTCGACTTTTTCATGAACTTTTTATGTTTTCTTAAGATTCGGACAGCAAAAAAGCCTGCGCCGCCGCAGCGCGTCTATCAGGAGCTTTCCGAAAAGCTTTGACATTTTCCGGCTTTCCTCTTGATTTCTCCCCCGGCCCTGCTTACAATGGAGACACAGAGGAGGCATCTCCCCCTGTTCTTTTGATTGGGAAAGAGGTTTTTCTTATGCTGAATACCATCGGATTTTTAGGCTGCGGCAACATGGGCGGAGCCATCGCCCGGGCCGTCTGCAAGGCGGCAGACCCGCAGAACGTCTGGCTCGCCAACCGCACCGCCGCCAAGGCAGAGGCTCTGGCCGCTGAACTGGGCTGCAACACCACCATCAACGACGAGGTGGCAGGCCGCTGCGACCTCATCTTCTTAGCCGTCAAGCCCCAGATGATGGAGGAGCTGCTGGCACCGCTCCGCTTCACGCTGGCCGAACGGCCCAGCCGCTTCGTGCTGTGCAGCATGGCGGCGGGCCTGTCCATCGCCCGCATTCAGGAGATGGCAGGCAGCGACTGCCCCGTCATCCGCATCATGCCCAACACGCCCGCTTCGGTGGGGGCCGGTATGATACAGTACTGCACCTCCAACGTCACCGCCGAGGAAGAGGCCGAATTCCTGAAGCTGATGGCCCCCGCCGGGCGGCTGGATGCTGTGCCGGAAGGCCTCATCGATGCGGCCAGCTGCGTGTCCGGCTGCGGCCCGGCCTGGGTGTACCAGTTCATCGAGGCGCTGGCCGACGGCGGCGTGGCCTGCGGCCTGCCCCGTGCCAAGGCGCAGGAGTACGCCGCCCAGATGGTCCTGGGCAGTGCGAAGCTGGTGCTTGAGAGCGGCCAGCACCCCGGCGCACTCAAGGACGCCGTGTGCAGCCCCGGCGGCAGCACCATCCAGGGCGTGCGGGTGCTGGAAGAAAAGGGCCTGCGGGGCGCGGTGATGGACGCCGTCATCGCCTCCTACAACAAGACCAAAGAGATGGGAAAGGGTTGATCTATGCGCATCGTAGTCAAAGTCGGCACCTCCACACTGGCCCACTCCACCGGGCGGCTGAACATCCGCCACACCGAAGAGCTGGTGAAAGTGCTCAGCGATTTGAAGAACGCCGGACATGAGGTCATCCTCGTGTCGTCGGGTGCCATCGGCATGGGCGTGGGCAAGCTGTCGCTTTCCGCCCGCCCTACCGATATGTCCTCCAAGCAGGCTTGTGCCGCCGTGGGTCAGTGTGAGCTGATGTACACCTACGACCGGCTGTTCAGCGCCTACGACCACACGGTGGCGCAGATCTTGCTCACCGGCGTGGACATCGAGCACGCCAGCCGCCGCGAGAACATCCAGAACACCCTCACCCGTCTGCTGGAGCTGGGCGCACTGCCCATCATCAACGAGAACGACACCGTCGCCACCGACGAGATCACCTCCATCGGCGACAATGACACCCTCGCCGCCATCGTCACCTGCTGCATCAAGGCCGATCTGCTGGTGCTGCTGAGCGACATCGACGGCCTCTACACTGCCAACCCCCACACCCACCCGGACGCAAAGCTCATCCCGCTGGTGGAGGACATCACTCCCGAGGTGATGGCGCTGGCCGACGGAGCCGGTTCGGCGCTGGGTACCGGCGGAATGTCCACCAAACTCCGGGCCGCCCGGATGGTGACCTCCAGCGGAGCTGACATGGTCATCGCAAACGGCGCCCACCCCGAACTGCTCTATGACATCGCCGAGGGCCGTGCCGCAGGCACCCGCTTTGCGGCCCACAGACAGGAGGCATAACATGACCACACAGGAAATTCTGGAAGCTGCCCGCGGGGCCAAGACTGCCGTTGCCCTTTCGGACAGCGGCACCCGTGATTCTGCCCTTCTCGGGATGGCTGACGCCCTCTGCGCACCGGAATCCATGGACGCCATCCTCGCCGCCAACGCCGAGGACATGGCCGCCGCCAAGGGCCGCATCAGCGACGTCATGCTGGACCGCCTCGCCCTGACGCCCCAGCGCATCGAGGCCATGGCCAAGGGCATCCGGGACGTTGCCGCCCTGCCAGACCCGGTGGGCCGGGTGCTGAGCCGCATCGAGCGTCCCAACGGCCTCGTCATCGAGAAGACCGCCGTGCCGATGGGCGTCATCGCCATCATCTACGAGAGCCGCCCCAACGTCACCAGCGACGCTGCCGCCCTCGCCATCAAGAGCGGCAATGCCTGCATCCTCCGCTGCGGCAAAGAGGCGTGGCGCTCGGCCAATGCCATCGTTCAGGCCTTGCGGCAGGGTCTGCGGGCAGCAGGTCTGCCCGAGACGGCAGTCTGCCTCATTGAGGACACCACCCATGCCTCGGCCAACGCCCTGATGACTGCCGTCGGCTATGTGGACCTGCTCATCCCGCGCGGCGGGGCCGGACTCATCCGTGCCTGCGTCGAGAACGCGAAAGTCCCCTGCATCCAGACCGGCACCGGCATCTGCCACATCTTCGTGGACGACACCGCCGACCAGACCAAGGCCCTGGACATCATCGAGAACGCCAAGGCCAGCCGCCCCAGCGTCTGCAACGCCGAGGAAGTCTGCCTCGTCCACAGCGCCATTGCGAGCGAGTTCCTGCCGAAGCTGGCCCAGCGCCTCGGTCCCGACCGCACCGCCAAGGGTCTGCACCCGGTAGAGCTGCGGCTGGACGAGCGCGCCGCCGCCCTCATCCCCGGCACCCCTGCCGGGCCGAAGGACTTCGACACCGAGTTCCTCGACTACATCCTCGCGGTGAAAGTCGTGGACAGCGTGGAGGAAGCCATCGCCCACATCGCGGCTCACTCCACCGGCCACAGCGAAGCCATCCTGACCCGGACCGACGCCCACGCCGCCCTCTTCACGGCGGCAGTGGACAGTGCCGCCGTCTACGTCAACTGCTCCACCCGCTTCACCGACGGCGGAGAGTTCGGCCTTGGCTGTGAGATGGGCATCTCCACCCAGAAGCTCCACGCCCGGGGACCCATGGGCCTCGGCGAGCTGTGCAGCTACAAGTACATCATCCACGGCAACGGTCAGACCCGGTAAGTTTCGGATTTTTCCGGGATAGCGCACCGCCGTGGCAAAAATTTTCTCCACAGGCCGGGGCCAAATGCCCCGGCCTGTATTTTTGTTTCATCGAGATGGACCGTTTTTTTCTCAAGCACACTTTTGGTTGAAAAAATTTTGCAAATACATCCGAGAATAATTTCTTGTATCCAAATTTTCTCCATTCTCCACAAAGTAATAGTCATACTTTTGCCATTTTGTCTTGCAAAAATCACAACAAACCTCTTGACAGACGGGCCTTCTGCGGGTTAAATTTAGAATGAGGGTGTGATTCGACACAATCTCACTGGTCTAGTCTGTTTATTGAGAATTGTTCTCCACAAGACTTCAACTTTTCAGACCGTTTTACTGCGGAGAGCACTCTTCCGAGCATATCCGCCCACTCACAACACTATACTTGGAATGAAGGAGAGAGCGTTATGACGATTGCTATTCTTGCACATGATTCCCGCAAAGAGCTTGCGCTGCAGTTCTGCACAGCTTACAGCGGCATCCTATCCCGCAACACAGTCATTGCCACCGGCACCACCGGTCGGATGCTGGCGCAGGCCACCGGCCTGCCCGTACACTGCTACCTCTCCGGGAAGCTGGGCGGCATCCAGCAGATCTCGGCCCGGGTGGCCTGCGACGAAGTAGACCTCGTGCTCTTCTTCCGCGACCCGCTCAAGGCCGAGACGGGCAGCGGCAGCGAGCAGAACCTGCTGCGGCTGTGCGATATGCACAGCGTGCCGATCTCCACCAACATCGCCACCGCCGAAGTGCTGCTGCGCGGCCTCGACCAGGGCGACCTTGACTACCGTGAGGGCATCCATCCCGACATCGTGGAGCCGCTGCCCGTCCATCGGGCCGTGTGCTGAGCCTGTCTTTATAGCAGTTTGCGTTTTTAATGCACAAGCAACATCCGCAAACTGCATATCGCAAAGATGCCGTTTTGATAGGCACTATTTTTGAAAATTGCGATAAGACTTTTCCGCCATTTGTGGTTTTGTGTATAGAGGGTTTTCGACAAAGAAAGACACCGCAGAAGCTTTCACACTTCTGCGGTGTCTTTTTATCTTATGCGCTCTCAGATACCACTGAGAGATGACTTATTCCAGACCGCCCATCTGCTTGATCGCCTTGATGGCGTAGGTCAGGGTGCGGCCCATAGCCACACCGGCCATCAGGCAGGGATAGTTGTTGGCGAAGAAGGAGCCGGACATATCGCCGGTGACATACAGGCCGGGCATCGGCTTGTTGTCGTTGTCCAGAGCCTGACCCTTGTCGTTGAGGGCGATGCCCTGCTCGGTGCACAGCAGGGAGGCACCCAGCCAGCAGCCGTAGAAGGGAGCGGTGCGGATGGCGCTCAGACGGTAAGCGGGCTTGCCGAAGTCCTCGTCGTTCTGCTTGTCGTACAGCTCGTTGTAACGCTCAACGGTAGCGAGGAAGGTGTCCTTGGCCTCACCGGTGAAGCCCAGCTTGTCGGCCAGCTCCTCGATGGTGTCGCAGACGAACAGGGTGCCGGCTGCAACAGCCTCATCGACCTTGCCCTGGAAATACTTCTCGCCGCCGGCACGGGTCTGGGCAGAGCAGCCGATGGTGTGGAAGCGCTTTGCGTCCTCCAGAACATTGGCGTCGCAGATCTGTGCGTAGACGCGGCCCGGCTGATGAGCAGCAGCATAGACAATATCGTTGTAGGGGCTGCTCTCGTTGGCGAAGCGCTCACCATTGCGGTTGACCTTCAGGAAGGGCTGAGTGCCGGGGTTGTACTGACGGATGGGGCCGGGGAAGGCCTTGCCGCCGAAAGCGGAGTCGCTTGCCACATAACCGCCGTCCACGCCGGGAGCCACGATGCCGCGGTCGAACAGCATGGGAGCAGCTTCCTTGTCGAAGTTTGCACCGGCCCAGACAGCGGCACGGATGCCGTAGCCCTTATCGGCCGGAGAGTAGGAGCAAGCAGTGGTGACGGAGGTACCCAGCGGGTCCAGCTGCTCCATCATGTAGGGGTTGCCGGGGAAGCCGCCGCAGGCCAGCAGAACGCCCTTGTTGGCGTTGTAGCGGATGAAGTGGTCATCCTCGGTGCTCTGGGCGATGATGCCGGTGATGCGGCCAGTGGAGTCCTTCTCCAGCTTTGCCAGAGAGGTCTTGAAGTCCACATCGTAGCCCAGCTCACGGATGTAGTCCAGCAGCAGCTCGTTACGGGCTGCGCCGGAGCTGCGGTCATAGGTGTACTCGATCTCGGGGTACATATAGTCGGTGTTGTGCTCGGCGTTCTCGGCAGGCCACTTCGCCTCATCGCCGTAGGTGTAGACCATCTTGACACCGTACTTGTCTTCCATGATGGAGCGGATGAACTCGATCATCTCCCCGGACTCGTTGATCCAGGTCTTGACAACGCGCTGGTCGCACTTGCCGGAAGCGTAGCGGGAGATCTCGCTCAGCAGCTTGGCACGGTCCATCTTGATGCCCTGTGCCTGTGCGCCGAAACCGTCCACAGCGCCGACCCAGTGACGGGTATCCTGCACGTTGCCGTTCTGCTCGATGACGCGGAAGTTCAGGCCATGAGCAGCAGCGTAAGCAGCTGCGCCCATACCGCCGTTGCCAGCGCCGACGATGAGGATGTCGGTGTCCACGGTCTCGGTGATGGCAGCCTCGTCGATGTCAGGCTCCTTGCCCAGCCAATCGTTTTCGTCACCGGTGGGCAGCTGGACGGAGGTCACAGTAGCCTCGCCCTTGGCTTGAGCGTAACAGCTCTTGGCGGCCTTCATGACAGCGTCGGAAGTGATGGTGGAACCGGAAACGCCGTCGATCTCAGCAGAGCCTGCAGCCAGCAGCTGCTCCCGCAGCTGGTCGGCAGCAGCAGCGCCGTAGGAAGCGGTCTCGCCGGAGGTATCGACCACAACGTCGGTCACGGCGCTGTCGGAGAAGGTCATGGTGACCTTGACGGTAGAAGAGATGCCCTCAGCAGTACCCTCATAGGTGCCGGGGATGTAGGTGCCGGCTGCACCGGAAGCAGCAGTGGAAGAGCTGGCAGTGTTGCAGGCAGCCAGAGCACCGGCAGTCACACCAGACATGGCAGCTGCGGCAGCGATCTTCAGAAAACCTTTACGGGAGATCTTGTTCATTTTGCGTGGTTCCTTTCTTCGTGTCTTTTTCTTCTTCTCTATTCTTTCTCATAGCTCCGTGCGGCGGCAGACCTTCTTGCACTGCCGCCCACATCGTTCAATAATAATTTAACACAAATTCAAGGGTCTGTCTTTTAAGAATCCTTAAACATCCTGGCCACTTCTTAGTTCAATTCCTGACATTCTTGTTAATTATTTGCTTAACAAGTCCAAAAAGAGCGCCGACCGCTTAAGTTTCCTTAAGAAGTCGGCGCTTTCATCAAAACGATTCTTAAACCTTGCCGCCGTCCGGCTGGAAGACATAGCCCTTGCCCCAGACATTTTTCAGGTAGACAGGCTTTGCCGGGTCGGGTTCTATCTTGCTGCGGAGATTGTGGATATGTACCTGTACCGTCCGCACATCGCCGAGGCTTTCCTTGCCCCATATCTTCTGGTAGAGCTCGTTGGCCGTGAAGAAGGTGTTCGGGTAGCGGACGAAGAGGGTGAGGATGCGATATTCCATATCGGCCAGATGGACGCTGCGGCCATCCTTCTCCACGCTGTGGCTGTTGGCATCCAGCGTGAAGGCCGCGCAGTGGTAGCCGTTGACGCTGGGCTCTGCGCCGTCCATCTGCACCCGGCGGATGTTGGCCATGATGCGGGCCAGCAGGATCTTGTTATTATAGGGCTTTGCCAGAAAGTCGTCGCCGCCCATTTCCATCGCGCGGACGATGGTGTCGGTATCGTCCAGACAGGATGTGAAGATGATGGGGCAGTGGTGCCAGCTGCGCAGACGCTGGCAAAGGTCCACGCCGTTGGTGTCCGGGAGAAGGATGTCCATCAGGATGACATCGAACTTTTCCCGCGCATGGCTCAAAGCGTCGCCGCCCGTCTCTGCACAGACCACCTCAAAATTCTGCTGACTTTTCAGAAAATAGCATGTGGTGTCGCGGATCACGGGGTCATCTTCCACCAACAATACGCGGATCATCCTGTCAGCCCTCCCCTTTTTTCGTACGATTTGATATACTATAGTATACCTTATTTTTTGCACATCTACAAGGGGAGGCATCGCCATGAAGCAAAAATGGCCCATTCTGATTTTCTCCGCCCTGCTCACGGCCTTCATCGTGCTGGCCGGTATCTGGGGCAACGCGCAGTTCGAGCACCTGCACAGCGGCAGTGTGCTCACAGCCCAGCAGGCCGTCCAGGGTATCGCGCTGGACGGCTGGCGGCAGGAAGCCCCCGGCCAGTGGCACTTTACTTTCACGGTGGGGGAAGACATCCCATCCCTCACCCTCTGCGTCACCAACACAGCGGTGCCGCTGGCCCATGAGAGCCTCACCAGCCTCGAGCGCTCGGGGGATCTGTACGCACTGGACGTCATGCCCGGCGAGACGGTGGAGCTGGTGTTCACCTGCGGCCGCAGCCCCCAGACATGGCTGATGACTTCCGCCTTCGCCTCCCGGGCATTCCGCTTCCGCACCATGACTCAGCTCATCGCTCTGACGGCCTTTGTGACCATGGGGATGGTGCTGCTGGCGCTCTACCACTATAAGCACCTGCCGGAGCTGGGGTACTTCCTGCTCTACCTCGTCATTATGAGCGCCTGGGCGCTGATGGTCTTCTTCTTCCCGGCCATCCGGAACCGTCTGCTCCAGCGCATCCTCCGCTCCTTCTTCTCCCTCACTGTGCTGGCCTCGGCACTTCTGGCGGCAGGGCTGCTGGGGGTAAAACTGCCCCGCTCCGGGCGGGGGTTCCTTGCGCTTGCCGCCGGATGCGTCGTCTTCTTTGCACTGTCCATGAGCAGCTATCCCCCGCTGCGGGTCGGGATGCTGATAGCGGGCATGTGTCTCTGTCTCTACTACTTAATGGCCGCCGTGAACGCAGACTATGAGGGTGCCGCTCTGATGCTCCTGCCCGGTGCTGTCACCACCGGCTTCCGGGTCTGGGCGCTGATGCCCGGGCTGGACAGCGCGCTTTTCGTGGAGTCTGTCCCCTTCTACCTGCTGCGCTGTTCCCGCCTCTACGACCTTCCCTTCGCCATCGGCTGCATGGTGTTCGTCTGCCGGCGGTTCGCTCTCCTCTTCGACCGCACCGAGCAGCTGGCCCGGGAGCTGGACGCCCGGGTGGCAGAGCGGACAAAAGAGCTGACCGCCGAGACCGAGGCCCGCAAGAGCATGATGCTCAACATTTTTCACGACCTGCGCAGCCCTCTCTTCGCCGTCAGCGGCGGGCTGGAAACGCTGGGATCGGCCCCCGAGGCCCTTCCGGCCTTGCTTCCGGCTCTGCGTCAGCGCATTGAATTCCTGCGGCGGCTGACGGAAGACCTCTTCCTCGCGGCAAAACTCGAGCAGAAGCAGATCCTGCTCAACGAAGACCGCGCCGCCCTCAACGAGGAAGCTGCCGCCGTCTGCGCCGCCTGCCGGAGCGAGGCCGACCAGAAGGGCGTCGAACTCCATGTCAGCGCCGACACGCCTCTGCCCGTCTGGGGCGACAGCGTGCGGTTACAGCAAATTATCCAGAACCTTGTCACCAACGCCATCCACTATACTCCCGCCGGGGGCAGCATCCATGTGGGCTGCTGCACCGAGGGCGAAACGGCCTGCGTCAGCGTACAGGACACCGGCTGCGGCATCGCGCCGGAAGACCAGAACGCTGTCTTTGACCGATACTTCCATACCACCGCCGACAAAAAGCACGACTCCACCGGCCTCGGCCTGACCATCGCGCAGGAGCTGGCCCACCTCCACCACGGCGAGATCACATTGCAAAGTGAAGTCGGCAAGGGCAGTATTTTCACGCTGCGGCTCCCCTTACTTACAGACTGAGCGGGCAAGGCCGCTGATGAGATCTATCTCTCAATAGAGAAAGAGGACATCACGCAAAAAATCGCATGATGTCCTCTTTCTTATCGCAATTTTCAAAAATAGTGCCGGTCAAAACTGCATCTTTGCGATATGCAGTTTGCGGCTGTTGCTTGTGCATTAAAAACGCAAACTGCTATATTTCAGCAGCTCCGTCAGCTTTGCCAGACGATGCACAGCCTCGTCCAGCACGTCAGTGCCGCGGGCAAAATGCATCCGGATGAGGTGGTTGACCGGCTCTTTGAAGAAGCTCGAGCCGGGGACAGCCGCCACACCGATGTTCTTTATCATCCACTCACAGAATTCCAGGTCGGTCCAGCCCTTGAACTGGGGCAGGGCGAGGAAATCCGAAATGTCTATCATGACAAAATAAGTACCCTGCGGAACGTTGTGCTTGAGGCCGATGGCATCCAGCCCGGCAAGGAAGTGGTCGCGCTTCTCGGTATAAAGAGCGCGCAGACCTTCATAGTAGCTTGCGGGCATGGTCAGACCGGCGACGGCGGCCTCCTGCAGGGGTGCGGCCGCACCGACAGTCAGGAAATCATGCACCTTGCGGGCACCCTCGATGACGTAGGCCGGGCCGATGAGGTAGCCCAGACGCCAGCCGGTGATGGAGTAGGTCTTGGAGAGGGAGTTGCAGGTGATGGTGTGCTCGAACATACCGGGCAGGCTGGCCATGCAGATGTGCTCTGCCGGGGCGTAGACGATGTGCTCGTACACCTCATCCGTCACCACAAAAGCGTCGTACTTGATGGCAAGCCTGGCGATGGCTTCCAGCTCGTCGCGGCGAAAGACCTTGCCGCAGGGGTTGGAGGGGTTGCAGAGGATGAGCGCCTTGGCACCCTCGGCAAAGCCCTTCTCGATGAGGCTCAAGTCGAACTCATACTCCGGCGGCACCAACGGGATGTAGATGGGTTCAGCCCCCGAGAGGATGGCGTCTGCGCCGTAGTTCTCGTAAAACGGCGAGAAGACCATCACCTTGTCGCCGGGGTTGCAGATGGTCATCATGGCGGCCATCATGGCCTCGGTGCCGCCGCAGGTGACGCAGATTTCCGTGTTGGGGTCCACCTCGTGGTGGAGGGCCGGGCTGGTCTTTTTCGCCAGCGCCTCCCGGAAGTTCTGCGCACCGAAGGTCACGGCGTACTGATGGGGGCCGTCGTGGGCGGCTTTGGCCAGCGCGTCGGTCAGCTCCTTCGGCGGGTCGAAATCAGGGAAGCCCTGCGACAGGTTGATGGAATCGTATTGGTTGTTGATGCGGGTCATCCGGCGGATGACGGAGTCGGTAAAGGTGCCGACGCGGTCGCTTAGTTGTGGCATTTTTTGATCCTTTTCATCTTAGTCTCCCCTCGAGAGGGGAGCTGTCACCGAAGGTGACTGAGAGGTTCAGTCCTTAAAGTACGCATTCTGCACAGCCAGCAGGACACCTGCGCGGCTGGCGGCGAAGTTCAGGCCGCCCTGCAGATAGCAGGTATACGGCTCACGCAGCGGGCCGTCGCAGGAAAGCTCGATGGTGCTGCCCTGGGTAAAGCTGCCGCTGGCCATGATGACCTCGTCGGTGTAGCCCGGTTCCGGAGAAGGTTCCGGGGCGGCGTAGCTGTCCACGGGGCTTGCGGCCTGAACTCCCCGGCAGAAGCCGATGAGGGCGTCCGCCGTACCGGCATCAAAGCAGGTGACGATGTCGTTGTGAGCCTCGCAGTAGCGCGGGATGGGCTTTTTGCCCACCAGTTCCAGCAGGCACTGGGCGTAGATGGCCGTCTTGATGGCCTCGCAGACCACGCCGGGGGCGTAGTAGAAGCCCAGATACATATCGCGGGGCGTCTCGAGGGTGCAGCCCAGCTCCTTGCCGAGGCCGGGGGCGTTCAGGCGGTAGGCGCAGAGCTCCACGAGGTCTTTCCGGCCTGCGATATACCCGCCGGTGGGGGCAATGCCGCCGCCGGGGTTCTTGATGAGGCTGCCCACCACGAGGTCGGCACCGGCCTGGCAGGGTTCTTCCTTCTGGGTGAACTCGCCGTAGCAGTTGTCCACAAAGATGATGATGTCGGGGTTGGCGGCGCGGGCGGTGTCGGCCACCTTGCGGATGGTGTCGAGGTCGAAGGCGTTGCGCTGCAGGTAGCCGCGGCTGCGCTGGATGTGGCAGACCTTCGCGCCCGGGGCTTTCTGGGCGATGAGCTCATAGTCCGGGGTAAAGTCGGCCTTCAGCGGGGCCTCGTCGTACTTGATGCCGTAATCCATCAGGGTTCCGGTGCCTTTGCCCTTGCCATCCAGACCGATGACCCCTTCCAGCGTATCATACGGACGGCCCGTGGCAGCCAGCAGGGTATCGCCTGCCCGCAGCAAACCAAAGAGGGCCACGGCCAGCGTGTGGGTGCCGCTCTGGAACTGGCTGCGCACCAGTGCATCTTCGGCGCCCATCACCTCGGCAAAGATCTGCTCGAGCTTGGCGCGGCCGGTGTCCCACAGGCCGTAGCCGGTGGTACCCAGCATATCGGTGGAGGACATCTGGGTGTCCGCAAATGCTTTCAGCATCTTGAGCTGGTTGTAGTCGCGGATGTCCTCCATCTGCTTGAAGTAGGGCTGGCAGAGCTCGAGGGCTTTTTCATCCAGCGCCAGAACTTCGGGTTTGTAGTCGAAAAAGTGATTTAACATTGACATTATAATGAATCCTTAATTGTTATTGTACTTTGAAAAATTGCGTTTGCGCAGGGAAGCTGTAGTTTTCGTCAGGTCTTTTTGAGCGGCATTTCGCGCCGGTAGCGCGGGGTCAGTTTTCTCTTTCGGTCAAATGGCTTTGCGCTCCGCGCGGGCCAGAGGCAGAGCTGGTTTTTTC
>ENA-OPSN01000363-OPSN01000363.1-human-gut-metagenome-genome-assembly--contig:-NODE-363-length-24204-cov-4.624332_pt1 | contig 24204 bp, 22 predicted proteins | sample MGYA00241808_ERZ501907 | MGnify/ENA primary metagenome ERZ501907 (study PRJEB25962, sample SAMEA2042218) | human gut metagenome | biome: human gut; feature: human-associated habitat; material: faeces...
GGAATATCTGGCCGGCATCGAAAAGCTCAACCGCCGGAAGATCCCGGTGGTGTCCGGCCACCCGTGGGACGGCGTACCCGCCCCCGTAAAAGCAGCCCCGCCGGTGCGGGGCCGCAAGCCCAAGGCCGAACAGCCTGCCCCTGAAAAGGCCGAAACTCCCAAGGCGGAAAAAGCCGCCAGACCCGCTGCACCCGAAAAAAAGAGTGCGGCCAGGCCCTCTGCGGCAAAAAAGCAGAAGGCCCCCAAAATTGAAGCAAAAGAGGAACAACTCATGGATGATAACAAGCGCACTCCCGGCGGACGCGACAACAGCCGCCGTAACAATAACAACCGCCCCCGCCGCGAGGGCAATGCCCCCGCACAGGGCGCAGGCCGCGGCAGCAACGCCCAGCCGAAGTTCGACCCCCACTTTGTGAGCGCCCCGGAGGCCACCCCGCTCCGTTCTGCCAAGAAAAACGCTGCCGCCCCCGCCGCTCCGGCCCAGACCATCCCCACCGCGATGCAGAACCGCCAGCCCGCCCAGCGCAGCGAGAACAATGGCCGCAATGGTGCAGGCCGCAGCCCCCGCAATGAGCGGAACGACCGCAGCGCCCGCCCGGCTCAGCCTGCCCAGCAGAACAGCCAGCGCAATGAGAACCGCAATGGCCGCAGCAGCAACCGCAATGAGCAGAGCGGCGCAGGCCGTGCGCCCCGCGCCCCCAAGGCAGAGCAGTCCGGCCGCAATAACCGCAGCCGCGGCAATAATGTCCCGACGAAGGACGAAGACCCGGGCCTCGTGCTCATCAGCCGCCGCCCGCCGCAGCAGAAGTTCACCAGCTTTGAGGAGTACATGAACGCCCACGGCGGCGCGACGGCTCCCATCGAGGACCACAGCGAGGAAGTGTGATGGCAGAGGGATTTGCCCCGTGGTGCTGCCCGCTGTGCGGCGCACCGCTTGCCGGGGATAACGCACTGAAATGTCCCTCCGGCCACAGCTTCGACCGGGCCAAAGAGGGCTACTGGCATCTGCTGCCGGTGCAGAACACCCGTACCAAGGCCCCCGGCGACAGCAGGGAAATGGTCGCTGCCCGCCGCGCGTTCCTGAGCGCGGGCTACTACGGCATCTTCGGGCAGGCGCTGGGAGAGCTCTGCCTCGAGTACGGTCAGCCGAAAGCCGGAAAGCCGCTCCGTCTGCTGGACGCAGGCTGCGGCGAGGGCTGGTATGACCGGTGCATCGCAAAGCAGTTCGAAGAGGCGGGCCGTCCGCTGGAACTGGCCGGTTTTGACATCGCAAAGCCAGCCGTGCGTCTGGCTGCGAAGGCCCTGCCCTCGGCCCGGTATGCCGTGGCGTCCAGTTTCCATCAGCCGGTGCGCACAGGCTGGGCGGATGTGCTGCTCAACTGCTTCTCGCCCTTCGCGCAGGAGGAGTTTCTCCGCGTCCTGCGCCCCGGCGGACGGCTCATCTACGCCGTGCCGGGTGCAGAGCATCTCTTCCAGATGAAGGCCGTCCTCTACAAAAAGCCTTACAAAAACCCGGTGCAGGAAGTGGCGTATCCGGGCTTTGAAGCCATCGGAGAGCGGGAAGTCTCCGGCAGCATCACGGTGCCTGCCGGGCAGCTGGAAGCTCTCTTCGCCATGACGCCCTACTACTGGAAAACGCCCCGGGACGGCGCAGCCCGTCTCGCGGCACTGCCGGAACTGACCACGGACATCTCGTTCCGGTTCCTCGTATTTGAAAAGAAATAAACGAAAAAGGCATCTGCCGTGTGGCAGATGCCTTTTTCGCTTTATGAGTACATCAGACAGGGATGGAAGTTGGTTACTTGTCGGCCTTCTTTTCAGCCTTCGGCAGCAGGTTTGCACGCTCGAGGGCCGGGCGCAGGGCCAGATAGAGGAGGACGACGCAGACGGTGGAGGCCACGCTGTTCACGAAGGTGACGCCGCCGGTGATCTTGGTCAGGGCCTTGGCGATGGTGTACTCCTGGCCGAAGATGTAGACGTTGCGGAAGTAGCCGAGGAACGGGTCGGTGAAGACATTCAGCAGCAGGCCGGAGGCAGCTGCGGCGATCACCTTGGCCAGATAGCCGGGGGCGTGCTTGTCCAGCTCACGGAGCTTGAACACCTTGTGAGCGACCGCACCGCAGGTGATGCCGATGATGAACTTCAGGACGAAGGTGGTGACGGCATAGCCCGGGTCACCGGCCAGGATGTCGGCCAGAGCCAGACCGATGGCACCGGCCAGACCGCCGGATACGCCGTCCAGCAGCAGAGCGGTCAGGGCGGTGAAGGTGTTGCCCAGATGGAACGAAGAGCCGCCGTAGAACGGCACGCGGAAGAACAGGTAGGCCACGAGGCTCAGCGCGGCCATGACGCCGGTGAGCGCCAGCTCGTGGACGGTGAAGGTGCGCTTATACAGCACACTTGCAAAGACGATCACGATGACGACGACTGCCAGCAGCAGCCACATTGCAGTTGTTGACATGATTTTCCCTCCCAGTTTTACGAAATACCCACAAAACCGATTGACTTTTTTGGTTCTTGCGGGTATGCTCCTATTATACGCGAAACTGGCACTGTGCAAATACCCAGAACAAAGATTTTTTATGGGTCCAGTTTGACACACTGCCCGAAAAGGAGGGGCTTTTTATGGTCCATTTGACGACAGCACTGGACGCGGCGTCCGGTGTGCCGCTCTACGAACAGCTCTACCGCAGTCTCGCCGCCGAGATGCGGACGGGGGCGATCTCGGCCGGGACCCGGATGCCCGGCAAGCGGCGGCTGGCGGCAGAGCTTTCCGTCTCGGTGAACACGGTGGACGCGGCCTATCAGATGCTGGCGGCGGAGGGCTATCTGGAGGCGCGGGAGCGCAGCGGCTTTTATGTACAGGAATATCTGGCCCTGCCCGAGCGGACAGAGTCCGCCGCGCCGCCCCAGCCCGAGGCAGCGCCAGCGCCGGAGCAGCCCGTCCGCTACGACCTCTCCACCCGGGGCGTAGACCCGGAGCTGTTTCCGTTCCGCACATGGGCGCGGCTGCAAAAAGAGCTGCTGTACTCTTCGCCGGAGCTGCTGACCCACGGTGACGCCCAGGGCGACCTCTCGCTGCGGCAGGCGCTGGCCGAGTATCTTGAGGAGTACCGCGGTGTGCGGTGCGGCCCGCACCAGCTCGTCGTTGGCGCGGGCCTCGAATATCTGCTGGGCCTGCTGGCACCGCTCCTGCCCGGGCCGGCGGCGGTGGAGAACCCCGGCTACCCCCGCGCCCGGCAGGTGCTGGAAAACAACGGCATCTCCTGCTGTTGTCTGCCGGTGGACGAGGACGGGCTGTCCATCCGGGCGCTGTCGGAGTCGGGGGCGGCGGTGTGCTATGTCACCCCCAGCCACCAGTTCCCCACGGGCGTCACCATGCCCGCCGGACGCCGGGCAGAACTGCTCCACTGGGCGGCACGGCGTCCCGGACAGCGGTACATCATCGAGGACGACTACGATTCCGAGTTCCGTTTTGACACCCGGCCCCTGCCCAGCCTGCAGGGGATGGCGGGGGCCGACGGGCCGGTGGTCTACCTCTCCACCTGCTCCCGCAGCCTCGCGCCCAGCATCCGCATCGCCTACATGGTGCTGCCGGAGCAGCTTCTGCCCGCATGGCACGCGAAATACGCCCTCTACTCCGGCACGGTGAGCCGTTTTGAGCAGCAGACACTGGCGCGGTTCATCACCGGCGGCTACTTCACCCGCCATCTGGCCCGGGAGCGGGTGGCCTATAAGGCCCGGCGGGACGCTCTGACAAAAGCCCTGCGGGAAGCCTTTGCGCCGGAAGAACTGCACCTCACCGGCCTGCACACCGGCCTGCACTTGCTGGCCGAACTGCGCGACCCGCCGCCGGACAATGCTCTCCGGGCCGCCGCTGAGGCCGAGGGCGTCCGGCTCAGTCTCCTGAGTGACTATGATCTCACCGGCGGCGGCGCCGCTCTGGGCGGGACGCTGGTGCTGGGTTACGGCTCGCTGGCCGACGAGAGCTGTGCCTCGGTGGGTGAGACGTTGAAGAGGGTCTGCACGGCGGCGTGGGAGTCGTCGGTGAGGGTGTAGCATTCGCCGTCCCACCCGCCGGGCAGGGCCTCGGTGTGGATGGCGGCAGAGCGGTCGGCGAGAAATTCCAGCGTGTCTTCTAAGATGAGCAGGTCCTGTGCCGTCAAATCGGTGAGCAGGCTCGAGCTGTGAGCCCGCAGGGCGTCCGGCAGGGCAGCGGGCAGAAGCTCCAGCTCCTGCCGGAAAAAGGCGTCCCACACCGCCGCCCGGGCGGCAGCTTTGTGGGCGGGCGGGACAGTGTCCTCTATCCCGTTGAGCAGTTCTTCTGCCTCCCGGGCCGAGATGGCCTGCACATTGGAACTGCACCCGGTGAGGGCCAGCTCATCGGCGGTCAGCGCTCCCGAAAAACCCACCCGAAGCATCCCGTACCGGTCGGCGATGGCTTGCAGAACGGACGGCGCAAGGGCGAGATAGTGGGTGTCCTCGGGCAGGGAGAGAGCCGAGAGAAGTGCTTCCCGGCAGCGGGCCGGGCCGGCGGCGCGGTAGCAGTCGGAGAGGGCGGTTTCGTCCGCTCCGAAGGGTACGGTCAGCTCTCCGGGCAGAGCCAGCGCATGGATGCAGTTCTGACTGGCATTCAGGTAGAGCAGCAGAAAGCCGGGTGCTGTCGTCTCGGTGGGGGCGATGCAGACCAGCAGACTCAGGCGGTTCTCTTCCTTCGGCTGACGGATGGCGACGCCGCTCTGAGGCCGGGAGGCCAGTCTTGTCCGCAGAGTGCGGCGGGTGAGCAGCACGGTGCCGCCCACCAGCGGCAGCAGCACCAGCAGCGCCGCCAGCAGTGCGGCCCAGAAGGGCCTCCAGCCTTTTTCTTTCATCTCGTTCCTCCCTGAGAAGCCGTTTTCGTAAGCATTGCACACCGCCTGAGCGGTCTTTTTATCCGTATACTGCGTTGCTTCCCCTTGCGATCCACCAAGGATCGCTGCGGGAAATCGCCTTGTCTGCGGGTAAAAATCCTCGCCATTCGGCGAACCCCGCTCACGAAAACAGCTTCTAAAAAACTGCATAAAGCATGGCCCGATGGGGGAACCTTTATGCAGAAAAGGAGGGAAATGCTATGAAATTCGATGATACCCCCAGCAGGGAAGAGCGGGAAGACTTCTGGCTCGACCTCGGCCCGGCCAGTGCCTACGAGGGGCTGGACTGCTATAAGACAGCCCGCCGCGACGGCGACGCCAGCCCGGACGGCCGTGCCCATGGTTTCGAAGGGGCCGAAAGCCCGGAAGACCTCGTGGCCCCGCCCGACGACGACCCGGACAGCGAACCGGTGCCGCATCTGCCGCCCCAGCTGAAAGCGCTGGAGTGGCTGGACACGATGGGCAGCCCCGATGATGTACCGCCCATCGACCGATAAAGGACGGGAAAAGTCATACCATAATAAAATTCACCTTCTGGTATGAAAGATGAAACTCGGGAATAAAATGCGGTAAAAGGCTTGCCAGGAAGCCGAAAATGTGATAAAGTATCTCCATTGTGTACAGTTGTGCATGTGGTGAGAACCAAATCGCAAGATGTGCCGCCCGGTGAGCCGGGTGTGCCGCACTCTGGAGAAGCCTGCAGGAAGCGGGTGCCGAAGGTGTAAGGCCGTTTGGGCCGATCTCTCAGGCAAAAGGACAGAGCAAACGTCTTTTGCGCAGGAAAGGTGTCCTGTGCGGGGTCATACGCTGAGTTTTTTGCGGGCAGAGCCTTTGGAAAAGAGGTTCTGCCCGCATTTTTGTTTGGGATGATCAGAGGGGGATTTCATTATGGTGGACATCGTCACGCGCGTCAACAATGTGGTCAACGGCTTCGTCTGGGGGCCGTTCGGTCTGGCACTGCTGTTCTGCACCGGCCTGTGGCTCAGCGTCCGCACCGGCTTTTTCCAGTTCCGACGGATGGGCTACTGGCTCAAGCATACCATCGGTGCAATTTTTACCAATAAGGACATCACCGCCCACACCAGCAAGGAAGATATGGCCATCAGCCAGTTCCAGAGCATGTGTACGGCGCTGGCAGGCACCATCGGCACCGGCAACATCGTGGGCGTGGCCACGGCCATCGTCTCCGGCGGCCCGGGTGCCATCTTCTGGATGTGGGTCATGGCCCTGCTGGGCATGATGACCAGCTTTGCGGAGAACGTGCTGGGCGTCTACTACCGCCGCAAGAACGAAAAAGGCGAGTGGAACGGCGGCGCGATGTATTATCTGACCGACGGTCTGGGCGCAAAGCCCGGCTGTAAGGCAGTGGGCAGGGTGCTGGCCGTTCTGTTTGCCTGCTTCTGCATCCTTGCGTCGTTCGGGATCGGCAACATGAGCCAGATAAACTCCATCGCCGGCAACATGAACGCGGCCTTCCATCTGCCGTACCTCGCCACCGGCCTTGCGCTGATGGTGGTGACGGCCCTCATCGTCATCGGCGGACTCAAGCGGGTGGCCGCTGTCACGGAAAAGCTGGTGCCGCTGATGGCACTGTTCTATGTCGCAGGTGCGCTCATCATCGTGGTCATGCACGCGGGCAATATCCCGGCGGCACTGGCGGCGATCTTCAAGGGTGCATTCAACCTCAACGCCGCAGGCGGCGGCGCGCTGGGCTACGGCATCAGCCAGACCATCACCTGGGGCTTCAAGCGCGGCGCGTTCTCCAACGAAGCCGGCCTCGGCTCTGCGGTCATGGTCAACTCGGCCTCCAACGTCAAGGAGCCGGTGCATCAGGGCATGTGGGGCGTGTTTGAGGTCTTCGCCGATACCATCGTGGTCTGCACCCTGACGGCCCTCGTCATCCTGACCACCGGCGTGGTAGACCTCGAGAGCGGCGCTGTCCTCGCAGGTGTGCAGGACAATGCGCTGGTGGGCCAGGCGTTCACGGCGGCTTTCGGCAGTTTCGGCCCGAAGTTCATCGCCGTGTCCATCCTGCTGTTCGCCTACTCCACCACTCTCGGCTGGAGCCACTACGGCACCAAGGCCGTGGAGTATCTCTTCGGCACGGCGGGAAGCCGCATCTATAAGGTCGTCTTTGTCTGCATGACCGTCGTGGGCGCGACCATGAAGCTGGGCCTCGCGTGGGACCTCTCCGACACCTTCAACGGCCTGATGATGATCCCGAACCTCATCGGCGTGCTGGCATTGTCCGGCACTGTGGTGGACATCACCAGGAACTACTTTGCCCGCCGCGTCCGGGGCGAGGACATCGAGCCCATGTGGTCGGCCTTTGAAGAGTATCAGAAGGAAGAAGAGGCCGAGGCTGCCGCCGAGGAGGCGGAGCTGGAGAAGGCCGCAAACAAATAACACAAAAAGCAAGCCCCCGGAAGGCGACCTTCCGGGGGCTTGCTGGTTTACTTCTTCTTTTTGCGAAGCTTTGCCGCCGCCCGCCCGGCGATGATGCCGCTGCCGAAGGCCCAGTGGAGGTTGTAGCCGCCGCAGCTGCCGGCGCAGTCCAGCGTTTCGCCCACAAAGTAGAGTCCCGGACAGCCCTTGAACTGGAAATCGTCCTCTACCTCGTCCAGAAGCAGGCCGCCGCCGGTGGTCTGAGCCTGCTTCCAGCCGCAGGGCGTCAAGCCCTCGAACCGCCAGCACTTGGCCGTGGCGGCGAGTTTCGGCCACGCGGAGGCGGGCAGGGCGCGGGCGTTTTCAGGCAGACCGGCGTCAGCCCAGAGAGCCCGGCCCAGCTTTGCGGGCAGCAAGCCCAGCCAGAACTCCGCCGCCTCGCTGCCCAGCAGTCCGACCCGCTGGGCGAACAGCGCGGTCAGCTCGGTCTCACTCAAAGCAGGGAAGAGGTCGAGGGCCACGACAGGCCGCTTCGGGCAGCGTCCCGGGGCCAGCAGGCCCGAAAGCTGCATGATGCAGATGCCCGAAAGCCCGTATTCGGTGAACTGCACCTCGCCCATTTCCCGGGCAAGCACCCGGCCATCTGCACCGTCCAGCAGGCTGGCGCAGCCCTTGGCCCGGATGCCGGCCAGCGGCTTGCGGGGATGAGCACACTGCAGGGCCGTCAGGCAGGGATAGAGGGGGGCCATCCGTCCACCGCACTGGGCGGCGAACCGGGTGCCGAAGCCATCGGTGCCGAACTGGGGGCCGGCATCACCGCCCATGGCGCAGATGACGGCGTCGGCCCGCAGGGTCTCGCGGCCTGCCTCGGTCTCGATTTGGACGGCATAGCCGCCCCGGCTCTGGCTCAGGTTCTGGACGGTGCAGCCGGTGCACACCTCGACGCCCAGTCTCGACAGATGGTGCTCCAGCAGGGCCAGTACGTCCGCCGCCTGATTGGAATAGGGGTACACCCGCCCGGCCTCGTCGGTGCGGGGGTAGAGGCCGAGGCTCTCGAACCACGCCAGCGGCGCAGCCTCGTCCACGGCGCTCAGCAGGCGGCGCAGGGCTTTGGGGCTGCTGGTGAAGTACCGCTCCGGCGTGATGTCCCGGTTGTCGAGATTGCAGCGCCCGTTGCCGGTGGCCAGAAGCTTTTTGCCCACCTTCGCGTTTTTGTCCAGCACGGTGATGTGTGCGCGGCCCTCTGCGGTCTGTGCTGCCGCCAGCGCAGCGGCCAGACCGGCTGCGCCGCCGCCCAAAATCAAAATCTGCTGCATCCTCTGCCCATCCTTTCTGTAGTAAATTTATTGTATCATAGCCGCCCCTGTTTGGCAAACACAGGGCGGGCAGGTGTATATTTCCCTTCCGCTTCCACATAATAACTACACAGCATGGGAAAATGCAGAATGGGAAGGATGGTACACAGATGAAAGCAACCGGAATCGTCCGCCGCATCGATGAGCTGGGCCGGGTGGTCATCCCGAAGGAGATCCGCCGCACCCAGCGTATCCGCCGCGGCGACCCCCTCGAGATCTTCACCACCGGCGACGGCGAGGTCATCTTCAAGAAGTATTCCCCGGTGGGGGAGCTGCAGGGGGTGGCGGTGCAGTACGCCGAGGTGCTGAGCCGAAGCTTCGCCCTGACGGCCTTCGTGGCGGACCGCGACCGCATCCTCGCCGCAGCCGGGTCGGGGAGGCGCGACCTTGCCGACCGCAGCGTCAGCCAGCCGCTGGAAAAGGTGATGGAGTCCCGCAAGCCCTACCTCAGCGAGGGCGACCCCGAGCATGTCCTGCTGCCCTGCGAGGGCTCGCTGCGGCCATTGCTCTGCGCGTGGCCCATCATCGCGGCAGGGGATGTCACCGGGGCCGTGGGTCTGCTGGCCGAAGACCGCACCCAGCAGCCCGACCCTGCCCAGCAGAAGGCTGTGGCGGTGGCGGCAGCGTTCCTGGCAAAGCAGATGGAAGAGTGAACATTATTATAATAGGGGGAGCGTCTGCGTTTCTGGCAGGCGCTCCCTTTTTTGTTTATGACAGAATTATGAATCTTTATAAACTTTTTCGAGAAGCTATTGACAGAGAAAAATTTTTGGCTATAATGGTCTTAGCACTCAGGAAGATGGAGTGCTAAAGAAACAAAAGCCAAAAAGGAGGCAGGCGCTATGACGATGGATGCACGCAAGCAGCGAGTCTTGCAGGCGATCGTGGCGCTGTATGGCCTCGAGGGCGAGCCTGTGGGCAGCAGTGTGCTGGCAAACTATTTTGATATGGCCGTGTCCAGCGCCACGCTGCGCAACGAAATGGCGGCGCTGACCAAGCTGGGTCTGCTGGAGCAGCCCCACACCAGCGCGGGCCGTGTCCCCAGTGCCAAGGGCTACCGTTATTATCTCGACAATCTGCTGACGGACGACCAGCCGCTGGACCGCGTGACCCGCGCCCGCGTCGAAGCCGTTTTCGCCAGCCTCGACCATGAGCCGGAAAAGCTCGCACAGGGCGCTGCAAAGGCGCTGGCCGCCATCAGCGGCTGCACCGCAGCCGTCAGCACCCCCTGTGCCGAAGACCTCTGCGTCGCCCACTATGAAGTCGTTCAGGTGGGCCGCAGCGCGGCGGCTGTGCTGGCCGTCACGACGGCGGGCTACGTCCGCACCCGTGTGGCGCGGGTCCGCACCGGCCTCTCCCGTGAGAATGCCGCTGCGCTGGCCGCGCTGCTCAACCGCAACCTGACCTTCGTTGCGCCGGTGGACCTGTCCAACCGGCTGCTGGCAGAGCTGTGCAGCCAGATCGACCCGGAGCTGGTTCCGGTCATCAGCGCAGCCGCTGCGATCTTGCAGGACTCCGCACAGCCCCACGTATTTCTGGGCGGTGAGCAGTACCTGCTCAACTGGCCGCAGCTCGAAGGCAAGGTGGGCGACATCCTCACCCTGCTGAACGACGAGGAGCAGGCGGCCCACATCATCGCACCCCCGGCAGACCGCAGTGAGAGCGTGCTGCTGGGCGAGGATCTGGAACCTCAGATCCCCGGCTTGTGCATCGTCAGCGACCGCTACCTGGTAGGCGGCGGGCTGTGGGGTACGGTGGCCCTCATCGGGCCGACCCGGATGCCCTTCCAGAAGCTGATGCCGCTGCTCCACCTCTTCGCCGACGAGCTTGGCGAGGGCATGAGCGGCAAACGAAAAGACACCCCGCAGATGGCCGCACCCCGGCGGACTGTGATATATAAGGAGGATCTGGAATGAGCGAAGAGACCAAGAAGACGGCAGAAGCTCCCGAGCAGGAAGCAAAGGAGACCGAAGCCGCACCTCAGGAAGCGCCCGAGACCGCCGCAGCCCCCGAGAAGGAGGCCGAGGCAGAACCCGCAGACGCCAAGAAGAAAGATGGCTGGTTCAACAAGAAGGCACGCGAGATGGACGCCGTAAAGGCAAAGCTCGACGCAGCCGAGAAGAACGCCGCACAGGCCAAAGACCAGCTGCTCCGGATGGCAGCGGAGTACGAGAACTACCGCAAGCGCTCCACCCGTGAGGCTGACCAGAAGTTCAACGATGGCGTGTCCTTCGCCGTGAACCAGATCATCCCCATCCTGGACACGCTGGAGATGGCAGCCAACGCCCCCACCACCGACGAGAACTACAAAAAGGGCGTGACCATGACGCTGGACAAAGCCGCCAAGGCGCTGGATGCCCTCCATGTGGAGGAGATCGAGGCGCTGGGCAAGCCCTTCGACCCCAACTTCATGAACGCCGTCCAGCAGATCCCCGCCCCGGACGGGCAGGAGAGCGGCACCGTCATCACGGTGTACCAGAAAGGCTACAAGCTGGGCGACAAGATCGTCCGCCACGCGACCGTCGTGGTGGCCGAGTAGATCCGCAAAGACCCGCAGGGGTTTTGAAGATAGACATCCGCTTCACATCTAAGCATGAGATAAACAAGTTCTTTTGAGAGGAGACTTCATTTATGAGCAAAATCATTGGTATTGACCTTGGTACTACGAATAGCTGCGTGGCTGTCATGGAGGGCGGCGAGCCCGTCGTCATCGCAAACTCCGAGGGCGCCCGCACCACCCCGTCTGTTGTTGGCTTCACCAAGACCGGTGACCGTCTGGTCGGTCAGGTCGCAAAGCGTCAGGCCATCACCAACCCCGAGAACACCGTTTCTTCCATCAAGCGTCAGATGGGTACCGACCACAAGGTGACCCTGAACGGCAAGGAGTACACTCCCCAGCAGGTCAGCGCTATGATCCTGCAGAAGCTGAAGGCTGATGCGGAGGCTTATCTGGGCGAGCCTGTCACCGAGGCCGTCATCACCGTTCCTGCTTACTTCAACGACAGCCAGCGTCAGGCTACCAAGGACGCCGGCACCATCGCCGGCCTGAACGTCAAGCGTATCATCAACGAGCCTACGGCCGCTTCTCTGGCATACGGCATCGATAAGGAAGATGACCAGAAGATCATGGTCTACGACCTGGGCGGCGGCACCTTCGATGTCTCCATCATCGAGATGGGCGACGGCGTCACCGAAGTTCTGGCCACCAACGGCGACACCCATCTGGGCGGCGACGACTTCGACCAGCGCATCATCGACTGGATGGCTGACGCCTTCCAGACCGAGAACGGCATCGACCTGCGCAAGGATAAGATGGCCGCTCAGCGCCTGAAGGAAGCTGCCGAGAAGGCAAAGATCGAGCTGTCCAGCGCTATGAGCAGCCAGATCAACCTGCCCTTCATCACTGCTGACGCTACCGGCCCCAAGCATCTGGATATGACCCTGACCCGTGCAAAGTTCAACGAGCTGACCGCAGATCTGGTCGACCGCACCATGACCCCTGTCCGCAAGGCTCTGCAGGATGCCGGCCTGCGCGCATCTGACCTGAAGAAGGTCCTGATGGTCGGTGGTTCCACCCGTATCCCCGCTGTCTACGATGCAGTCAAGAAAGAGCTGAACTGCGAGCCCTTCAAGGGCATCAACCCCGATGAGTGCGTGGCTGTCGGTGCTGCGATCCAGGGCGGCGTCCTGCAGGGCGACGTCAAGGGTCTGCTGCTGCTGGATGTCACCCCGCTGAGCCTCGGCATTGAGACTCTGGGCGGCGTCTGCACCAAGATCATTGAGCGCAACACCACCATTCCTACCCACAAGAGCCAGGTCTTCTCCACTGCTGCGGATAACCAGCCCTCTGTTGAGATCAACGTCCTGCAGGGTGAGCGTGAGTTTGCCCGGGACAACAAGAGCCTCGGCGTCTTCCATCTGGACGGCATCGCTCCGGCTCCCCGTGGTGTGCCTCAGATCGAAGTCACCTTCGATATTGATGCAAACGGCATCGTGAAGGTCAGCGCAAAGGATCTGGGTACCGGCAAGGAGCAGAACATCACCATCACCGCTTCCACCAACATGTCCAAGGACGACATCGACAAGGCTGTGAAGGAAGCTGAGCAGTTTGCTGCCGACGATAAGAAGAAGCGCGAGGAAGTGGACATCCGCAACGGCGCCGACCAGATGGTCTTCCAGACTGAGAAGATGCTGAAGGAGAACGGCGACAAGATGCCCGCCGACGTCAAGAGCGAGGCTGAGGCAAAGCTGGCCGACCTGAAGACCGCTGTCCAGTCCGGCTCCATCGACGACATCAAGGCAAAGCAGGATGCTCTGAGCCACGTCTTCGAGAAGATGTATCAGGCTGCCGCTGCTGCCCAGCAGCAGGCCGCAGGCGCACAGCCCGGCCCCGATGCTGGCGCAAACGACCAGCAGAAGCCGGGCGATGACGGCGTTGTGGACGCAGACTTCAAGGAAGTCTGATTTGAGACACAGCAGTGCGTATCCGGCCAAACCGGCGGGTATGCGCGTAGAATAGCAAAAGCCGCTCCGGTTTTGCCGGGGCGGCTCTTGCTGGTTATAGAGAAAACCTCTCAGTCTCGCTGACGCTCGCCAGCTCCCCTGATAGGGGAGCCATTGGCAGGCCGGTCAGGCTTGTACAGATCTGCCTGAGGCTGTCTGTACTGGAAGCGGCAGTGCGCTGCTATATAGGGGAGGTTGCTGCTTATACGAGAGGTGATTGGATTATGGCACAGGAGAAACGTGATTACTACGAAGTGCTGGGTGTATCCAAGACGGCCACCGATGCGGAGATCAAAAAGGCTTACCGCAAGCTGGCCATGAAGTACCACCCGGACTATAACCCCGGCGACAAGGAAGCCGAGGAAAAGTTCAAGGAGATCAACGAGGCAAACGAGGTGCTTTCGGACCCGAAGAAGCGCCAGCTCTACGACCAGTACGGCTTTGCCGGTGTTGACCCCAACTACGCTGCCCAGAACGGCGGCGGCCCCGGCGGCTTTGGCGGTTTCAGCGGCTTTGGCGGCGACGGTGTTGACCTTGGCGATATTTTCGGCGACATCTTTGGCGGCGGCTTCGGCGGTTTTGGCGGCTCGAGCCGTTCGGCGAACCCCAACGCCCCCCGCAAGGGCCAGGACATCCGGGTGCGCATCACCCTGACGTTTGACGAGGCGGTGCATGGCTGCAAGAAGAACATCACCATCACCCGTCAGCAGGAGTGTACCGAGTGCCACGGCAGCGGCTGCGCCGCCGGCTCCAGCCCGGAGACCTGCCCTGACTGCGGCGGCAGAGGCTTTGTCATTCGTCAGCAGCGTACGCCCTTCGGCGTCATGCAGACCCAGCAGCCCTGTTCCCGCTGCGGCGGCAAGGGCAAGCTCATCAAGAACCCCTGCAAGAGCTGCCACGGCAGCGGCACCATCGCGGTCAAGAAGACTCTGGAGGCCAATGTCCCTGCGGGCATCGACGACGATCAGGGCTTCCGCCTCTCGGGCATGGGCAATGCCGGCACCAACGGCGGCCCCGCAGGTGACGTCATCGTGGCGGTGACGGTCCAGCCCAGCGAGGTGTTCCAGCGCGATGAAAACAACATCTACGTCGTCTTCCCCATCACCTACAGTCAGGCTGTCCTGGGCGATACCATCACGGTGCCTTCCATCGACGGCAAGGTCGAGGTCAATGTGCCGGAAGGCACCCAGAGCGGCACCACCTTCCGCCTGCGCGGCAAGGGCGTCCAGTATGTGAATGGCAGAGGCCGCGGTGATATGTACGTCAAGTGCGAGGTCGAGATCCCCAAGAAGCTCAGCCGCACCCAGCGTGAGGCCCTGAAGAAGTTCGAGGGGACCCTGAAAGAGGATAACTACGAAAAGCGCAAGGGCTTCTTCAAAAAGCTGAAGGATATGTTCAATAACTAAATCAACACATCCATAAACAGGCAGAGGCATCCGGTTTGGATGCCTCTGCTTTTGTATGGACAGATAAAAAGAGGGCGGCGGCCCTTCCCTTACGGGAAGAGCCGCCGCCTTTGTTGTTCTTTGGAGTCTCCTGAGTTATTAAAGCAGGATAATAGCTGCGTTGATCACAAGGCCGATTCCGGTAGCGGAGGTACCCAGAACCCAACTGGCACACGCAAGGTCATAGAGGAAATTAGATACACTCTTCCCCATATCATTTGCGAAATAGTCCAGACCGTCCTGAGTCCAAGTATCAGGGTTCTTCTTGCGGTAATCACGGATAGCGGTGACGCCTGCAAGCCATGCATAAGGAGGGAAGACCCATGCAGCGATAGCCTGAATAGCACTGGCACCACCGGTGGTATAGGTCATTTCCTCTTCGTTCATCACGCAGTAGGAAGCGGGCAGCATCATGATGTTTTCCATAATAGCACTCCTTTACGAACAATATCCCAAAACAGCGCGGTGTGCGCCGGTTTGACGAAAAATAGAAGTTCCCGAAAAACCGCAGGGGAAACTTACAGGATGAGCAGCAGCGCGCTCAGGGGAGCCAGAGCCACTACCGTACCGGTAGAAACAACGTCACGCAGGAAGTTGGAAGGCGATTTGGACATATCGTCGCTGATGGCGTCCATTGCACGGCCCATAACGGTGAGGGGATTGCCCCTGCGGTTGCTGTCAACGCTCAGCCAGTCTCTGGCCTGCGAGATGCCCCAGACATAGCTGGATGCCAGAACGGCCACGCCCACGATGGTGACGACGCCGCCAACAGCGCTGCCGCCGGTGGTGTAGGTCATCTCATCGTCAGAAAGCACTGCGTAATCAGCAGGCAATTCCATATATTTCTTCATAAAGAATCACTCCTTCATATCAGCAGGCGGCGCACCGCACTGCAAAGATCCCTCTTGCAGAGCAAACATCTCTGACAGCATCATTCTACTACAACGCTGGATTTTGTGCAAGGGTTTTGGACAGAAACCACAAAAACCCGGGAAAATGCATGAAAAACACCTCGGAAGTTTGTGGAAAAATACTGCAATAATTCCCAGTATCAGCCCGCCACGCCGGCCCGGTAGAGGTAGGGGTCGCTTTTGAAGCTGTCGAAACTGTAGAGCACGAGGAGCTGGTCGTAATCGTTGTCCGCGATGAGCTTGTCCAGCCCGTAGTTATAATTGCGGAAATCCACCACGTCGATGTCGGCGTAGTTGGCCGTCAGGTAAGGCACGAAGCAGTTGGCGTAGCTGTCCTTGATGACGAGAATGCGCCCGGTGCCGTCGCCCCTGATGCGGCTCAGGCCGTTGTTGCCGTGGAGGAACATGGCATACTTGTCGTAAACGTCCAGCTTGGCCGTGTCGTAAAGGCCGGTGGTCTCGCCGTCGGCGGGCTGGCCCGGGCCGCTGACCGAGTAGATGGTCAGTTCGTTCGGCAGGTCGTAGTAGAGGATGGTGTCCGGCTCTGCATCCGGCGTCCGCGCCTTGGAGTAGTGGGTGCCGTAGAAGCCGTCTGCCGCCAGCACGGTGTGGGCCGAGGGGTCAAAAGGCGTGAGGCTCAGAGCGTCACAGAGCTGCTTATAGGCGTAGTAAGCGCCGGTGCTCGTCCAGTGGTGGTCGGTGCGGTAGTAGATATATTCGTCTTTGTGGTCGGTGAGGGTCTGCCGCACGTCCACAAAGCGGCCTCCGGCGGCCTGTACGGCATCGGAAAGCGAGTCGAGATAACGGCCCTCGTCCAGCAGCGGAGCGCCCGCAGGGACGTTTTCCGGGTAGATGGCGGACGCCGCAGGCACCAGCATCACGTTGACCTTGCCCGGGTACCGCTGACAGAGCGCTTCCAGCGCGGCGGTGTTCTTGGGCAGGGTGCGGGTCTCGCTGGAAACGAGGCCGTAGGTGCGGGGGAACATCATCTGCTGTCTGCCCAGCAGGATGCCGCCGCTCTGCTCCTTCTGCATCACCTTCGTTTCCACGGTGCTCTGCAGGGCGACCCAGTTGTCGCGGCCCACCACCTGGTCTTTGACGTATTTCGTGTAGGCCGTGAAGAACTTGTTCAGCCCATCAGCCGAGACGCTGGACAGGCCGGGCCGCTGGGAGAGGGTGGTGTTTTCCAGTTCACTGTAGGCCCGGTCCGGCGTGACAAGGTCCAGCACGAACAGCCCGGCAAAAAACAGGGTGAAGGCCATAAGGATTGGATAGCGGAAAATCGAAGTGGAGCGCTTTGAATGTTTGTCCATCGTTCACGCCTCCTCTTAAAAGTTGAAATACAGGAACGGGCTGTTGGTGCTGCCCACGACGTAAGCCATCGAGACCGTCAGCAGCACCAGAATGGTCAGCGCCTTGGTGATGGCATTGCGGGAAAGCAGCTTCCACAGCTTTTCGATGAGCGGGGTGCAGCAGACGACGGAGACCGCCAGCAGTACGCCGTAGTTGCGCAGGAAGTAAAGGGGCATCACGCCGCCGGAAGGGATGAAAAGCTTGCGGAACAGCAGGCCGAACTCCACGCCTGCGTCGTTGCCCACGAACATGGCCCAGCCCACGACCACGAGGAAGAGGGTGTAGATATGGGGCCAGACCCTGCCCTTTTTGAGGTAGGGCAGGAGGAAGAGCTTTTCCAGAGCCAGCAGCACGAAATAGTACAGGCCCCAGCAGATGAAGTTCCAGTTCGCGCCGTGCCAGATGCCGGTGAGCAGTTCGACGACGAACAGGTTGAAGATCTGCCGCTTGAGGCCCTTGCGGTTGCCGCCGAGGGGGATATACACATACTCCCGGAACCAGCCGGACAGCGTCATGTGCCAGCGCCGCCAGAACTCGGTGATGGACGCGGAGATATAGGGGTAGTTGAAGTTCTGGGGGAAGTCGAAGCCCAGCATCCTGCCCATGCCGATGCCCATCAGGGAGTAGCCGGAAAAGTCGAAATAGAGCTGGAGCGAGTAGGCGATGACGCCCAGCCAGACCAGCGGGGTGGAAGCGTTGGCGAGGCCCACGAAGGAGACGGAGGGGCTGTCCGCCACGCCGATGATGTCCGTCCAGAGCGCACCGATGGCGTCGGCCAGCAGGACTTTCTTTGCCAGGCCGAAGGTGAACAGGGTCATGCCGTCCTCGATCTGCTTGAGCTCATAGCGGCCTTTGTAGACGTGGAGACGGTCGGAGACATCCCGGTACTTGACGATGGGGCCGGCGATGAGCTGGGGGAACATGACGACGTAAGCACCGAAATCGATGATGTTATGCTCTGTTTCCACATCCCGGCGGTAGACGTCGATGGTGTAGGAAAGTGTCTGGAAGGTGTAGAAGCTGATGCCCAGCGGCAGTACGCTGATGCCCTGAATGGGCGCAAAACCGGTGCCGAAGATGGCATTGATGCTGCTGAGCACGAAATTTGCATACTTGAAGTAGAAGAGCATCCCGAGACTGCCCGCCAGCGCGATGAGCAGCAGGATGAGGCGGGCGGTCTTGTTCTGCTCGAAGCGCTCAAGCCCCAGGCCGCAGAGGTAGTTGATGAGGATGAGGGCCAGCATGACCGGGAAAAAACGCACCTCGCCCCAGCAGTAGAACACGAGGCTGCACAGGAACAGGACAGTATTTTTGAGTTTCGGGGGCGCGAGATAGTACAGCGCCAGTGTGATGGGCAGAAAGCGCAGCAGAAAGATGATGGTGCTGAAGACCACGGCGTCAGCCTCCTTTTATCGCAAGACTAGAAATTAGCACAACGGAAGCAGCACATCTGCGATATGCAAACCAACGTTGTTGCTGTTGCATTAAAAAGTTGGTTTGCTATAACATTGTGATAAAGCCGAAAAAGGCCGATGCCGCCACGGCACCGGCCCGAGAGAGTCTGTTTATTTGCCCAGAACGTCCTTCACGGCGCTGGTCAGATCAGAAGAGCAGTCGTTGGAAGCAATGACCATCACCACGAGGTCGTCGCCGCCGTCGATGATGGCGTTCTCCACGTTGGACTGTGCCTGTGCAAACTCAGCATAGTTGCCGTAGAAAGCCACCTGGTCCTGCTGGTAGGTCTTGAGGGTGTCCATGACGTCCTGTGCCTTGCCGGCGGCGGGCTGGATGGCCAGCACCAGACCGGCGTCGCCGTTGTCGTTGCTCTTGATGCCCTTGTAGCTGGTCACATCGTCGGCTTTCAGGCCAAAGTCGTACTCGATGTTCATGGCCGTTATCTCAAACTGGTTGGAGATGGGGTCAGCCTCCAGCAGAGCGTCTACGGCAGAAGCCACGGCGTCAGAAGCGCCGTTCTCCTCAGCGGAGACGGAAGCTGTCGGCTCGGAAGAAGCGCTCGGGCTGGCGGCCTCGGAGGACGCTGCGCTCGAAGCGGCAGAGGATGCAGACGAAGCAGAGCCGCCGCAGCCTGCCAGCAGGACACAGCCCGCAGCCAGCGCAGCAGCAGAAAGAACGAGTTTCAGACGAATATTCATAAAAGATTTCCCTCTTTTGTCGTTAAAATTCTGAGGCCCGGCCGCCCCGAAAACTGTCGGCCCGAAACCCCAAGATAGTCTACCATATCGACGGCAGAATTGCAAACGAAGCGTGAAATTTTAACCTTTTCTTCACCAGTGGATTCAGCCCTCGGCGGCGATGCTCTGCAGAGTCTCGATATACTCCTCAAAGCACAGGCCGCTGGCGTTGATCTTAGCGGCGTTCTCCACGCCCACATACCGCCAGTGCCAGGGCTCGTAGATGATCTCCGTTTTGTCTTCGGCGTCCTTGGGGTAGCGGAGGATGAAGCCGTAGTCGCCCGCGTGCTCACAGAGCCAGCGGAAGGCGGTGGTCTTCTCGAAGCCCTCGTCCAGACCGGTGTGCTCCGGGCTGTTCAGGTCGGCGGCGAGGCCGCAGTTGTGCTCGGAGTATCCCGGAGGGTTGACGACGGCAGCGGCCTTTTCCCTGGCGGTGGCGTTGTCGTAGCCCTTGTCGAGGTAGTATTTGGTCTTCCGCTCGTAGAGGCTGGTCTGGTACTTGACGCTGCGGTAGCCACTCTGCATCCAGACGGTCACGCCGTCGGCGGCAGCGGCCTTCTGCATCTCAAGGAAGGCGTCGCAGGCCACGGTCTGCAGCGTCTTGTTGACGGCGGTGGCAGAGCCGCACTCCTTGGTATCGAAAGTATAGTCGTCCGGCATCTTGCTGGTGTGGTTCACCAGCACCATCAGCGGGTCGGCCAGCATGGCGCGGGCCTCGTCGGCGGTGAGGCCGAGGGCGTTGGCAGGCGCAGCAGTGTTCTCGGCAGAGCTCACAGTGGAATCGGCGATGCTCTGGGCCGGCATGGAGATGGCGGACGCCGCCGAAGCGCTGGGGACGACGGCATGGCGGGTGAGCAGGAAGGAGACGCCGCCTGCGGCGACGCAGAGCATCACGGTAAGGCCGGCTACCCGGCGGATGACACGGCTGCGTCTGCGGCGGCGCACCTCGGCGCGGGTGAGGCGCCGGCGGTGAGGATGAGGAGCGGAGGGATTCATAACGGACCTTCTTTCTTGTTGAGGGTGTGTATATTTTTGCACACGGGCGGACATCCTATTCCCGGGAGGCGAACAGGATGAAAATGTCGGCTGAGGAATACGGGCGCAGGGTGCGCCGGGTCGGCCCGCCCTCGCCGCTGGGCAGGGACTGCCTCTGGGCGTTTGGCGTGGGCGGCGGCATCTGCCTGCTGGGCGAGGTGCTGCGCGGGTGGTATCTGACCATGGGGCTCGACAAAGAGCTGGCCGGGACGCTCACCAGCTGCACGCTGGTGGCGCTGTCGGCATTGCTGACGACGCTGGGCCTCTACCAGAAGCTGGCCGCGAAAGCGGGTGCAGGCACCCTCGTACCCATCACGGGCTTTGCCAATGCGGTGGTCAGTGCGGCCATCGAGTTCAAGACCGAGGGCCGTGTGCTGGGGACCGGCGCGAAGATGTTCATCATCGCCGGGCCGGTCATCGTATACGGTACGCTGGCGGCGGTGCTCTACGGCAGCGTCTACTGGCTGCTGCAGTAAAAGTCCTCCTGCCAAGGATACGCATAAGGAAGCGCGGAAATTGCACTTTCACACTAAAATTCAGTATACCACAAAAAACAGATAAAATCAGCCCCATAAAGGAGGAAACTGTGATGGCTGCACGACGCGGAGACACTCTCTTGTTCCCGACGCCGCCCGTCGTGGCGGCTCATGCGGCCATCGGCGGCAAAAAGGAGGGCGAAGGCCCCCTTGCCGCCTGTTTCGACGAGCTGAGCGCCGACAACTTTTTCGGCCAGTCCAACTGGGAGGCCGCCGAGAAAGAAATGGCCCTGCGGGCGGCGCGGCTCTGCCTCAAAAAGGCTGAGACGACGCCGGATAACGTCAGCCTCGCGCTGGCGGGCGACTTACAGGCCCAGTGTACCGCGTCCAGCTACGCCCTGCGGGAGCTGGGCATCCCCTTTGTCGGCCTCTTCGGGGCCTGCAGCACGATGGCCGAAGCGCTGGGCCTCGGCGCGGCGCTGTGCAGTGCAGGCATGGCCGACGGCCTGCTGGCCATGACGTCCAGCCATTTCTGTGCGGCAGAGCGTCAGTTCCGCACGCCGCTGAGCTACGGCGCTGTCCGGACGCCCACCGCCCAGTGGACGGCTACGGCGGCAGGTGCCTGCCTGCTGCGGCCCGCCGGTGAGGGTGTGCAGCTCTGCGCCGCCACCTTCGGACGGGTGCAGGACTATAAAATAAAAGACATCAACAACATGGGTGCGGCTATGGCCCCCGCTGCCGCCGCAACTCTTTTGCACTATCTGAAGGACACCGGCAGCGCCCCGGCGGACTTCGACCGCATCTACACCGGCGACCTCGGCCATGTGGGCAGCCAGCTCCTGCGCGACCTGCTGGCGGCAGAAGGACTTCTGCTCAAGAACCATGTGGACTGCGGCTGCATCCTCTACGATGCTGCCGAGCAGACTGTGAAGAGCGGCGGCTCCGGCCCGGGCTGCTGCGCCTCCGTCCTCTGCGGGCATATCCTGCCCCGCCTCGAGAAGGGAACGCAGAAGCGGGTGCTCTTTATCGCCACCGGCGCGCTGATGAGCCAGACGACCTTTTTGCAGAAGGAGAGCATCCCGGCCATCGCCCATCTCGTGGAGCTGCGCAGCCCGCAGCAGAAGGAGGAAAACGGATGAATTACTTCTGGGCCTTCGTGGTGGGCGGCTGCATCTGCGTCATCGGCCAGCTGCTCATCGACCTCACCGGCCTGACCCCGGCCCGCATCCTGACGGGCTATGTGGTGGCGGGCGTCATTCTATCGGCGGTGGGATGGTATGCGCCGCTGGCGGAGTTTGCAGGCTGCGGCGCTACCGTGCCGCTGCTGGGCTTCGGCCATCTGCTGGCGAAAGGCGTGCGGACGGCCATCGAAGAGGAAGGGGCCATCGGCATCCTCACCGGCGGGCTGACTGCCGCTGCGGCAGGGATCACCACCAGCCTTGTGTGCGGAGTCGTCTGCTCGTGGGTGGGGAAGAGCCATGACCAGAATTAGAAAAACATCCCGGCTCAAGCCGGGATGTTTTTGTGTGAAAGGCGGGCCATTTCGCCTCATTTTTCGCCCGGAGTGCGTTATATTGGGGCCAGAAGGAGGCGAAAAGCCATGCGACAGGAAACACAATGGACGACGATCTTCTGGGAGGGCTGGACGGCGCTGGCGCTCTGCGCAGCGGCGGTGTTCTGGCCCGGCAGTGCGGCGCTGGGCTATCCGGCTGTGCTCTGGCCGGGGCTGGCCCTTGCGGCGGCGGTCCCCGTCCTCTGGGCCGGGTGGTGGCTCTGGGCGGAGAAGGCTCCGCCGCTGACGGAGGAGGAGCTGATGGCGAAACCGGGGAGGATACATATTGTTACTGAGGAGGCTCTTCTGTGATGATGGGAGAGCGTTTTCTCGCGCCGGTGGCGCGGGGCAGGTTTTTTCTTTTGGTCAAGCGGCTTGCGCTCCGCGCGGGCCAGAGGTAGGGAGGGGTGTTTCGAATCCCCCCTCCCTACCTCTGGACTCCACTCTCCCCGCAACGAGTTAAGGGCTGCTCGCCCTTAACAATTCCAAAGATGAGGTCGAAGCCCAAAAATGCTAGCCGCTTCGCTAAACGCATTTTTTTGTGCTTCTCCCATTTACGGCTCCGCCGAAGATTTTACCTTTCTGCTGAACTTCACGCCCTGCGAGGGCGTAACACCCGCTGCGAAGCAGCAAATCGGAGAAACGAGAAAAAAGCGTTAAGCGCAGCGACTAGCTTTTTTCCGTTTCGACTTCTCCTTCGGGGTCTGAAAGGGGCGAGCAGCCCCTTTCCCGTGCCTCCCGCGCCTCGGAAGTAGCGGGTGCTTTTCTGGTTCTCTTTTGGCACGCAAAAGAGAACTTAGCCCAGCGAAAAAGCGCTCTGACTCCGCGCCACCGGCGCGACAACCATTTCTGATTCTCTTTTGGTGCGCAAAAGAGAACTTTAGCTTCTCTTCGCCGCCAGCGCAATACTCAGCTGTGCCACATCCGACGGCGACACGCCGGGAATGCGTCCCGCCTGCCCCAAGTTTTTCGGGCGGATGCGGGCCAGCTTCTCGCGGGCTTCCAGCGTCAGGCCGGTGAGCTCTGTGTAAGAGAAATCCTCCGGGATGAGGGTCTTCTCGTGGCGGGCCACCTCGTGTATCATCCGGTCCTGCCGGGCAATGTAACCCGCGTACTTGATCTCAGTTTCCAGACGCTCGGCCAGCATGGGCGTGATGCCCTCACCCCAGCCGATCATGCCCGCGATGAGCGGATAGTCGATCTCCGGCCGGCGCAGCAGCTCTTCGGCAATGCCGCCCTCTGCGGCCGGGGCGAGGCCCGCCGCTTCCATCGCGGCGCGCAGGTCCGCCGTGCGCAGATGGGCGTCATGCAGACGGCGGCGCTCTGCGTCCAGCACAGCCTGCGTCTGCTGGTACTTTGTCCAGCGGTCATCCTGCACGAGGCCGTATTCCCTGCCGATGGGCGTCAACCGGGTGTCGGCGTTGTCCTGACGGAGGGTCAGGCGGTACTCGCTGCGGCTGGTCATCATCCGGTAGGGGTCCATGACACCCTTGGTCACAAGGTCATCCACCAGTGTGCCGAGATAGCTCGACTGCCTGGGCAGGATGAGCTGGCTTTCGCCCACTGCGTTCCGGGCAGCATTCAGACCGGCCAGCAGGCCCTGCGCGGCGGCTTCCTCGTAGCCCGAGGTACCGTTGAACTGTCCCGCACCGTAGAGGCCCCGCACCACCTTGCTTTCCAGCGTGGCTTCGAGGCTGGTGGGGTCTACGCAGTCGTACTCGATGGCGTAGGCCGGGCGCATGATCTCAATATTCTCGAAGCCCTTGATGCTCCGGTAGAATGCATTCTGCACATCTTCCGGCAGACTGCTGGACGCACCCTGCAGATACATTTCCTCGGTGTTCTCGCCGCAAGGCTCCACGAAGATGGGATGCCGGTCCTTCCCTGCAAACCGCACCACCTTGTCCTCGATCGACGGACAATATCTCGGTCCTGTTCCCTCGATCATTCCTGAAAACAACGGAGAACGGTCCAGATTTTCTCTGATAATTTCATGGGTCTTTTCATTCGTATAAGTCAGCCAGCAGGAAACCTGATCGATCTGGATGTCCTCAGGGTCTGTTGTAAAGGAAAACGGTACGATGCGC
>ENA-OPSN01000378-OPSN01000378.1-human-gut-metagenome-genome-assembly--contig:-NODE-378-length-23727-cov-3.371832_pt1 | contig 23727 bp, 18 predicted proteins | sample MGYA00241808_ERZ501907 | MGnify/ENA primary metagenome ERZ501907 (study PRJEB25962, sample SAMEA2042218) | human gut metagenome | biome: human gut; feature: human-associated habitat; material: faeces...
CGTACCTTCGTAGTGGCATTTTACCTGGTCAGTAGCTTTTGCCTTTTTGCCTGTACCTTTATTGATCACTTCATATTGGAGTCCGCTTGGAAGCGTAACCACACCTGCTCTTTTTTTGTTTTCTTCGAGGAAGGCTTTGCCTTGTTCGATGGCGACTTCGCCCATCTTGGCTTCCAGTTCTTCGAAATACTTGTTTACTATTTCGCGGGCTTCCTGATGGCTGATAGCCGTCTGATTGCCTTCTAATACGTCTTTGATTGCTTGTGCAAAGTCATCTACTGCGATGCCTTTTGCACCCATACTTAATAAGTTTTGACCGATTCCAAGGCCAATAGCATAACTGAATTTGTCCATATAATGTTTTTGTTGGAGATTGAAACATATCACCTTCATGGTTTTAGCTTTCAATCAATTGCAAATTTATGAATCGCAAAAGTACACGTTTTATTTGAATGATTTAGCATTTAGTATTTAAAAATTCTTATATCCGTGAAAGTTAGTCTTTTTTTCTTGGAGGAATTAATTCCTTCCTTCTTAAGATTTAATTTTAGTACGCTTACTGTGTAAGTTCGTTTATGCAAGAATTTATTCGTCTGACAGCTGTTGAATTTTCGTATATCCGCTACTAAGTCTTCGCATGACTGATAGTAAACTCCTGTATCCGGAGGGTCAGATTATACGTTCGGAAGGTTTCTTTTATTCAATGATTCTGCTTACATTTGTATGTCATTAAAATTAAAGGAGGAGTGATTATGAAGAATATGGTAATATTGACGGGTGCGGGCATGAGTGCCGAGAGTGGAATCAGTACCTTTCGCGATGCGGGTGGTTTGTGGGATAAATATCCTGTGGAGCAGGTGGCTACACCCGAGGGATACCAGCGAGACCCGGCATTGGTGATCAACTTCTATAATGAACGAAGGAAGCAATTGTTGGAAGTGAAACCGAATCGCGGACATGAGTTGCTGGCTGAACTGGAGAAGAGTTTCAATGTGACTGTTATCACGCAGAATGTAGATAACCTTCACGAACGTGCCGGAAGCAGTCACATCATTCATTTGCACGGTGAGTTGACAAAGGTTTGTTCTAGCAGAGACCCGTACAATCCCCATTATATAAAGGAATTGAAGCCGGAAGAGTATGAAGTGAAAATAGGAGATAGAGCCGGTGACGGAACTCAGTTACGTCCTTTCATTGTCTGGTTTGGAGAGGCGGTACCGCAGATTGAGACAGCTATTCAATACGTAGAGAAAGCGGATATCTTTGTCATCATCGGTACTTCTCTCAATGTATATCCTGCGGCAGGTTTGCTACATTATGTACCGAAAGGAGCAGAGGTGTATCTGATTGATCCGAAACCGGTGGATACACATACTTCCCGTTCGATACATGTGATTCAGAAGGGCGCTTCCGAAGGGGTGGCAGAGTTGAAAAAGAAGTTATTACTCTAACTCTGATGCGAAAATATGATTATTCCGGAGAGTTTCCGAAATTTCGAGTGCGGTGATATTGCTGCACTCGATTCTTAAGATTTTCTCCCAGTCTTCAAAATCTACATTCCATTTGCTGATCTGTGGGAATCGCGCCAGGAGGCTTCCGATTAATTTGATGTCCCGTCTTTTGGTGACTGAAGTACGAAAAATTAGAATCTGATTTTCCATGTCTTTTAGGTGTTTAGTCCAGTGAACGAAATTCACGGATAGTGATATTGAAATGTTGCTTAAAGTTGCGGCTGAGAAGCGACAGGCTGCTGAAACCGCAGAGCCGGGCTATCTCCGTCGCAGAAAGTTGCTTTTCGCCTTGCAGTAGCAGGGCTGCTTTTTCGATTCGGGCTCGTTTAATATATTCTGTAGGTGTCTCTCTAATCAGAACAGTGAAAACACGATGAAAATGAAAAAGGGAAAAGCATGCGATTCCGGCCATTTTTTGTAATGATAGCGGCTGATCTATATTCTGATGGATATAGTCTGTGACTTTTTTGATTCGTAACAGATATTCTTGCTTATTTATATCTTTCGTTTCCATATCTTTTGCAAAGTAAAGGATAATAAGCGCCGGAGAGTTATCCTGTCTTGCTAACTTCTCCGGCAGTTGGTTAATTATCTTTTTTGTCCTATATAGAATACGTAGCCATAATATTCTTTATACTTATGATACAGACTCTGTTCATACCGTTGATTGGCAATGAAGTCTTTGACTGCGTTATTCTCTGGGTGTTCCTTCAAAAATGCCTCTTGAAGCGAAACTTGTGGGGCATAGAAGTGTTCCGTCCAGCACTTCTCCGGTAGAATGAAATGGGCGGTCGGGATGTATCCGGCTTTTTCCATCTGAGCTGTTTTTGCGGGAATCGTATTGATTTCGGGATAAGCATCCATCCAGAAATCTTCTATTTCGGCAGGACGTTCCGGAGTGAACCAGGATACTTCCGTGACTGCGATGAAACCGTTCTTTTTCAGAAATCTGTTCCATTCGTTCATGCCACGTTCGAATCCGATGTTGTAGATAGCTCCTTCCGACCAGATAAGATCGAGTTCTTCGTTCTGGAACGGGAGATGATCCATCGACCCGGTGATTCCTTTCACTCTGTCCGAGCAAAGGGCTTTTGCCGCATTTTTATTGAATATTTCAATAAAGTCCGGGAAAAGGTCTATGCCTGTGATTTGTCCTTTGGTGTACTCTGCCAGTGTGATGGTTTGTCCGCCGGTACCACAGCCGATGTCGGCTATCTGTGATTTTTCCGATAGCTCGTTGATAAAACTCAGGGCTTTTTGAGTGGCTTCGGGACTTCCGGGACCTTGACGTTCGAGTGATTTGAAGTAATTACATATAAGTGTAAAATCGAAATCGTGGATAGATGTATGGTTGTTACTCATTGTTTTTAATGTTTTAAGTGTACGTCGAATGGGGGTGTATGATGGTACCTGTAGCCATTAGACCTTACAGTTGTTACTATTTTTAGAGAATAAAAAGTAACTCTGACATGAAGTATGTCGGAGAAAATAAAGGGATAATCTGTAATGAGAGGAAGACTTACAGATTATTTACAGAACGGAATCCTTGCGGAATGTAAATGTGGTAAACATTCAATTATTCTTTATTAGTTCGGGAACAAAGATATGATTTTAGCTGTAATGATTAATAGAATATTTCAAAAAAAATGCTGTTGGACAGTATTTTAGCAAGAATCGTCAAATATGTTTGTTGTTGTGGTGGTATTAAATCTCTTTTATATCTTGATGTAGAATGTGGATTTTGTCAGTCATGACTGTAAATTTGGTGATGTAATTCGGGTCTGTGGACGAAATTCCATCTTTATTGCATGTTTGTCTATGTGTAGATTGGATGATATCACTTACTTTTGCGGGAAGATATGTAAACATCGTATTTGTGTTTGTACGAAGCATGAGTATGAATAAAAAGTGATAACAAAATATTATGAAAAACTGGATGCTATTAGTTGTCCTTTCATTGCTGTTGTGCGGAATGAGTTGGGCTCAGGGAACTGAAAAATTGATATACAATGGTGTGCCTTGGTTTGATGATCGTGGAGAGATTGTAAATGCGCACGGTGCCTGTATTGTAGAGGAGAATGGCAGATACTATCTTTTCGGTGAATGGAAATCGGATGAAAGTAATGCTTTCCCCGGTTTTAGCTGTTATTCTTCCGATGATTTGGTGAACTGGAAATTCGAACGTGTAGTGTTGCCAATGCAGCCAGACGGCATACTTGGTCCTAATAGAGTAGGCGAGCGGGTAAAAGTTATGAAATGCCCTTCGACCGGTGAATATGTGATGTTTATGCATGCAGATAACATGAATTATAAGGATCCTCACATTGGGTATGCTACTTGTAGCACTATTGCCGGAGAGTATAAACTTCATGGTCCGCTTTTATATGAGGGTAAACCTATCCGTCGTTGGGATATGGGAACTTATCAGGATGTAGATGGTACCGGGTACTTACTGTTGCATGGAGGAATTGTTTATCGTTTGAGTAAAGATTACCGTTCGGCAGAGGAGAAAGTGGTGTCGGGAGTTCCCGGTTCTCACGGAGAATCTCCGGCAATGTTCAAAAAAGACGGGACTTATTTCTTTTTGTTTTCTAATCTTACCAGTTGGGAGAAGAATGATAACTTCTACTATACGGCTCCTTCTGTAAAAGGGCCTTGGACGAGCCAAGGACTATTTGCTCCCGAAGGTAGCCTGACATTCAATTCTCAGACGACTTTTGTTTTTCCTTTAAAGCGTGGGAATGATACCATTCCTATGTTTATGGGAGACAGATGGTCTTATCCACATCAGGCTTCAGCGGCTACATACGTCTGGATGCCGATACAGGTGGATGGAACAAAGCTTACCATACCGGAATATTGGCCTGCATGGGATATGGATCAGATCAAACCGGTAGATCCTTTACGTAATGGTAAACTCGTTTCACGTGAGGAGATAAGCCTCAGTAATCCGGCTGAGTGGAAGATGGAAAACGGTCATCTGGCTTCGAATGTGGCAGGAGCCAGTCTAAATGTACCTTTTGATGGTTCCCGGATGGTTGTTGTGGGCGAAACAAATGCTCATAGCGGGTATGCGCAAGTGAATATCTTGAATAAGAGAGGAGAAAAGATCTATTCTTCATTAGTTGACTTTTATAGTAAGGTAAAAGATGAGGCCATACGTTTTATGACTCCTCCGTTAGTAAAGGATGAATATACATTGGTGATGGAAGTTACGGGAAATAAGCCTACCTGGACTGATAAAACGAAAACCATCTATGGCAGCAATAACTCTTATGTAACAATTAAAGATATATATTACGTTCCGACGCAGGTGGTAGAAACGGGTTTTATAGATGGAAACCCGAAAGGATTTATCCGTCATTCGTGGCAAGGAAAGCGAGTAGGGTATTTGGGAGACTCCATTACAGACCCTAATTGTTATGGTGATAAGATAAAGAAATACTGGTCATTTTTGGAAGAATGGCTGGGTATTACTCCGTTTGTCTATGGGGTAAGCGGGCGGCAATGGAATGATGTACCGCGCCAGGCTGAACAACTGAAGAAAGAGCATGGAGAAGAGGTGGATGCTATTCTTGTATTGTTAGGAACGAATGACTTTAATGAAGGTATACCTGTCGGAGAATGGTATACTGAGAAAAAAGAACAAGTTATGGCTGCTCGTGGAAAGACTAAAAAGCTGGAAACTCGTATAAAACGTACGCTTGTAATGGATAACCGGACTTACAAAGGGCGTATTAACATAGGGATAAGCCGTTTGAAAAGTTTGTTCCCCGATAAACAGATTATATTACTGACTCCATTACACCGTTCGTTTGCCGATTTCGGCGAAAAGAATGTGCAGCCGGATGAGAGTTATCAGAACCGTTGTGGCGAATATGTGGATGCTTATGTTCTTGCTGTGAAAGAGGCTGCCAATGTATGGGGAGTTCCGGTCATAGACTTTAATGCAGTAACTGGAATGAATCCGATGGTAGAGGGGCAACTGGAATATTTCTATGATCCGACTTTCGACCGCTTGCATCCGAGTACGAAAGGGCAGGAACGCATGGCCCGTACATTGATGTATCAGTTGCTTGCATTCCCTTGTAATTATTGATAAACTAAGACTTTTATGAGATATAAGACATTATTTTTTTTATTGACTTTCGTTTGGACTGCTTTGTCGGTCACCGGCAAACAGCGGGATTTTGTGCTACAATCCGGCATACCTGTACCGATAGCCTGCAACAGTTCTGAAGAACAGGTAGTGCACACTGCTTTAGAATTACTCCGTCGGGATCTTCAAACGGTGCTATCGGCAACAGCCAAAGTTGAAACGAACACAGGAACTATTCTAATAGGTACAGCCGGCAGGAGTGAACTGATCGATCAGTCGGGAGTGGACACCTCCGTCTTAAAAGGTAAGAAGCAGGCTTTCTTGCTGACTGTTTCGCCCGAAGGAAAACTTATAGTGGCCGGTAGTGACGGGCACGGCACTGCTTACGGCATACTCGAAATATCCCGTTTGCTCGGAGTATCTCCTTGGGAATGGTGGGCGGACGTAACTCCGGAAAAAAAGAAACTTTTTAAACTTTCCTCCAAGTTCCGCAGCGTACAGTCACCTTCCGTAGAATATCGCGGTATCTTTATCAATGACGAAGATTGGGGACTGATGCCATGGAGCAATAAAACCTATGAACCTTCGGACGTGAATGGAGAAATAGGTCCGCGCACGAATGAACGTATCTTCGAACTGCTGCTTCGCTTAAGAGCTAACACCTACTGGCCGGCCATGCACGAATGTACGCTCCCCTTTTTCCTGACTAAAGGCAATCGGGAAGTGGCAAAGAAGTACGGGATCTTTATGGGGGCTTCCCATTGTGAACCGATGGCTTGCAGTGCTGCCGGAGAGTGGAGACGAAGAGGGAATGGAGCGTATGACTATGTAAATAACAGTGCTGCTGTCTATAAATTCTGGGAAGACAGGGTGAAAGAAGTGGCAGATCAGGAAGTACTCTATACGCTTGGTATGCGTGGCGTACATGATGGCAAGATGCAGGGTGCCAAGACGGTAGAAGAGCAGAAAGCTGTGTTGGACCGTGTACTCGCTGACCAGCGTGGCTTGATAAAGAAATATGTGAATAAAGATGTGACTCAGGTTCCTCAGGTTTTTATACCTTATAAAGAAGTACTTGATATTTATAACGCCGGCTTGCAAGTTCCTGATGATGTGACCCTGATGTGGTGTGATGATAACTACGGCTATATCCGTCACTTCCCGACTGCTGAAGAGCGTGCCCGCAAGGGAGGAAACGGTATTTATTACCATGTCTCCTATTGGGGGCGCCCGCACGATCATCTGTGGCTGAGTACGATGAGTCCTTCATTGATTTATCAGCAGATGAAGCAGGCGTACGATCAGGGAATACAGAAAATATGGATTCTGAATGTGGGAGATATCAAACCTGCCGAATATCAGATTGAACTTTTCATGGATATGGCGTGGAATTTGGAAGCGGTTGCCCAAGAAGGAGTCACGGCACACCTGAAGCATTGGCTGGAACGGGAACTGGGTACTTCCCCTGCCAAGGAATTACTGCCTGTTATGCAAGAATATTATCGTCTTGCCCATATCCGCAAGCCGGAATTTATGGGGAATACGAGGGAAGAAGAGAAAGACCCTGCCTACCGCATAGTGAAAGACCTGCCTTGGAGCGAGGAATTTATAAATGAGCGTTTATCGTCTTATGACAGACTGTCGGAAACTGTAGAGAAGGTTACCTCTCGGATTCCTGCCGATAGGCAAAGCGCTTATTTTGAATTGGTGAAATATCCGGTGCAGGCTGCGGGACAAATGAACCGGAAGCTGTTGTTTGCCCAGTTGGCACGCCATGGAAAGGCAGATTGGGAAAAGAGTGACGCTGCTTACGATAGCATTGCCGCACTTACCCAACACTATAATTCATTGGAGAATGGCAAATGGAACCGAATGATGGATTTCAAACCCCGCAAACTTCCTGTATTTAACCGTGTAGAAAGGAAGGAAGCTACTACTCCGATGATACAAGAGCGTTCTGCTATCTATCAATGGAACGGTATGGATGCCTCAAAAGGAAATTTCATTGGTCACGAAGGCTTGGGATACGCAGGTAGGGCAGCAGGGATACTTATGGGCAAAGCGCTGACTTTCTCCTTTAGCGACTGGAAGGCGGATGTAGTAGAGGTGGAAGTCCGATTATTACCTAACCATCCTGTACATGGAACACAACTACGTTTTTCTGTCTCTATTGACGGAGCTGAACCGAAAGTGATATCCTATGAGACAAAAGGACGTAGCGAAGAATGGAAGGAGAATGTTCTTCGTAATCAGGCTATTCGAAAGATTGTACTTCCTGTGTCCGGAAAGAAATCTCATCAACTGGAGATTAAGGCACTGGATGAAGGGGTAGTATTGGATCAGGTGATGCTTTACGTTCCTTCTGTTTCAGAGTGATATATCAGCAGGATAGAAAGCAGGCCATCAGAGCGTAAGCTTTTTCATTATATTATTAATGATCTGGATAAACTCTTCGGGAGAAACGTCCAGTGAATTGGAATAATTGAACCGTTCGGAAACCGGTATCCTTTTTTTGAGTTCCGTGTTTTCGTTTATGTTACGTAATAATCGCTTACGGCAGTCCCGCAGTTTACGCTTATAATGCAAGAGGGAAAAAGAAAGCATTATTATAATTGATAGCGATATGATTAAAAGTATCACTAGTATAAGGTAGGCATCGGTGGTGGTACTATTTAAGTTCGCAGCTACTGTTGTTTCGGCACAGACAGATGTCGGAGAACCGCATACAAAAAATAATAAAATAGAGAACAAGCCAAAAGATTTAAAACATCTAAAGGCTTGTTTTTTTAATATGCCCTTATTACAAACGCATTCGCACTGTGTATTTATAGACATATCCCCAGATATCAAATGATGATAGTCAGGTTTGTTTGTTTCTTTGAGTTCCATTTTAGTCGTACTGTTTGTTTTTTACTAAGTCTGGCTCAAAGGTAACAAGCTTGGGTTTTATATCAAAAAATCCGATTCGGTTGTTGTCTCACTTATTCACTCTCGTTATCTCAATTTTTCACTTTTAGTCGTTATTGCATTCATTTTCAGGTATTTTTAATCCTGATCGGAATTCAGTGGGGGTTACCCCGAACTTTTCAGAAAAAAGACGGTAGAAGGTTTGGACGGTACTCATACCACACTCTTTAGCGATGGCGTCTATCGTATAATATGGATGCTCTTTCAGCATTCCGGCGGCATATTCTAACCGGAGATTGTTGACATACTTTGAGAAACTGGTTCTGGCATATAATTTAAAGAGTTGTGCAAACTTATTTTTGGGGATATAGATTATTTTTATCAGTTCTTCTCTTGAAAAATCGGGTTGTAAGAAAAGCTGGCGATTAATAATCTCGCGTTCTACTCTGTCGAACATACTTTTGTCATATAACATATTTTTGTTATCTTCATCCTTATCTGAAGGCATATTCGCGGAAGCATTTTCTATTGTTATGTCCGTTTCTATAGTGGACACATCTTCGTTTTCTTTGGGGGTGGTTTGTGGTTTATCTTCTGCTTGTAGTTGTGCTTTTAGAATAAAGTTTTCTTCTTTTCTTCGGTAAAGTTCCTCTCTATATGCCAGTAAATCCTCAATGGTACCGACCATTGCTTCATTTTTACGGCGTATAGCCCGGTTGTAGCGTATTGTACTCCACAAGAATACCGCTGACAAAAAGACAATACAGCCTACAAATATCAACAAGGCATTTCGCATGCGTATGTCAGCGGTTTGTTGCTGAATAAACAGGTCTTTCTCGTGGGTTTCATAAATAGTGGCCAGTTCCAGTGCCGAACTTTTTTGTTCTCTGTTCTTAATGCTGTCTTTTAACATTGCAAGCTGCTGAAAATATTCTGCGGCAGTTAGGTAATCACCTTTTCGTTTATATGCTTCTCCGAGAGAACTTTTGATGCTGGTCATGTGGTAGGTAATGGTATCCCCTTGTGCTCTAAGGGATTTTTCACGGGCAGAATTCATTAGAATCACGTCGTCGTACATTTTCCGGTCTAATAAGTAGGGCATAATCAGGTAATTGTCCCGATCGAATACATTACTTAGAGATAGAAACTGTTTGTAATAACCGTCAGCCTCTTTCAATCTTCCCAGCCGGGACAGTACAACTGCATAGTGGGCATACATTGCTTTCTTTTCTTTCTCGCCCAGTTCCTCCATTGGAGTTTCTTCGCCGGTTTCTGCTACGACTACTTTTTGCAATGCTTCAAGGGTTTGAAGGGCTTCATTGTTCCGTCCGTCCCGTTCTTGAAATATGAGCAATGTGTTATAGTCATAGCGCAGGTTGTCATATTTGTATTTGTAGTCTGTTTTTTCCATTAGTTCGACAGCTTGTAGCATAAACTCATAGCCTTTCTCTTTATTTCCTTGATAATAAAGCATCTTTCCCATGTTGAACAGAGCTACGGACTGCATCGCTTCGTTACCGCATTGTTTCGACTTTTTCAATAACATTTCTACATACTGTGCTTTCTTCGTTTCGTTATGAAGGCAATCGTAGCAGGAGATCATGCGGTGTATTTGTTCCATGTTTTGTTGGTCGTCCGCTTGTATCGAATCACTTTGCAGTGCGCGTCCATAGAATTTTAGCGCCTGATAGTATTTGCCGGTGTTGAAGTACAAGTCACTTTCGGTTATATCTAGTTTAAATCCGGGGAGGGAGTTTCGTTTTCTTAGTTTTCCCATGATTTGTAATGCTTTGTCGAAGTCAGAGAATGTATATTCGTATACATAGTCTGCCGTTATCAGGCTGTCAGGTAACGAGTTGTCTTTGGCTTGAATTTTAGTTCCGATAAGATTGATTACGACAATCACCCATGTGAAAATAGTTGTAAGAAGAAGATTCTTCATAATTTTTATAAATTAAGTTTGCCAAAGGCTCTTTCGGTAATTTCCGTAGGTTACTGTCCCGGCTTCGTAATCAACCGCAGTACAAACCACGCGTGATGTGCTGCGGTGCTTATCCATCCATAATGTTTTGCCATAATGCGGAATCGTTCTTTAAGGGACGCTTTCCGGTTTTGTGTAGTCATTCCTTCATCCAGATAGTCAATGATTGTCAGGTGCGTATTGTGTAAAGTACGCGCCTTTTTCATGATACGGATGCACCAGTCGAAATCTGCGGAATACCGGTAATTTAAATCATAAGGCTCCACTAGTGTATGTCTGGGAAAGAATGCCTGATGACAGACTAACATTCCCTGTTTGAAACTTTTCCAGTTAAGCTTTTCGGGTGTGGAAAGCCGGCGCATGTGCAGAAAGTGCCCTTCTTTATCGACAATCGCGGTTTCCCCGTAAATAACGTCGGGAAGTGCGTTGCCATTGATGCTGTGCACTATCTGTTGCAAAGTATCGTCTTCGTGAAAGCAGTCGCCCGCATTCAGAAAACAGAGATAGTCTCCGCCGGCGAGAGAGATTGCCTTGTTCATGGCATCGTACAGTCCTTTGTCCGGTTCGCTGATGACGGTGTGTATCCGTGACCGGTATCTGTCGATGATAGAGAGAGTACCGTCTTTGGAGGCTCCGTCCACAATGATATATTCTACATGGTGATAGGTCTGCGAGATAACACTTTGGATGGTATCTTCCAGCACTTTTTCGGCATTGTAGGTCACCGTGATAATCGAGAACTTGGGAGTAGGATGGACACTATGCATATTTCCCTGTTATTTTGTTATAAACGTCCGTGTACTTCTTGGCTATGATACTTTCCGAATAGTTGCCTATGGCTTTGCGGCAGGCTTGTGCGGAGAGTTCCGCATATTCGGGCTCCGTCAATATCCAGTGGATGCCGTTGGCCAGGTCTTCTGCCGACTTGCGCTGAGCTACATATCCGTTGTGCAGATGATCGATCATTTCCGGTATGCCTCCGGTGTTGAAGCCTACACAAGGCACACCGCAGGACATGGCTTCCATGACCATATTCGGCAGGTTCTCTTCGAGAGAAGGTATCGCAAAGAGGTCTACGGCATTGTATATATCGACCAGTTCGTGTTCATTCTTAATATAAGGAAGCGGATAAACACGGAAAGGAATCAAGTCTTGCAGTTGCTGAGACTGATTGCCGAAAACGACTACGCCCAGTGAGTCTTTCCATTCCGGATGCTTCTCTGCCAACAGCTTGCAAGCTTCTATCAGATAGTCGATTCCCTTTCGTTTATCTGTGATTTTGACAGAACCGAAAAGAATCAGTTTGCCTTCCTGTGGCAGCCTGCATTTCCTGCGGGGTAAAAGTCAGGTGTTCCTGTTTCGCTTTGCGCATGGCGGGCATGAGAAGTGCCATCATTTCTTTTTGAGTTTTACCGTGCCCCTGGGCAAAAAGTTTCGAGAGAAAATCCAGTTTTTCTCTGGGGATGTCCTTCACGAGATCATCCTGCATCCAGAGGGGTGTCTTGGAATAGTCCATTTTTCTGACCTCCTGTGTCTGATTTTGCAGTGGAAAAAAGACCGGACAACATAGACGGATCCATGCCGGAGAGATCGGAGAAGCCCTCCGGGAACAATTCCTGCATGGTCTGCACCATTTCCATCATTTCCTGGAAATTATGAATATTGTCCATCATTTGTGTGATTTGTCGAAGAGCTGATTTCTGAGTCTCGTCGCACAGGGGCATGAGATCATTACACAGTTCAGTGGCAGTTTCTTCGTTTGCAGAAGAGGGAGCAATGCACAGAGAAGTCTCCGGATGCCTGCGAAAAAGTGTCAGCGTGTATTGCAACTCCGACATTTTTATGTAAACAGCAAGTCCTTTCAGCAGCCGGGGATCCATATAATAAGCCAGTATTTTCAGAATCTGAATGCGGTTGGAAGTGAATAATGTGTCAAAGGCCGCCGCCTTGTCGATTCTCTTATCATCCATGTACCGATACCTTCCTGCAAAAGAGTTACTAGTATTTTATGAGAGCGGCAGCATGCTTATGCCGATCAATCCTTCGGGGTACAGAAAAGTCCGTACCCCGGAGTGATCGTGCCTACAAAGCTCCGGGAGATCCCGGAAAGCAGTATCAGAGATTAGCAACCGCAACCGTTGTTGTTACCGCAGCCACCGCCGCAGAACAGCAACAGGATGATCCAGATGCAGCTGTTGCCGAAGATACCGTTACCACAGTTGTTATTGCCGCAGGAATTATTGCAGCCGCAATTTGTAGCAGTTAAGTCACTCATTTTTAGTGCCTCCACATTTTATTTATGCTCTATTGTATGCGGGGGAGCCTGTCAATGTTTCCGGAAAAGACTTGCAATAATTTCCGGATATAGTAAAATATAGATATCTATATAGACATGCATAGATTGTGAAAAGACAGATTTTAAATTAAGGATAGATAGATGGCACAGAAGATATATGTGGTAGAGGGGCGAAAGTTCCGCACGGAGGCGGATTATCAGAATGCCCTGAAGGATCAGCAGGTGATCGAGAATCTTCGGGTACAGACGAAGAAGATGAGCCTGGCAGACCAGAAGAAACTGCTAGAAGTGATCCGCAGCGGCAGGTGTAGATTCCATAGTATTCTGGGACAGGATTACATGGAAGAGCTGTCGGAGGACATTCAAAGACAGGAGGGAAAAGTACCGGAAACATCTTCGGCGAAAGGACATTCTCTTCAGAAAGAAAATACAAAAACAATCGGGAAGGCCCAAACTCCCAAAAATAGAAAAGAAGCATCAAAGAAAAAAGAAACTGTAAAAAAAGAAAGTCCTGATAAAAAAGTTCCCAAAAAGAGGCCGACAACAAAAAAGAAGACTTCTGTGAAGAAGAAAGCAGAACCGCAGTTTGACGAGGCAGAGATTGACAAAATCGTTCAGGAAGAATTGAAAAAACAGGAGAAACGAAGGAAACTTCTTGTGGTCTGTTGCAGTGTGATCGCAGTGGCATGCCTTGGCTATTTCGGAATTTATAACTGGTATAACATCCGTACTGCCGATAATTACAAGCAATTAAGTGAATTGAAGGATAAAGAGCCGGCAACCGGTCAGAATCAGGATCCTGTGATCCATTACACCGCGGATGAAACGCAGAGTACGCCCCCTCCGGTACTGGATGAATATAAAAATTTATTAAATAAGAACAAAAGACTAATCGGATGGGTAAAAATTGACGATACTAATATAGATTACCCTGTAATGCAGACAACGGATAATGAATATTATCTGGATCATAATCTGAATCAGGAGTATGATAAGAACGGATCCATTTTTATGGACAAGGACTGTGATGTGCTCAAGCCCAGTACAAACTTCATTTTATATGGACATCATATGAAGAGCGGGCAGATGTTCGGAAGCTTATCTTCATACAGCGACCAGAGCTATTGTGAGAAACATCCCTACATACAGTTTGACACCATCTATGAAAAAGGCCTGTATGAGATTATGTATGTATTCAGATCCCGGGTCTATAGTGAAGATGAAATCGTATTTAAATATTATCAGTTTATAGACGCCCAGAGCGAGCAGGAATTTGACTCCTATATGAATGATATGGCAGAGATGTCATTATATGACACAGGAGTCACAGCTTCGTTCGGTGACCAGCTTTTAACACTGTCCACCTGTGATTACCAGGAGAAAAACGGCAGATTTGTAGTGGTTGCCAAAAAGGTGACGACAAAGGAGTAAAGGATGACTAAGGGTAAAAAGAAGACTAACAGAAGATTAAAAAGGACAGTAAGGAAAACCCTGGGAACATTGTTCCTGATCTCAGCGATCGTAGTGGCAGCGATTCCTACGGAAGGACTGCGTGCGGAGGAAGATGCTGTGGCACAGGCGGCAGGACATACACATGCCGCTACACATACTTCCGGCAGTGCAAAATACAAGGTATCCATCCGGAAAGATGCGTCGGAGAAGGCAGCGGATCTGAAGGCTGGAAGCAATATACCCACAATGGATAATCTGATCCCGGAGGTTGCGGAAGGAACGACTATTTATACGACCGGTACCAACGAAACGGACGGCAGTAACTACCAGTTCGCTTATATCCAGAACGGAGGTGACTGGTCTGCAATCCTGTTAGGATATAACAAGGACAATACCTTGCCCAATAATACATTGACCATTCCGAACACGGTTAATGCTTACATACAGCCTACCGGTAACCTGGGTACCGGTAACGGTTACGTGGCTGCCAACAGATTGGGAAATCCTCTGTATTATGAAGCAGTTACGCCACATATCAGAATGGTAGACGATACGTCGCAGCCAATTCTGGGGGATGATGGAGTCACTCAGGCAAAAGACCCTATTACAGGCAAACTGTTATATGTACAGGTGGAAGAAACCTATTATACCGGTGAGATCAAGCCCTGCTATGCAACAGATAATGCATGGAAAAACATGGATGTTCTGACACAGTTCTTCTATTATAAAGAAGGCGCTACCGGCAAAACTGTATTTAATGCTGAGGATGAGAGCGGTGATCCGGCAACTTATGCGAACTATGCCAATGCACTGGACAGTGATCATCAGTGGATTAAGGATGGTAAGGTAAGATATATCGGTAACCAGTATCTGGATTCTACACTGGATCCGGATTCCAATACATATAAATGGAGTATTCCTTCCGGTGGCGGTTATATCACCGAGGCTAACGCATCCAAGGGTATTTTTGCTCAGGCAGGTAACATCGGAACTCTGATCATTGGAGAAGATCTGATCGGTATCGGTAACTGTGCTTTTTATGAATGTACCGGTCTGGATTCCATTTCTTTCGGTAATGGTATCAAAGTAATCGGTAACTATGCTTTCGCCGGTTGCGGAAGCTTAAGAGATGTTGCAATCCCTGATTTATGTAGTCTGGGACAGATTGGAGATCATGCTTTTTACAGTTGTACGAACCTGACGAAGTTTACTTTGCCCATCAATGTCAGCTATGTCGGAGACTATGCTTTTGCGGAGTGCCGTTTCTTAAGCGACTTTGTAATGTGTAATTATGGCGATGCCAATGACAGAAGCAATCTGACAGAACTGGGTTGGAATGTGTTTGAAAACTGTGAGACCCTTTCTTCTCTGACCTTCCCGGCAAACTACAATGAAGCAGTGGATATTTCCCTGGTCAAGGGATGCAAGAACTTAAGATATATCACTGCCCGCAGCAAGAAAATGACATTTACGGAGAAGGAAGACGGGGATGTTTATTGCTTTGACTGCTTTAAGGAAATGCTGTCAGGTGATCCGGTAAACGGAACTTTCTACTTCGAGGGAAGAGACGATTCCACGATCCATAGCTTTACCAGAGAGAACTGTTTTGCATTTAGTTATATTGACTATAATTCCGAGACTACACAATATGAGAAACTGGACAAATATGAACTTACGGTTCAGGATCCTAATGTGACCGGGAAGACAGGTAGATCTACTTATGTGGTAAATTCCAACAATGAATTGATATCCAGTACGGTAGGAGAAAATGTATCGACACTGGAGATTCCGGATCCTATCGGACCTTACCATATTTATAATATTGGAGCCAACATTTTTGCCAACAACTGTAATCTGACCATGGTATCCTTACCCGCCAGTGTTGTATCTGTAGGAGCCAATGCGTTTAAGGGTTGTCATAATCTGGCAACAGTGATCTTCAATAACAGTTCTGTTGCAATAGGAACAGATGCTTTTAAGACACAGGATTATACAGGTGCGGCTCATAGAGGAAGCTGTACCGGTGTGAAAAATGACAGTGACAATTCACCCAGTGTAAAACTTACCTTTGTAGGAGAGGTTTCGCCGACCTCCACTCCTTACCTGTATGCCATGAGTGAGGATGGAAGATATAATAACGGCAGTCAGCTGAAGACTTATGTCAGATATTGCAGTGGTTGGCCGACCAATCTGGTGGTACAGTACAATGAGGAAAAGGGTGTCAGTGAACTGATTGATTTCCCTGCTTTCTCGCAGCTGAGCGGATATACAAATGAAACAAACTATCCTTATCTGACAGATGCTCAGAGAAAAGCTGCAGGGACAGCATTGGATAAATATACGCACAACCAGACTCTGACAGAAGACCAGAAGCAGTTTATCGACTCTGCACTGAATGTTGTAATACCTGAGGGTATTCAGGCAATTAAAGACGGACTGTTCGTTGAGAAAGAGAATGCGGATGTAGCTGCAGCCAGCCTTAAGGAAGATAAGACCGTTACCATATATGGTCTGGACACCATTGAAGCAAACGACTTCAGAAGCGAGGATGGTACGGATGCTGCCCAACATCTGAAGGCAGTTAATATACTTGGTAATACGGCATCCATTGCAGCAAATGCTTTTGAAGGCTGTGCAACATTGGAAACAGTCAATATCACCGGAAATATGAGTTCCATCGGGGACTACGCATTTAAGGATTGCCCTGCATTGGATGATGTGACATTATCCGGAACCATCAGCAGTCTGGGACTGATTCCGTTTACCGGATGCAATCAGCTGAGCAATGTGGCATTCCTGGGAAATGACTATTTCAGCTGTGATGAGTCCATTATTTATGGAATGAGCGGTGGTGCCAAGGCAAGGATTATTGAGTGCCTGAAAGGCAGAACCAGTAAATATGTAAAGCCTTCTGAACTGGCAGGGGTTACTTCCATTGCACCCAGAGCATTCCAGGGATGTGATGCCCTGAGAGAAATCGATCTCACGGAAAGTAAGATTACAACGGTGCCGGAATATGCCTTTGCAGATACAGCGGAAATGCGTACGATTAAGCTGCCCACTACCTGTACCACTATTGAAGATTATGCGTTCAAGAACAGTGGTATGGATCGGTTGGAGGCGAGCCAGTATCTGAACCTTATCGGCCAGCATGCATTTGATGATCTGCTCAAGGCAAATCCGAAACCAGAGGATGTGGTGATCTGCAGTCCGGAAAACAGTTACTTGTATAATTACGCAAAGTTAAAGGGTTTTACAGTAGATACTACTCCCCTGGTAGAGTATTTTACCGTTAACTTCAGAGACTGGAATGAAGAATTAGGCAGCTATGCGCTGGTACCTGATGCAGAGCAGAGAGTTAAGGGCGGTGAAGCTGCAACGCCTCCAACTCCGGCAGGTAAGAGTGGAGAGGTGTTCCAGTATTGGGATCCGGATCCCAGTGAAATCACAGCAGATGTTACAATTACTGCTATGTACAGCAAGGAAGATCCCGATGCCAACAAGCTGACGGTAACCTTTGAAAACTGGGATGGTACTGTCATTAAGGAAATCAAAGTGTCCTCCGGCGGCAGCATCGCAGATGCGGATCTGCCCAATACCTCCAATCTGGTGAGAGACGGTTATGTCTTCACCGGATGGGACAGAGAACTGACCAATATTACAGAGTCCTTTACCACCAGAGCAGTATACAAAGCTCTGAGTGAAGACGATATTGTCATCCGTTATATTAATAGCGTGACCAAGGAAGTATTCTATCAGACCACGATCAAGAAGGGATCTGTTGCACCCAGCATTCAGACTCCTACGGTCAGCGGATATACTTTCAAGGAATGGTTACCGGATATTGCAACGGCACTTACCGAAGATACAGATTTCTATGCGGTATATGAGACCAGTAGTTCCAATAACGGTGGAACGACCAGCCCGGGAACCGGTACCAGTCCGAATCCCGGCACCAGCACCAGCCCGGGAACCAGTACCAGCCCCGGAACGAACGGTACGACAGCTAAGATGTATACCCTGACTGTTAAGAACGGATCCGGATCCGGAAGCTACATAGCAGGTTCCCAGCCGATCATCGTAGCGAATGACCCTGCGGCAAACCAGCAGTTCAGCAGCTGGTCCATTGATCCCGGTAATACGAAGATTGCCAGCAAGGTATTGTCTGCTACAGTAATCACCATGCCGGAAGCAAATGTAACTGTAACTGCAAACTATACGGCAAAATCAAATAGTGGCAACAGAACCAGTACTTCTACCGGAAGCGGTAATTCTACGAATTCCAATTCCAACAGAAGACCGAACAGTACTACAACAGGAAATGTCTCCGGCGGCAGAACCACCGTTGTCATTGACAAGAACGGTCTGTCCAATACCGGTGTGGTATCCGCTACGGTAAACGGATCTTCCGATAACTTTGTGATCAAGATCACCGAAAGTGCATCTGCTTCCGAGGAAGTAGTAAAGGCTCTGATGGCTGAGTACGGCAGTGATCTCAGCGCGATCAAGTATTTCCCGATGGACATCAGTCTCTATGATTCTACTGGTAATACCAAGATCACGGATACTACAGGTTTGTCCATCAGCATTACCCTGCCGATCCCGGATTCTCTGATCACCTATGCAGGTAACAACAAGGTGGCAGGAGTGGTGAACAGTAAGTTAGATAAGCTGACACCGAAGTTCTCCACGATTTCCGGAGTATCCTGCATTACCTTTACGGCGGAGCATTTCTCACCGTATGTGATCTATGTGGATACGAACAACCTGACAGCCGGAACAATCGCAGACAGCACTCCTAAGACCGGAGATGCCATTCATCCGAAGTGGTTCCTGTCTCTGGGTCTTGCATGTCTGTCCATAGTATTCTTCATGAAGAAGGATAAGAAGACTCTGCGCAAGGCAAGAGCCTAGTGAAAATAAAGGATGGGAAGGTTTATGAATCATAAAAAGTGGGTAGTTGCATTGGCATTGATAGCTACCGCATTGATCCTGACACATCTTCCTGTGTCGGAGGCAGATGCGGCAGCGTCTGCCTCCGATTTTCAGATTGAAGGCAGTACACTGACAAAATACAGAGGAAGCGATGAACGTGTCACGATTCCCGATACAGTGGAAGTCGTGGGTGAGAGTGCTTTTGAAAATAACCAGAAGGTACAGTTTGTTGTGGTTCCCAAATCTGTGAAACGACTGGATGCCTATGTGTTCTGGGGCTGTAATAATCTGGAAGAGGTTGTACTTGGTAAAGGTCTTACCTCAGTGGATGAATATGCTTTTTCAGGATGCACCGGACTGAAACAGATCACGATCCCTGAGAATGTACAGAGTATTGATGTACAGGCATTTGCCGGATGTACGAACCTTACGGATATTTATATTCCGGACACGGTGACAAGCATCGCAGACGATGCATTCTTAAATTGTGATAACGTAACGATTCATGCGGACGAAGGCAGCGTGGCTGAAAAGTTTGCACAGAAGCTGGCAGAGCAGAAAAGTCAGAGTCCTCTGGTAACGGCAGCGCCGACGGCGACACCGGCGGCAGACGGAACTTCGGATTCACAGGCAACAACAGAGCCTGCCCCCACTGAAACGCCGACCCCTGCACCGACACCGGTGCCCGGAAATGTGCTCGGCAGTACCTTTGTCGTAGGAAATCATGCGATGGTTATGATGCTGCCTGAGGAAGAAACTGTGCAACAGGGCTATACGGAACCGGTAGCAGGACAGGAGACTGACGGTGAACCGCAGGATATCACAGCGGAAACAGAAGACGGAAAAATTCCGGAATGGAAATATTACAGGAACCAGTCGGTAGGAGCAGTGAGCATACCGGAGGGAACGACCGAAATCGGACGTTTTGCTTTTTCCAGAAGTTCTGTACAGTCGATTACTTTACCAGAAGGTGTGACCACTATTGATTATGCAGCATTTTATCACTGTGATGATCTGAGTAGTGTGATATTGCCGGATACGGTGACCCGGGTGGAAGCCAAGGCATTTACGCATACCGGATGGATGGATGATTTTGAAGAAAACAGCATGGATGATTACCTGATCAGCGGGGACATTCTGGTGGCTTACAAGGGGGATCTTCCCGAAGTGACCATACCGGATGGTGTTCGTGTGATCGCTGATGAAGTGTTCCGCAGCCATACGGAACTGAAAAAGGTGCATCTGCCTGCAAGTGTCACAAATATCGGTGACAGCGCATTCCCGGAGGGAATCGAAATTATAAATGAATAAGGGTCAGATTTTACCGACACCAGGATAAGAAACCGGCATAAGATAGAATAAGTCTTATGCCGGTTTTGTCTTATTTTACGGGGAAGGAACAAGATGCAGCGGGTAAGGGAACAGGTACAGGTGCCGGAACAATTGCATAGTGGGGCAGGACGTGTGAAGTCTGTGACTGTTGCTGTGCTGGATACCGGAATTGCTTATCATCCGGATCTGGTAGGACGGCTGCTTGCTTTTTCCGACTTTGTAGAAGGCCGTTCCTTTCCGTATGACGATAATGGACACGGGACACATGTCTGCGGGATTGTATGCGGAAGCGGAAAACTGTCCGGAGGAAGATTTCGCGGAATGGCACCGGAGGCAAAGCTTGTGGTGGGAAAAGTGCTGGACAGACAGGGGGAGGGCTCCTGTGATTCCATGCAGGAAGCTCTGGAATGGGTACTGCGGGTGAAAAACAGGTATGGAATCCGTGTTCTGAATATCTCTGTGGGGATCGGAGACCTGAAGGAACGTTACAAGGAGCAGATGTTGCGAAAATCTCTGGAATTGTTGTGGGATCATAATATTCTTGTGGTCTGCGCTGCAGGTAATACCGGTCCGGAGGACGGTAGTATTTCGGAGATGGCCAGTAGCAGAAAGGTTCTGACGGTGGGTTGTCATGACGGAATATATTGTAAAAATGATCCCGGAAGGTGTGAGACGTACTCCGGCAGGGGCAGAAGATATGATGTGACCCGTAAACCGGATATTGTGGCTCCAGGGACAAGGATTCTGTCCTGTAATGCTTTCTGGCAGAACCGGAACGGCAGAATCTACAGACCCTATGTAGCAAAAAGCGGCACATCCATGGCAACACCCATTGTATCCGGGGCGGCAGCCCTTGCTATGGAAAAATATCCGGGAATTACCAATGAAGAATTTGTTCGTCTGCTGTCCCTTACAGCTACCGATCTGGGAGAGCCGTGGAACAAGCAGGGCTTCGGCATGCTTAATGTACGGAGATTATTAGAAAACAAGTAAAAGGATAAAATCACTGGGAAAAATAAAAAATATGATTAAAATAAGTCAATAAAATAAATACCAAAGATATTGACACAAATGGTATGATTGTATACAATGATACGAGAACTGCAAAATGTATTTTTACTGCGCAGAGTAAAAATTATAAAATCTTGCAGATATCGAATGTCAGGGAAGAGAGGTATACCAATGAGAGAAAGTGATGCATTTCAGAATCGTCCGGTCTCCATGAATCCGAAGAACAACCTTTTGGAGATTGAAGAGCATATGTACATACTGGATGATGTGGAGAAGCCGAACGTGTTCCGTAACATGTTCCCTTATTCCGAAATCCCAAAAATACCTTTTAATGATCGTATCGTGCCTCATAACATGCCAAAGGATATCTGGATCACAGATACTACCTTCAGAGACGGACAGCAGTCCAGAGCACCTTATACCACAGAGCAGATTGTAAAGATCTATGACTATCTGCATGAACTGGGTGGCCCCAACGGAATGATCCGTGCCAGTGAATTTTTCCTGTACAGCAAGAAGGACAGAGACGCTGTTTATAAATGTATGGAGAGGGGATACAAGTTCCCCGAAGTTACCAGCTGGATCCGTGCCAGCAAGGAGGACTTTAAGCTGGTAAAAGAGATCGGAATGAAGGAGACTGGCATTCTGGTCAGCTGTTCCGATTATCATATTTTCCTGAAATTGAAAATGACCAGAAGACAGGCTATGGATCATTATTTAAGTGTTATCCGTGACTGTCTGGAGGAGGGTATCAGCCCCAGATGTCATCTGGAGGATATCACCAGAGCGGATATCTACGGTTATGTGGTTCCGTTCTGCCTGGAACTGATGAAACTGATGAAGGAGTATCAGATCCCCATCAAGGTCCGGGCCTGCGATACCATGGGATACGGTGTCAACTATCCCGGTGCCGTTATTCCCCGTAGTGTACAGGGTATCATTTACGCAATCCATACCCACGCAGGTGTGCCGCATGAGCTGATCGAATGGCATGGTCACAATGACTTTTACAAGGCGGTGTCCAATTCCACCACAGCATGGTTGTACGGCTGTTCCGGTGTAAATACCTCACTGTTTGGTATCGGTGAGCGTACCGGTAATACACCGCTGGAGGCAATGGTATTCGAATATGCACAGTTGAAGGGTGATCTGAACGGTATGAATACCCGTGTCATCACGGAGCTGGCAGAGTACTATGAGAAGGAGATCGGCTATCAGATCCCGCCCAGAACCCCGTTTGTCGGCAAGAATTTCAACGTGACCAGAGCCGGTATCCATGCGGACGGTCTGCTTAAGAACGAAGAGATCTACAACATTTTCGATACCGAGAAATTCCTGAATCGTCCGGTATTGTGCGCTATTTCCAATACCTCCGGCCTGGCAGGTATCGCACACTGGCTGAACACCTATTATAAGTTAAAGGGAGACAAGCAGGTACAGAAGACTTCCGAACTGGTAGCGGAGATCAAAAAGTGGGTAGACGAGGAGTACGCCGGTGGACGTGTCACCGTGCTTACGGATGAAGAGATTGTGGCATGTGTCAATCGGATCTGTCTGGAGAAGAATCTGAAGATCGGCGAGTAAGTATAGAATGAGCATGACAACGGTAACAGCGTTGTCTGGAATCGAGGATTATAGTGAGTAAGTATGATGTAAAGCAGGAAGTAACGGACAAGTTCTCCCTGCGGGGACGGGTATTTCACAAGCTGAGAGAAGACATCTTAAGCGGAAAATATCAGGAACATGAAGAATTGAAGGAAGTGGCTATCGGCGAGGAGATGGGAGTCAGCAGAACCCCCGTCAGAGAGGCGTTCCGTCAGCTGGAGCTGGAGGGACTGATTCAGATCATCCCCAACAAGGGAGCCTATGTCACCGGTATTACTCAGAAGGATGTGAAGGATATTTACATGATCCGTTCCCTGCTGGAAGGTCTGTGTGCCCGTTGGGCTACGGAACATATCACCAAGGAGCAGATGGAAGAGATGGAAGAGAATGTCTATCTGTCCAAGTTCCATGCCCAGAAGGGGCATCTGGAGCAGCTGGCGGAGTTAGATAATCGTTTCCATGATATTCTGTATGAGGCATGTGACAGCAAGATGCTGGAGCATCAGCTGAAGGACTTCCATCAGTATGTCCTGCGTGTCCGCAAGAAAACATTGGCCAGTGCCAACCGCGGCCCCAAATCCAATGAAGAGCATGAGCA
>ENA-OPSN01000387-OPSN01000387.1-human-gut-metagenome-genome-assembly--contig:-NODE-387-length-23435-cov-3.356758_pt1 | contig 23435 bp, 18 predicted proteins | sample MGYA00241808_ERZ501907 | MGnify/ENA primary metagenome ERZ501907 (study PRJEB25962, sample SAMEA2042218) | human gut metagenome | biome: human gut; feature: human-associated habitat; material: faeces...
GTGATACGCCCTTGCAGTGTGCCAGTTCGGATTTGCGGGCTATGATGAAGCCGAATCCCGGTACACCCTGAATGCACTTGTTGGCGCTGCTGATCATAAAGTCGATACCCAGTTCCTCTACATCCAAGGGTACGCCTCCGAAACTACTCATTGCATCCACAATCAACTTCTTGCCGTGCATCTTTACCATGTGGGCAATCTCCTTCAACGGGTTCAGAATGCCGGTCGTTGTTTCGCAATGCACCACTGCCACGTGTGTGATTTCTGCGTTATGTGCCAGGTAGTCGTCCACATATTCCACGGATACTTGTTCGGTTTCATCAAAAGCAAGCATGTCATAGTTCATGCCGTGGTATTCGGCAATGTTTCCCATACGGTCACCGTATGCGCCGTTGCTCAGAATGAGTAATTTGTGTTTCGGGGTGATGACGCTTCCCAATGTTGCTTCTACGCAGTAAGTACCGCTTCCCTGTAACAGAACGGCTGTGTATTCATCGGTTTTATGGGTAGCGAGTTTCACCAGTCCTTTGCGGATTTCTTCAACGATGTGCACATTGTAATCCTCATCCCATGTGCACCAGTCGGTCATCATGGCTGTTTTTACTGTTTCTGATGTTGTTAAAGGGCCGGGAGTCAAAAGTAAATATGGTCTCATTGTGTTAGTTTATTTTATGGTTGATAATTTCAATAATTTCGGGGAGTTCGGCAATGCTGTTTACCACATAATGGGCACCTGCCATATACATGCGTTTTCTGACGGCAGCCATGCGTTTGTTCAGTTCATCTGATGGAAGTTTCTCGGTTTCCTCTTGGGTAAGCCCCATTTCGTTGCTGCCCAGAATGACACCGACAGTCCATACGCCTGCATTCACTCCTTCTTTGATGTCGGCAATGGTATCCCCATATTTCACAACACTTGTTACGGAAGGTACATTCAAATCTGTCATGTTTTTGTAAATCATAAAAGGCTGAGGACGTCCGGCAGGAAGACCGTCGGGGGTGACACAATTGTCTGTGGTATAACCTTTGGCGGCAGCTCCCGGCAGGACCACATCCATCATGGCGCGTGTATAACCTGTGGTGGAGCCGATTTTAATGCCTGCCTTTTTCAGTTCGCCAATGGTTTCAATGACTCCGGGGATAGGAGTGGTATATTCCTGAAGAGAAGCGAAGAGATATTTCTCAAATTCACGGTTCATGGCAACCACATCTTCTTCCGTCCAAAGTCTGTTGTATAGTTTTTGGAATTGCTCTGTCACTCCGGGCAACTTGAACAGTTCACGGATATGGTCTATTTTTGCCATTCCCATAGGGCGGCGTGCTTCTTCCATGGTTACAGTGATACCTACTTCACCAAAGGCCTTCAAGAAGGCGGCAACAGGTGCAAAACATCCGTAATCGACTGCTGTTCCTGCCCAGTCCATAATTACACATTCTATTTTTTTCATCTTGTTGTTATTTAGTTATTTGTTTATTTATTCATTTCCTGTAGGAGTGGATTGGATTTGCGGGAAAGCATTCGTGGCGTTGTCCGTCGGGTGATAACATTCCGTGGGCAAGTTCTGTTTTTCCATTTTGTATCGTTGCATCAGATAGATTGCCGAACCGATGAATGCAATACCGGCAACGATGCCTACCCATCCCGAAAATTGGTTGTAGAATTGCATCCAGTCGATATTCGGGCTGCAATATTCTTTGAAAAGAAGCACACAAACCGTTCCTGTGTATCCGATAAAGTCGATGGATGCGATGAAAAATCCCACATTCCCTTTAATCTTGAAGCAGGCGATAAACCGTTCGAAGAATAAGGTTTGAAAACTCAGGTAGACAATATACAGGCTCAAACTCTGTATAAAGAGCCAGTAAAGGGTGGGCAATTGCAGTGTGTCATAATTGAATGCCAGATAACTGATGGTTACGGCTCCGCCTATCACCATGGAAAGGAGCACTATCAGCACCCTGTAATTGCTGTTTATCAGTGACATCATGGCAAATATTCCCAGAATAATCAGTGTTACCATGCCGTCTACTTGTGCAAACAACCATGAAGAGATAGTGCTTACGTCAATAATGTTGACCAGAAAATCTTCCTTGATATCACGCAGGATGGTGATGAACAGATTGGCAAAAAACAACATTATCAGCAGGGGCATATAGCTTTTGAACAGTTGCCGGCGCTGTTCTCCGTTCAGTGCTACGCGTTCCGAACGCAGGGCGCGGTCTTCGTCAGTGGGGGATGGCAGTTTGTTGAGCGACCATCCCATCAGGACAAGTAGCGGAAAAGCCAGACCGCCTATCAGGGCAGGCATCCAGAATTCTGTGACACCGAATGTGTTGACGACAAATAGCCCGAGTGATTTTGCCATTCCGGAACTCACAGCCATGCTTACTCCCAGCAAACTGGCTAATATGTCGGTCACTTTGCGACCCTCAATGAAACTGAAGATAACTCCCCACATACACCCCAGCGCCAGTCCGTTGAAGAACAATGCAAATACATTGAAAGGAGTGGGGAGCAGTCCGAAAAAGACCAATGCAAGTTCGGCAAGAGCCACGGAAAATATCATGAATTTCAACCGGTTCTCCCGTTTCAATTCGGAGACAATTTTAATGGCAAAAAACTTAGAGATGAGGTAGCCGAAGATTTGCATGATAGTAGTGGCTACTTTGTAATCCATTCCGAAAAAGTCCATTCCGTCAAAAGTGGCAGCCGTAAAAGGTTTACGCAGTGCATATACCAATGAATAGGAAAGTAAGGCTGTTCCTCCTGCCCATAAGATAAACAGGAAATTGGATATTGGTTTGTTCGTTTCGCTTTTTGCTTCCATTATTGTTTTACTTGTTTTTGCAAATTATGTTTTTATCATCGTAAAAGCGGAGTCTTGCATCCCGTTCCGATGATTTCCGGCAGCAAAAGTATGCTCATCCGGTCGGAGAAAAAATGAATATTTATGATTAATATTTTTCATATAGCGAGGAGTTGATGATGTAATATTAATGTAATGTGTATGTCATTGTAAGTTCACACGGAAACTTGTATTTTGCAAGTTCAATATAGAAGATAATATCCATGGATGATTTAATAGAAATTTATAGAAGAATAGAATACCTCCGTAATAACGGATTGAAAATGAAAGAAATAGCAGATTTTATCGATATGGCTCCCAGTGTATTGTCTGCGCTTTATTCCAGTGTTCTGCCCACTTATGTAACCTCATTGAAACAAGGACATTCTGAAGAAAATTCATTGGATTTGGCTTTGGGACAGGTCAATAACATTTCAAAGAAACGCTTGATGGGTAATTTGTCAAGCATCAAAGAATTGCTTTTCAGTCTGGAACCTGCCAATGGCGAGACAAAGGCGAATCCGTTTATGGAAATGATGACTGCCGAGATGCAGCGTTCTGTTCAGGAAGTTTATAATTATAGTGGCAGCTATTTGAGTTACAGTCTTTCTTCGTCATGCAACTGCCTGAAAGTGGAACCTTACCTGATAGAGTCTTCCGAAGATAACACGTATGTGAAGGTGACTCACATGAGTGCTTATAACACGACTCACCGGGGGGTAGGGTTGTTTAATAACCATCAGAACGGATATATTTTTTTCAACGAACGGGAAGCTCCCCAAATGGCTTTGTTCAGCATTTACCTGCAATTGCCCATGTATGATTTCCCTCCTTTTCTGAAAGGGTTATATCTCAGCCTGGATTATAACAGGAATCCGATATCACGCCGTATTCTCTTTGTAAAGCAAAGTGACAGTACGGACATGGAGGAGTTCCTGGAATTGAAAGGGGAGCTTGTGGCACTTGAAAACTTGACGGAGCTGCAAAAGAAATATTACGATTATACTTGTCGGGAGGGAGACTGTATCCGTACTTGCATGATACCGTCTCCCCAACTGAATGAAAATGATTTGGAAATAGAAAAAAGGATTCTTGCTTTATGAAATTTTCATATTCTTACTTCTTATTGTCCGGGTTAAACTGTCTGTCGTAATTCAGGAGGAATTTTACGAGTTCGGGATTACGGTGCGACCAACGGAAGTCGTCGGGTTTGTCGAGCGGACGGATGCTTTCCATATCTTCCGGTGTGAGGGCAAAGTCGAATACATCCAGATTTTGTTTCATACGTTCGGTGTGAGTACTCTTCGGAATGGCGATGATGCCGCGTTGTATCAAGTAACGCAGAGCCACCTGCTGCACTGTTTTATTGTATCGCTCAGCTAGAGCAGTCAGTACGGGATTGGTCAGAAGTTCGGGATTACCTTGCGCCAGCGGTGCCCAAGCCATGATGTGTGTATCATAGAGATTCATTTCGACTTCGGCCTCCCACTGCTGGCTGAACACATTCGTCTTTAACTGGTTCACGGCAGGTTTGATTTCGGCATATTCCGCCATATCCACAAAGCGGTCGGGGTAGAAGTTGGAAAGGCCGATGGCACGGACTTTTCCATCTTTTACGGCCTTCTCCATGGCCCGCCATGTTCCCGGGTAGTCGCTGAAAGGCTGATGGATGAGTAGCAAGTCGATGTAGTCGGTGTGCAGTTTACGGAGAGATTCATCAATGCTGCGGGCGGCGTTTGTCTCTCCGGCATTGCTTATCCATATTTTGGTGGTAAGGAAAAGCTCGTTACGGGGCACACCGCAGCGAGTGACGGCATTGCCCACGCCCTCTTCATTATAGTAGGCCTGCGCCGTGTCTATCAGCCGATAACCAGTGCTGATGGCATCGAGCACGCAACGCTCACACTCTTCGGGAGATACTTGGAATACTCCGTATCCCAATACCGGCATTTCGATGCCGTTGTTCAATTTGATAGTCTGCATAAGATTCTGTTTTTAAGGGTTCATATTCTATTTTCTCTTTTCTTTCTAAAATCATTCATGGATTTTGTGCAATCCGATTCCTTTCACAGTTGCTAAGTCCATGTCATCGTAGATAGGGCTTTTCCCCGTTTCCAGTAGGGAGATAGCGGCCATTTCTTCTTCAGAAAGCATGAAATCAAGGATGTTGAAGTTTTCTACCATTCGCTCCTTGTGTACGGATTTAGGAATAACCACGATGTTCCGCTGATTTAACCAGCGAAGAATAACAGCTCCAACGCCTTTTTCATGCCGTTTTGCAATTGCTTTCAATGTAGGATGATTGAATATATCATTTTGTCCTTCGGCAAAAGGTGCCCATGCTTCATGCTGGATGCCTTCTTGCTGTAAGAAGGCGTGGGCTGCCTGCTGCTGGAACAACGGATGAGTTTCCAACTGGTTGACGGCCGGCTTGATTTCGTTATGCAGGAAAAGGTCTTGCAGGCGCTCGTTGGAAAAGCTTGTAACACCGATAGCCCGGATACGTCCTTCCTTATAAAGCCGCTCCATCGCCCGCCACGCGGCATAATAGTTTCCGTATGGTTTGTGCATCAGGTAGAGGTCCAGATAATCCAGCCCGAGCTTTTTCATCGATAAATCGAAAGCGCGCAGGGCATCATCGTATTCGTAGTCTTGCACCCACAATTTGGTGGTAATGAAGAACTCCTCACGTTTCATGCCGCTATGTCGGATGGCGTTGCCTAACTGCTCCTCATTGAAATAAGAGGCGGCTGTATCAAACTTCCTGTAGCCGGTCTCAATCGCATCATTCACAATCCGTTCCGTTTCGTTCTCAGGAATTTGGAAGATGCCGAACCCGATGGCAGGCATCATTACTCCGTTGTTCAATCTTACATTTTTCATATTCTTTATGGTTTTAGCTTCTGATGCAAAATTACAACGCACTTCTCGCTTCTTTGTTACATAATTCGAGGTAGTATTTTCACTATTCGTGGTTTTTGGTTACTTTTGCAAGGAAATGAATAAGGGAAATGGAGCATACAGACTTTGATGGAATTATTTTCGCTGATACATTGCAGGACTTCAATGCCCTGCGGCATACGGGAAGAGTCATTCATATTCTTTGCAGCGGAGGCAATATGGGCTTTACGTTTCAAGACACCCGTTATCACATTGCGGCAGGAGATTATGTGATTCTGCCCAATGCAACACTTGGGTCGGACTTTTCGGACTCCGGGGACTTCCAAGGCATTTTTATGAGTCTTTCGGATTTGTTTATTACCTCAATAGCCATTCGCAGCAATTACGGCATCATCGGACATTTGTCACTTTTGCAGAATCCGGTCATGAAACTTTCATTTCATGACTTCCGGGTGTGCAAACAGGCCATGCTGTGTATCCGGGAGCGTATGGAGGATAAAGGTCATCTTTTCCGGGAAGAATTACTAGGCAGTCTGCTTACCGCCCATATTCTCGATCTCTACGACATCCATGCACGCAGACGGGAGGCGGTCCGACTGTCGGAACATATCACTTTTCTGCTGCGGAAGTTCATCGAATTGTTGTATAATGGCGAATATATCCGTCACCGTAGTCTTGACTTTTATGCTTCCCGACTTTGCATTACTCCTCATTACCTGTCGGAGATATGTAAAGAGGTGAGTGGCAGACCTGCTACTTACTGGATAGATCGTTTTACTCTTTTGGAAATCACTCGTCTGCTATGGCAGAAGGAACTCTCCTTGACAGAGATTGCCGAAAAGCTGAATTTTTCCTCAGTATCCTATTTCAGCCGATATGTGCAGAAAAAAATAGGAATATCACCGTCAGAGTATCGGAAGATGACATTTCGGGTATGAAAATGGTTGCTGATAGAAATTCTTCAGTATATTTGCAACTATTTAAAAACACAAAATAATACTTATGAAAAATACTATTTCTAAAGGATGGCTTTCCTTGTTGATTGTGATGGGAATCTTAATTCTTGACCAAATCATAAAAATAGCGGTAAAAACGAATATGTATTATAATGAAAGTATTCGCATTACCGATTGGTTCTATATTCATTTTGTTGAGAACCCGGGGATGGCTTTTGGTATGCAAGTTATTCCCAAAGCAGTACAGACAATAGGCCGTATCTTATTTGTATTTCCCTGATATTGGCAGGTGCAATTGGAAATATTATTGATAGTATTTTTTATGGAGTCATATTCAGTCAAAGTACCTTATCTGAAGTGGCAACTTTTGTACCGATAGGACATGGATACACTGATTGGTTATACGGAAAAGTTGTCGATATGTTCTATTTTCCTCTTTTTGAATTTAACCGGCCCGGTTGGATGCCATTTATAGGAGGAGATAATTTTATATTCTTTAGTCCGATCTTTAATTTTGCAGATGCAGCTATCAGTTGCGGAGTCATTATTTTGTTATTGTTCTATAAGAAATACTTCAGTGACAGTATTCACATGATTAAAAATGATTTAAAAAGTAAGTTAGCATCTTAAACTTGTTTCAGTATAATAGAAAGAAGAGAAAGTTAGTCTGTATATTTTTTATATTCTTTTGAATTAAAGATTTCTTGTTCTAATCCCTTATGTTCTTTATCGATAATTTTCATTAGTTCTTGAATGCCTGGTTCATCTGAAATGATGGAATTTCTGTAACTCAATTGTTTATCGTGAAGTTCTGCATCACCGAATCGATGCATTAACTTATCAATAAATTTAGGAACAAAGAATTTTTTAGGACCTTTGATATGTTTTTTATAAATATCCTGATAAATATAAACTCCGGCAATATCAAAGTCACCATAATGAATGTATGCATTAGGCAATGTTTCTAACCAATTCACTAAACTTCGATGTGTATCTCTGGGATAATAAGTTGTAAATAAAGGTCGCATTCCTTCAAAGAACTCCTTTTGTTCTTCTATAAAGATAAAGTTTTCAGGATTTTCTACCATAACAATGGTGACATCCGAGGGAATTGTGAACTCTTCATGATTTGAAACGAAACAGACAGGCCACACTTCGGGAGAAAGCACCAGTTTTCTTTTGGAGAGAGAAACTTCAATCGGTTCAATGCTTTTCACCAGAAAACCATTCATGGGATGCGTTTCATTGCTCTTTGAGTTCCCTCTCATCAATATATTGTCTACTTTCCTTAGCTCATTTATTTCCATCTTTTCGATGTAATCATCTAGGGAACATTTTATATATTTATTACTTAAATGGTTTAGTAAGGCAATGGGAGAGTGAGCATAGATTATAAAACCATTTCCTTGTGGAAACTTTGATAAGACATGCTCATCCAATAACTGTTGAAAGATTTTTCCTTTTAAATTGCTTAAAGGAAATCTCTCCCCTAAAGAGAGAGATTTCAACAATCGCACTTGGTTTAATGTAATATTTATCATTATATGTTGGTGTCTGAAATTAACCGTGCAATACGTGTTTTACTCTGTGAATCTTTTGTTAATAGATACACATGCTTGTATGCTTCTCGGTTGAGCTCGGTAGGAGAGCCGTTGATAAGGATAATATTCCGGTCGTTGGCAAATTTCAAGATACCTGCCACATTGTTCGGATGGAGTTTTCCAATTTCATCCATCATGCAGTGCAACTTGAAATCTTTGAACTTTCGTGAAGCGGCTTCTTTAAATACATTGATTAGCATGATATTAATCATAGCTTTTACCAGAATATCCGTACCTTCCGAACCTACACTTGAAATTTTCTCTACAAATCCTGTGTCATTACCATTTTCTACAATGCGGAAACGTAGTTCGAAGGAGTCATACAGCCGGATATTGTCATAACGGTAGGCATGAATTTCTTTGATAAAGTCGCGCAGCAGCTTGATGGCTTCTTCTTTTATCAAAGGCTCTTTTTCGGAAGAGAACAAGTTTGTTTCGGGGGTAAGGTCATAACCATATTCTTTGTAATATTTTTGAATATCATGCAGTACATTTACCACTCGGTTACTGCTTTCTTCCATTTTCATCTCGATGCGCTGAATGACACCTACAAAATTGCAGGTAGCGAATCCTTTATTTATCTTGCCAATAATTGTTTGTATATCTTTTTCGGAAGAAGAAAGTGAAGTGACATCCATGCTGATACGTTTAAATGTATCCCAATGTTCATTATTGATACGGCGTACATATTCGTCAATTCTATCTTCCTCTATAAAATCGTGCAACTCATCAGCAAAGCGTATGTATTCCCAGTCTTCATTAAATTTGGTTTTAAACTTGAAAGTATTGTTTTCGTCAAAGTGTCCTGTGAAGAGGTTTACAGCTTTACGCAGTTTGGTTTGCATCTGCATGAATTGCATGTAATATTGATTCAACAGGTCAATTAACTCCATGCAACTTTTTTGTGTAATAGTTGTCATAGAAGGGCCATTCTTGAAAATATCCTGATGAGATTTATACCAATCAAAGCTTTCTATATTGGCGTAAGCATCCAGATTCTGTTGTAAATGACGAATATTACCTTCGGCTTCTTGTAAAATTATCTTTATTCTGTCTATCTCTTTCTGCAAGGTATCAACTTCTGCTCTCAGGGTATCCCGTTCTTTCTTTAATTGCTTTCTCAGGTCTTCTTCCTGATATTTCCATGTAGGGATATGTTCAATCAGGTCTCGTTTGTCTTTTTGATATTCGATAATCAGTGTTGCGTGTTTTTTGATGAAAGACAACTCCTGCTCAATTTGTCCCAGTTGGTTGGCGATATTTTGCAATCGTTCGGTATCGGCACCTTGGGAATGCAACTCTTTTTGCATCTCTGCCTCATGCTGTGCTTTGCCGGCATTGATACGCTTTTGTTCCTCTTTTTCTTCTTTGCGTATATTTTCTTGTTGGATGTTCTTTTCTTCAAAGAGTTGGTTTTGCAAGTGTGCCCATGCTTCTTTCAAGGCATTGAGCTTGTTTGCTTTCTCTTGTCCCAAGTTATCCAGCTTTTCATTGACGGAAGCCAGTTCTAAAGCAATTTTGCTTTTTTCCTCATCCAGCCGGGTTAACTTTTCATTACGGGCAGCTTCTGCTTTTTTCTTCCAGTCTTCAAGGTCGAGCATGTCTTGCTGGTATTGGCGTTCCAGTTTTTCCAATTCATATTCTAACTGGTTGATACGGCTTTTCTGTTCTTTTATCAACGGCTGGTATTTTCGCTTTATTTGCTCTTGTCCCTCTGCTTTTTCGGCTTGCAAACGTTGCATGCGCATAGAGATTTCTGCCGAACGTTGTTCCTTCTCCTCTTTTTCTTTATTATAATCATCAATAGATTTGATGTGACGCTCTATGACATTCAAATCAATTTGGATTCCATAAAAAGAATTGCCTTCTGCTTTTTGCGGTGAGAGGTTGGTTTGCCACAATATAGCTTCATCGCATAGTTTACCGATTGTTTCTTCCCATCCTTTATGGTTTTCTTTCAGCCAGCCTTGTAAGGTACTCTTACTATGGGTAAGAAACTGTTGCAATTCCTGTATGCGGACATGTAACTGTTGCAGTTCCATCTGTGACTTCGACAGTTCATCATCTATCCCTTTTTCCAATTTTTGAACTTCATGCTCCCATTTCATCATCAAGTCTTTGATAATGATTTGAGCCTCATTGATACGTGTTTTTCGTTCCAAGTGAGTAGAGGTGTACGACTGAATGCGCATCTTTAATTCCTCTTGTTCCTTTTCGAAGAAGATTTCTTTGCGGCATGAACGAATACGATAATCCATTTCGCTCAGCTTTGTCTGTTTTTCGGTTTTTAGCGGATGCAGTTTTTGTGACAGGTTCTCATACTCCTGATACAAAGCTTCTGTTTGGTTTTGGTTTTCTTTACGAGCTTCTTCCAAACGGGCATTGTAAACAGTATTTAATGTATCCAATTGATGAATTTTCTCTTCGTGTATTTTATTCCACTGGTTATCCAGGTTCTGGATAAGCAATTTGTATTTAGAAGAGATTTCCGTGTATTGCGAAGTCAATATGCGTTGTTCTTCCTGCAAACCGAGACGTTTGTTTTTCCATTCCATTTCTTTGGCAGAACGTTCCATCACTTCCTTTATATGATGTTCTTCATATTCCTTTTCCTTCAGAACGGCTTTCTTCAAATCATTGCTGACGATGGTCAGTTCTTCCTGTATTTTTTCGCAACGCTGCCGTGATTCATTTTGTAATTCTGCCTTCAGCTTTTCCTGTATTTGTATGTCATTGCCAGCCTTGTCGCGTTTTTCTTTCCATTCGGGCAGCAGTTCGGATGCTTTTCGACCGGCAATCACCAGTTCGCGGCAATTTTGCATGATATCACTTTGCAGACGGGTTGTTTGCTGTGATAGTTGGGTAATCTCCGTTGCCTGCTTCTGTGTCTCTTTCTTTTGAAATTCACTAATGTCTCTCAGGCGCGTTTCAAAATCTTTCAAATGCTCTTTGTAACTATTCAGATCGATGGATATTTCTTCTTCATTTAAAGAAGAGATAATAGTCCTTTTGATAAATTCGGCATCAAGTTTTGAGTTCAGCAATACATTCTGGATGGTACGCGGAATGTTTTGATATTGTTTGCTTTCCATCAAGGAATAACGTCGGAATTCAGTACTCGTTGCATTGCCATATAGGATATTACGATACTCATCGTAGGTATAAATGATGCGCGAATACTCCACTTCATGTTGGTCGAGCATGGCACGGATACGGTCTGTGCCGCTGTAGGCGGTGCGATTCTCGTCAATAAAGAATTCTTTGCGATAAGGTGAATCTATGAAACGATAACATACCCGGTTCATGGCTTTAAAGCTCAGGATACAGAATGCTCCATGCTCCGTTGTTACTTCGTAAATGATATATGAGTTGGCAAAAGGAAAATAGTAGTCCGTGTAATTTTGTTTTTCAACGGGAATGCCCAGTTTCTGCGTGTCCGCATTATAGAAAAATAAGATAGCACGCAGAATGGTACTTTTTCCTACTCCTTGTGTGCCGATAAAGTGGATATTTCCATCCAGATATATATTGTCCGAATAAGGAATATTCGCACTATTGATAAAAATTATTCTACTCAGGTTTCTCATCTTCAATGTCTTCAAAAATGTTGATACTATCGACTAATTTTTCCAGATAATGCCATGAAGTCAGTACCTTATAAGTATTAGTCTTCTCATTTTCCAATTCGATAAACGATTCTTTGGCCAGCAAACGTATCATATTGTCGAGCACGTCTTTGCGGATATCCTTGTCCGAGAAATGTTTGCGGATACCGTCTAATTTATTTTGCAGCAAAACATTGATATTGGCCTCTACCAAAATTTGTTCCGGCTGGAAGCGGAAGCCTGCACCGAATGTTTCATCGTAAGTTTTGAAGAAATCAAGTACATCTATCCAATAATAGGCACGGAGTATCTTTTGTTCCAATGTGGTTTTTGATTCCGTGCGCGAGAAGTAGAAATACTCGTTTCCCCTTTCTAATGTATAGTTTATTTGTGAAAAGTATTGGTATAAAGATTCGTAGTTCTCATCAATCATATTATACATGTCGCGCAAGTCGATATCTGTGCTGTTGGAACAGATAAATTGCCCTTTTTGCATATATTCGAAGATTAATGCTGTATTGTCCGGTATTTGTATATTCAAATTCATAGTTTATAAAGGGTATATTTTGGCATATTCATATTGTTTGTATCGTCCGAAATCATCGCTTATTTCTAATTTGTCTTCGTAGAGCGACACTATTTGGCAAAACAGTGTGGTGCATTCTTCCTCGTTTACTTCACGTTGAAAAGAATAATGGAGCAGAAAGGTAAACAAGTCTTTGGGTTGCTCGTTTTTCCATTGTGCTTCTGCACCCGATTGTAGAAAACTTTTAACCACTTCTTCCAAGTTTACCACTTCCTCATACATGGCTTGCGCTTTCATGTCTTCCTCACTAAAAGCACCCGCTTCATTCTTGCGGATATGCTCCCGGGTTTTCCGGTTGCTCAGGATTCTAAGGATAATGGGGCGTGCTTCGTCACTTGCCAGATATTCGGGTGATAGTTTGAATGAAGTCTGTGTACAGCCTTCCAACAAGACGGAATGTTCATTCTCCATTACTTCTGCCAGGTTGCTTCGGGCACGCAGTTCAAACTGGTCTTGCAGATACTTTACTTTTCGGATTTTCTCTACCAATATTACTTGATTCTTTATTTGGTTCAGATAGTTGATTATATCCTGTTGCGCCCGTATGAGGCTGTGAGCAGACAATTGCAACTCCTGACGCAGTTCCAGCAAGATGCGTCCTAATTCCTCATCGGTGGCTTGTTGGAAAAAAAGTCGCTCTTCATGTAGAATCAGGTGCTCGGTGGAGTCAATGAGATTCTGTATATTGATGCGCTTCTTGTCCAGATTCTTCAGCTTGGCTATTTTGATTTGGTATGTTGGTTCATGTTTGAAAGTGTTGTCGATACTGTTTTGCAAATTCATGATATTACGTATTGTTACGCGAGCTATTTTCTGGAACGTCAGTTTGATGTTCCTCACATAGCTCTCTTTGCGTGATTGTATCTTTTCTTTCAGATAATAATCCATCAGCTCGTGCAGGTATTCGATGTTTTCGTCAATTGTGGCTGTGTCGATTTCTTCGTTGGCTTCAAGTAGCGTTTCAAAGAAATCGAGAAAACGCACGTCCAGCTCCAAGAAGTTGCCATTTTGGTGAATCACTTCTTTTTCAATTAATATTTTAAGGCGATTTTCATCGTCTTTTAATAATTCTAAGGCATCGATGTATCTGAAACTGATGGTTTTTCTCTTTTCGAACATTTCCGTCAGCAATGTTTTTGCCGTGGATATGGTATTTATGATTTCGTAAATAGAACGGAATATATACATAAGTTTTCTCCAAAAAAGTGCACGAAGTTATGACAAAAGGATGGAAAAACCTAACTTTTTATGCTAAAACCCATATTTTTCTATGCTCTGACGAATGTTTTCCGGGCAAGAAAAATATAGGGATGGGGTAAGCGCTCTATTAAATTTTATCTACCTTTGTATTCTGTTTAAGACTAAAATGAGATATTGAAATGCAGAATATTATTGCTATTGAGAACGGGGTTGTCCGTCATCCGCTTTATCGGATGAAAAAGCCGATAAACATGACGCTTGCCGAAGGTGAACATATTGCTATTGTAGGTCCGAACGGAGCAGGAAAAAGCATATTGGTGGATACTATTATCGGGCGTTGGCCGCTATTAATGAACGAAGTGAAGTATGATTTCTCGCCTTCTCCCTCAAAGATGGTGTATGATAATATAAAATATATTGCTTTCAGGGACTCTTATGGGGATGCAGACGGTAATTATTATTATCAACAGCGCTGGAATACCCATGATTTGGATGAAACGCCTGTCGTTCGTGACCTTTTGCCGAAAGCTACGAATCCCGAACTGAAAAAAACGTTGTATGACTTGTTCGACATAGAAACGATGCTGGATAAACATATTATTCTGCTATCGAGTGGAGAGTTACGTAAATTTCAGTTGACCAAGACTTTGTTGAGTAACCCTCGTGTGCTGATAATGGATAATCCTTTTATCGGACTTGACGCCAAGACACGTAACCAACTTCATGCATTGCTTTGCGAACTTATACGGATGACTTGTCTGCAAGTAATTCTGGTACTTTCAAAGATAGATGATATACCTTCGTTGATTACGCACGTAATTCCTGTAGAAAATCGTATGTGCGGTGATAAAATTACGTTGAAAGCTTATCTTGCCGGTTGCAAGCCTGTCCCCGAACGTGTGCTCTCAAAGGAGAAAGAAGAACGTATCTTGGCTCTTCCTTATGGTGATGGCTTTTATCATACCGACCATGTGGTAGATTTGAATAAAGTGAGTATCCGTTACGGTGAAAGGACTATCCTGAAAGAGTTGGATTGGAGTGTGAAATGTGGTGAGAAGTGGGCTCTTAGCGGAGATAATGGTTCCGGAAAATCTACATTGCTGAGTTTGGTTTGTGCTGATAATCCGCAGAGCTATGCCTGTGATATAACCTTGTTCGGGCGTAAGCGCGGATCAGGAGAGAGCATTTGGGAAATAAAGAAGCATATCGGGTATGTCAGCCCGGAGATGCATCGTGCCTATTTAAAGAATTTACCGGCCATTGATATTGTGGCAAGCGGATTGCATGATTCGGTGGGGCTTTATAAACGTCCGCGTCCCGAACAGATGGAAACTTGTGAGTGGTGGATGGATATTTTTGGTATTGCAGACTTGAAGGAGCGTAGTTTCTTACAGCTTTCCAGCGGAGAACAACGTTTGGTTTTGTTGGCACGTGCCTTTGTTAAAGACCCGGAATTACTGATATTGGATGAACCGTTGCATGGACTCGATTTGATAAACCGCCGTTTGGTGAAAGATATTATTGAGACTTTCTGCCGGCGCAGGGATAAAACAATGATAATGGTGACACATTATAAAGATGAATTGCCGATGTGTATTACCGGCTCATTGCACCTGAAAAGAAATGAATAGCTATTGAAAAAATACATCGCGTTTTCATGGATATATCCGGGCATATAGATAAGTCTGCCCGGATATAAATATAAATCGATGCAAGTTATTAATTATAGGATAAAAGAAGGTATTTCTTTTGTACGTTTTAATGCTGCATTAAAATCGTTTATCAATTCCTTGATTACTTCCTCTGCTGTTTTGAGACTATGTACAGAAGACGCTATTTGTCCTATTTCCACTTCACCTTCGTAAATGTCTCCTTCAAAAATACCTTTCTTGGCACGTCCCTTGCCCAATAATTCTCTTAATTCTTCTACAGATGCACCGCGTGTTTCTGCTTCTTCCACTTGCTTGAAGAATTCATTTTTTACGAGTCTGACAGGCGAAAGCTGTTTTAATGTGAGTTGGGTATCGCCTTCATTCAGCCGCAGACAACGGTCCTTGAATGTGAAATGTGCCGAACTTTCTTCGGTCAATGCAAAACGTGTACCTATTTGGACTCCATCGGCCCCCAGTGTCATGGCGGCCAAGATACTTTCACCGGAGCCGATGCCTCCTGCTGCCATAACCGGAACGGTTGTAATTTTTTTTATGGCAGGTAGCAGACATAGGGTAGTGGTTTCTTCACGACCGTTGTGACCGCCTGCTTCAAAGCCTTCGGCAACAATGGCATCTACACCTGCTTCTTCACATTTGGCAGCAAACTTACTGCTTGCCACGACATGGGCTACTGTTATATCATGCTGATGGAGATGTTCTGTCCATGTTTTCGGATTTCCGGCAGAAGTAAAGACAATCTTTACTCCTTCGTCGATTACGATTTGGATGATTGTATCTATCTCGGGGTACATCAGCGGGATATTCACTCCGAAAGGTTTTTCTGTGGCTGCTTTACATTTCCGAATATGTTCGCGGAGTGTTTCGGGGTGCATGGAGCCGGCGCCAATCAGACCGAGTCCTCCTGCATTGCTCACGGCGGAGGCCAGCCGCCATCCGCTACACCATACCATACCCCCTTGGATAATAGGATATGTAATACCAAAAAGATTGCAGATTCTGTTCATTACTTTATTATTATATAACTATTTTATGTTAAACAATTAAGCCGGAAAAATGTTTGGCTGACTACTTGCAAAACTACGCCTTTTCTTCTTATGGTAGTGAAAAAAAAGAAAAATCTCCGCTTTTTTACGGTTTATAGAACAGAATTGGTCTATCTTTGTTATGAGAATTAAAAATGTATTTTTATAACGATAAAAACGAATCATGTTATTACAACTACTATTTGTACTTGCCGCTATTATTGTAGGTGCCCGTTTAGGAGGTATCGGACTTGGAGTGATGGGAGGTGTGGGCCTCGCTATTTTGACTTTTGTCTTCGGACTTCAGCCTACTGCGCCTCCCATTGATGTGATGTTGATGATTGCTGCCGTTATATCTGCCGCATCCTGTATGCAAGCGGCAGGCGGATTGGACTTTATGGTCAAGCTGGCAGAACGTTTGCTGCGGCGTAACCCGGCACATGTTACTATTCTGAGTCCGTTGGTGACTTATTTGTTTACTTTTGTTGCCGGAACAGGACACGTAGCTTATTCTGTACTTCCCGTGATTGCCGAAGTTGCCGCTGAAACAAAAATCCGTCCCGAACGTCCTTTGGGTATTGCGGTAATCGCATCTCAACAGGCTATTACGGCCAGCCCTATTTCTGCTGCTACCGTGGCACTTCTCGGGTTGCTTACCGGTTTTGACATTACCCTGTTTGATATATTGAAAATAACTATTCCTGCTACCTTGATAGGTGTGCTGGTAGGCGCTTTCGCTTCGATGAGAGTAGGTAAGGAACTGATGGAAGACCCTGAGTATCTGCGTCGTATGGAAGAAGGTCTGTTGGAGGATAAGCACGTGGAGCTGAATGACGTCAAGAATATGTTTCAGGCACGTCTTTCTGTGATTATCTTCATTGTGGCCACTCTGCTGATTGTGCTGTTCGGTTCTATTCCCGGTCTTCGTCCTTCGTTTGACGGAAAAGTAATGGACATGCCTTCACTGATTGAAATTCTGATGTTATCGGCTGCCGCACTCATTTTGATTATCTCGCGCACGGACGGTATCAAGGCAACTCAGGGAAGTGTATTTCCGGCAGGGATGCAGGCAGTGATTGCTATTTTCGGTATCGCATGGATGGGGGATACCTTCATTAATGGTAATATAACAGAATTGACAGGTTCTATTGAAGGAATTGTCCGTCAGATGCCGTGGCTTTTCGGTGTGGCATTGTTTGTAATGTCTATTCTGCTTTACAGTCAGGCGGCGACTGTGCGCGCTATTGTGCCTCTGGGCATTGCTTTGGGCATTTCGCCAATGATGCTGATAGCCTTGTTCCCGGCCGTAAACGGTTATTTCTTTATTCCCAACTATCCCACCGTAGTAGCAGCCATTAATTTCGACCGTACCGGAACTACCCGTATCGGTAAGTATGTGCTGAACCACTCGTTCATGCTTCCCGGACTTGTTTCGACTGGCGTTGCCATCGGGCTGGGGCTGCTTTTCATCAGGATATTATAAGGGAAACTGCTGCTTTCAATCCGTTGTATATAGGGCTTTGTTTGCTTGTGTATGGGGGAGTGCTCCCTTTTACTCATTGCCTTATCAGCGTCTAACGGTCGTGCGGCGATCTGCTGACGGCTGTTAAGCGAGTTGTTGATGGCCGTTAGGCGATTGCATCATGGCCGTTGCATGCTGTTGATTCCTTATGTCCGGTGTAATAAATACCTTCATTCTCCGAATAAAGCACAGAGGAAAACAGTATTGAAGTCTTGGCTTTGTGTGGCTGTACGCATTCGTTCTGATTGCATTTGAAGGGGGAGGAGATGGAATTAATACCGTGTTTGCAGGATATTGATTTCGTGCAGGTACGATATAAATAAGATGTGATACAAGAAATTAATGACTTGTGTTACTTCATGTTAGCTTCTTGTGTGTCAGTATTTCTGTTTGTGAAACGGTGTGGAAGCAAATTTTGCTTCCACACTTTTGAGTTGCTTCCACCGCATCTGTAATACCGATGAATAAAGGGATGTGGAGAGGAGGTGGAAGTGTGGAAGCAATTTGCACAAACATTATTTGCGCAAATATTTTTTTCTGTCCTTGATGGCAATTATAAAAAATGAGGATAAAGCGGTCTTTAAAACCTTTTATCCTCATTGCAGTTGCGGAGATCCGACTCGAACGAATGACCTTTGGGTTATGAGCCCAACGAGCTACCAACTGCTCCACTCCGCGATGTTATTGTTTTGTGGGTGCAAAGGTACGGCTTTTTATTTAATATGCAAATAAAATGCATGATATTTTTGAGGTTAAGTGGATTTTAATGAGTAATATGTTGATAAATAGAACGATAATAAGCCTACTTTTTTTCTTCCTTTTTAGGGCTGTTCATTAATAAAATGAATGTTTTCTTGTAAGATATGCGGAAATGTCTTACTTTTGCTCAAATAATAAAGCAATGTGCAATTAATCTATGACCGTATCGAAGACAAAAGCTAAATTAGTGGACGTTGCCCGTCAGCTGTTTGCAAAGATGGGCGTTGAGAATACCACGATGAATGATATTGCCCTCGCTTCGAAGAAAGGTAGGAGAACGCTCTATACCTATTTTAAGAGCAAGGAAGATATCTACTTGGCTGTTGTCGAGTCGGAGCTGGATATTCTTTCGGATATGATGAAGCACGTGGTAGAGAAAGATATTCAGCCGGACGAGAAACTGATGGAAATGATTTACACCCATCTGGATGCGGTAAAAGAGGTTGTCTTTCGGAATGGTACTCTTCGTGCCAATTTCTTTCGGGATATTTGGAGAGTGGAGAAAGTGCGCAAACGTTTCGATGCTACAGAGACCCAGCTTTTCAAGGAGGTTCTGCGTGAAGGCATGGAGAAGGGTGTTTTCCAGATAGATGACTTGGATATGACTGCTGAGATTGTGCATTACAGTGTCAAAGGTATTGAAACACCTTATATCCGCGGCCATATAGGAGCCAATCTGGACGATGCGGTACGCGATACTTACGTGACCCGTCTGGTACTTGGTGCATTGGGAAAGAAGTAAGAATACATTTTATAAATAATTTTAAAATAATATGGGATTATTAGATGGAAAAACAGCCATTGTGACAGGTGCTGCACGAGGCATCGGCAAGGCTATCGCTTTGAAGTTCGCTCAAGAAGGAGCAAACATCGCATTCACTGACTTGGTGATTGATGAAAATGCCGAGGCTACAGCAAAAGAATTGGAAGCTTTGGGAGTAAAGGCAAAGGCTTATGCCTCCAATGCAGCAAACTTTGAAGACACTGCCAAGGTAGTGGCAGAAATCCATAAGGACTTTGGACGTATTGATATTCTGGTAAACAATGCCGGTATCACACGTGACGGTCTGATGATGCGTATGAGCGAACAGCAATGGGATATGGTTATCAATGTCAACCTGAAATCGGCATTTAACTTTATCCATGCCTGCACACCCATCATGATGCGCCAGAAGGCGGGTAGCATTATCAATATGGCATCTGTGGTAGGTGTTCACGGCAATGCCGGCCAGGCCAACTATTCTGCTTCCAAAGCCGGTATGATTGCTTTGGCCAAGTCTATCGCTCAGGAGCTGGGCTCTCGCGGCATCCGTGCCAATGCCATTGCTCCGGGGTTCATCATGACAGCCATGACCGACGCCTTGTCTGAAGAGGTGAAGGCTGAATGGTGCAAGAAGATTCCTTTGCGCCGTGGCGGCACACCCGAAGACGTGGCAAATATCGCTACTTTCCTGGCTTCTGATATGTCTTCTTATGTATCCGGTCAGGTTATTCAGGTAGATGGTGGGATGAATATGTAATTTAATGATTAATGATTAGTGATTAATGTTTAATGAGAAGTTGGGTGTTAGTCATTAATCATTAATCACTAATCATTAAACATTAACAATCGATGACTGTCGTATACGAAGACAATCATATCATTATAGTCAACAAGACCGCTTCCGAGATAGTTCAGGGAGACAAAACGGGTGATACACCGCTTTCGGAAACTGTAAAGCAGTATCTGAAAGAGAAGTACAGCAAGCCTGGAAATGTCTTTATCGGTGTCACCCACCGGCTGGACCGCCCCGTGAGCGGTCTTGTTGTTTTTGCCAAGACCAGTAAGGCACTGTCGCGTCTGAACGAGATGTTCAAGAATAGCGAGGTGAAGAAGACTTACTGGGCAGTGGTGAAGAACCTGCCCCGTGAGGAAGAGGGGGAATTGGTGAACTATCTGGTGCGAAATGAGAAACAGAACAAGAGTTATGCATACGACAAGGAGGTGCCGGGCAGCAAGAAAGCGATTTTGCATTATCGGCTCATCGGGCGGTCGCAGAACTATTATCTGTTGGAAATAGATTTGAAAACCGGACGCCATCACCAGATACGCTGTCAGTTGGCAAAGATGGGCTGTCCCATCAAGGGAGATTTGAAGTATGGTTCGCCCCGCTCCAATCCTGACGGCAGCATTTGTCTGCATGCGCGGTATATCCGTTTTGTGCATCCGGTGTCCAAAGAACTGATAGAAGTGGAGGCTCCCGTCCCTCCCGGAAATTTATGGAATGGTTTTGAAACGATTTAATCTTACAGTAATGAAGAAAATCACAGTTTTGTCGGGTTTGCTGCTCCTTGCGGGATTGGCTGCCCAAGCTCAGGAAAGAGTTGCTGAGTATAACGTGCGTCCGGCCGTTACGGTGCGTACTCCCCTTCAGGGTGATAGCGTCAACTTCAAGGGAGATAAGTTTACTATCGGCAATCTTCTGAAGACGAAGGTCAGTCTTAACTTCGACGAGGGTTCGTACGAACGCATGGCTGCTGATACGGCTGGATATGTAGCTGTGGCAAAGGCAGACAAGGACAATCTGTTCTATCTGTTTGCTACCAATCTGCGTGCGGAGCGTTTCATGAAGGGCAAGCTGAATGTATATTCCCCTGCCCGTTTTGAGGTGTTTGTAAACGGTGAGTCCAAGCAAGTCAAGGAGACAGCGGAGGACAGCTTGTCGCAGGTCCATCCTACGGCTGTCAGTCTGCGTATGGACCCCGAAGCAGATTATGAGATTGTCATCAAGTTGCTTTCAAGCGCGGACGACAAGATGCAGCCGATGCTGAAATGCGAATTTGAAAAGGAAAAGGACTTTGCCGATGTAGCCTGCCGGATGGCACCGGACATGAAGAGACGTTTCTCTTTGTTCAACACCAATTTCGGCTCCCGAGCGAGCAGGGTTTCTCTTTCGCCCAACGGCAAGTATCTGCTGACCCGCTATTCGGACAATTACGACGTGAAGCGTTCCAGGACCCGTTGTGAGCTGACCGAGGTAAAGACTGGCCGGGTGATATTGCCCAATGCCAATGAAAAGATGAACTGGATGCCCAACAGCAACAAGCTCTATTATACGGTTATGGGCGAGGAGCAGAATGACCTGGTTGTGTTCGATCCCGCCACGATGCGTGAGGAAGTGCTGCTGAAGAATGTTCCCGAAGGATATTTCAGCTGGTCTCCTACAGAAGACTATCTTATCTATATGCTCACGGACGAGGGCGAAAAGGTGAGTGGCCCGTTGAAACGTCTCTTGCATCCGGACGACCGTATCCCCAATTCTCGTGACCGCTATTATCTCATGAAATACGATGTGGCGACGGGACTTTCCGAGCGCCTGACATACGGTAGTCACAACGTCTATCTGAATGATATTTCCCCGGATGGCAAGAAACTGTTGTGCAGCACTTCCAAGCCGGACATTACTCAATGCCCTTTCTCCCTCTCTTCTCTTTTCGAGATTGATTTGGCCACCTTGCAGGCAGATACGCTGGTCGCCTGGGATGCTTATCTGGGAAGTGCTTCTTACTCTCCGGATGGGAAACAGCTTCTGGTGACGGGTAGTCCGTCTGCTTTCGGAGGTATTGGCAAGAATTGCGGTGAACATCCCATAGCCAATGACTTTGATACCCAAGCATTCATTATGGATTTGGCTACAAAAAAAGTGCAGGCTATCACGCGCGATTTCAATCCTACGGTGTCTCTCGTGCAGTGGAACCGTGTGGACGGATGTATCTATTTCGATACGACTGATGGGGATTGCAGGCATATCTACCGTTATGTTCCGAAGACGGGCGGCTTTGAAATGCTTCCGCTTGAAGAAGATGTGATTACTTCCTTCACGCTGGCCAATGACAATCCGGTTGTGGCTGCCTATGTGGGCGGAGGAAACACCAGTACGGGCGTAGCCTATACGTACGACACGAAGAAAAAAGTTTCTACCCTGCTTGCCAACCCCATGAAGCCCATCCTCGATAAGATTGAGCTGGGACAGATGGAAGAGTGGAACTTTACAGCTTCGGACGGTACGGAGATAAAGGGAATGGTTTGTCTGCCGCCGTCTTTTGACCCGAACAAGAAGTATCCGCTTATCGTATACTATTATGGAGGAACGACTCCTACAACCCGCGGTATAACTTCCCCGTACTGTGCACAGTTGTTTGCGTCACGTGACTATGTGGTTTATGTTATCCAGCCCAGTGGTGCCATCGGGTACGGCCAGGAGTTCTCTGCACGCCATGTCAATGCATGGGGTGAGCGTACGGCCGATGAGATTATTGAAGGTACGAAGAAATTCTGTGCAGCCCATCCGTTTGTCAACGATAAACGTATCGGATGTCTGGGTGCCTCTTATGGAGGATTCATGACGATGTATCTGCAGACTAAGACGGACATGTTCGCTGCCGCTGCCTCGCATGCTGGCATCAGCAATGTAACGAGCTATTGGGGCGAGGGTTATTGGGGATATTCCTATAACTCTGTTGCGGCAGCCGATAGCTATCCTTGGAATAATCCCGATTTGTTTACGAAGCATGGAGCATTGTTCAATGCGGACAAGATTAATACCCCTCTGTTGTTGCTGCATGGCACGGTAGATACGAACGTGCCTATCGGTGAAAGTATCCAGTTGTATAATGCGTTGAAGATATTGGGCAAGCCGGTGGAATTTATTACCGTGGATGGTGAAAACCATTTTGTACTTGATTATGCAAAACGTGAATTGTGGCACAATTCAATTATGGCTT
>ENA-OPSN01000402-OPSN01000402.1-human-gut-metagenome-genome-assembly--contig:-NODE-402-length-22940-cov-3.316801_pt1 | contig 22940 bp, 10 predicted proteins | sample MGYA00241808_ERZ501907 | MGnify/ENA primary metagenome ERZ501907 (study PRJEB25962, sample SAMEA2042218) | human gut metagenome | biome: human gut; feature: human-associated habitat; material: faeces...
TATATTCCAGTCCGGCAGGTTTGAAAGAGCCATGAAAATCGACAAACAAATGATGTTTGGCTGCTTCTCGGGCTACCCGTTCGTAAAAGTTGACCATCCACTGATCGCTTCTGTCCATGAAATCAATCTTAAGTCCTTTTACTCCCCATTCATTGAAAGTCTTGAAGAGATCAAAATTGTTTTCTACCGTCAACCATGTCAACCAAAGCACAATCCCTACATTTTTTTCTTTGCCATAACGAATCAACTCGTGCAAGTCTACTTTGGGATTAGGCGTATAAGGATCACGTGTACTTTTAGCCCAGCCTTCATCCATAATGATATATGGAATACCAAATTTAGAAGCAAAATCAATGTAATACTTATAAGTATCCAAGTTATAACCGGAAACAAAATTCACATCCGGTCCATAAGGAGAAGCGTCATTCCACCATTCCCAGCTCACCTGTCCCGGCTTAATCCATGAAACATCCTGAAGTTGATTCTTTTCAGCCAGTTTATAAGTCATTGTATTCTCAATCAACTGCTTATCATTTTTACTTATCACAAAGTAACGCCAAGGATAATTTCTCGTACCTTTTGTTTTAGCAATGTAATCAGCTTCTTGAGTAATCTTCACGCTTCGATCACTGTTTTCGGCAAACGCAAGCGGAGCTTTAGGAAAAACAGAGATTGCTCCGTTCGTCCCCGTTCCTTTGAGAAACATACATGGATAATCAGCCAGATCCGACTCGCTGATTAATATTTTATAGTCTTTTTGTGTGTCAATCAATACCGGCAAAACAGCTATCCGTTCTTCAGGCTTCCACGCATTACTTTGAACATGTGTGTAAGGTTCCTCATAAGCTGTATGGAAGCCTCCCGGTTGTTGCAAGTGAAGAAGATAATCCGACGGGAAGTTGATAGCAAACTCTTCGTTCATTACTTCAACATCACCTTTTTGTGAGGTAATAAACCGGTAAGCAACTCCATCGTCAAAAGCACGGAATTCTACTGAATAATCTTTAAAGGTCAGTAGCAATTGATTATAACGATTATTGACTTTCGCATATTTCAAAGGAACAATAGGAGTTAATTGCTCGTCGACACTCGTACGTTTCTGACGGCGCAGTTTGGGATTTTGTCCCAACACCTGATTCCTCAATGTCAACTGAAGGGTATTGTCTTTCAACAATACATCTCCGTTATAATCTATACTATAATAGATTTTATCCGAGAGATTCAAGGACACTTTCAGCTCTCCATTGGGAGAAATTAACTCTAACTTATTCTGTGCACGAAGTAGTGATGCCAAGCACAAACACACAACTAACAGGAAATATCTTCTCATGATTTAGATATTTAATTAATAATCGTTTTACATTGGCAAATGTAATAAAAACATCACTTCGTACTATCAAACGGACTGGGTAATACTCCTTCAAAAGTTATTTTCACTGGTTTGATATACCCGTTTTCATTAAATTTACCTGATATTTCATTGTCTTTCCGGGCAACGACAAAGAAGGAGCTACCGCTTCATCCGATACCGCACGCTTATAGTTCGGTTTACTGCTCATGACAAAACGTAGTTTCACGCCATCACGTATATCCTCATATTTCAAATAAGATTTGTCATACTTCTTGCCATTCACATACAAATCCTTTACATACACATTCTTCGGCGACCAATTATCTGCTACCATTTCAATAACTTTTCCGTTACTCATCCGAACTGTTATTGCCTCAACGCAAGGAGAACCGATGTTATACATATTGCTTGAAGGAGCCACCGGGTAAAAGCCAATGCAATTAAACATATACCAAGCCGACATCTGTCCGCAATCGTCATTGCCACTTAATGCATCCGGAGTATCGCCATAGAAACGGTCAACAATCGTACGGACCCACTTCTGACATTTCCAAGGTTCTTTCAAGTAATTATAAAGATACGCTACATGATGGCAAGGTTCATTCCCATGCCAATAGGCTCCGATACGGCCTTGAATATCATGTGCTCCCGGAATGTCATCCGGCAACTCTACCGTGAACAGTTCGTCCAACCGGTTGCGGAACCAATCTTCGCCAGCTTCGTTCATATATCCTTGTACATCTTGTGGTACATACCAGGTATATTGTACAGTAAATCCTTCCGTAATATCCCCCCATCCATTTACAGATCCGGGCCCCTGATAAGCTACCGGAGTAAACGGTGTACGCCAGTTTCCCTGACTGTCCTTGCCACGCATATACTTCGTTTCCGGATCAATCAAAGTCTGATAAGAGAGTGCACGATTCAAGAAATAACGATAATCATCCTCTTTACCCAAAGCCTTGGCAGCCTGTGCCATGCAATAATCATCATACGCATATTCCAATGTTTTAGATACTGACTCCGCCTCTTTATCGAAAGGCACATATCCCATCATACGATATTCCGGCAAACAGTCATAATTCGGATTCATCGCCGTGGTCTTCATAGCCTCATACGCACGTTCGTAATCGAACCCTTTTACTCCCTTCACAATCATGTCAGCCAATACGGAAACTGCATGATACCCAATCATACACCAAGTCTCATTTCCATAAAACGACCAGATAGGCAGCATTTTCTCCACACTTTTATCATAATGAGCCAACATGGAATTGGCAATATCGGCATTCACTTCCTGTTGAACCAGATTGAACCAGGGATGCAAAGCCCGGTAGGTGTCCCAAAGAGAGAATACCGTATAGTTGGTAAATCCTTCGGCTTTCTCTATATTTTTATCTAATCCTCGAAACTGCCCGTCTGCATCCTGAAAGATGAACGGATGCAAAGCCGCATGGTAAGCCGACGTATAGAATGTTCTTTTCGTTTTACGGTCGGCAGTAAGGGTATATTTTCCAAGTTCTTTTTCCCATAGTGCTTCTCCTTTAGCTTTCAGATCATCGAAAGCGAGTCCGGCAAGTTCCGCCATATTGTTTTTTGCCCCGTTTGTGCTGACCGATGAAATAGCAGTTTTTACAATCACCTCCTCTCCGGCTTTTGTATCAAAAGAGATGCAAGCCATCAGATTCTTTCCCCAAGCCTCATAGCTGCTACGAAACCGTGAGGTATTGTAAATCACTGGCTTCTTATTCTGCATAAAGCGCAAGCCGGTCAACTTTTTAGAGAAAGTAGCCGTGAAATAGATATGCCGTTCCGGTCCCCAGCCTTTTACCAGTTTATATCCGGTGATGGTAGAATCATTTTCCATGCGCAGATTCGCCCATTCACAAGATTGCCATAAAGTATGGTTCATATCAATCATTATAAAAGCTTTATCCGATTGAGGATAGGTGAAGCGAAACATACCACTACGTACCCCTGACGTCATTTCAGCCTTTACTTCATAATCTGCCAGTTCCACCGCATAATAATTTAGGTGATGCCCATTCCTTTTCATGAGAATAACGTGAACGGTATCCCTTTTCCGGCTCCTCACGTGTCCCCGGATCCAGTTTCATCTCTCCTGTTCCGGGAATAAACAAGAAGTCTCCCAAATCAGGTATACCAGTCCCGCTTAAATGAGTCAGGCTGAATCCCAACAAGGTGGAATGATTATATTTATAACCGGAAGCCGCATCATAGTATTTACTATCCGTGTCCGGACTCATCTGAATTCCCCCGAAAGGAATCTGCGCACCCGGATACACATTACCATAACCATCTGTTCCCACAAATGGATTCACATAATCAATCAGTTTCTCGGTTTGAGCCATGCCTGGCAAAATACTCACCAGGCACAGCCATACTAAAAACAATCCTCTTTTACCCATAACACTCACCATATTTACATTATTATGCTTGTATATCACCTACAGCGACCTGATACTCATGCCATAATTCGTCAATATTATATTCATTCCCTAAAATATGTTTGATAGCACCATCGAACGACCAAGGCACCACCTCCAACGTACTGCGATTGAACTTACGCAGGAATTCAGGATCTTTGTTATCACGCAACCAGACAAAGAAATAACCGGCTGTACGATAACCGTCCATATAGTTCCCGCCTTTCGGACGGGCATTCGGTCCGTCAAATCCTCCATTGGCAACCCGCACAGCATCTGCCATTCCCTCGATAAATGCCCAGAACACACGATTGGTTCCATAAGAACCGATTCCTTGCGGTTCCAGCTGATAAGCATGTGTCAGTTCATGCAACAATACCCCGCGCGTTTCGAAAAACAACTTTGCCGTATCATTCGCTGCAAAAGATTTTTCAATATGACGTGTACTGTAGAAAATCGTCACATCACCATTGCCACCGCCTTTAGCAGAAATACCGTTGATATCTTCCAAAGTATAATGTATCTTGTGCACTGCGGGAATACTATCTTCCGGAGAATTGTAAAGAGTAGCTAATACAGTACGTGCCTGTTCCTTGATGTACGATTCAGCATCGGGAATGATCCGGTGGTAAATGTCCGATCCCAGCGTTTCCGGTGCTTTATCCTCAAACAATACAGCACCTGTATTGTACTCTTTCCATACATCAGAATTATCCTTCACCTGTTTTTGCACACTTGCAGCACAAGCCCCCATACCTACCAGCAGGCAGGCTGCATAGATTAAATGTATCTTTTTCATACTCCTTTATTGATTATTCGTTGATTCCGTTAGTTAATGAATAAGGTTTATCCTCCGGTGATAATCCGCGACGTTTGTTAGGTGACGCCCCCATCTTGAATTCAAGCACGCCTCCTTTCAAAATGTCTTCATGTGTAATGTACATCTTGTCGTATACCTTACCGTTCAATTTCAGCGACTGCACGTAACGTTTCTTATCGCTGACACCCGGCGCTTTGATCTCCAATGTCTTTCCATTAGGAAGCGTCATCTTCAGATAAGGTAGGTAGGGCGCTCCCAATACATACTGGTCTGTACCAGGACAAACCGGATAGAAACCCATCACGGAGAAAAGGTACCATGCTGACATCTGTCCGCAATCATCATTTCCACCCAATCCGTTAATATCATTCTTATACATCTTATTCAGAATCTCACGCAGCCAGTACTGTGATTTCCACGGCTGGGAAGTCCACGCATATAGATAAGGAACATGGTGGCTCGGTTCATTACCATGCACATATCCGCCGACCAAACATTCTTCCGTAATATCCTCATTATGCTCATAGTACTTCTCCGGCAGATGCATGGAGAACAGTTCATCCAGTTTCTGCACGAACGTCCCTTCTCCTCCCATCAAGTCGATCATGCCAAATACATCGTGTGGCACATGAAAAGAGAAATTCCATGAATTGCCTTCGATAAAACCTTCACCATAGGTTTGCAATACATCAAACTCTTTCTTGAAAGAACCGTCACTATAACGGGGACGTGCAAAACCAATACTTGTATCATAGATAGTACGATAATTGAGGGCACGCTTTCGGTAAGTCTCCGCTATTTCCTTGTTACCTGCCTTCAAAGCTGTCTGATAGATAGTCCAATCGTCGTATGCATACTCCAAAGTAGAAGAAGCTGCTGTACCACTTTTGTCAAGCGGAATATATCCCAGCTTCATATAATCAGCTATACCTTCATAATACGGAACGGTGGATGTACTGACCATTGCCGCCAATGCCTCATCCACATTCGAAAAGACGCCTTTGGTTATTGCATCCGCCAGTACAGACACAGCATGATAACCGCTCATACACCAGTTTTCATTTCCCATCAGACTCCATATCGGCAACATTCCGTGCACGCTTTGTTGCTCATGTTTAATCATGGATTCCACCATATCCGCATTGCGTCCCGGTTTCACCAGATTCAGGAAAGGATGTTCCGCACGATAGGTATCCCAAAGGGAAAATATAGTATAGTTGGTGAATCCTTCCGCCCGGTGTATGTTATGATCCAGCCCACGATAGGAACCGTCTACATCCATATACACAGACGGATTAATCATGGTGTGGTAAAGAGAAGTATAGAACATTGCTTTCTGATCGGGCGTACCTTCGATCTCGAAATGCTCCAGTTCACTATTCCAATCTGTACGAGCAGCTTCCGCCAACTGTTCGAAACTCTTTCCGGAAGCCTCGGCATGCAGATTCTTAATGGCCCCTTCCGTACTGACTGCCGACAATGCCACTTTTACAACCAGTTCCGAATTGTTAGCGGTATCGAAGTTAAAGTAAGCCACGATTTTTCGACCTGTGATTTCGGGGAAGTTCTTTTCCAACTTAAAACGACGCCAAAAGCCATTGTACAATACTTTTTCCTTATCCTTATATCCGTAGTCTTTAATCGGCTGTGACAAAGAGATAGCAAAATAGGTATAATTCGTACGCGCCCATCCATTGGTGATACGATATCCGGTCAACAGAGTATCGTTTTCGACTCTCAAGTTGGCCCATAGAACTTTGCCGTCATAATTATAAATACCATGCACCAGATCCAAAATCAAATGCCCATCTTCTCCTTTCGGGAAGGTATATTTATGTATACCCGTCCGTTGTGTTGCTGTCAGTTGGGCTTTAATGCCATAATCATCCAGCATCACTTCATAATATCCGGGAACAGCTTTTTCTGTAGCATGGTCAAAACGTGAACGGTATCCCTCTTCCGGATAATCCGCCCGGCCGGGATTTAACTTCACATCGCCAACAGCAGGCATCAACAAGATGTCTCCCAAGTCAGAATGTCCCGTACCACTAAGATGAGTGTGACTGAAGCCAACAATGGTCTTGTCCCTATATTGGTAACCGGCACAATACTCGTAGGCATTTTTCTGATAAGCTCCATTTACATTATGCGGAATTGTGTCTGTGTCCGGACTCAACTGTACCCATCCGAAAGGAGTACAAGCACCGGGAAAAGTGTGCCCCATCCCATTGGTCCCGATAATCGGATTCACATAGTCTACCGGCTGTTGAGCTATGGCGGACAAAGTTACTGCCGCCATAGTCATCATCAATACTTTCTTTCTCAAATTATTCATATCAGCTTACTTTGCGTCACGAGAGAATGAATACGGGAAGTCTGATTCGTTGATACCTCTTCCCTTATTCGGTTTGTTATCCATATCAAACACCAGACGACCGCCTTTCAACAGATCGAAATGGTTCAGATAATTCTTTGTATAATTCTTGCCATTATAATTCAATGAACGAATATAACGATTATCATCGTTATTCTTCGGGGCGGAGATTTCCAGTTTCTTGCCGTTCTCCAGTGTAATCGTTGCTTTCTTGAAGTAAGGAGCTCCCATTACATATTCATTGCTGCCGGGACATACCGGATAAAATCCCAATGCAGTAAATACATACCAAGCCGAAGTCTGACCGTTATCTTCATCTCCACAATAACCGTCCGGAGTAGGAAGATAGAGGCGGTTCATCGTCTCACGCAACCAATATTGGGCTTTCCAAGGTTCGCCGGCATAGTTATACAAGTAGATCATGTGCTGGATAGGTTGGTTGCCATGTGCATAGTTACCCATGTTAGCAATTTCCATTTCACGAATCTCGTGAATCACTCCTCCATAATAGCTATCATCAAATACAGGAGGAAGATTGAACACAGAATCAAGCATACTGACAAACATCTTCTTGCCGCCCATCAGATCAACCAGTCCTTGTACATCGTGGAATACCGACCATGTATAATGCCAACTATTTCCTTCCGTAAAGGCATCTCCCCATTTAAAAGGGTTGAAAGGAGTCTGGAAAGTTCCGTCGGAATTCTTTCCCCGCATCAACTTAGTTTCCGGATCGAACAGATTACGGTAGTTCTGACTCCTTTTCTTATAAACATCCAGTTCTTCTGCCGGACGGCCTAATTTTTCACCCATACGGTAAATGCACCAGTCATCGTATGCATACTCCAGCGTACGGGCAGCATTCTCGTTAATCTTCACATCGTAAGGTACATAGCCCAGTTTATTATAATATTCGTATCCACGACGTCCTGTTGTAGAAACTCTCGGGTGTACACTGTTGGCTCCCTTGAGCAAACCTTCATACATTTTCTCTGCATCTGCCTTGGTCACGTTCTTCATGAAAGCATCTGCCACTACAGAAGCCGAATTGTTTCCGACCATACAACCACGATGTCCCGGACTTGCCCATTCGGGGAAGAATCCGCTTTCAAGGTATGTATTCAACAGTCCTTCCTGCATCTTCTCGCCCATCGAAGGATATACCAGATTGACGAAGGGGAACAGGCAACGGAATGTATCCCAGAATCCGGTATCGGTAAACATATAGCCCGGACGGATTTCACCGTTATAAGGACTGTAATGTACGGTTTCACCCTTCGCATTCACTTCATGGAACATACGGGGGAATAATACCGAACGATACAGACAAGAATAGAAGGTACGCATCCGGTTCTCATCATCGTCTTCGACTTTGATACGTCCCAGTACGTCATTCCAAACTTTACGTCCGGCTTCCTTGGTCTGTTCGAATGTCTTGTTTCCGATTTCTTTCAGATTCAGTTCCGCCTGTTCGGGGCTGATGAATGAGGAAGCCACTTTGGCATGCACCTGCTCGCCTTTCTTTGTCGAAAAACCGATGGCAGCACCTACATGATTGGATTGCAGTTCAAGATGCGTCTCTACCAGATGGTAGTCCGCCCATACTTTATTAAATGTAAAAGGCTTGTCGAACTCTATCACAAAGTAGTTCTTGAAGTTTTGTGGAACACCGCCACTGTTGCGTGTCGTATAACCTATAATCTTATTTTCCTCAGGAATCACTTTCACATACGAACCCCGGTCGAAGGCATCTATTACCACATAAGCATCGGATGCTTCGGGGAACGTGAAACGGAAGTATGCACAACGCTCTGTCGGGGCAATCTCCGTTGTCATGTTATACTCTGACAGATAAACGCTATAATAATAGGGAGTTGCTTTCTCTGCTTTGTGCGAAAACCAGGAAGCACGGCTGTCCTGATCTATCTTCAGCTGTTTGGTCATCGGCATGATGGAGAACTGTCCGTAGTCATTGATCCAGGGACTGGGCTGATGGGTCTGCTTGAAACCTCTGATTTTGTCAGAAGCATACGTGTAAGCCCAGCCGTCGCCCATTTTTCCGGTCTGCGGCATCCAGAAGTTCATCCCCCAGGGAAGTGCGATGGCAGGATAAGTATTTCCGTTGGAGAGCGAAATTTTGGAGTCGGTTCCCATCAGGGGATTCACGTAATCCACCGGCTGCTTTTGTGCAAAAACAGAAGAGACTCCCAATAGCAGGGTCATTGTGATAGACAGTAGTTTCTGTTTATTCATGATACTAAGAGTTAAACTATTAATATTAGATTAGCGAGTGTTATTATTCACGTTACAAATTAACGCAATAGAAAATTAATAACTATACTCTAACGTGACAAAAAGCACGTCCGGACGAGAATGTCAGAGTAGAGAACTAGGAGTCAAACAGAGCACAAATTAAATTACTAATAATCAAATAATTGCCCATAAAAAAAATACAAATAGAGTACAAACAAAAACAAAAGCAAGAAAGTAATCGAGATTATGTTCTGTTTACTTTCTTGCTTTTTTCAAAGACTGGTTACTTCTTCATTCTAAACCAACGCTCACCTGTAGCACTTAGCACATACACCATATTGTCGTTGTCATCATAACTCCAATAGAAGCCGTCTTCCGAAACACAGAAAGAGAGGAATTTACTGTAATCCTGCTGTACACGGTTATAATCAGCCGGATTATTATTCCATCCGAATAAATCATATGGTTCGCCCAAGCTGATGAATATACGACCAGTAGCATTATCTGCTGTCATAGTAACCGCAAAGCCAATATAAGATCCCATACCACTCCACGGACAAGCAATCAAATTTCTCGGATTACGATCATCAAACTCCACACCAGAGTGGAAGATTCCCTTAAAGTCCGCATGAATCTCATCCTGATCTACTATATGGGTTTTCCAACCATCTGCATACCATGCTGCAATATCAGAGGCTTTCCGAGTATCACATACAACATTAGCATTGTCAGTTTCAATTTCACCATTCAAATAGTTATAATAGAGTTTATTCAAACTTATCCCATCTACCGTCACATTGCTACCCAAAGTCAACACTGCATTTTCATCATTCGTTGTATCAATTATCATCGGATACTCTGTGTGTTTTACCACACCGTTATCTATTGCAGAAATCTTCACTTTCCAATTATTGCTCTCGTCGCAAATAATCAAATAGTGTGCAAGGAAAGAAGAGGATGACCTACGAAATACACCGTTATTCAACTCTCCTTTAAGCAAATCCATGGCCTGTGCTTTATTGTAAGCAATAATAGCCAATCGTTTTCTCTCCTTAGCTTGTTGCAAAGCTGCAGTTGAGACCGGAGTCAAGATCATTTCTTTGCCATGCGTCTGTCCTACAGCTGTAATTTGTGAATCAGAATACCCCGTAATGACAAATGTCGTCTCCGAGTTTTCGTTCAAATATTGTAGCATTCCTCCATTCAGCAAGGTAAGCAACACCGCTTTTTCCCCTTGGAAATCCAGAGAATAATCTGTTCCAACCTCATTCTTCAACAACGTTTCGTCTGAATCCGATGCTACATTTCCTTCTTCATCAAACTGAAAGTAGAACGTTATTCCTTGATAAATCATTTTCCATCCGTCTGCCGCACACAGCAGTTCTTTTACTTCTGAAGGACGCAAGCGGTCTGCACTCATGTCACCTTCATGTTCCCAGTCTTTCCAAGGTTCCGTCATGCCACAGCTATAAAAAACCAGGCAACACAACGACAACATTATATAAATAAGTTTCTTCATGATGTTTTTCTTTTAAGATTTGAAATTAGAAATTAGGTATATATCCTCCCAAGTCCGGTCCCACTCCATAATTCTTGGCTGCTCCCGGCGCACAAATACGTAAGTCGATCATCGGCGGAATCCGTCCGTCATCCTTCACTTTCATCACACCGTCGGTAGTACCTCCCCAAGGATTCCGCATCTTGAAAAGATGAGTATTATCATCCGGCAAGATAAACGTAAACGCATGCCCACTGGTCGTCTGCCAGTTTTGATCTACCTGTTCACCGCTTCTTGTAAAACCACCGATCACCAGTCTACCTTGTTTGAGCGACACTTCCACCGCGCGTTGCAAGTCTTCGGCAATCAATGCATTTGCACCGAAACCTACACTTTCCCCGTCGCCGGTAAAGATAGCAGAAACATATTCAGTACCGATACCACCTACATTAGAACTACCTTGATAGATCTGATTCCACTTAATCATAGCCTTTTCGAGAATCGTAGCCCAAGTGACTTCTTTATTTCTGCCGCCTAAGGCACCTAAATCGCCACTATTACCGATAAAATAGTCGCCGCCTACACCCACTGATATTTGTTTTCCTTTCGGATCATACATAGTAACTGTGTATGTTTTGTCCATATTATCCTTGATAATGTGTTTTACGAAACGGGGATAGAGGTATGCCATCGAAGCAATCACCGCACAAGCACAGCAGTCACCTACCCAACGCTGATTTACATCAGACATCACAGGATTTCCATTTGGATAAATGGATACAACATTGAATGTATTCCATGCCATCTTCGTCCCGCCATCTCCAAATGGTTCAGGTTCTTCAGCAGGGTCGGCAAGCCATTTCAGGTCCGCTGCCGTAGCTTCTCTGTCATTCTCATGCTGTCTGCCCATCGGAGTTATCGCACTAAACGTACTGGAACCTTTACTAGCAATCAAGTCGTTGATATTCTCCGTATATGAACGCATGGCAACCAGTTTCCATTCAGCTATCTGCGTGGCAGCACCACCATTGTTCGCTTCAACAGAAAGTCTATAGTAACGATAGGAAGTTGCATTATCCACTTCATAGCTTTTCTCTTCTTTTCTCGCTGCAAAAAGTTGGTTTGTCTGCGCATCCAGTTCTGTCCACGTAGTATTATCATTAGAACCATAGAGTGTCCAATCTTTCGGGTCCATTTCGGGGGTATCGGCAGCCGAGGTCAACGAATAGGCAGTGACAGCCTTACTACTATTTCCATTCCAAGTGATGTTGAAACTACTATGATAAGTAACATACTTCGTATCAGCATTATCGTCTACCAAACGTCTGATTTCCGAACCGACAGGAGCATCAGCATATTGCGCTATAATTGTACCACTGGAGGGCATATTCGTGTTACCCGAACCAAGTACATAAGAAACCGGAGCATCTTCGTTCGGACCTTCTCCTCCATTATCTCCTTCATCATCGTCGGACGAACATCCTGCCAGACAAAAGGGAATTAGCAGCACCCAAAGAAAAATGATTCTCTTCACTGCATTCACATCGCTACATCTTATTTGAGGTATCTTCATTGTTTTTCTTTTCATTAATTTCTTTCATTCATTCGCAGATCGGACATCCGAAGTATATTACTCCGTTGTCCATCCCAGATTTTGTACCATCTTCGGATTACGACGTACATCTTCGTCAGGAATCGGGAAGAGGTAATGTTTAGGCAAAAATGTACGTGTTTCTACTACTACCTTCTCAAAAAATGCAGGAGCATCCGAACGGAAAGCCATACCATGAATAGGTCCGCCTTCTCCACCTCTATGATATTTAGGATAAATCCAATCATCGCCTACAGCCATATCGGCTACTTTCCAACGACGTACATCAAAGAAGTGATTCCATTCGAACATCAGCTCAACCAAACGTTCACGATGAATACGTTTGTCCACTCCGTCACGTGTATCTTCATAAGGAATGCATGCAAATCCATTATCGTCCGTAGTACCTACCGCACCATATCCAGGAATACCAGCACGGGCGCGTATCTTATTTACATACTTAATCGCTTCATTACGTTGGTCACAAGCGCTCAACGTTTCAGCATATCCCAAGTACATGTCAGCCAAACGAAGCAAAGTTGCACAATGCCTGTTAGCCCCGCTACGTCCTTCTTTTGAAGCCATTTTACGCATACCATAACCTGTGTAAGGGGCATCCCAATTGGCATTAGCATAACCGGAATTACCGTTATAAGTCAATTCTGTGGTTATTTCTCCACGCGGAGTATCTGTCTTCAACCAAGTAGAACCATGGAATGTAATGTTCGTATAAAAACGCGGTTCGCGATTAGCCCATTGTTTCAATGTTTGATTCAAATTGCTCTTGAAATAGGTTCTGGAAGGAACTACTTCGTCAGTATAGTCACTCGACCATCCCAAATATTCATTAGAAGGTACCCCCTCATATTCTTTATAGTTCGTATCGTCAACAATCCGGCGACCGTCTTTCATAAAGTACAAGTCCACCATTTCCTGAGGTACACCAAATCCCAGACCACCTCTCAAAGCACCATTATTATCATCGTACCCCTTGTGATAAGGCGTGGTCTCGTAAGCCCGGTAATCATGGTCTGCCAAGCGAATGAAAATCTGTTCTTTATTCTCTGTGCCGTACAAAACTCCCGATGTCACTTTTCTATAAGATTCATAGAAATCAATCTTTCCATCGGCTGTTTTCTCCGTATATAAAGAGAAAGTGTTACCGTATTCATCAAAGAATTCTTTGTAAGCATCACGAGCAGCCTCCCATTTCGCTTTTTCCTGCGATTTATCTTGCGGGAAGAGTTGCTTGCCACTTTCCGGATTAACGATGGCGGCATAATCGGGATTACAATTGAATAGCGGACTTGCCGCATACAACAACATTTTCGCTTTGAAAGCTTTACATGCAGCTCTGTCTATACGTCCCAAATTGGATCCGTCATATCTATCAGGAAGCTCATTTGCCGCATCATCAAATTCCTTCGCCATAAAATCCACACATTCATCTACCGTATTACGTTCTTTCAGCAGTTCAGCAGTAGAAATATCCAATGGAATCGGTTCTTCCCCCAAAATCACAAATGGACCGTAGGAACGGAAAATCATGAAGTAATAGAAAGCACGCAAAGCTCTGGCTTGCGCTTTCCACTGTTTGCGTTGTGCGGCCGAAGCTTCCAAACAACGGTCTACATTCATGATAAATGTACTGGCACGAGAAATTCCTTTATAATACTCGATGTACCAGAAGTTTATCCATGAGGAACCTGCATAGGTGGCTCCGGAAGCCCATTCGCTACCATTATTTCCGTCCCATGAAAGCTTGCATTCCAACGAACCGGTTGTCCAGATCCCCGACATCGTATTCCTTGCAGAACGTTCTAATGTTTCATCGGGCACATAATTATACACGTTATTCAAAAACTGTTCTGTCTTCGAGCGATTAGTAAACGTATCCTCCAAGTCATATTGTTCACCGGGGATTGCATCGAAGAAATCATTGCACGAACTAAGTCCGACCGCCAAACACAGCGCCAAAGTTCCTATTTTAAATATATTTTTCATATCCTTCTTGCTAACTGATTATTATTAAAAACTTACATTCACACCTACTGAATAAGTACGTACATTAGGATAAGCAGTACCATTATTGGTATTCAACTCCGGATCCCATAATTTGAACTTAGAGAATGTCAATAGGTTGGTGCCCATCACATAAATACGCGCACTCTTCAGGAATGTTTGATTAATCAACTTCTTCGGGAGTTGGTAAGCAATAGTCAACTGTTTCAGACGCAGGAAACTGACATCTTTCTGCCACCATGTGCTGGTTTTCATATTATTTTGATTCGCATTGTTTCCATGATGCAAACGAGGATAGAATACATCCTGATTAGTCGGATTGTCAGCAGACCATCTGTCAGTAATGTTTGCAAACAAGTTCGTAATACCTGAACCATCATTAAAAGGATACATGGCATTGCCTCCCAAACAACGGTCTGCCTTGGCATTTCCGGCAAAGAGCGCACCGACAGAGAAATCACCTAATTGTAAATCTGCACCGAAACCATAATAAATCTTAGGTACGTCACCCTGACCTATCAGACATTTATCATAATCGTCAATTACTCCGTCACCATTTAAATCCTTATATTTGATATCACCCACTTTCGAAATCTGTCCCGGATGCCCTTCACCAAACTGCTTGGCATGGTCCATGATCTCTTCTTCACTAGTGAATAACCCTTCGGCGATCCATCCCCAACGTCCGTTCACGTTCGTTCCTCTTTTTTCCATCCACGGATACTGTACCCGGGGATCATCGTTCTCTATAATTTTATCTTCATTCCATGAGAAGTTACCACGGACAGTCAGGAAACATTTCTTACCGAGTTGCTGTGTATATTCCAATGTAGCTTCAAAACCCTTATTGTCTACCACTCCCAAATTAGCATAAGGCATTTCTACGAATCCAGAATAATCAGGAATAACGCGTCGGGTAATAAAGATGTCTTTACGATGTTCTTTAAAGATATCTAATGTCAGCGAAAGATTGTCTTTGAAAAATTTTAAGTCAACACCTAAGTCTTGCTTGCGGGAAGTAGACCAACCGACATTGGCTCCGTACTTGCTGAACCCCCAACCACCAACACCGTTATTCTGGTCGCCAAAACGATAACCATCTACACTCGCCATCTGGTCTAGGTACATAAAACGCCGTCCTGTTACAGCATCCGTACCAACTAAGCCATCTGTATAACGCACTTTAAAGTAAGAAACAGTTTCTTGTAAAGATTCCCACCAAGCCTCATTAGAGATAGCCCAGCCAAGACCAAATGCAGGGAAGAAACCGAAACGTTTTTCTGGACTGAAGTTCTCGGAACCATTATACCCAAGGTTTGCCTCGAAAAAATAACGGTCGTTCCAGGAATAAGTAGCACGGGCAGCCAAGCCTTGTTGCTTATAGGGCAAAGAACCGATCAGATTGTCAGAACTCAAACGGTAAATCTTCTGGTTATAAAGCAAAAGACCACCTATCCGATGCAAACCGAACGAACGGTCGTAATTTAAAGAAGCTTCAAAGTAAGTACTTCTAGAGTCGGAAGCGCCTTGGTCAAATGCAAGATCTTTATGTCCTGTATAGGTCAGTGCATACCGATAATTGCCATCTGCATCAAATACATCATCATTCCACAATCCGTTTTCGTCTTTAGTTCCGGCAAAATTGTAAGTATCTTCACGTTTGTTATACTTCAGGTCACGACTGTTATGCACGTCGAAAGCCAACATGGCAGAGGCGGTAAGCCCTTTACTCCACTTCCAGAAACCAAGGTCTTGCGTCAAACGAATGTTGGAGTTCAACTGATTTCTTGCTTCATTTTTGTAACCACGACGAGTCAAATCGGCATACGGGTTACGGAGGTCACCATTGGTAGAGATACCTGGTACAGAACCATCAGGCATCATTAACGGCAAATAGACTGGATTAATCTCCATGGCTGACGCAAACAAGTCACTGGTAGATTGCTGCGGATAGTTACCCATAGAAAGGAAACCATTGAAGCCCAAATCAATAGTAGTCGTTTCTGTTGGCTTCAAGTTCAAATTGGCGGTATAATTGTAGCGGTCGTAACGGATGTTAGCATCATAGTTCTCCATTTCAGCGGTACGTGTCAGACCTTTTTCATTATAATAACTCAATGAAACGTAGTAAGTGGCATTAGGTACACCACCACGCACACTTACATTTACACGACGATTATGTCCCCAGTCATTGAATAATTCGTTCATCCAATCAACGTTCGGATACAAATAAGGATTGAACATCAGTGGATTATCATTCGGTAGTAATCCATGGGCTTTCTTCGTAGCCTCAATATATTGAGGAGAATATAACATACTGCCTCTAGTATCCATATACGCTTCATTGGCAGCATCCATATACGTAAAGGCATCCGCCATTTCAGGTTTCTTTGTCAATGTCACAAAACCTTCATAGTAGTCTACTGAGAATTGCGGCTTGCCCACCTTACCCGGTTTGGTTTTAATCAGAATTACACCATTAGCACCGCGTACTCCATATACAGCTGTGGCAGAAGCATCTTTCAGCACCGTAAACGACTCAATGTCTTCAGGGTCGATATTATTGAAACTACGTTCCACACCATCCACCAATACCAGTGGTTTAGAGTTCTGACCCGCCAGTGTAGAAATACCACGGATCCAAAGATCAGAATCATCATGCCCCGGTTCTCCTGAACGTTGCACAGCTACTACACCCGGCAAACGTCCAGCAATAGCAGAAGATAAATTAGCTGTCGGCATCTTTATATCTTCTATTTTCATAGATGACTGCGCACCTACTACCGACACTTTACGTTGATGTCCGTAAGCCACAACTACCACTTCGTCCAGTGACGATACATCTTCTGCAAGAATTACGTCCAGCACTTTCTGTTTGCCTACTTTTACCTCTTGTGATTTATATCCTATATAGGATACGATAAGAATGGGATTGTTACTCGTCAGTTTCAGATTATACTGACCATTGGTGTCTGTTATGGTACCATTCGTAGTACCTTTTTCCTGAACGCTCACTCCAATGAGCAATTCGCCTTTTTCATCAGACACACGCCCTGTTACAGGAGTACCTTGTGCCCACACTACTGTACTAAATGTTAGCAGTAATGCCAATAGCCACAATGTCTTTGTGTGATGTTTTTCCATTTCAAACAAATTCATGTTACTTTGTTTTTTTTAATTAATACTAAGGTTATCAATCGCCTATATATTCTTATAAGCGGAGGCAAATTAAAAACTTTTAATATTAAGAATATTCCGCAGAAGTGACAAAATTATGTCAAAATAAAAATGCTCATTCATAGAACAGAAAGGAGAAATAAAGCACATTATAAACATCTAGATATCAACACATAGCATTCATTTGCGCACAAACAGAGCACAAGTTTGCGCACATTGTATCAAGTTATAATAGCCGCCTTTTCGCCACTTTTATTAAAAAGTTTATTCGTAAGCAGTAGTAAATAAAATCTATACAGACATGAATTCAAATATATCTGTCACCCAAACGACCAAAGAACAGAAGGAATGAAGGAATCCCGAATCATTAACCGAAAGACTTTGAAAAACTAATTTCTTATCAGTCCAAATTCATTCGTTCTACTGTAGTTTTCCTTTCGTTCCACTATAGTTGGACGCAAGAAGCACTATAGTTCCTCTTACACCCAACTATAGTGGAACGAATAAATAAGGACCTCGAAAGACTTAATTATCCGGAATTACTGATCTAAGGATTCGGGTAATACATCCATAAAACTCAATTAGTAAAGAATAAGATAGTGGGGATAGCATTATCGGAGTTGCTCCCGATAATCTTTCGGCGTCATTCCGAATCGGCGGGTAAACTCTTTATAAAAATAGGAACGGCTGGAAATACCAACTTCAGCGATAACATCCTGAATAGAAAGTTCTTCATTCTGCAACAATCGTGCAGCCTTCTCCATCCGATAACTCTTTATCAAGTCACTGGGAGCCGCATTGGATATTTCTTTAAACTTGCGATAGAATTGACGCGGACTCATCGCCATGCGGTCGGCAATTAAGGTTGATCCCAATTCTTCCTGGTCAAGATTTTGTTCTATCACTTGTAACAGTTTCCGGATAAAGTCTGCCTGTTCTTCTGTAGTACAAACAATGCGTCCGGCCCAGTCACCAAGCTCTTCCATATAAATCTGCTTTGCCTCCCGAGTACCGTAAATAGCTTTATTGACGGCTTCTTTCAAAAATATAATATCATAAGGAAGTACAATATATGAATCAGCCCACATAATCAATTCACGCTGAATGGACGAACTTACTTTCCAACTTAACATTGGAATAAATGCCGTTTTCGAAAGTTGAGTACGATTCTTATTCACATATTCCAGGAAGTCACTCTCTGCTTTTGCATACATCAACATATCAACTAGTAACAAAGCAGGAGCTGATCTACGTATTTCTTCAAATGCAAGTTGTACACTTTTCACCGGACAAACAACAAATTCATCTGCTAGGAGATCACTTATCAGCCATACCATTTCATCCCTATCCTCCAGCAGAAGAACCGTTTTCTTCCCATGCTCTTCAGTCTCCTTGATGATAGCCGGTTCAAAGGCTAACGTCAATAAATGATCCTTTTCTCTGTCGGCATAGTGGAGCGTGACATGCAGCTGTCTCAAAGCCGCTTGCACAGAAAACAGTAATTGGCGGGTAGTTATCGCCTCTTCTGTTTCCTTAGTATCTCTTCTTCCCTCTTCTTCCGAACCGGAAAGTTGCTTATATAATTCCTTCAGAGTATCATCTACAGTAGAGAACTGCAGCAACATCTGTCCTTCCTCTTCCTTTACATCCACTACAATATCCGACTTATGTTTTACTCCGCCAATATAAAGGTAACACCAATAGAGCATACAGCGTAAAGCATTCTTATAAACAGGATAAACAAAGTGTTCTGGTATAGCAAGTTTTACAGAAGATATATCAACGCCCTGTCCTTCCAACACATGCAAGACTTCTATAGAGAGCTCTTTCATGCACATACAACCAGTAATCGCATATTCCGTAGGGAAAAATGACTTAAGTTCTTCTACAGCCAAAGTTCCTGGACGGAAAAGAGTTGCAATAACCGTCTCGTGTACCTGCTCCATAATTCTGAGACGCTGTTCATAAGGGAGATTTTCCGCACGCAGCTGATCACAAGAGCGATAAATGGACGTAAAGCGATTCAGTAACTCACGATTAAGACTGGCGGACTCCGGTAGAGCTTCATTGCTTTCTGCTGTCAACAGCCGCTGCATCATACGCTTCTGGAGAAAATATTTTCTTAATAAATGAATCAGATAACCGGCTATTAATATGAAAAACAGCAAGTAAATGACATAGGCTACCGTAGAAAGATACCAAGGTGGAAGAATGTACAAAGGGATAGAAAACACCTTATATTCCGTATTAAATACATCTTTCTTATAACGGACCTTTAAAACATAGCTACCCGAAGGTATTTCTAGATACGATGCTTCATTTATACTACTAAACGAGGTCCAGTCTTTATCAAATCCGTCCAGCATATAGGAGTACTCCACATCCCCTCCAGTAAGAAAGTCTGGAACAACAAAAGAAAGGGAAAAAGAAGCCTTCGCTCCTTTAAAACTTAACGCTTTGCCACCATCGGTATAATAATCCCCCAGATTAACCTCCTTACGTCCAATCATTAGCTTACGTAATAATATGTTCGGATAGAATTCCGGAGCTGTCGCCACTTCCTTATCCAAATAAAGCAAACCGTCAATGCCTCCAAAGAAAAGACGTCCGGTATAAGGACATTGATAATAGGCATCATCACTAAACTCGCCCACCTGCACACCGGCGGCATAATAATAAGCATGCGAAGAAGTGTTTTTGGGATTATATTTAATAAGTCCACGATTAGTGCCAAGCCATAAAAAACCATTTGCATCCTCCAATATGCCATGAATCATATCATTAAGCAACCCTTGTTCTCTACCGATATAGGAGGCACTGATTTGTTTCTTATTAAAGGTCAAACACACTAGTCCCGATGTTGTTCCTACATACATCCTACCATCTTTAGCACGATGCAGGCTAAGTACATCATCAACAGATTTATGCAATATTTCTTTCAAAGAAATGACTTTATATTCTTCTGTCTGTTTATCAAATCGAATTAACCCTTTTTCCCGGCTTCCCAACCAAAGAATGGAATCTCCTTCAGCTAACATAGGATAAAACATGGTTATCTCTTTTTGTTCATAAAAGAAATGATAACGCTTTTGCGATTTGAGGTGAATCTCCCCTTGTTTCCTCTCCAATATCAATTTACGAAATCCGACCCCAGCTGTAACCGCATAGAGTACGCTGTCATTCTCTTCATAGATATCATGTATTTCGATAATAGGATCTGCAGACTTATCCTCAACACAATGCAAGGCTTTATCTGCAAAAGAATAGTAAAACAGTCCAGGATTACCCGATCCTACCCAAAAGCCATCCATATAACGGCTTTGTTTTAATGAGTATGCTTGAAACTCTCTATTCCAACGGGTATAAGATGAAGCATCCTGCCTGCCTACTGGAGAGTAAACTGTAGTAGCAGAAGCATCCATACCACCTTCATAGTCATGTACATGTAAAAGTCCATCTCCTTTCGTGCCAAACCATAATCCGCCATATTTATCTGTCATGACAGAACGTACCTGTCGACTTAGATTGGATGATAGTTTGCTAAGCATCAGATTAGTGGCTATCGAGTACTTCTTAGCATACATGACAGCTCCCTGCCCATCAGAAGCTACCCAAAGAATATTCTGATGAGGATCGCGGAAAATATCATATATACGTACATTACGGTCCACCACTTCTTCTTCATATTTTTTCGAGGTGCGTAAACGTACTAAACCATTGGTTTGAAAAGCAATTATAATGTCTTCATAAAAAGGAACAATTCCCACAACTTTCCCATATCGTTGCACCAACGAAGAAAGGTTACGAATATAGATTTTAGATCTTCTGGAAATATCATATACATAAAGATCCCGCTCTGCATCCACAAAACAGAGAATGCCATTCTGATAAAATACATTATCGATAGGTTTTGCATGAAAATCAGAAGATGAAACAGTAGGATGGACAGACAATGTATCCAGGTCGAAGCCATCTAATGAACATTGAATCAGACTACCTGTATTCCGTGGAAAAGTCCATAAGACACCATCATCCGTGACAAAAGCACGGTGATCCATATTCTCGACAGGAGTCTCTATATTTTTGAAATGGACAAACTTTTTATGATAAGTATTATAATAAAAGATTCCTTCATTGCTTACTACCCAAGTATCTCCTTTCGGATTGGAATGCAGATAATAATCATCTGTAAAATCATAATATCCCACTACCTGACGCGAATCTTGCGAGAAACGATTAACTCCCAAATGTGTAGTAATCCACAAACAACTGCTATCTGCCTGCTGAATAGAATGAATGACATTGTTACTCAACGTCTTTTTCATTGAGAAATCAGAACGAAAGACCTCGATACCTTTCCCATCATAACAATTCACGCCATCATAAGTGCCAAACCACATCAACCCTGCTTTATCCTGGTAGAGGCAAAGCACAGCACTATTAGAAAGCCCTTGTTGATAATCGACTTTCCGAAAAAGATAAGCATCTTTACCCGCATCAGCCCAACAGACCAACGAACTAATAAATGTAAAAAGGCATAATATCAGACATCTTCTCATTATATTAATAGCAAGTATTATTGTTCATGTCTTATTAAATGAAACGGGAACAAATATACTAAATATAATATAAATGAAACATTAATAAGCAAGAAAAGTAACAAAAGCCATCGGATCGACCATTAGAAAGCTGATACAAATGTTTGGCCTAAATCCAAATATTATTCTACACGCAAGTCCCACAAAAAGGGAAATATAGACGTACGATAAAGAGTTGGATGAAATAAAATCACCATCAAAAAGCACGACTTTACCTGATGGTGATTTTATATAAATTCAATGATTTAACTCTAAGATAAATTCATCATCTTCTCTCACAATATACTCCGAACTCTGCAATGGAAGTAGTACCATTAGAATTTAAGACAGTCATTCGTACCGCATCCCCCCAAACCGTATCGAAACGGTGGATTTTCACACGCAGACCGGTAGGAGCCTTACCCTCGTAAAGAAGGTTCCATGTACCACCCGTACGGTATTCCAGACGGTATTCCTGCAAACGGTCATTGTTACGATCCGTAATAACCACCATATTGAAAGGTTTCTCGCGCTCGAAAGTCACTGAATACCAGGGCACCTTCACTTCAGAATTAGAATTCCAGCAAGTCCCGAAATCATCGTCATTGGCAAAGTCCATGATAGCATAGTCACTGCTCCATGTACCTTCGGCAGGCTGATATTTGGCAATATTGGAAGAGATAATAGGAGCATCCGCTTCAGGAACCGTTGCCACACGACCATCGTTCTTCCACAGTTTACCTATTTCCTTCAGAGCTCTCAATGCGTTGGCATCCATCAAGCCGTCTCTGTTGGGAGCCACGTTCAGGATAAAGTTACAGTAGGATTTG
>ENA-OPSN01000487-OPSN01000487.1-human-gut-metagenome-genome-assembly--contig:-NODE-487-length-20717-cov-2.784968_pt1 | contig 20717 bp, 11 predicted proteins | sample MGYA00241808_ERZ501907 | MGnify/ENA primary metagenome ERZ501907 (study PRJEB25962, sample SAMEA2042218) | human gut metagenome | biome: human gut; feature: human-associated habitat; material: faeces...
TCGTTGCTCGTCTATGAACGCGGATTCATCAACCGGTTTGAATTTGATAATGACGAATTGGTGATAACCTACGGCTACAACGCTTCGAGACAAACGACTTACAGATATACCCGGGTGGAACCGGCAGAGCCTGAAGAGCCCGGAGTACCGGAAGATCCGACGGTCACCTCAGAGGATTTTCCTGCCACGGTAACGGAGGGAGAGCTGATTACCATTACCGGTACGCAACTGACATCTATCGAAAAAGTTTTGTTTGGCGAGACGGAAGCGGAAGTCATAAGTCTGGAAAAAGAAACACTGATATTCAAAGTTCCGGTTTTTGAGACTACTGCTACGGTAGCTGTGAAACTGGTTTATGCGAATGGTGAAAAAGAGATAGAATTGTCTCCTGCTTGCCAGGTAACGGTAATGGCATGGCTGTCTTATCCTAATCTTAAACTGGGAGCACATCGTAATTCTACTTTCGGAAGTATGATGATTGCCGACAAGGGCGAAGTGGTAGCTGCTTGTATTCTGACTACCGAGCGAGAAAGAGAAGTAGACTTTGCTACCATCTGCAATAGCTCTATGGATTTTAATCTGCAAAGTCCCGAACGGCTTGGAAAGAATTTGAGAAACTGCTGGTGTGAGGGAAAAAGACTGGAAGGACTGACTTCTTCTTCTGAAGCTGAAGATGTTGAGAGACTCTTCCCAAACTATTACTCCAATAAGACCACATTCCTGATATTGTCGGAAACGGATGAAGCACAGAAAGCTATTATTGATAAAGTGAAGGATGGCAAGATGGTAGAATTATCTACGGATGCATTTGCCGGAATGGATATAAAAAGACGGGATATACGCACGTTTAAAAAGGATGAGACAACAAAAGACGAGTCTATTTTCGAAGTTGGAAGCGTGATCGCCTTCAAAACACCGCATAAGGGGGATAAGATTGGTATCATGCGCATTCTTTCAATCGGTGTGGATTTTACTCAGGACTCTGCCTGGAATAATGAGAATGCAACTATAACTTTTGATTTGTATTATCAGAAATGATCGTTTCAAGTTTTTATGAATATAATTATTAAAATAATAATGTGATGAAAAAAGTAGTATTATCAGTGGCAATCATGTCTTTTGCTCTGTTGGCAAATGCGCAAGTTCTGAAAAAGGATCTCCTGAAAGATTATAAACCAGGTGACCAACTGGAAAAAGCTGTTTATGGTGATAAGAAAGAGCCGATTCGTACCGATTCCTGGAATGGGGCGTTTTCCACTAATCCGCTGGAAGGAGTAGGAAGTCCGTTAGTAGGCAAGGCGCTTTCTTATAAAGGGTATCCGGAAGGAGGATTATCCATAGATATAGGCAACTTTCCGGCTGATATCAAAGGTAGTCGTTTTAGTGTTTATTCTCTTACGGATGTAAATAAGGAATATAGAAAGGGAACCTATTATCTGGCTTTTCTAGCCAACTTCTCCAAGTTGGGAGGTAGCAACTTTGCCGATTTTGTGGCTTTGGATATTAATTATACGGGAGGAGCCAATAGAGGGAAGGTGTTTGTTGCACGCGAAGGTAAGGATAAGATTAAGTTTGGAGTCTCTGTACGCAATATGCGTACAGAGGGAACAGAAACTTATGATTATGACAAAACCCACCTTTTGATATTGAAAGTCGATTACGACAAGAATCAGGCTTCCCTTTTTGTTAATCCGGAATTGAGTAAGAAGGAACCTAAAGCTACGCTTGTTGCCGACGGTGAAGAGAATGATTTGAAGAATGGGTTGAAAGGGATTTCATTCAGATATCGCAGAGGATATAAGGGCAGAGTCGGTAATTTCCGTTTTGCTGATAACTGGGCGACTGCAATTGGTAAATAGAAAATAGAAGATGAGGGAAGTTTGGGCTTCCCCATTTTCATCTAGTCATTTTAGCAGTTTTTTCTTAATCATGCGGTTGCGGATCAGGATTCGTGTTTTTCTCGTATACCTTGAAATCCGCCAGTAGAATATGTTCATCTTTGATTCCGTTGGTTGGACGGTCATTTTCATCCGTCAGGGTTTTGCCGAAACTACGGTATATGCCGAATTTATTGCGGATACTTATTGCTCCCTTCCTCCATAAATCTATGTCATCAAAGGAACGTTGAACAAGTCTTTTCCCGTCACTGAGTCGGCTTAAAGTGATACTAAACGAGCCATTGTGGGTATAGTGCATTTCAGTTTCTACCTGAATCCATTCATCTTCGAAATCTTCCAATGGGAGATTGTCTATTATAGTACCTTTCGTTGTTTCTTCGGTATCTCCGTTATGAATGATTTGTATACGGCGATTGCTCCCGTTTCCGTTGCTTCGTGCAGTGATAGTAATTACGGGTGAACCGTTGTTGCCTTCCTGTGCCTTTAGTTGATGTAAATGAGTAAAACTGCCGGACGGACGGAAATCTTTAGGAATCTTGAACTTCCATTTTAGTTGTTGCCATTCATCCCAGTTGCCGTTTAACTTATACCAGGAAGGCGTGGTCTGTGTTTTCATCTCATTGCGTTGGCGGTCTATTAATTTGCCACGGTCTCCATCCAGTGCTTTTTCATTGGCATGAATGGAGAGTTTGAAAATGTATTGTCGAATAAACAAATCATAAATAACTTCTCCGTGCACTCCGTCCTTGTGGTCTAAGGAAGAGCTGTTGGGATGTTCGGAATAGTCCCAACCAATCTTTCGCATATATTGGTGTATTTGAGTGTAGCCGGCTTCTACTAATTCGGCGCTGCCTTGCATACTGCCCTGCAGAACGTAATTGTTGCTTGGGGGAGGAATCACCGGTTCATCAGTGTCCGTATTTTCTGTTTGCGAGCAACTGCATAAAGGGATCAGGAGAGTAACTGTGAAAATTAATAGGTTTTTCATTGTAGATGGTGTCTTTTTGGAATTATTAATTGGATATTTAATGATAACCAAAGGTAGGTGTTTCTGTAGAAACCGGCTTTTTATATTTGCCCAAATATTTGTAATAATCTTCCAAGGAATCGTTGCAGGATGTACATGACTCCCCATTATTAAACATTTGTTCTATATAAATAAACAAGTGGTGGCTAAATTTGCATCGTTATTAACTGCATACTATTATGAAAAACTTAATCTATCTTGTTCCAACATTATCTTTAGTCAGCTGTACCTCTCAGCAAGTGGAAGAAAAGCCGAATGTGATTGTGATTCTTGCCGATGATTTGGGCTTTGGCGATGTCAGCGCTTATGGCTCTACTACGATTCATACTCCGAATATCGACAGTCTGGCTCATGGCGGAGTTTGTTTCACGAACGGATATGCCACTTCGGCAACTTCCACTCCCAGCCGTTATGCTTTGATGACCGGAATGTATCCGTGGAAAAATAAGGATGCAAAAATCCTGCCGGGAGATGCTCCTCTTATCATTAATGAAAATCAGTTTACCTTGCCGAAGATGATGCAGCAATGCGGTTATGTGACCGGAGCTATCGGAAAGTGGCATTTGGGGATGGGAGACGGCAATGTCAACTGGAACGAAACCGTCAAACCGGGTGCCAAAGAAATCGGTTTCGACTACTCTTGCCTGATTGCAGCAACCAACGACCGTGTCCCGACGGTTTACGTGGAAAACGGCGATGTAGTAGGACTCGATCCGGCCGATCCCATCGAAGTGAGTTACGAGCATAATTTTGAAGGCGAACCGACTGCCATTTCTCATCCGGAGATGCTGAAAATGCAGTGGGCACACGGACACAATAACTCTATAGTAAACGGAATTCCCCGTATCGGATATATGAAAGGCGGACAGAAAGCCCGTTGGAAAGACGAGGATATGGCCGACTATTTTGTAGATAAGGTAAAGAACTTTGTGACTGAACACAAAAATGCTCCTTTCTTCCTGTATTATGGCTTACACGAACCTCACGTACCTCGTGCTCCCCACCAGCGATTTGTGGGCAAAACAACGATGGGGCCTCGTGGCGATGCCATCGTTGAGGCAGACTGGTGTGTCGGCGAACTGCTTGCCCACTTGAAGAAAGAAGGATTGTTGGAAAAGACACTGATTATCTTCTCCAGTGATAACGGGCCGGTTCTGAATGACGGTTACAAAGACGGAGCTCCCGAATTGGCAGGCGATCACCTTCCTGCAGGAGGTCTGCGCGGAGGTAAATATAGTTTGTTCGACGGTGGTACGCATATTCCTTTGTTTGTTTATTGGAAAGGAAAGATTCAGCCGGTTGTGTCCGATGCACTGGTTTGCCAGGTAGATATTCTTGCTTCTCTGGGGTCGATGATACATGCCGATTTGCCGGAAGGTTTGGATAGTCGGAACTATCTGGATGCTTTCTTCGGAAAAGAGCAGACTGCCCGCAAGGATGTAGTGCTGGAAGCGCAAGGACGTATGGCTTATCGTTCGGGCGACTGGATTATGATGCCTCCTTATAAAGGTTCCGAACGCAACCTGACCGGAAATGAATTGGGTAACTTGGGTGAATACGGTTTATTCAATGTAAAAGCCGACCGAACTCAATACCAGAATATGGCGGCACAACAGCTCGAACTTCTGGACTCCCTGAAGCAGAATTTCTTTGCTGAAGTGGACGGTTATTATCGCAGTGAAGTAGAAGAAGAACCATTAAAATAAGGTCAAATGTTTATTCTGAACATAAATCCCGTTGATAAAACAATCGTTCTATTCTACCGGGATTTATTTCTTTACCTTTGTTCTGTTCGATGTCGGACAATTAACCTTGAAGTATGTATATGAAAATGAAAGCTTTTTTAATGTTTGTATTGCTGTTCTTATGTTCGATGGGAACAAAGGCGCAGGATTTGGGGGCGAACTATAATGAAAATATAGATTACCCGATTACGGAAATAGAGATGTTGAAACAGTCGAAAGTGAGTTGGGTGAGAGGATTTGTCAATATCCCCAATCTGTTTCTTCAGAATGAAAACGGGAAGATTGTTGGTGTGAAAGAAAATGCCATCAGGACACATATTCCTACATTGAAATTTATTCAGGCCAAGAAAGCGTTGGGCGACCGTGTGAAATTCATCTTGAGTCTGAAAATACCTTTTGAATTATATACCGATACGGTTCCCAAAGTAGGAACTAAGGAGATGGAGTACATATTTCAGGCAACGGAAATATTACTGAAAACCTATGATATGGCGAAGAATATTGAAATACTTGTCATGGGTAACGAGCCGGAATGGGAGAATGCATTGGATACCGATCTCTGTCATGCGGATGGTGAAGATTATCGGGCATTTCTGAATGAGTTTGCCAATCGGCTGACTACCTGGAAACAGGCTAATGGCTGGACATTTGATATTTATGCCGGAGCATTGAACCGTGTTTCCGAGTTGCCGAAGAGCGAAACGGTACCTGCAGTAGTCTCTGTGGTTAATAACAATCCTAATGTTGTAGGGCTCGACTTGCACGTTCACGCATTGAAAATCAACCAGGCGGAAGATGATTTCCGTATTATCCGCGATAAATATGGTGTAACAAAGAAACTGATTTGCACGGAATTCTCTATGGTACGTGCTTTAAATCCTCATGTAGCCGACGCACTGGGAGAATGGGGAACCAAGCATGGTTATACGGCCGGGATGAAAATTTACGAATATCTTAATCTGATAGCCGAAAAAGCTAACGCCGGTACACCGGTGAGTGCAACCGAGTTCAAGAGCCTTTTTGAGAGTTATTCCTGGTATCCGAAGAATTGGTATAAAACTTTTTATGAGGTGTTCAAGAAATATGATACGTATGCCATTACCGGACGTTTTAGTGTGGTTCCCGGTGGAGCGAGAGCTGTTTACGATGCGAAGACTGAAATGTGGGAACTTGGAGGAATTTATTTTTCCCGTTATTTAGGACTGGATGCAGACGGATTCTACAATCCCAATCCATTGTTATATCCTGATTTTATTGCTGCCCGGGATGGATTGGCAGTTTCCAGCCTTGTCGGAGGGCAACGGGAATTGTTCATTCGTTGGGGGAATGGAGCCGATAAAACAGGTATATTGTCAGTAACAGATGAAAATGGAACAGAGGTAGTACGTCGGTCGCTTGATTCGGAGAATGACTATACATTGGTTGAAAATCTTGCTCCCGGAACGACTTATCATGTAGCATTGCTGAAATCGGATGATGCCGTGTTGTGGAAGGATGATGTTAAGACCAAGTCTGTAACAGGAAAGTTTCCTTTGTTGAAATATCAACAAGTGGATGAATATATGTTAGTACAACTATTAAATTTGCCGGCTGATGTCTCATCTTATAAAGTAAAGCTGGATGGACAGGAAATCAATATAGTGAATAAGAACCTGAACGGACAAATACTTACCGCTGAAGTGACTTATAAGGATGGATCGGTAGAAATATTGTCGACAACTGTTAGAAAGTAATTATCTTAAATTTATTCGCTTATGAAAGTAATATATGTAGTGTTGGTATGTTTGTTGGCTTTCACCTCTTGTGCGGAGACGGAATATGCCGAAAACGGGGTTGATAAGAAGAATATAACAGGATATACCGAAGTTGGGTTTTATAGTTTGGATGGAATTTGTACTTTTACAGAGCAGGAACAACTTCAGGCTGCAATTAATCCTAAACGGTTGACTTATCGCCTGCAAAATTCGGATCAAAGCAAATACATTCATGTGAAGTTTGACGGGAAGCCCACGGCTGTCGGTCAAAAGATAAAGGCTGAATTCTCATTCCAAGGAGTTTCTTTCCTCAAAGAAGGGATGGAGATGGAGGTAGTTCGTATAGACGGAGATAAAGTTTGGTTGTCAGGAGATAACGTCGGTATGGTAATCCCTGTTTTTAATAATTAAAAGAAAGATATTATGAAAAGATACATTCCTGTTGTAGCGTCATTAATGGCGTTTTCGTTGATAGCATGTGGTGAAGTCATGGATCTGACACAGCCGGAAAAGGCTGAAGTTACCTATTCCAATATTACCTTGTCGCTTTATCAGACAGGCAAATATGATTTATATCTGGATGAGCCGGAATACCAATATAACATTATGGTGGAGAAAAGCCATTGCGAAAAAGAAGCAAAGGCGGAATTGGCTGTTGTCGATGCCAAAGAGTTTGGTGAAGAATATCACCTCTTACCTGTGGAATATTATGATCTGGATGGAAGTAATTTTAATTTTAAGGGGGACGATGTCCTGCGTATGGTAAATTTGCGCTTCCATGATTTAGGTACGCTTGACGGATCAAAGAAATACGTTCTCGGTTTGAAACTGGTTTCCGACGATCTTGCAGTCAATCAAGAGAAAAGTACAATGACTTTCTTCCTGCAACAGAAACAGGGAGAAATCGACAACCCTTATACCGTGGCGACAACGAGCGACTTGATAACTCTCGGAGAGAAACTCAAAGATGGTAAGACGATCTATGCCAAGATAGAGAATGATATTGATTTGCAAGGTGTAGACTGGCAACCGATAGAGACCTCGGTTTCCAAACAACTTGTATTGGATGGAGGCGGCCATACGATTCGTAATCTGAAAGTAAATACTTCCTCTTCTGTTAATCAGGGATTCTTTGGATTGTTGGTTGGTAAGTGTTCCAATATAAACTTTGAAAATGCGCAGATTACAGCCAATACAAAGATGGCAGGCATCCTTGCCGGACAGGTGGGAGCTGCTACTTCTCCGGGTATCGTGGAGAATGTTCGGGTATCCGGTACGATTTCTTTAACTTCGGGAACGGGAGCGACTGCCTGGGATAACGGTCAGGCTGGTGGTATCTGTGCAAGACTTCATGGTGCAGATAGTAAAATTCATCAGTGTACATCGGCAACGGATATTACTGCCGTATGGTGCGCCGGCGGTATTTGTGGGGAAACGAGAGGCGGAGCAACGATCTCTCAATGCTCTTCCACTGGGGATATTGTGACTGAATCATGTGTAGGAGGCATCGTTGGACGTATGTTATATTCTATCGTTACGCAGTGTTATTCTTCAGGTCTTGCACAAGCTTTCCCGATGAAAGTGGCGAATCCTGCGGGTGGTATTGCCGGATTTGTAGATCCTAGTCCGACAGCTGTGATCTCTTATTGTTATTCCGATTGCGAGGTTTCCGCTCAAAACCAGGTAGGCGGTATTATGGGATTTGCTAACAAGGCGACAGGAATCACCGTAACACATTGTGTGGCTTGGAACCAGAAATTATTCTCTAACGGTGCACCCAAGTCGGGAAGAATTTGCGGACGCTTTAACAAGAATGAGGCTAATAATTGCTATGCGAATCCAAATATGGAATGTCGTTTCTCTGCCAATACGCCCGCTATCGTAGACGAAGAAATACCCGATTACGGAGCACAAACATTTGGTGCCGACCGTTACAATGGTCTTTCTACGATGAGTACCCCGATAGATGCTGCCAAGGCTCTTTCTTGGGATGAAGCAATATGGAATCTCGCAGGGGAGAAACCCGGTTTGGTTTGGATGTTAGATTGAAATTTTGTAGATGAGATAAAGATCAGATATAGAATAAAATAGGTATGAAAAAACATAAAATGACAAAAAGACTTATTCTCGCATTAGGAATCATTGGTTTGTCTGTCACTGGGGTACGGGCTGATTCGGTTAATGAGAAGGAGATCACTTATGCCGATCCTACAATTTATGTGGAAAACGGCAAGTATTACCTCACCGGCACACGCAATCAGGAACCGCAGGGCTTTGCTATCCTCGAATCGACCGATCTGGAGCATTGGACGGTGCCTGATGGCACTTCTCTACAACTGATTCTGCGGAAAGGAGATCGAACGTATGGTGAAAAAGGCTTCTGGGCACCTCAATACTTTAAGGATAAAAGAACTTATTATTTCACTTATACTGCTAATGAGCAAACAGTAATTGCTTCCTCAAAATCGGTATTCGGACCTTTCCGGCAGAAGGAAGTCAAACCGATAGACGCTTCCGCTAAGAATATAGACTCTTTCCTATTTAAGGATGATGATGGAAAATACTACCTGTATCATGTCCGCTTTAATAAAGGCAATTATCTTTGGGTAGCCGAGTTTGACATAAAGAAGGGAAGTATCAAACCGGAAACATTGAAACAATGTATGGACTGTACGGAGCCTTGGGAAAAGACTCCGAACTATAAGTCTGCACCGGTGATGGAAGGACCGACTGTTATGAAGTGGGACGGGGTATATTACCTCTTCTATTCTGCCAATCATTTTATGAATATCGACTATTCGGTAGGTTATGCCACTGCTTCTTCCCCTTTCGGTCCGTGGAAAAAGCATCCGAACAGTCCGATCATTCATCGCAGTCTCGTAGGAGAAAACGGATCAGGACATGGAGATGTATTTAAAGGTCTGGATGGAAAATATTACTATGTTTACCACGTTCATCGTTCAGATTCCACCGTGTCCCCTCGTAAAACACGTATTGTTCCGCTCATCCTGAAGAAAGGAAACGATGGCATATACAACATCACCGTAGACAAAGAGCACGTCATAAAGCCAATGTGGAAATGATTTGTTCAGAAATGTAGTAGAGAAATCTATTTTGCACATTTGTACGAGTTTTGAGGATAATCTTCCTTTTCATTTGAAGATTTTCCCGCTTAATTTGTGTCTTGAGATAAAGAATTTGTTAACAGTTAAAAATAATGTTTATGAAAAGAGACAGACTTTATTTTTCTTTCTTATGTCTTTGTTGCTTTTTGTTTTGTGCGCTGGACGTGCAGGCACAACAAGACTATTGGAAGGGACAAGTGAAGGATGCAGTATCTGGTGAACCGATGATTGGCGTCAGTGTTCGCGTGAAAGGTACGGGAAGCGGTACGATTACTGATTTTGACGGTAATTTTACTGTGAAGGCATCGAAAGGAGACATACTTGTCATTTCTTATGTGGGTTATAAAACTCTGGAACTGGATTTAAAGAATAAAACGACTTTAGGAGTAATCTCTTTGGGAGAAGATACGGAGACACTGGAGGAAGTGGTAGTGGTTGGATACGGCGTACAGAAAAAGGTATCCAGTGTCGGTTCCATTGCCACGGCAAAAGGAGATGATTTATTAAAGATAGGTAGTGTGAACTCCGTTTCCGAAGCTTTGCAAGGGCAGATGCCGGGCGTGGTTGCCATCAATTCCACCTCAAAGCCGGGAGCTGATAAGGCTTCTTTATTGATTCGTGGTAAGTCTACCTGGGGAGAAGCGGATCCACTGGTATTGGTGGACGGTATCGAACGTGACTTCAACGATGTAGATGTGAATGAAATCGAATCTATTTCCGTACTGAAAGATGCTTCGGCAACTGCGGTTTACGGTGTGAAAGGTGCGAATGGGGTGATCCTGCTGACTACCAAACGCGGACTCGAACAGAAACCGGAAATATCATTCACAGCTAACTTTGGTTTTAAACAACCTTCTGCCGCTCCTGAATGGTCTGACTATGTGACCTCTATGAAACAGTATAACAGAGCACAGGCCAATGATGGTAATTGGGGAGCAATGGTTCCCGAATCTACCATTGCCGCATGGGAGAATGCGTATGCTACCGGAAATTACGGCCCGTATAATGATGTCTTTCCTGAAGTGGACTGGTGGAAAGAACTGGTAAAGAATGTAGGTTATGAACAGGCTTATAATCTTAATGTACGCGGTGGTACGAAGAAAATGAGTTATTTCGTTTCTTTGGGTTATTTGCATGACGGAGATATTTTTAATACCACCAAACAAGAGGATTTCGATCCTTCTTTCTCCTACCGTCGTTATAACTGGCGTAGTAATTTCGACTTCAATATAACAAGTACCACCAAACTGTCGTTCAATGTGGCCGGTAAGATGGGGTATCAGAACCAACCGTCTTATTATGAGAATGTTGATTCTCCGGATGAGCGCTTTTTTAAAACGTTTTTCACGGCTCCAAGTAATGAATTTCCGATTAAATATAGTAATGGAATATGGGGAGACGGGTTAAGTTCCGATCAAAATATAGCCTGTCTGATGAACGAAGGAGGTAGTCGTAATATCAAACAGCATCAAGGTTTCTACGATGTAATCTTGAATCAGAAACTAGACTTTATTACAAAGGGGCTATCATTGAAAGCATCGTTGTCTTATACTACTTCTTCATCATGGACCACCCAGTTGATGCCGGGTAAGGTTTTGGGTAAAGACGATTTGGTTGCCCAACGTACACATATTCGTATTAATCGTGTGTATGATTACACGAATCCTATTTATAATGCTGACGGAACAATTACTTATAATTATACCGAGAAACGCTATCCGGATGAAAATGCTCCCGGAGATTTACCTGTTGGTGGTGTTTATGACGGATTCAAGGCTTACGGACGTAAACTTTATTACGAATTAGCATTGAATTATAGTCGTCAATTTGGCGATCACGATGTAAGTGCCTTATTTGTGTTTAACCGTAAGATGAACGAATCGACCAATACTACTAATTCGGGTGTGATGAACTTCCCGGCTTACGAAGAAGACTGGGTAGGCCGTGTCACTTACAACTTCAAAGAGCGTTATCTTGCTGAATTTAACGGTGCCTACACTGGTTCGGAAAAATTTGCTCCGGGACGCCGTTTCGGTTTCTTCCCGTCCGCTTCTATCGGTTGGCGTATCAGTGAAGAACCATGGGTGAAGAAATTGACCAAAGGTGTACTGACCAACCTGAAAGTGCGCTATTCGTATGGAGTAGTTGGTAATGATAAAGGTGCTACCCGTTTCAACTATATTCAGAAGTTTGAGCAACTATCTGCCAATGCGCAGTTTGGTAAATATCAGACCAGTAACTGGGGACCTTTATACAAAGAAGGAAAATTGGCCGACCCCGATGCTACCTGGGAAGAATCTATTAAGCAGAATATCGGTATCGAAATAGGTTTGTGGGGTAAACTAAACTTTACTGTGGACTTGTTCGATGAAAAGCGTAATAACATTTTGATGACACGTAATACGATTCCGTCATGGGCCGATAGTGGTATTGCTTTTCCGCAGGTGAATCTGGGTAAGACTAAAAATCACGGTCTTGAACTGGATATTGCTTGGAACGACCGTATCGGAAAGTTTAATTATTACGCGAAGTTTAATTTTGCAACCAGTGAGAACCGTGTTGTCTTTATTGATGACCCGAAGAATCAGAGCGAATATTTGAAAAAAGCCGGAAAGTCAATCGGATATGTGAATAAATACCTGGCAACAGGAAACTTCCAGTCATTGGATGATATTTATAACTCGGCGCAGTCCACTATTGCCAATGGTACACATAATACATTGATTCCGGGAGACTTGTATTACATCGATTATAATGGTGACGGCATGATTGATGCTAAGGATATGGTTCCGATGAAAAACCTGAACTATCCGACTACTACCCTCGGATTTACATTGGGAGGTTCTTACAAAGGAATCGGATTCAATATGTTGTGGTACAGTGCTATGGACGTTTATAAAGAAGCGATTCCTTCCTATTTATGGGATTTTCCGGAAGGTAATATCAAGGCTCAACCAAATACGTTGAATACATGGACAGCCGATGCTCCGATTCAAGGCGGTCCGATTCGCCCCAGTATTCATGTTCAGAGAAGTTATAATTCGGTGGCTAGTACATACACATATACCAACCATGCTTATCTTCGCTTGAAGAACCTGGAAGTGAATTATCAGATTCCGAAGCGTTGGTTGCAGCCTTTACGTCTGACAAAACTGCAAGTATATGTCAACGGTACCAATTTGTTGACGTTCTCAAAAGGTGATTCCCGCCGTGACCCCGAACATTCGGGACAGAATGTTTATCCGGTGGTGAGACGTTATAACATTGGTTTTAGATTAGGATTATGAGACACTTTAAATTTACTGATATGAGAAGACATAAGTTGAATTGGATATGGATCATTCTATTGGGGTTGTTTGTAGGAAGTTGTGAGGACTATCTGGACCGCTCTCCCGATGACGGACTTTCCGAAGATGATGTTTATAAAGATTATAGCAGTTTGTTAGGGTTCATGGACCGCATCTTTCAAAATGATGATATATTAATCTTTACACATGGTATCAACTCTTATTCGAATACATACGTAACGGTAGGTAATTTATCGGATGAATATGCATCCGTTCGCGATAATGATCCGTCGAAGTTTGTCAATGCAGGTAACTGGCTGGAGAATGCCGGTACACGTTTCGAAATAGGAAGTAAAAGTGATGGGAAGAATTTCAAAAGTGCTATTTCTCGTGCTTATACCGGACTTCGTATCGTGAACCGTGTAATTAGCGGAGTAGATCAAGTGAAATCCATCACAGACGACCAAAGGAAAAAACTGTTGGGACAGGCTCATTTCCTGCGTGCCTACTTCTATTTTGAGATTATCAAACGATATGGCGGAATGCCCATCTTTGACCAGCTTTGGGGAGCATCGGATGACTTTGACTTTCCCCGTAAAACTTATCAGGAATCCAATGCTTGGATGCAGACAGACCTGGATAAAGCCATTGAATATTTACCTATAAGCTGGCCTGACGAGGAACATGGACGGCCTGACAGAGTAAGCGCCATGGCATTAAAAGCGATGACACAGCTTTATGCTGCCAGCCCTTTGATGCAGAACGACTTGAATTCTATTGAAAACAAAGGATATGGAAAAGAGATGGCTGCTGAAGCTGCCCGTAGTGCGCAAAAGGCGATCAATGCTATTGAAAGTCACGAATATTATCGCCTGATGAATCATGACGAATATCGTAGTATTCAGCTAATGCCTAATTCCAATCAATTCGCACAGCCGGAATATTTATGGTTCCTGCGTTGGCATCATGGCAACTGGTCTGCTTTCGTCAGAGCGCAATGGCTGACACAACCATACGATAATAAAACCGGTGCCGAAGGTACTCCTTATAATGCTCCGACACAAAATGCGGTAGATATGTACGAACGTAAGGGAGCCGACGGTAAATACTATCCGATTACTGATCCGCGTTCCGGTTATGATGCGGTAAAGACTACCAATCCTTATTCGGATAGAGACCCTCGCTTCACGAATAATATCCTCGTGCCCGGTGAGCAATGGGGGAAGAATTTACAGGGTGTTCCCTATTATCTGACTACTTATTCGGGTGGTTACTCCGAGAACTTCATTTCTACCAATCAGTTTACGAGAGGCTCTCAACAGACCGGATATATGTGCAAGAAGTTCATTTGGCCGGAAGCAAGTGTGCCTTTGTTTGGTGAAGCTGGTTTCCAATTATATCGTTTGGTGGCTGTGTACATTCGTGTTTCACAAGTTTATCTGGATATGGCAGAGGCTTCATACGAAGCGACAGGTGATCCGGATGCAGTCGTTACGGGTTGTACGATGTCGGCCCGTCAGGCTTTGAATAAAATCCGTGTAAGAGCCGGAATCGGCGAACTACCGGATGGAGTGGATTTTAGAGAAGCTTATCGTCGGGAACGTGGTGTGGAATTGATGTTCGAAGGACACCGCTGGTATGATATCCGCCGTTGGATGATTGCTGAAGACCTGTTTAAGGGTGAATATCCGATCATGGGTGTCAAAGCAACCCCGATCAATCATTCTTATACGGCCGACCAGTTGAAAGTGGAAAAAGCCTGCACTTATAAGTTGACCGACTTTACTTACGAGTATGTTCCGGTGAGGACAGCCGTGCGGACGTTTAACAAGCGTAATTATTGGTATCCGCTACCGATGGATGAAGTGGCGGCTTTGGATAATCTTCAACAGAACCCCGGATGGTGATACCTAAAATAAAGAAAAGTATATGAGAAACAAGATTAGATATATAAGACTGATAGGGCTCATATTTGTCCTTATCGTTGGCTCTAGCCTGACTTTCGCACAAAATAAATCAAAGAGAAAGTCGGCGAAGAAGCCTTTGGTGGAAGTAGTTTCTATTGTTACCGACGAGAAAGGTAGCCCGTTGAAGAATGTTTCTATCATTTGTGGAGAAGGCGCAGTCGTTCTATATACAGATGCAAAGGGACGTTTTCAGACGAAGGTCGAGAATGACGCAACCGTCATGGTGGAGGCTTTGGGATATGAAGATAAAGTGTATAAGCTGACAGGCAGCAATATCGTTCCTGAAAAGATTGTCCTGAAGAAAGAGCCTCTGTTCCTGACCGAAGAATCGTTGGTGAATAGAGCCGATGGTGGCAAGACGTATAAAGGGAATGAAGTAGGCGCAACGAGCGTACTGGAGAACGGACAGTTCGGAACGTTCCCTGATTTGACGCTGACTAATATGCTGCAAGGTAAAATGTTAGGTCTGCAAGTTCGCTCCACAGTCAGCGGATTGGGTAATAATACGCCTGATTTATTTATCCGTGGCCAGCATGGCATGTCGGAGAATACAGCTATTGTTATCATCGATGGTGTGGAACGTCCGGCAGCGGATTTGATTCCTGAAGAAATCGAACGTATCGAGTTGCTGAAAGATGCCACTGCCAAGATTCTTTATGGGGCGCGTGCTGCGAATGGCGTACTTTGGGTGACTACCCGCAGAGGAAAGGCCAACCGCCGCATTTATAACGCAACCGCCGAAGCAGGTGTGGTACAGATGACGCGTACTCCTGATTTTCTGAATTCTTATCAGTATGCTAATCTGTACAATGAAGCGCGTGCAAATGACGGATTGACTCCTTACTATAATCAGAAACAACTGGAAGGATATAAAAACTCCAAAGGAGCCAATGACCTATTGTATCCGAACGTCGATTTGTACGATCAGCTATTGAACAAAAATGCCAATTACCGGAAAGTATCGTTCGATATGACAGGTGGTACCGACAGAGTGCGTTATGCCCTGATTGCCGGATATGTAGGAGGTAGCGGATTTGAAGACGTTACCTATACTCCGCAACTGCACCGTCTGACTCTTCGCGGAAACCTCGACTTCAATGTAACGGATTTCCTGACTATATCCGCAGACGTTGCCGGACGTATGGAAATGCGTAAATGGGGGCAATTGGACTGTGGTCAGGTATTTACGGCCCTGTCTACGCATCGTCCGAATGAATACCCGCTGACTATGTCACCGGAAGAAACCGGACTAGCCAGCTCGGACGGAATTCCTTTGTTTGGCGCAAGTCTGCTGCGTCCGATGAATGTATACGCGGAAACGATGTATGGAGGATATACGGATGAGCGTTATACACGCAGCCAGACCAATATCGGTTTGAAATTCGATCTTGATATGCTGACAAAAGGCTTGAAAGCCGGTGCTTTCCTTTCTTTCGACAACTATGATTACCTACAACTCTCTTTGAGCAAAGTCTATCCGACGTATGCCATCAAAACATATCGTGACTTTGCCGGTGAGGAACAGATCATGTACACCCAGATGAAGAAAACAGATGTAGCCACTTCACAAAGCCGGAAGTCGACTACCTTACAACAGACATTGGGTTGGAATGCCTTTGCTGCATACGAGAATACATTCAACCAAAAGCATGATGTATCGGCACGGCTGACTTACATGTACTCGAAAACAACGAATCAGGGAGTGACCCAGGACATCATCAATGCAAACTACGCATTGCGCTTAAACTATATGTATGACCGCCGTTATGCTGTGGAAGCCGACATGGCATTGATGGGAAGCAACCGTTTCAAATCGGGAAATAAATACTTCTTCTCGGCAGCGGGCGGCCTTGCCTGGATTCTAAGCAATGAAGATTTCCTGAAAGACAATGAATACGTGAACTTCCTGAAACTGAAAACCAGTGCTGGTATCTTGGGATATGACAGAAGCACCGAACATTTATTGTATGAACGTGCCTGGTCGCAAGACGGCAGCTTCCGGTTCGGAACAACGAACAATGGCGCTACGGCTTACTATTCCACTTTTGTCCGTGCGGGCAATCCGAACCTGAAATGGGAAAAGGCAGCAGAATGGAACATTGGTGTGGAAGGCCTGTTCCTGAATAACCGCTTATATACCGAAATAAACTATTTCCGTGAGAAACATACGGACATCATTGGTTCTGTTGATGCCTCTTACGGGGATTATACTGGTAACTTTACCTACCAGGACAACATGGGCTCTGTCTTGAATCACGGTATAGAAGGAATGTTCACTTGGAGCGACCGTATCAACGACTGGGCTTATTCGGTAGGAGCCAATTTCGTATGGTCAAAGAATAAAGTATTGAAATGGAACCAGGTGAAACATGGTGAAGAATACCGTTATACAGTGGGGCGTTCTACCGATGCTATGATGGGACTGGTTGCCGAAGGATTATTTGGCAAAGATGTAGCCATCAACGGACATGCCCCCCAGACGTTTGCCGATTATCAGGAAGGCGACATCGCCTACAAAGACCTGAACGGCGATAAGATCATTGACGGTCGTGACGTAAAGGAACTCGGAAACTCATTCCCACGTACTACATTGGGCATCGATTTCAATGTAAGTTACAAAGGCTGGGGATTGTATCTTCAGGGATATTCCGAACTGGGCGTTCACACTTGGGCAACAAATGCTTATTATTGGAACAATGGAGAAGGTAAATACTCTAAACTGGCATTAGATCGTTATCATCCGGCAAACAATCCGACCGGAAGTTATCCGCGCCTGACAACCACTGCCGGTGAGAACAATTTCCGCAATTCTTCTTTCTGGTTGAAGAATACAAGCTTCTTCCGTATGAAGAATGTTGAATTGAGCTACACGTTCAATCAGTTCTCCCCAAGTTCGGTCGTGAAGAAGATGAAGGTTTTCGCTCGTGGTGCAAATTTGTTTGTGCTTTCTTCCGTGAAAGATCTGGATCCTGAACTGCTGAATGCCGGTGTGACAAACTACCCGGTGACGCGTACTTTTACAGGCGGAGTCTCTTTTGTATTTTAATTTTGAACAATTAATAGATGGCAATATGAAACATATATTAGGAAGTTGCGTTTTAGCAGGTCTGTTTCTCTTTTGTGCTTGTGACGACACATTGGATACAAAGGTGACATGGCAGATCGGAGACTCTGATACCTGGAGAGTGCCGGAACTTGCTCAAGGCGTACTATATAAAGCTTATAATGGCATAGCCAACCGTCCGGATTGTTTTGAAGATAACTTTCTGGATTGTGCTACCGATAATGCAGTGACTAATCTGCGCAGCTCTTCTGTCTATAAATTAAATATGGGTGGGATGACAGCGTTTAACAACCCAATCGGAAACTGGAGTAATGCGTACAACATGCTGAACTATGTAAACTCTTTCCTCGAAAACGGCTTAACCGACCAAGTGCAGTACAACCGCACCGACCCGGAAGTGGACAAGCAAATCAAGCTGCGTCTGGAAGGTGAATCGTATTTCCTGCGTGCATGGTGGCATTTTGAGCTATTGAAGATGTACGGCGGAAAGGCGAAGAATGGAAAAGCATTGGGTATTCCGTTGGCAGATCATTTTATTTCGCAGGATGAGGCCGCGCAGAACGGTGAATTTCTTCGTCCTACTTATCAGGCAACAGTCGATTTTATCGTCAACGATTTGAATAATGCCATCGAGTTATTGCCGAACGTGTATCAGGGAGATGACTTGGAGTTCGGTAATACACAAATCGGTCGTGCCACGAAAGCGGCGGCAGCTGTTCTGAAAAGTCGTGCGCTTTTATATAGCGCAAGCCCTGCCATGCAGGATGATGACGTGACGAAGATCACCGGCATGGGACAATTCGAAATACTGAACCCTACGGTTTACCAAGCAAAATGGGAAGCGGTAGCCAAAGAGATCAATAAGATTCTGGGCATGGAAGGTTTCGGAACTTATGTTCCTGTTACGGCTTCCTCCATTGCCGATGTGCAGACCGAAAGTTCCGATTATGCTTTCCGCAGATATTTTAATAATAACCTGTTGGAAGGCCTTCATTTCCCGCCGTTCTACTACGGAAGTGCCCGTGCCACTCCTTCTCATAATCTGGTAAAGGCTTTTTATGCGAAGAATGGTTATCCGGCAACCGATGTTCGTTCCGGTGTCGATCTGTCTGATCCTGATTTCGATCTGACGCAGCTTTATGCCGTACTGGATAATCGCTTTGCGCTGAATGTCTACTATCATAGTGCTACATTTGGCGATTCCGGTCAGCCGTTGGATATGTCCGAGGGTGGAAAAGATTCTCCTTCGTTTAGTGAGAATGCTACACGTACGGGTTATTATCTGGCTAAATTCGTTTCCAAGAAATCGGCTATGCTGAATCCGATTCAGACGTTAAACTCGGTTCATTACAATCCTTTGTTACGGAAATCGGAAGTTCTTCTTAACTTTGCCGAAGCTGCCAATGAGGCTTGGGGCAACCCGACGGTGAAAGCCGAAGGATGCCTGTATTCTGCATACGAAATATTGAAAACAATCCGTTCGCAAGCCGGGGGTATCAATTTTGATCTTTATCTGGATGAAATGGCTCAAAGTAAGGACTCGTTCAGAAAGTTGATTCAGAACGAACGTCGCTTGGAATTTACTTTCGAGAATCATCGTTATTTTGATATGCGTCGTTGGGTATTACCGTTGAACGAAGAGGTGGAGGGTGTTGCCGTTACCCGCAATGAAGATGGCACATTCAGCTTCAAAGTACAGAAAGTGGAACAACGGAAATATGAAGTGAAAAACTATTTCATGCCATTACCGTATGCAGAGCTGGAAAAGAATAAGAATCTAATGAATAATCAGGGTTGGGAATAACGTGCTGTTGATATAAATACTTATTTACAATGAAAAGACTAAATATATTATGGATAGGGCTGATAAGCGTTCTGATGACTGCTTGTTATGACGATTATGAAAAGGACTACGATGAGAGTTCTGTGTACTTTGCTTCGCAAAAACCTTTGCGGACACTGGTAGCCGATACAGATATGTCGATAAAGGTAGGAGTGGCTATTGGCGGTAAAAGAGAGGTGCATACCGATGATTGGGCTACATTCGAGATCGATCCGTCTTTATTGGATGGTACGGGCTTGACACTAATGCCGGAAAACTATTATCAGTTGGCTAATCCGAACAAGATGACGATCAGCAACCCGAACCTGGCAATCGCAGATGTGAAAGTGACTTTCTCCGATGCTTTCTATGAAGACAATGCTGCTTTGAACAAGCACTATGCAATCCCTTTCCGGTTGGTCGATCATAATCAGGATGAAATTAGTACTGATGTGAATGGTAATTTGAAGGATTACAGTATTGTAGTTGTCAAATTTGTCAGCCAGTATCATGGTACCTACTTTGTGAAAGGAAAAGTTACCAATTTGTCTACCCAGCAGGTTACTGAATACAGTAACAAGGATTTGAGTCAGAATATGACCCGCGACTTTGTTTCGTTAGGTAGAAACAAAGTACGCAGACCGGGTTTCGGAAACACATTGGAAAACAATGAGTCGGTGAATCTGACAGTCAATCCGGATGGAAGCGTCAATATTGAAGCCGGAGGAAGCGTCGCTATCACAGATGCATCCGCCACATTAGATCCTGCAGCCGAATCATTGGAATTTGTAGGAAACAGCCTAAGTTTACCCTTTCTTATAAGTACACGAAAGGTGGCGTCACTTATCAGGTTGACGAGGAACTGATTCGTCGTCAGAATCCGGAAGCTGATTTACGCTTCCAGGAATGGTAGAATAGGTATGAGTTGATTATAGATTTCTATTGCTCGCCGGTAATTAGCTACATCAGTGAATGTTGCAGATTAATTACCGGCGATATCTTTTTCTGTTGGGCGTAGTTGATTTACA
>ENA-OPSN01000488-OPSN01000488.1-human-gut-metagenome-genome-assembly--contig:-NODE-488-length-20712-cov-3.365348_pt1 | contig 20712 bp, 26 predicted proteins | sample MGYA00241808_ERZ501907 | MGnify/ENA primary metagenome ERZ501907 (study PRJEB25962, sample SAMEA2042218) | human gut metagenome | biome: human gut; feature: human-associated habitat; material: faeces...
CATTATCAAGAGGGGGACAAACGTAAGCCAAAGGCATAATCATGTGCTGCAAATGTATGAATTTAATTTGTATCTGCAAAAGGTAGAAGATAAATTGCAATAAAAAATAGATTATTTTATATGTTTTACACTCATCAAGTTACAATATCAATTATACACACAAAGATATAACCCTTGCAATAATTGCAAGAGGAATCAGCCAATACAACCACCTTTCTAGGCGTTCCATAGCATCACCAGCAGGAGCCGGCAGAAATCCGAGTGATACCGGTCGTCGGCCTGTGAAATCAAATCATCTATGTAGTCTTTTTCTCTCATTTTCGCCTGTTACATATATTTCTAACAAAATGCCCCTTAATATCTTCGACATAAGTTTTTCCTGCAATGTTCACACAAGAAGTTCTTCGCTATTGGGAACATCTTCTGACCTACCTCGCCGGAAAGATATTGGGCTTCCTCCCCATAGGGATCAATATTGAACACCTGTGAGATATGCCGGCACAAGTGCCCTTTTTCGTGGTCCCATGAGTTTTGGAACTCTCCCGGGGAAGAAGTGAGAGCAATTACCATAACAGTCTCACGGTCCTCAAAGTCCGAATAAGTAAGACCGGTATTGAGAGCCCCGGAAGAGAGGTTTCTGTACGCTTGTTTGAAATCCTCCCCTCTACAACCGATACGGTGAAGTTCGCACAGAATCTCACTGGTCCAGTAAGTCGTTACGGCATAATACACCCTAACTCTCCAATCATATTTCGGTATGTAGAAATCCTGAACTATCATAATCAGAGCATATCATCCCATATTATAGGTGTGCCGCTTCCGATGCAATCTGCATAGAAACGGGTAAAAGGAAGTCCGTCATATCCGTCTGGATCATCTATATAATCCTTCACAAATAACGCCAGATGGGCTTCATCCATGATGGAACTCTTATAATAATCAGCTTTCGCCATATTGGCTACATATACGCAATCGTACCCGGCGTCTTTCTCCAGTTTAATTCCGTATTTCTTCAGAAGCTCCTCCACCTCTTCCTTTTTGATCGGAACGAGCTTTTCCTCCTGCTTGGTAGTCTTGTTCTCAACCTCCATTTTAGAAACAGCCCATTCACACATCTTCTTAGAGAAGTGCCAACCGTATAATGACAGATAATTTTTCATTGCCGGCGGCATCTTGTCATACGTATCTAGTCTTTGTCCCATAATTAATTGCTTTTTAGAATAAGAGGGGATTTCTCCCCTCATACGATTAATAGAACTCACCGTTTGAGCGTCTGCGTCTGCGCTCTCCCATATCTCCGTACATAGGGGATTCAGGGAAATAGCCAGGCATACGACGTTCGTTCATGCCGTCACCGTCATAACGTCCATTATCACGGAATCCCATTCCACCGCCACGCATTTCACTCATAGCCTTTTCATAACCATGACGGCAGCCTTCACGATAGGCTTCTTCAACCTCGTTTCTTCCTCTCATTCCGAAGTCACGATCATATCCATCATGCTCTTCTCTAATTGTCCACATTCCCATATTATTTACTGTTTTTAGATGTCTCCTTCGTTCCAAGTTGTTCCATCAGCCGTTTATTCATTTCCATAAGGTCCGCCATATTCTTGCTCATTTCGGACATTTGGCCTTTTAATGATGCTATTTCCTGCTCCTGTCTTTGCTTTTCGGCAAATTCCGGGTTAAGAACGGTTAGCATCTTGTCGCAGCCGGTAATTACGCTTTGATGAAAATCTATGCTGTTCAGAATATCAATGCTTTTCTGTTTCATAGATGTGACCTCCGAGTTCATTGCATCACGGGAACAGGATAATACAATATTACCGTTCTGTCCAAAATCCGCAATGTCTCCTCCTGCCGGAAGATTCTGAAAGGTTGTGTTTTGTCCGTTTATGTTAATTACAATATCCACAACCATTTCCGTCTGGGGAATTTGACCAATAGGAGTAGGCATAGGGTACTTGGGTTTCGGAGCCGAAACACTGACTACTGATCCTATTTCAATATAAGGATTCGCATCCTTATGAAGAATATACAACTGATTATTTGCTCTTAACGATTGAAACATAGTGATTGATTTTATAGGGCTACCGCATTACACGATAGCCCGTGTTTTACTTACTTTTTGCCGCTACCGCTTCCGAAGTTGGAGCCGCCGGAGTAGTCGGTCTATATCCTCCATTTACCAGATACAATTCGTTTGTATACTTGTTATAATGGATTTCGTAGATACCTGTACCAGCTAGGTTAGCGACTGTTACAGGCTCGTTGTTATAAGCCATCAACGGTCTTGTGTCCCCGTTAGTCCCTATCAGTATCGGAAGTGTTGCAGTCGTACCAGCAGGGATCGCCTGACGAAGATTGACATAGAACCCTCCGACATAATCCCTGTTGCGGAATGCATGATTGGGAAGTTCTAATGTCACATTCTCCGTGCCGACCGTTACACCTACTGTCGGAAGGGTGTTGTTATTATTCCTTCCGAGTGTCGGAAACAGAAAGGGAAATCCTGTAAAAAAGTTAGGCCACATAGCTACCTCCTTTCTTACCGGATCAACCCCAGTAGTTATTACAACCGCATCCGCCACGTCCGTATGCTGCGTCACCGGCATAAGCACCGAAAGCAGCCGCACGGTAAGTATCCATGTTTACACCAACAATGTTAGGGTATTGAACCGGAACCGTGTTGGGTAACTTGCATTTGATTCCATCAACATCGCTTTGCAATGCTTGTAATCCGGCTGCAAGAGGAGCAATCTGTTGACCTACTGCGTTCAAAATTGTTGCATTCTGATTGCGTTGGGAGATTTCTGCAGTAAGAGTTGCCTTTTCCGCAGTAAGAGATGCAATCTTATCCTGCAATGCCTGATTCTGGATTGCATCCAACTTGGCAAGGATAGCATTAGTGTTGGCAGTAGCACTGTCACGCAAAGAAAGCGTATTTTGGTTGGCTGTGTTGACTAATGTATTAGTCTGGTTGCACATCGCAAGCTGGCTCTCATATCCTTGTGTGGTTACAAGCTGTTTCATGTCGCAGCAACAGCTACAGATTTGAGATGTCAGAGCGTTGTTGCCCTGCATGATTGCAGTAAGGATGCTGTTGGTGTTCTGACCCATTTGATTACCAAGCCCACAGATTGCTTGTGATACGGAGTTAATACCGGCAAGGATTTGATCGGAAGAAGTGTTCACGGCTTGTGCCAGTGATGCAATGTCGACACCGTTTCGGTTAAGTGTCTGCATAATCATCTCCCTTCCTTCGTTCGCTCCCTGATTATTATTGCCGCCAAAGCCGAAATTACCATTTCCGAAAATAGCTGCAATCACAATAAGCGCAATGATGTCTTGAAAACCACCATTGTTACCAAAGAAGCCACCGTTGCCATTGCCGCCTCCAAGCAGCCCCATCAGGTAACCGGTGTCAACTCCTCTGTTTTGCAAAGACGGAAGAATAGAAGCAAGCAGACCGTTTCCTGAAGCCGCTCCACCGTCCTGGTTAAAAACGTACGTTCTTTCCATAGAGATTTATACTTTTTTATTACGGTCAATATCAACCGCATCACAAAAGTATATAATAGGGACTGCATAAATCAGAGCTCATTTTCAAGCGATTTGCGAATATTTTGCAGATATATTGCAATCATTTTGTTTGCCAGTTTACGGCTTTCAAAAGTAGATATAAGATAACGGATACTAGCGGATGTCTTGTGAAGCAAAGTCGCTATTTGTTCAGGATATAGCCCGTATTCAGTGAGGAAGAATACTACAATAGAACGGGCGTCAACAACTTCAGTAACTTTACTTGATGAAAGGATCAATTCAGTAGAAACTTCAGTTTCTTTTCCAACAATATTTAGAATCTCGGCAAAAATCTCTGACTTACACATAGTAATTTAATTTTTTGTTGTACTTTTGCCTTTGCCAATCGTACTCAGTACCAAATAAACAAAAGCATATATAGGAATGTTAAGGATATTATACCCCCGACACTACCTATGTATGCTTTTGGTATGCTAAAAAGTTCGATTGGCGTCAACTTTCAGTGTTGGGGGTTCTTTTTTACTCTATCCCCCAAAAGAGTTACATTTGTTATGATAACCGGCCTTCTACTTTACCGGATAACTTAGTGCTTAATAATCATTTCGAGATGTTCCTCGATTTGATAAATAATCAATGTTTCATTTTAACCTCCTTTCTTGACTTTTCGGTTATAGACTATATTTCCTATTATTATGAACAAAAGTGCCAATGCTATTCCGAATGCCCAGCCGCCTAGTTCCAGCTTTATCTTCTGCCATCTAGATAGCTCCTTCTCTACTGGGTAAGGAATCTGGATTGAATCAGTCTTGATGACCGTATCCGTGTTGTTGATTGTCAGATACCGGTATAGGTATTTGTATTTCTCTTTGTAGACGGTATCCCCTTTTACAAAAAGGAACACACTATCACGCTGGTATATACTGTCGAACCGGATGCTGTCACGGGTCTTATATTCTATTCTCACAGTCTCTACCGGAACATACTTGATGCTCCGGCAGCTTGTGAAACATGTTGCCAACGTCAGCAAAATGGTATAGAAGAAAGCTCTCATAGCGTATCCTTACTCGTCCAATCCGGACCCGACAACAACACACTTAACTCTTCGCCTTCGTAGGTAGGATAAGGATAAATCGGATTTTCCGTTTTTTCTTCTTCGTCCAATAATGGCAAGGTCATAATAGACGGGAAAAGAGCTTCGTAATGAACTATCTTCATGATTACCTGAGTACCGTCAACGCTCTTTCGTGGGGTCAGGTGCAGTTCGTCGAGGACCTCTTGCGGTATCTCGTCCAGTTTCTCTGATGGGAATACAATGTATTTCATATTTTTACTGTTTTTAGATGCCATACAATGGGAATTTATAAGTTCCAACGTTTACAACCACTACCCACGCGAAAGTTTCATCTATTGCCAAATCCTCAGATTCTCCCTTTATATAATTTCCATTGCTAAGTGCAGGAATCCAATGATTAGCAATCAGTTTAGCATCACCATTATCTTCAAGTCTCACCTTGCAGATATAAGGAGTGAGCACGCTGTCTACGTAAAGGTCAGTAGATACAATAAGAAAGCCATTTATGTACTTAAGACCCTGTATTTCACCTAACCAATAGCCTTGCCATGTTCCGATGAGCTTGAGTGTTCCGTTGTATTCATTGTCTCCGCACCCGCTAATAAAAGTCCCGTATCCATCAGAAACTGTCGATAGATCATTTGCACCCTTACCCATAATGACTTTGTAAAAATACCTTTCGCCATTAGTGTTGAATGGACGGACAAAAGAGCAAAGATAAAGTATATCACTACTTTCTCCATAGCAAGCTGCCATCAATGATCCTTGTACAAACGTTAGACCGCTAATCAGAATGCCAATATCACCAATTTCAGAGCCTTCAAGCTTTGTTACAAAATCTTTAACAAGATATATACCTTGTACTTCATCGGGATTCGCTTCGTCAAAATAACGAGTTGTTACCAGCGTATCAGTATCCTCGTGATAGTCGCAAGTGTTACAATGACCGAAATAATGATAGACAACTTTTGTTCTGACAAAATCTTCCTTGTTTATAATATTCATCTGTCCTCGTTGATCGCCGACACTTGAAAGAAAGCCAACAATATTATTGCCTACACAACAAGCTCCCTGAGACCATTCTTGGGATTTCTTCCATATAGTTTTCAGACCATTATGAGCAAATGGTACATCATCATTTGCTTGCGATAGTCTATAAACTTCCTTTGTGGTTTTTGACAATGAAATTTCGGCATACATCTCGCTATCAGTTGCAGTTGCACTTCGTGATGTTACCAATATCCAGTTAACACCTTCCGGTATTGTTTCATTGAATTCATGTTGTCCGGTTTTGCTCGAAACACCACTGGTGATAATACTGTTATATGTCGGCTTTTCAACAAAATAACCTATCTGATAAAAAGCACTATTATTTGAATAAACTTTTGCTGAAATACTATCATATCCAAATGCAGGTATGAGATATGCTTCCCATGATGGGCTAAGTACAACCTTCCCCGTTTCATTAATGTATGCAGTCAACTTCTCTCCGGCAAGTTTTATATCATTGTAGTTTCTTCTTTCCTGCTCCTCAAAGTTCCCATCAATCGCAGCAGCTAAAGTACCCCACGATTGTTCACTATCTTTTGCTATGTCAAATATCTTTTCCATATTATTCGTTTTTAATTAATGTTTCATTTGAAATTAAAGTATCGTTACCTAACATTGTCAAGTAGCTGGAGATAACTATGCTGATCTTCTGAGGAGATTTGGTGACCTTTCCGGTTATCTCGTAGGTTCCATTGTCTCCAGAGATGGATATGTCGCTGATGGCGTTAGATGATACGCCTATCAGCTTATCAGAAGCGTTTGACAAGGTTATGGTGATAGTTACCGTGCTACCTTCGGTTACATACACTCCCGGATTAACTGAGTAGGAGATCGAGGAGTAAGGGATGTTACTCTTTACAATCGGTCTAAACTCGATCATATCCGGATATAGCGTTCCTGCCTTATACTTCTTCAGTTGGCGTTCAAGGAGGAATTCGGAGAGGCTGTAGGGGAAGAGCATGAGAGACCATAATGCTAATTTAGCAAATCTAGTATCGTTGTCTCTATATGTACCAAGCCATAATTTATCACTATCTACAAATGTTGGTATAATATTTATGTATTGACCATTATTTATATACTTAGACTGATAAAAAACTCTTCTTATTGTATCATCTGTATTAATTATATTTCTACCTCCGAAAGAATAAGAAATTTTTTCTCCATTATTGGATATAGTATTAAACATAAAAGCTCCATTGTTCTGTGATTCAGCTTTAGATAATACAGCAGCATCACCATTAGAGCCGATATTTATCCTAATTCTTTCATAATCGGCAACAACTGTATAGTCCTTCAAAACAGGGAGACCGGTCACCTTGCCGAAGTCGTTGATTCCGTCGAGACAGAGAGCGTGTTCGATGGTGGGGAGGACTTCGATAGTAATATCCAAATCTATATTTTCTGGGTTAACTTTAAGTCCCATCCAAACATTAGATAAAATTTCTGCTGGGACAAATATAGTGCTCTTAGGACAAACATATTCTCCATCTTCAGTGATTCTAATCGAGGCAATATCACTAACATTATCTTCCGAAACATAATTATAAACAATATTTTGACCTTCTTTAAGTCCGGTTACTTTGAGTTTAAAAGTAGGAATAGAAACTTCATTAACTGTTCCGTCTTTATAAACATAAGTAAACAATAAGGCAAAATTATCATTTGCTTTTGTGAGGTGGATAGAATTTCCAGTAAGCTCAAATATAAAATCAGTATTATTACTACTAGCCATTTTATCCCAAGTTTTATTAGCACCAAACACAACCGGATAGCTATTGATTCCGCTCTCTCCTTCCCAACCGACGTTATTTAACTGGATGTTGTGACCTCCTACAAAGTCGATCAACTGATCGTTAAACTCTGCATGGTTCTCGTTGGTGATACCCTGCTTCTTGATGTTGTAGTACAACTGAGGCTTGATGATCTGTCCCGGACGGTCAAGGTTATAGTAGGCGATGATCTGATTGATTTCGTCAGTGGTCAGAACTTTATTAGCGATGAATCCTCCTGCGTAGGCAATTTTAACACATTTTCGAGGAACATTATTTGTATCAAGATATCCGATAACTGAAAAATAATCAGCAACTCCAGCAGCTGTAGGATAGCTAGCAGTGAAATCATTCTTATCTCCTAAAATATCATTGACAACCGTAACATTTCCTATCTCGTTAATACTTGAGGACGTATATCCACAAATATAATATTTGCCATTAAGGCCATTCCTTTCGAACATATTATTCCGGATAAACCTTTTGCCCAATACATTGACATGATCAGAGCCTATATCGGAAATATAGTTAATTATGCTAATGACAGTACATTCCTTGCTATCTCCTATAATTTCGTCAACGGTCTTTTCGCTGACGATCATGTCGTCTACTCCGTCTGTACATAGCCAGCCTTCGAAGTCGGTTCCCGGTAATCCATACCCACTGCCCTCCGCAAATCCGAAGTTCAGCAGGCGCATGTCGTTCCCGTTTGGTGTCAAGTCCTTCAGGACAGCCCGGTCAGGGTCGTCGTTAGTCTTGCCCCAGGTGGATATAGCCATCTTGACGTGGCTGAGTAGTTCGGGGTCGATGTAGGGACGACCGGAGTCCGAAGAAGCTACCGGAACTCCCAAGCGTATCGCATTCATGCGAATAGGATCAAGCCCTATCGCATCAAGCTTAATTGGATTTAATCCTATTGCGTTCATCACTCTTCTTCCTCAAAAATAGAAGCCTTTACCGGTTCCGTTTCACATTCGATTTTGAGATATTGTCCGGGGATGCAACCAACGACCGGACGAGCGAATTTCTTATCGTAATTTCTACTCTCTACAACAGGGAAGTTTTCTCCGTCATAGCTTATATACACCCAAAGCTTACCACCTTTTTCAAATGTAATCTGCAATCCTACTTCCGCAGAATTTACCTGAACGGCATCGCTTACATAGTTCTTCGCACCCTTCGTAAAGGTTATAGCTGTTTCTTTCATGATTATTCCTCCTATTTTTTTGCTGTTATCACTGTATTTCGTAAAAAATTCGGATACTCTGCCCGCACATCAAAACAAGGACACGCCTTGATAAATTCTGCCGGTTCCACCTCACCCGAGCCATCCAGATCAGGTGAAGCATCCCGATGACCGAGCAGCTCGATGATATCATACTCTTTACAGAGCTTCGCTATCAATTCGCGCAATGCTGTTTTTTGCTCGACAGTACGGGTATCGGCCGGTCTTCCACTCGCGTCCATACCACCGATGTAGCAGATACCGATACTATGTTTATTATAACTAATACCGGAAAACCCTTTCGTGTTACAATGTGCCCCGTCAATGGATAATGACCGACCGTTTTCTACGGTACCATCTAAATCAATTACAAAGTTATAGCCAATTTGATTAAAGCCACGCGCCCGGTGCATCCGGTCAATATCCTTAGCTCGCAAGTCTTGCCCGGCTTTTGTAGCCGAGCAGTGGATAATTATTGAGTCTATATCTTCTCTTTTCATATACTTTTCCTCCTATAAAATTAATGTTAATACTCCCAACGCCAAACCTCCGCAATCACAGATAATATCCTTGATGGAAAACTCGCTTTTCTTACAATACTTGTCGTATATTTCCTTCAGAATAAAGATCGCAACGGTTATAGCGACCGCTAACCATAGCGGAATATATTTTGATAGCCACATAACCAAATTCTGGCATACTATAATGTGGGCTATGCTGTCTATGCCTATCATGGATAGAAGCTTGCCGGCTAATGCGCTGATTTTATTTATCATATTCATTTTCTATTTTATAATTTATTACTTTTGCAAAAAATGATACACCTATGGATATTTCAGAATTAATAAAAAGCTATAACGCTGAACAAAAGAATGTATTTACAGGATTTTGCATACAACTGCCACTATGCTTTTCTATTTTGTATTTATATATACCAGAGTTTAAATCTCTCGATGTATATTTGCAAATCATATTTACGGCAACTTCTTCTATATTATCCATTTACTTTTCTTTTATATGGTTATGTCTATGTTCTTCTATATCAAAAAGAAGATACAAACTAGAAGCCTTTATACTAATTCTTCCCATATTAGTGACATCGTCTAAATTACTTATATCTCCTTCAGATTACATCCTAGGATATGAACATGCTTTAACTACGTTTCTTCAAGCTTCTGCGATTCTTTACACTCCTTTTGCCATTTTTGGGCTTATTCTCCGCAAATGCATAGAGTATGATAAAAAGCAAAAAGGGAAGAACATAAATAATAGTGTATAAATTCATACTTACTTCTCCTTTTCTATAATCTCCTTCACATCTTCTTTATCAACCTTGAACACCTTCTTTCCAAAGACTCCCAAAGCTCCAATTACATTTATATTGATCCCCTTTGGTTTCAATATATTGCCGACAATCGAACACCCTTCAATAAAGCATACCAATAAGCAGGAATATACATCGATAGGATATTCGCTATGACTTGCCACAGTGATCATGCAGACCATGCAGACAAAAGCAAAATAAGTAACCATCTTTCCCATAGTAGCGCGAATTGCACGAGAGAATCTGACTTTTTCACCCATTAGCATACTTTTTCTGACACCGAAGAGAAGATCACAAAGGATTACCGCGCATGATACAATCAGCCACGGAATCATATTCTGCAATGACTCGGAAACAAATGCGGTAGCGATTGCCGCAAATCCGCCTGTAGTTGTATGTACTATAGCTTCCTTCATAGCAAACAAGTCAAGTAAACGGTTAGCAATGAAATTAACTCAATCCAGAACATCGATTTGCATGCCGTCAGGTCCCATATAAGGTTTCCGGACCAATTCTTGACTACAAACGTTATCGCGTAGATCAGAAATGCAGCCCATAGCAGCAGCCAATACCACGAATTGCATCCTACCCATATTTGGGAGAATACAAGCGACATCACCGCGCCGGCTATATGAGCTTTCTTGTGTGCTCCTTTAAAATTCGGGGATACTCCCAATACAATCATTCCGACTACAGAAAGAAAGATCAGGAACTGACTGTTTTCTGTACTTGCATCCAATGCGGCCGGAAGCAACAACAAAGACGGGAGAATCATGCATATACCGAACCAATACCTGTTACTCAGAATGTAATAGGTATCGGAAATAGAATAAGGGATACCCTTTGTCTTGTAAATCATCACACCAACATAAGATGCGAAAACCAATAATGATAGTATTGCCAAAATCATAGTTTTATCTGTTTATAATGAAAACTCTAGTTTATTCGGATAACCGGTCTTGTAGTTGTAAGACTCGACTTCCTCTCCCGTCTGCAATCCCCGAACGAAAGCAATATGCTGCTGCGTCACATTATAGCAATCAAGAGCATATAACTCTAATGAGTTCAGCATAAGGAGAGCACTTGAAACAGGTATCGTATACTTTACCGCATCAAACCATAAAACGGTATCCAGTCTTCCGGCCTGCTTCTCAATATTGATTGAGTTAACAAGACCTACGCGGTCCTCTTTGGTAAGCCACATTCTCTTTCCGGAGAGAGTGAATGAATTCACAGCGTCTGACTTGTCATAAGCATTAATATCCGCTATCTTCATCTCTTTTAGTTCATCAAGGGTATACTCATGATCAACCAATACGGGATAGCCGCTTTCGTTCTCCCTTATTTCCTTTCCGGATGACTGACCGTCCAGCAACTCCTGCCAGTATTCTTCCGTTATCTCTACTGAACCTTCTTGTGGCTCATCGTAGAATCCTTGTTTCCAATATTTTGCCATAATATTATTTATTTCCAACGCCCAACGGCTATCCAATAAAAAGGATTAGTTCCCGCGCCAGTACCATTACTATCCCCAACGGTATATCTACTACGTATTCTAAAAAGGTTTGTACCTACCGATATTATAAAACCAGAAACAACATTCATACCGCTGCCCGGTTCGTAGTAGGTAATCACAGGAACATAACTGGTATTATAAAATGATAGTGGTAAATACACATAGGTGTCGTTGCTTGAGCTTGACTTGTATCCCCACTGAATCAATAAACCATTATTAAACTTAGCATATCCGTTCATGCCCAAGGATAGAGTCATAGCGTTAGACAAGTCTGCCTTTGCCAAGTCGGGAATCATGTTCAGCAATTCTACAACTCTATCCCCTGTAAATCCGCTATTATAATCACTCATGCAAACTCTTTTTTAATCACATTAAACGTACTTCCATCTGACAACAAGAAACGTCCTTCAGCAACAGCAAATGCCTGTCTCTTGCCTATCTGGGAGATGGTAGTGGAGACAGATGCCTGTACTCCACTATTAGTTGTCCTAAACACAACAGTCTGCTCCCTGTCGAGTCCTTCGTTGGCAACATCGCTTGACACGCTTGCGGTTCCATTTGAACCGGGAGTGATAACGATGTTGCCTTTTCCTTCTTTCCAAGGAATCTGCATGCTCATTATGCGGCAGTCCAAGAAGTGTTAGACGTAACATTGACGGATACAGCAGATCCACTCTGAGGAATAGTAATTTCCGTCGGAGAAACAGACAATGTAGCATCACCGGCAGCCTGTTTGATAGCAATCTGAGCAGCCTGTCCGCCATTGGCCGTCACCTTTAAGGTTCTAACGACCTCTTCGATAGTATCGTTTTTAGGAAACTCCAACTCGATAGAGAAAGGAAATTCCGCAGTAGCTCCCGGGTCACCGGCAATAGTAGCCGCATTGTTAGTCTGAGTTCCATTCGCGCTATACTTTGCAGGCAAGGTAACATCCGTTACGCTTCCCGCCCACGCAAACGTCAATTTCGAAGAGTTTGTTTTACCCTCGATGGTCACTGTTCCTGCTGTTTTAGGAGCAGACATCTCAGAACCATTATCAAAGGAAGCAAACTCAGACTTCGGTGACTGAGTTACCTTATAGACCGAAGGGGTGGATACACCGACACCGGTCACCGTTACTGTTCCTGTACGAGCAGTACGCCCTGTGTGAGCGTCTGCGCTATTTGCAATTGTCCCGTTACCTGATCCGGTAGACGGATTTAATTTTAACCAACTAGGTTTTGCCATAATACAAAATTTAAATAAAACAATTCAATTAACTATATCATTCTTCCTGCACAGCATGCCATACCACATTGGACAACACATCGATGTTATCCTCGAAGTTATTCGAAGGCATCAGCCATATGTAATCAGGGTCAACTTTTAGATAAGCCTGTTTACCAACATCACAGACAACCCCTATCGACACCTTCATGCCCGTTGCCGAAGCGGAAACCTTCATCTCATCAGCTTTGGCCGATACATTTCCAATGCCCTTGATAGCTTCGATATGTACAGATATACATCCCATTTTACACTGTCTTTATACCGGTATTCATCTTATCTACCTCTACTCTTGTTCCGCCTTCATAGTCGGAGTCAGGAAGGTAAGCCGTAGTCTCCAGCCAGATTTCCCCCGATCCGATAATCTTAGTGTCAACATAGCAGCTGTAGCTGTTCTCATTAATGCGTACCATCTTAGACTTCTCTATCACCTGTGAGGCGGAGAAGACAAAGAAGCGGCATTGGAAGTCCACATCATCCATCGTCAGCCCCGAAGGGAGGTCGATGGAGATTGCCAACTTGATTATTGTACCTTTTGCTCGCATATATGTTATTTATCTATTATTCTTTTAATTACTGTACCGCCTCTCTGGTTCGTCCTATAATGGCGATTTCGAATGGGGAATCTCCATAGTTTCCATCCTTATGAAAGGTTCTGACAGTAAATTGATTATCATTCTTGTCTGTAAGCGCAGCAATACTCCAGGTCCCATGAACGGCAGTTGCTTGAACAAAATACTGAGTATGCCTAAGATCGTGATTAAAAGCGTAGAGACCAGCTTGTCCGTGATATATGGAAGAAATACTGCATCCATCTCCCCATTTATTTTCTATTGTACCATTAGCACTTATTCTGGCTGCCCACAGGACACCGGGGGCATTCCATTTTTCACCTGCACGCTGATGAAATTCATGAGATCCGGCACTTGAAATCGCATTAGATGCTCCATTACCAATAATGCTTAATACGTTTTTATTCGAACTTCCACTAAGACTCACAGCAGATCCCTTATCATTTCTGATTTGAAGAAGCGCGGCACTTGGATTAGCTATTCCATATTCATTTATTCTGAGGAAGCGAACCAAGTTATCTCCAACCATAATTGCACCTTTGTAATCGGCAGAGGTAAGCCAATTATCTTCAATTTTAAAGCCTGCTATTTTCCCACCATCGGCCTCAATAGTTCCTTTGAATATGTACTTCTTAGTTAACGGATCAAGTTCAAAGACTATCTCATTATCAACCAGTGCGAAAATTCCGGTACGCTTTTCTCCGTCAACTGTGATACAGTCCCGACCAATAGCAACACCGGTAAGTTTTCCACTGCTGTCCTTCGTCCCAGAAAACATCTTTGGGGATACAATATACTCCCCGTCAATCTCTGTCTTATTATTATCCCATTGTTCCACCCAAGGAAGCAGATTCGCATCTTTTCCGTCCTCTCCCGGTTTGCCATCTGCACCCGGTTCGCCGTCCTTCCCGTAATGACCAAAGAGACGATAGTTCTTATATTCTCCCCACTTTCCATCCTGTAGAGTACGTTCACAAGTATACTCATAAGGATAAGTTTCCGATGCTCCACGAGGATTATCCACCCACCAGAGCACATCTTCCCAGTATGTTTCATTAGTCGGAGCAATCCCCGAATGCGCCTGAATAGCTACCTTGTATACATCATTGTATTTTACTATGTTACCTGCCGAATAGAATTTTGAGCTACTGTATTCAGGAGCATCACCAATGTATTCGTTAACGTATTCGTTGGATGTCGGAAGGTCAATAACATTACGCTTAGACTTTGCAAGCAGGTAAACCTGCTCCTCGGTCTTGGAGTCCGTTGGGAATATGACAGGTTCGCTCCAGGAAGGAGTTGTTTTACCATCAATCACTGCAGTGGAATACCAACAGGTAGTAGGATCGAGCATACGAAACTTGACTCTGTCCTCGTTACTACTTGTGCTGCTGTCTTTCGTGTATACAATTTCAACAAAGTGACTGCCGGCTGTAGGCACTGCAATATCCACCACCGCATTGGTTACTCCACTTCCCTCCCAGGCATGTTCGTTGGAACTGCTATATGATGTATCAAGGGCTTCTACGATACCTTTGTCGTAGTTCTGCTCAGATGATACATCAATCTCTATATGTATCATCTGATTAGCTCTTCTTGTCGTAAACGACACTCTTTGCTTGTATGTCGAGGAATGAGATGTAGGAGATGGAGAGACATAGTAATCACCGTCTTTTGTAAAGTTACCCGAATAAGAGAAGGTAATATCCTCCCGATCCGGAGAAAGGGACCATCCTGCCGGATTTGCACCGGTAGGCGTAGCAGGCTTTCCGAAAGCATACTTATACCGTAGCTCCGTATATTTACCCGGTAATCCCTTGAATCGTATAGGATCACCCCATGTGCCGGAAGAAGCGCTTGAAGCGACCTTCTGAGAAATCCAGACAACATCTTTTGTTGCGTTAGTGTGCCATCCTCCGCTTGTCCCGCTTCCGGTCGGACGGGATGGTTCATCTTCGCTGTCATGGTATGTAATGAAAACACTCAGGCCATCCGTGCCGTCAGTACCATCTGTTCCGTCCTGACCGTCCGCAACCATCAACTCCCAAGCGGCGCCGTTATAGATATAGACGATACCATTACTGGTATTGCGATAAGCCCAGTTTTTTTGAGGATTGGCAGGAGCGCTTGATAAATCCCCTTTCCACGTAATACTGAGCCCGTCTTTACCATCTTCACCATTTATACCGTCAAGCCCCTTCTTCCCGTCTGAGACAACAGCAATCGTTTCGCGGTCGATCAGTACTACTCCCGATGTTTCATTGTAAAGCCGGAACTGTATCTTATCTGTTATCCCGGAGACGGATATTTGCTTATCCGGAGTATAGCTAGTCGCATTTCCTGAGTCTATAATATAATCCATTGAGTAGCCAACTGGCAGAGAGGATACGACAGTAGAAGCTCCGTCGGTCTTCATCACCCGGCAGGATATATTCGAGACATCACTGTTCCCGTCAGCATCTCTCTTTATGATATTGGTCGATGGCTGAAGCGAGTAAATGACCGCGTTCTGACCATTTGTTCCGTCAGTCCCATCCTCTCCATTCTCCCCCGGCTTCACTTTGTTTATCGATAAATGCAGGGTACGTTCATACTGAGAACCTTTGTATGTTACCCGTCCCGTTATGGGTATACGAATTACATCAGCCACCGCAGCAGTAATAGCTGTTACCTTAACTATCCCTGTGCTACGATCAGCCGTTGCTGTCACGCCTGTGATGCTGCCTACAGAAAGAGAATCAAGAGGAAGCTCGGTTGTTCCGTAGAACATAGAGAATGTTGTTGTGACAGGTAAACCGAATACCACCGTCCCGTCCAGAGAGCAAGCTACAGACTGCATTTCATCGTCAAGATCAGCAGAGATGCTTCCTTCTCCGTCAAGACCATTCTTACCATCCTCAGTCATCACATACCATGCGCCATCCTGGTATACGTAGCATTTCTTGTCGGTAGTATTACGATACCAGTATCCGTTCTGAGGATTTGCCGGAGCAGAAGAGAATTCCCCCATAAAAATGAGGCTTGTACCGTCTTTACCGTCAGTACCCGGTTTACCATCCGTACCGTTCTGGCCATCTTTACCCGGTTCGCCCTTGAGATTCTCCTTTGTTTCCTCGTCCAGATTATCCCACGTTAGAACCACTCCTTTCATGGAACACACATATTTGTTCTTCGATGCGTCCCAATGCCACGAAATGGCACCTCCGGCTATGTGACCGGATTTATCTGTAGCAAATCGGGCTGATCCGTCTCCAAACTCAGCAGTACCGTCCGGATAGATACAGTAAACGACATGCCCTTTAGAGTCTGTACCTTTGATCATACCATTTTCGCAATAGAAACCCTTAAGCCCGTCTGTTCCGGGAATATCACCGCCCATACGGATTTTCGTACAACCGGCAAAACTCTTGCTGTTGATACCAAACAGAATATCGATTGCAGGCTGTCCACCTTCATCGGCATGCAGATAGATCGCACTCTGACGATTTACATCCTTCGAGTTACCGAACTGGACAATCTCATCACTGACAGCCGGAGTAGTCATACCCGACAATGCCGGATCAACAGCCTCCATGCCGTCTGTGTAACCTATACCGCCGGTGAACTCACTGACAGGTATGACGATTGTATCAACACCGTCAATCTTGCGTATTTCGGCTATCTCGACCCAATAGCCTTTAAGGGTACCATTCGTCCAATCCTGGCACCGGATGAAATCGTGTGCGACAAAAGACATCTCATCCTCTATGGTGACCAGCCAGTTTTGTCCGGACTCATCCAGCGTGGCAGTCTTTATACGACCGCATGCCTGAGTGATACCCAGTGCACCCTTCACCGCGCGGATCTTCTGAATAAGAAGCTCAAAAACGACCATTGTTTCGCGAACAACGAGACTGTCTATCTCCAGTTTCCATTTACCCTTGATATACTCCCACAGCTTCCATCCATGACCGGCAAATCCGGACACGAAGTCTTCGGCGTATTCCTTTACGCTGTTCGACAACTTACGTCCTGTCGCTTTCACAGAACAAAGAAATCCGTAGAACTTACCGTTACTTAGTATTGCCATATTATTCTAATTCTTCAATCAGTGAATCTTCAACTTCTTCTATCAATTCTCCGCCACGAACTACAAGGCCACCGTTAGCTGCAGAAAATCCTTCCGACACAAATCCCTTACCGAAAGTTATCAATCCTTCTGCTTTGTCATCTTCAATGCTGCTAAGGGAGCGACGTTCAATCTCATCAATAATTCTTTTTGCCGAAAATGTATTGCGATCCGTAGGAACAGTCTTGTCATTCAAACCAATGAGATATATACTCGTTCCTCCACTTCCTGATACAGAACCGGTATATGTCTGTCCCTTGTATGTAAGAGAATCAAGTTTACTCTCTATCTCGCCTATACGCGAATATGAGGCAGTCTCACCAACCGTATAAATTGGATGATCGTAAGGAAAATCCAGCGGCCACTCAAAACCAATTATTCTGGATTGTCTGCTTTTAGGGAAGAAAGCCTTATTGATCAGATTAACTTTGTCTCCCACCTCATAAGTGATAATATTCCCATTATTATATATGAACTCAGGGTCCATATCACAGTCGTAGGTGGAAGGATCAATCATAGACTTCTTTACATAGTCTTTTGCCTTTTTCAATAACTCATCTTCGGCCTCCGGAATCAATTCCTCTGAAACATAAGCCGTATCAAAACCATAAAGAACATATGTGTCAGAATTAGCAGGAAACAAAATGTTGTCAGGAAGGTAACGGTCGGGACCGTAATCCTCATTACGTACAATTTCGAAAGTGGTACCGGAATCATCACTCTCCTGCAGAAGTAACTCAAAGTCCAAGCCCGCGAGTTTTCCTGTCTGAAAGATTAAGCGGAAACTTTCTCCGTCCAGCCGGAAGTCATTTGTAAAATTCTTCAGTCCTGCATCCTTGAACGTATAGATACGATATTTGTCTCCTGTTGGATTGTCATCCTCGTCAAGTTCATCTTCCTCCCGGTATGTTACATTTGATAATGTGCCGACATATTTGGGATATTCATCTTCAAAGATGACAATTCCCTCTACAGCTTCTTCCTGCGACATCTCCACATTATTATTGTCATCATAATGAGTTTCACCAATGTATATACGTTCTCCTGTAGGACTATAACGGTAAGCATCCACATAAGGAACTTCCTCCGGGAGCATAAGACGTTTCTGGACCACACCATTTAAAGTAAGCTCCTTGTCATCTTTGCTAAAGTAGCTGTCAGGAACCTTTCCCTTAATGATGTTGTCAATTGTATATCTATCACCGAGCGAGGCCGTTACTCCGCTAGGCAATTGTATTACGTTAGCGGAATCACCGATTAAATGGTCCGGATTATATACACAGGAGAATGTCTTGCCCGAATTTAGTCCGGAAAGAAAGGTCACTGTAGCATCTGCTGACGATCCTTTGAATAGAGTTATATCATACGAAACATAAGCCGAGAAAGAATCATTCAGAATAGAGGATTCACGGGATGGGACATGTGCGTATATCCTGATCTTTAAATCAGTAGCATTTCCTTCAATCTGCAAAGAAGAAGCGACAGCAAACACAGCAGAGACTTCGTACTGCTGCTCTTGGGATAAGGTAACCGTTTGATTACCTATAGAAACTTCTTTAGTTACACCAGATAATTTATAGACATAAGATGCCCTCAAAACATAATCACCGGCAGGAAGAAAAGAACGTCCTGATCCGATTGAAGGAATAACTGTGGATACATTAATTGATATGCCATCTCCTGATGAAACCTTATAATCCCCTGCAGGTAACGAAGCTACGATATCAGTGTCATGCGTCCATTCTACATAAGATGCAGTAAAACTGCCACTACCTATACTTTCCTTTACCGAATACTCTTCTTTGTGAACGACGCGACTTGGGAAATACTTTACATCAAGCGGTCTTGCCGTATCGGATATTTCCCTACCGTTTGCCTGCTTGACATCAAAAATAAGATTCTTACGGTAAGTAGAAGGAATGTTTCGCGTTGAACCAAAGGCATAAACACGAGTAGCGAAAACCGTCTGACTATCGCTACGCTGCATGGAGCTTACGTTTACATCCTCAGTATCTGTCAAATCTCCGGCCTTGAAATCTACGGGAGAGCTGTATTCGCAACGTCCGAAATGGATTGTCTTATCAGTTATCCACCATTCACACTCCCATGTCTCCGCCATTTGGGTAAGGGCATCAATCAGGTTTACGCTATCATACGAAACGAGCTTGGAAGTGTTTTCAACCGTAGTATCAATCTCATATTTAAAATCCTCTTCTCTATATTTGTATCCGAGTGATTTCAGGTTATCAAGGAAGACTTTAAGATGAACGTCAAGGGTGGCTGTCAGGTTCCAGCTCGCCTCGCGACCGGTACTCTCCGGAGTATAGAAAAACTTCTTGTTTTTCCACTTCCAGTAGTAGGCGTCCAGCCGGAGTTCGTAATCATAACCACCGCTCGTAGAATTATAGGTGGGCTTGTACAAATCTACAAGCTCAAACATGCCAATTTCGTTATCTATACCATCTCCTAGTTGAAAGTAGATAGGATCTGCAAGAGAAAACTTCAAAGTTATATAGTCTTCCTTCATCAGAAGAAAGTGCCGCTTTGATCCTTCGTTGATAGAAGTAGAAAAACGAATGTTGCCGGATATGTCTTTGATGTCTATTAATTCTGCCATATCACAAAGTTCGTTGATAGAAACATCAAAACATAAAATCCGGCAACTCTATAAACCACAATTGGCGAATTGTGGTAACTTTATTCCCTATTCGCAGGATTCGGCTCGTTCAGCTTAACTGAAATATTTGAAAACGTTCTTGCAGTATTGAAGCCGAAAGATGCTGACCGGAGATAGTATAGATGATAAACCTCTTCACCTAATGCCGGAACTTTGACTGTAAATTCCCCCTTTGTTATCTCATTCTGAAACGCCTTGTACTTGGCTGTATAATCGGATGGGGAACTTCCTTTCAGTGTAAATGTAAGAGTCAAATCCCGTTCGTCCACCTTTCTGTTCTCGATTATAATTCTTTTCCCGTCTTGTAGACGCGATTTGTTTTCAATCACATCTTTCATAGGGAGTGGAGCGTAAATAGCTTCTATGAATCCATCTCCCATATTGACTCCCCACATCGTGTAGGCATCTTTGTTATTGATTAGTAGGTCTCCTGTCATAATATTACTTTTTTGATAATTCGTACTTTGACAAATGTCGTAAATTTATAGCTGAACCATCTCTACTTTACAAACAAAAATCCCACAATATAAGAAATGTGCGAAATTATGCTTAAATAAAAGGATTATCTTCCCAACTATCCAAAA
>ENA-OPSN01000513-OPSN01000513.1-human-gut-metagenome-genome-assembly--contig:-NODE-513-length-20081-cov-2.982123_pt1 | contig 20081 bp, 10 predicted proteins | sample MGYA00241808_ERZ501907 | MGnify/ENA primary metagenome ERZ501907 (study PRJEB25962, sample SAMEA2042218) | human gut metagenome | biome: human gut; feature: human-associated habitat; material: faeces...
CAAAAGACTTGTTGCAAGATGTTCCGGTCTCAATGACTACTGGTTTCAATAATACATTGAAAAACGTAGGAGCCATGAATAACCGTGGTATTGAATTGGATATGAACTATGACGTATTCAATGAAACAGCAGTAAAATGGTCTACAGGTATAGTTCTATCTCATAACAAAAACAAGATCAGCAAACTGTATGGAGGAAAAGACATCATTAGCGGAACTTCCATCTTGAGAGAAGGTGAATCTTATTATTCTTGGTGGAGCCGTGAATGGGCTGGCGTTGATCCTCAAACGGGTGAAGAACAGTGGGTATTGAACACTGAAAACGAAGATGGAACCATCAATCGTGGATTGACTAAAGATCCGTCACAGGCTCAACGTGTTATTATCGGAAAACCGGATCCTAAAGTAACCGGAGGATGGAGAAATAACCTTTCTTGGAAGGGATTGGATTTAAGCGCCTTATTTTCATTCTCTTTAGGTGGACATATCATGGATGATCCTGCACTGCTGTACACAGATACAGATGGTGAAACTGCATATCAATCCATTGGTATCCAGCAGTTGGACAGATGGCAAAAACCGGGTGACATTACAGATGTTCCGAGACGTATCAATAGCTATCAATATGCTCGTTACGGAAGTTCCCGTCATATGAAGAGTTCAAACCATCTCCGCCTGAAGACTGTAACATTATCTTATAATTTGCCGTCAAAATGGATGCAGGCTGCTGGAATGAGAAATGTCAGAATCTTCGCTTCCGGTAACAACCTGCTGACATGGGCCGCCTATAAGAATATTGATCCGGAACAGCCGGTCAATGGTGTGGCCACTTGGGCATTACCGAACTTGAAATCAGTAACATTTGGTATTGAAATCGGATTGTAATCCGGAATTCGTTTTACTATAAATAATAACAATGATGAATAGACTAAATATAAAATCTATATTTGCTGCTGTAGCAATAGCTTCAGTGACATTTACATCTTGTGATGGATATCTGGAAACTTTCCCTTCAGATTCATTGGTCAGCACAGATGCTATCACGACTTTACAAGATGTGGAAACAGCACTTAACGGAACATACTACAGTTTAAAGAGTGCCAACTATTATGGTTGTGATTTTGTATCACGCGCCGAAGTGGGGGGTGAAGACGTACAGACAATCTCTTCCGGGGGGTTAAGAACCGACACTTATTATCGTTTCATACACCGTCAGAATAACTCGCCGGAAAATTTATGGAGCTATCCGTATGCCGTTATCAACCGTGCGAATGTATTGCTGAATGCAATTGAAACAGGAGACCTTCCTGCAGGAGATGAACTTAATAATGCAAAAGGAGAAGCCTTAGCTCTTCGTGCTTTATGTCACTTCAACCTTCTGATTACATACGGAAAGCCTTATTTTGTAGAAAATGGAGCTACTCCGGGTGTAGTATTGGTAAAAAATGTTTTGAGCGCAGATGATCTTCCCAGTCGCTCAACTGTTGCAGAAGGGTATGATATGGTCATCAACGACTTGGAGGAAGCGTTGAAATGTATCGGGACGGAAGTAAAAGACGGACGTTTCAACAGTTGGGCCGTAAAAGGTTTACTGGCACGTGTCAATCTATATAAAAGAGATTGGGATAAAGCTTTTTCTTATGCAGAAGATGTAATCAAAAATTCTCCGTATTCTTTGCTGAAAACAGAAGACTATGTTGCAGCATGGTCTGGAAGATACTCTTCGGAATCCGTATTCGATCTGGAAATTTCGGATTTGGATGCCGGTGATCGTGAAATGTTTGGATATGTAGTCGATCCTAAAGGATATGCTGCTGTTTCCAACACGAAAGAATTTGAAGATCTTATCAACGAGAACCCGGATGACATCCGTCGTAATTTGCTAACTGCAGCATCAGTCGAAGGACGTACTTACATGAACAAATATCCAGGGATCAATGGTAAAACGGCCGTAAACAATATTCGTGTAATCCGTCTGTCAGATATTTATTTGATTGCTGCTGAAGCTGCATTGAAAAAATCTTCTGCTGATCAGGCTAGTGCAAATAAATACTTGAATGCGATCATCAAACGTGCTATTCCTTCCGCTTCAGATGTGACTGCTACCGAAGCATTGGTCTTGAAAGAAAGACGCAAAGAATTGGTGATGGAAGGTCATCGTTTTTATGACATCATGCGTTTAGGGATTACGGTAACTCGTAAGGGTGGATATCATTTCTTGAACAACACCGATCTTATATCTCCGAGTTATCAGGATTATCGCACGATTTTGGCAATACCACAGTCTGAAATAGATGTAAATCCCAATATCAAACAAAATGAAGGATACTTCTAACAGGATAATATTCAAATGAGAAATAGGCTGTTATTCTTATATAACAGCCTATTTTCTTTTGTGACTATTATATATAAGTATCTCCATATCCTACATTATTATTAGTCAATGTGCGTGAAACTGGTTAATTTGAAATCAATCGATTTCAAATTAACCAGTTTCATATTTGCACCTTCCAACTATTGTTGCTACATTTGTTTAGATATAAAAAATTATACTATGGAGGCTCCATTTGTTTACGGACGTATTGCCGATGACTTGAATTTTACTGACAGGAAAAATGAGGTTGCTTTGTTGACACAAAACTTCAAGAATCTCATTAATACCGTTATTATATCTCCACGTCGCTGGGGTAAAACATCTTTGGTAAATAAGTGTGCCAAACTTTTATCAGAAGAGAACAAGAATACACTGGTCTGTCAAGTCGATATTTTTAATTGTAGAACGGAAGAACAATTTTATACGGCCTATGCTAATGCTTTAATGCGGGTATCTACCTCTGCTTGGGAGGAATTTGTAGCAGGAGTAAAAAAATATTTGAGCCGAATGGCACCTACTGTTTCTCTTTCCGAAGGCAGTCAGAGCTATGAATTATCTTTTGGTATCGGTTTTAAAGATAACCGGTTGTCTTATGATGAGATATTAGATTTGCCACAACAGATCGCTAAAGATAAAGGTAAAAAGATCATTGTCTGCATTGATGAATTCCAAAATATCAACGAATATGAAGATTCGCTTGCTTTTCAACGTAAACTTCGTGCTCATTGGCAGACACATACATCTGTTTGCTATTGCCTGTATGGGAGTAAACGTCATATGTTACTGAGTATTTTCAATGACTACAGTATGCCTTTTTACAAATTTGGCGATATCTTATTCTTACAAAAAATAGAACGAAAAGACTGGGTTGCATTTATTTCCCAACGGTTTGCTGATACCGGAAAGCAAATATCGGATGAATTATCTGGTATGATTGCCGATAAAATGAAAAACCATCCGTATTATACTCAGCAATTAAGTCAGCAAACTTGGTTGCGTACATCAAAAGAGTGTTCGGAAGCTATTGTCAATGAGGCGTTCAACAGTTTGATCGGTCAATTGAGCCTGTTGTTTACCAATATAATAGATTCTTTGACTTCCCGTCAAATTAGCTTTTTGATAGCTGTCGCCGATGGAGTGGTTAATTTCTCATCTAAAGACATTTTGAAGCACTATCAATTGGGAACTTCAGCAAATATCAAAAACTTGAAAAAAGCGACACTTGAAAAAGATTTGATCGATATATTGCCTGGCAATACGATAGAAATCCAAGATCCGGCTTTTGAATATTGGCTTAAAAATGTGTATCAGAATCCTGCAAGATAGTTTAATCTACATCAAGAAATCAGGAGGAAACAGGTAGAACTACAGCACAGTTTAGAACTGTTAAGGATGTGGTTGCTACTTTCACTAAACATTTTAACACATTGTTAATCAAATAAATCAGTTTGCTCTATATTTAGAATGTTATCTTTTATAGGAGAATGATGATTTAAAAGATAAATCAAATAACACTTTAATAATCAACAATATAACCATTAACTGAGTTCTGCAAAGACTCTGGTAGTTTCCTTCGTGGGGATGAAGTCTCAGGAGGTTGGAATCAAGCCAAAAGTAAATGTAGTATTGGAGGGGGACAATCAGATGCTTGACGAAGTAATGGTTGTCGCTTACGGTACCGCTAAAAAAAGTTCTTTTACGGGATCGGCCTCTACGATCAGTAATGAAAAATTAGAACTCCGTCCTATTACGAACTTAACAAAAGGGTTAGAAGGACAGGCAACAGGATTGTTGACAACTTCAGGATCCGGACAGCCTGGCGAAGATGCTTCCATTGTAATCCGTGGTTATGGTTCAATTAATGCATCACAAGATCCTTTGTATGTTGTCGATGGTATTCCTTTCGATGGTTCTTTAAGTTCCATCAATCCGTCTGATATCGAGTCTATGACTGTATTGAAGGACGCTTCTGCTGGTGCTTTGTATGGTGCGCGTGGTGCGAACGGTGTCGTTATGATCACAACTAAACAGGGTAAAGAAGGAAAAGCTCAAGTAACATGGCGTTCAACTGTAGGATGGGCATCACGTGCTATCCAACCGTATGATATGGTCGATCAGAAAGAATTTGTGCAATTAACTTATGAAGCTCTTCGTAATGGTTACGTATTCAACTCTGGTTATTCATGGGAACAAGCACAACAGATGGCAAGAGCCGGTTTAAGTGCCAATTTAGGTGGTGAACTATACAACCCGTTTAAGAATTACACATGGGACAATTTGATCAATCCTGAAACAGGAATGGTACAAGCTGATGCTGTTTCAGCCTGGAATGAACGATGGATGGATGCAGTTCAACGAGATAATGCATTCAGGCAAGAACACCAATTATCTGTAAACGGCGGTTCTGAAAAAACAAAATATATGTTTTCTCTCGGTTATCTGAATGAAGATGGCATTCTTATCAATACAGGCTTTCAGCGTTATAATGCTCGTGTAAACGTTAATTCTAATATTACAGATTGGTTTAAGGCCAACATGAATGCCTCCTTGTCTAATTCAGTGCAGGATTACAGTGACTATGACGGATCTTCCACATCAAATGTATGGTATTCAGCACAGTTCGTTTCACCGTTATTTCCCGTCTATGTGAAGGGATTGGATGGAAAGAATGTATTGGGTGAAGATGGAAAACCTCAATTGGATTATGGAGAAAACGGACGTCCGGGAAGCTATACGGATTACAATCCAGTCGGCGGTTTGACTGACGACAAATCAAATAAAAAGAATGATGTGGCAAGCCTTCGCACTGGAGTGACTTTTGGTTCAGATAAAGATAATTTCGGTGTTTTCAAGGGAATTAAACTGAATGTGAATTTCGGTCTTGATTACCGCAACCAATCACGAATGAGCTATATGAATATGTATCATGGAAACCAGGCTACAGCAGGTGGTTTATTGACCAAATATAACACACGCATGCAAAGTTATACTTTCAACCAACTGTTGTCATGGAACCGTTCTTTCGGATTACATTCTTTTGATGTTTTGGCTGGACATGAATTTTATGCTTACAGCCACGAATATTTGAAGGCTGGAAAAACAAACCTGGTAGACGGTATCCTTGAACTGCGTCCGGGAACGACTTTGTATGCAGCCGATTCTTATACGGACAAATATCGTATCGAATCGTGGTTAGGACGTTTCAACTATAATTATGATGAAAAGTATTATTTCTCTGCATCTTTGCGTACCGATGGATCTTCTCGTTTTCATAAAGATCATCGTTGGGGAACATTCTGGTCTATCGGTGGTAACTGGCGTATTTCCAAAGAAGCGTTCATGGAAGATGTTAAATGGATTGATAATCTGTCTTTGAAATTAAGCTATGGACAACAAGGTAATGATAATATCCTGAATTCAGATAAGACAAGCAATTATTACTTATGGCAAAGCTTGTATGATTTAGATTGGCCGAATTCGAACCAAATCGGAGGTATGGTTTCTTCATTGGAAAATCAGGTAGTGTCTTGGGAAAAGAATGGAAACTTGAATGTTGGTGTCGAAGCGACCTTCCTTGGAAGCCGTCTATCCGTCAATGCCGAATATTACAATCGTAAGACTGTCGATATGTTGTTAAGTTACCCGATGGCAACTTCTACCGGATTCAATGGCTACAATGCCAATGTCGGAGACATGAGAAACTCGGGTTTCGAATTTGAAATAAGAGGTACTGCTATCAGAACGGATGATTTCGTCTGGAATATAAGTTGGATGGGATCAACTGTAAAAAATAAAGTCTTGAAGCTGACTAATACAGCACCCGAAATCATCAAGGGAGTTTACAGTATCAAAGAGGGCATGCCTATCAATACGTTCTATATGGCTAAATCAGCAGGAGTAGATCCAGCTACAGGCGCTCAACTCTATTGGGTATACGACAAGGATGAAAATGGAAACATCATCAACGAACGTATCAGCGATGACTATTCAAAAGCATCAACCAGTAAATATTATCAAGGCAACCGTATTCCGGATCTTTACGGAAGTATTGGAACAGACTTTTCTTACAAAGGCTTCGATTTGTCAGTCCTAACCTCCTATTCGATTGGCGGTAAAATATATGACAGTCTGTATACAGGTTCCATGAACGCCCAATATGCGACGAACACCTGGAATAAACATCAGCTACGCCGTTGGCAGAAACCAGGCGATATTACAGATGTGCCTCGTGTGGAAATCAACGGTGCTTATACAACGACAGATCGTTTCTTAATCAATGCATCTTATTTTGCAATCAAAAATATCACATTAGGCTATTCCTTGCCTAAAGACTGGATGAGAAAAGCAAAACTGGGAAATGTCCGTGTATTCGGTTCCATTGATAACCTGGCGTTATTTTCTCATTTGAAAGGTATGGACCCTCAATACAATTTTAAGGGTGAAACCGATTATTCGTATACACCAAACAAAACATACTCTTTTGGTGTAGAAATTAACTTCTAATGTTAAATCATTATTTTATAAGATACAAGATGAAAAAGATATTCAAATATATGATTGTCGGTCTGGTGGCTTGTACGACTCTATCGTCATGCTTGGAAAGTTCTCTTGATACCAATCCGACTGATTCAATGTCCGGAAGCGGACTATTAGCAAATGCCAATGCGGCTTTAGTTCCACTGAACGGTCTTTACCGTTCCATGTATTCAGCATGGTCTCCAACAGATAATACACACCAATGCTTCGGTATCAGTGCTTACAATCTGATGGCCGATGTGATGGGAGAAGATATGATCATGGCTGCAATGGGCAGCGGCTGGTTCTGGTATGATTGCTTATATAACGTAAAAAGCAGATATACTGCTACTACTTGGCGCTCATATGATTTATGGAATTGCTATTATACTTGGATTTCCAATGCTAATTATATACTTGATGCAGAGGAAACTATGGCAGGGACAGAAACGGAAGTCAACTATATCATGGGGCAGGCCTATGCAATACGGGCTTACTCCTATTTCATGTTAGCGCAAAGTTTTGCCCGGACCTATAAAGGACATGAGGGTGAACCTTGTTGCCCTATATATGTCGAGCCGACAGTCGCCGGTACAGAAGGAAAACCACGTTCTACAGTGCAAGAGACATATGCTCAGATTATGAATGACATCAATAAAGCTGTCGAACGGTTAAACGGTACAACCCGCAAACACATTTCACATATCGACTATGCCACAGCATTAGGCTTGCAGGCTCGTATCGCATTAGTGATGGAAGACTGGGCTACCGCTAAAAAATCATCGGAAGAAGCTATTGCAGTAAGCAAATGCACGATTGCAAAAGTTTCAGAATTTAAAGGTTTGAACAGCGTAAGCGCACCAAATGTTATGTGGGGGGCAGAAATCATATCTGACCAAAGCGGTATGTATGCAGGTTTGTTCACACACATGGATGCAGATGCCGATAAATACGGAGCAAAAGCCCGCAAACAGATCAACAAAGATTTGTATGGAAAAATGGGAACGGAAGACGAACGGTTGGTCTGGTGGAACCCGAAAGATGCCAACAATAAAGATGGTGGTTATCAGCAGGAAAAATTTAAGTTTTCCGATATCCAAACTTGGATGGGAGATTATGTTTGGATGCGTATAGAAGAAATGTACCTGATTGCTGCTGAAGCAGAATGTCGTTTAGGAAATGATGCTGGTGCACGCGAATACTTAATGGATTTGATGAGTAAGCGTGACGCGTCTTACAGCTGTGCTCAAAAGTCCGGTACATCTATGGGAAAATTGACTTCTGATTATACAGGTTCATTATTGGAAGAAATCATTATACAGCGTCGTATCGAACTTTGGGGCGAATTTGGTCGTATCTACGACATTCGTCGTTTGAAACAGGGATTCAAACGAACTGCAGAAATGGGTTGGCCGACTGACGCTTTGCTTGTTAATCGCAATGCAAATGACCCGGAAAGCTATATGTGGGTATTGACAATTCCTCAAACTGAATTTGATGGAAATTCCAGTCTAGACCAGACCAAAGACCAAAATCCGGTCGGTGATACTAAATAAATTTATTCATTGATTAAAAGATAAAAGCGATGAAATATATTTCAAAATTATCAACATTAACCACTCTTCTATCAATTATCTTGGGCTTTGCAGCCTGTGATAATGAACAAGAATGTGCTCTATATAATACAGATGCAGCAAATAGAGCTGTTTTTGTAAATGCTTCTTTAGCTAATATCACGGTTTCACCTGCTGATCCGACCTTTACAGTAGATCTAGTACGTGCAAATGCCGACAGCGAATCAAGTGGGACCATTGTATTGACTGCTACGGTCGATGAAGTCCCCTTAGCCGGTTGTACTGTTTCCGATTATACTTTTGCTGCTGGTGAAAATATGACAAAAGTCACAGTCAACGTATCTCCTTTGGAAATTGGCAAAGAATTGAATATCACACTAACATTGGATAATACAAATGAACCTGTAAGTGGCAGTAACACAGTTTCAGTTACGGTTAATAAAGACTATAACTGGGTATCTTTGGGAACAGGTACATTTGCTGACGTTTTGGCTTTTACAGAAAAGCCTTACAATGTAGAAATTCAAAAAGCGGATGGCTTTGACCGTTATCGTGTAATGAAACCATATGAACAAGGTTTGAAAAATGATGATGGCGGATGGGGAAACGCTGTAGCCTCAACTTCATGCGATTATATCGAATTTTGGATTAAGGATGGCATTATTTATTATAATAAATTCTTTATCGGAATCAATTATGACGGAAGTGCCTCAAATGCAATTTATGCCCACCACCCAAGTGATTTTGCAGGAATCAGTTTGGCAAATAATAAACAGCTAGATGACAAGACTTTCCAATTAGCTCCTTACTATTACATAGAAGCTTTGCAAGGAGGTTTTGATTACACAGGAGAAGGTGGTTCTATTCTTATTACTCTTCCATAAAAAGAAATTGCCTATTATTATGGTGGTGTATCAAAAAAGGATTACAGCTCTTTTGATACACCACCATTTCTTTTCTTTCTATCCAACCTTATTGCTGAGCAAGCCTGACATCCGTCCCCTTATCCTCTTTTGCCTTAATAGCCAAGACCCGGCCTCGTACTTTTACCTTTCCGGTTATAAATTCCGGGATATTGAAAGATTTCATAAAGGACTGATAGAAACCGGCATCTTTCTGAGGCAACAGGAAGGGCTTGCCAACTTTGCCGTCTTCATCGACATAAGCAATATATGGGCGTGTATATAAACCGTCTATCCTCCTGCTACTGAATACGAACCAACGACTGTTGCTACTCCAGGAATGATAGCTTTCCACATCGTCGCTATTCACTTCCACCAACGGACGGCTCGTGCCTGTCTGAAGGTCCGCCATATATAAATCAGCATCTTTATGCCAGATCGAAAAGTTTCCATAACCGGATAATGTATACAAAAGGTAACGTCCGTCAGGCGAAACGCGCGGAAAAGAAGCACTCATCCCACCGCTCTTCGCATTGTAAAGCGTATCGACCTGCGCCCCGAAAGCACGTGTCACCGGATCAAAAGAGACGGAACATAAATTATATTTGACTTCCGAGTACTCCTGCGGAATAGGTCGAGCCTCTGCTGTACAGAAATAGAGTGTCTTTCCGTCGGGAGAGAAAGTCGGAAATGTTTCAAAAGCATCTTTCGAAAAGATATTTGAAGCCGTCACGATCTCGTGTTTTTCCACATCGTACACCACTACATCGGAAGCCTCGTCATATACTTCCACCCTATTCCTGTCATTCAGATGAAATGCCTGCTTGGTTGTATTCACAGAGAAAGCCACATATTTGCCCGAAGGATGCCAGGAAGGGTAAACCAAAGGAGAAATCGTTTCCTTCGTCTTGGTATTCAGCTTTTCAATCTTATCGCCATCGACCAGGATCGTCCCCGGAAAAGTCTCGCGCATATGAAACAGCATCTTATTCGGATCCTGCATGCAAAACGAATGGCAGTTCATGCAATTATTATCCGTCAGGCGGTTTTCCAGAATCGGTTCCTGATCGAAAGAGGATAATTCGCGTTGATAGATTCCCATCTCGTTCCATAGCTGGTAACCGGGATCGATCAGGCGGTAAGCGATATACGGATCGATCGGGTCTTCGGAAACCCGGATATGAAACGGAAGAAAGGCATTCCATTTCCCTTTTTCTTCTGTCAGGACAGATACCTCTACCTGTTTCCCTTTTGCCGCAGTCAATAACTTTTCCCAGTCTGTATCGGGAATGGAAAAGGCTCCGTTGGAGGCGTAAACGGTAAATGCATATCCTTCGGTTGTAAATACCGCGCATGCTTTCCCTTCCGTTTGCACGGCAAAATTCAAAGGTGCGATCGATTGCGGTATGGTTACGTCAATATAATCCGGATAGATGGTCGGCAGTTCATCTATCTGCCCGGAGACGGCAGGTGGCTGGTTGGAAGAACATCCTTCCAACAACAAAAGGAATATGCAAAAAAGCAATTGTTTCATTTGTCCATCATATTAAACATATAATAGTACCAATACGTTTTGTCATACTCGGAAGCCAAAGCGACCGCAGGATTCTGCCCCGAACGGGAAATATCTTGCACTTTCTGCATAAAAGCGATCGCTCTGTTCCTTACTTTGATGCTCACCCCATGCTCTAACCAGAAGTGCGGATCATTGGGACTGCAAATCACGATTGCCTCCTGCTGGCATTCCGTCATATCGCGCCAGGCGGGAGAACGGTACAAGCTCTCCTGCAAGGTTTTATAAGTTTCAATATCTTTGTTCAACAGTAAAAACGAAGTCAAATATGCTAATCCTGCTTTATTATCCGGACAAGCCGGGAGCAAGTTTATTAATGAACTGACAGGATCTGTATATAGTTTTGCAGCAGAGGCTTCGGCCTTCCAACAGCGACGTTTCATTCCTAAAATTTTATCTTCCTCGACTGCTTTATCATTGTAAAGAAATCGACGGTGAGCAGTAGCCCAATCCTTATAGAACCAAGTCTTTTCCAACAATTGAATATATTTATCCGCAATCGGATAGGACCCTGTTATCAGATTTGTCTCTATCAGCCTTTTCAACATCCGCGGATTACCGGAAGAACGAGAACTGACAAACGCTTCAAAAGCGAATTTTTGTGCTGCGCTTATTATTCCCATACAATAATACAGATCACTATGCAGTTGTGCTGTATAGATCGACTGATCCCAATGTAGCATCAAGGTTTCAATACCGTGTTGAGGATAATCTAACAATCTCTCTGAAAGCTGGCCTTTATGTGCCAAAGCTAAGTTTAAACCGCACATTCGGCGTTTAGACAATACATCATGGTTAAATTCACTGATAACAAGGTCCCACTGTTCCGTCCGGAGCAAATAGTCCTGCTTCATGGAATGCTGTGCATCCAATTTCCCAAAATGAAAGATTCCTTGATAGACCAATAGAAACATGATTGCCCATTGTGCCCCTTCCCATATACATTTCCCTTTTAGAGAAACGGGTTCTTTGTATCGTTTCAAATAAGCAACCAGAAGCATTGTCATAGGTAATGCATACCATGCATAATATATCCCGGATACTGTTTGTAGTGGATTACAATAAGCCTCTGGTAAAAACGCTAAAGTTAAATTTCTACTATATCCTAAGTAAGTACCTGCAATTGCTGAAAGTGCGGCAATCAACAAATAAATAATACTAATATATTTTTTCTTTCCATTGGTTAAAAACTCAAAGAACAATGCCGATATAGCAAATAAATGTACGATAGGACCTGCTATTCCATATAAAATAGGAATGATGCAAATGCCATAAATAAATTTTATTCGTGTTTTTATGTTTGTATATAGCCATAGAAAAAGCAATAAAAATAAATAAGCAATAGTTCCTTGTTCATAATAATCATAGTCTAAACTAATAATTAGTAAAGATAGCCAGGGTAACAGGAAAATAAGAGGTAAATCGTTTCGTGAGTTAATCTTTTTCAGTATTAATGATGATAATAAAGCCACTAAAGTTAAAAGTAGAGCAGAAATGATAGGTCCTGTCCAAAATACCACATAGAATTGAGAGAGAAATTCCGATATATAAATAGCGACACCACCAGCCTGCTTCAGTGTTTCAGTTAGGTACTGTGATGTAAATTGAAACATTTGTAGCTGTTCCTTAAAAGGGAATAAATAGCAGAAGAAATAATAAAAGACTATTATTTGACTAATAAATAAAAGAATATTTAATATTAAGTCTTTCTTGTTCATATAAAATCCCGTTTTGAACACCTACTGTATACATGCCTGATTTCGGAACATTTATGATGTGTGTAACTCTCTATATATTCTATAAGATTGTAATATAAACGTCCTGTTAGCCAGCAGACAATAAGATAAGTAATATATTCTCATTATATTTTATTGAGGGAAATAAAGAGGGAAGGCTAACCTTCCCTCTTGTATGAGATTTATTCCCAACCCGGATTTTGTTTTAGAAGAGAACCATGGCTTGCAGACAATGTAATCTGACTTGTTGGGATAGGATAGTACAGACGCTTGTCGTTTCCTGTCCATTTACGGCCGGCTTCGTTCAAACTTTTACCAGAATACATGCGGATATAAGTTTTACCATTATATTCGATTAAATCACGGGCTGTTGATCCTTCAAATACTTCAGGTTGGTATAACGCTTTTACTTTATCTGTAACACGCATGCCTAGATATGTTTTAGGATTTTCGAATAGTTTCATCGCATTCCAACGCATGATATCATCATAACGGAAACCTTCCAAAGCCAACTCAATACGACGTTCACGGCGGATTTCATATAACAACGGAGTTATAGAATACCCATAATCAACCGGATTCAGATCGGCTACTGGAGATACTGTTAAATGTTTCATCTCAACACGGTCGCGCAATTTATTAATCGTCTCATCCAAAACAGCCTGTGTGCATTCACCTAATTCGCATTTGGCTTCAGCGTAGATCAGCAGGATTTCTGCGTAACGGAAAACAAACCAGTCGTAAGAAGATGTTTTCACTGCATCTTGTTGGCTCTGGCTTGCTGACACCAGTTTGATAGGTGAGTATCCTGTGGCAGTCCCGGTTAATCCCGGAGCTGAATGGATATTTGTTCCTGGTTCTTCAGACGGACTAAATTCCTTTTTATCATCAATACCGGAATTTACTACACGCATACCATTGCTTTTGACCGTATATGGACGATATTTACTGTCTATAATCTGATACATACGAGGATCGCGGTTTGCCATTTCATCATCCAGTGTTTCATCTCCCTTGTATTCACTACTGTTTGCAATAGGCAAACCGTCCTTGCAAAGGAATGATTCTGCAAAATCTTTAGAAAGGCCGACTCCTCCACCACGAGCGAGATTATGAGTCAATACGTCTGCTTCGAAAACACGTGCTAAAATACATTCTTTATTAGTCGTTAAATCCTCTTGTGTAAACTGGTTTGCATAATACAAGGGATAATCGGCAAAAGCAGACTGGTTTGCTCCGGCATCCGAGCCTTGTACGATATCGTAAAGACCACTATCCATCACTTCTTTGGCAAGAGTCGCCGCTTTTTGTAATAATTCCTGAGATGTAGGTGATGTCGAAACATTATGATACTTTTTATATGTTCCATAATGTAGGCAAACACGGGCTAAAAATGTACGAGCGGCATCTTTATGTAAAGCACCTACCTCTGCTGCACTTTTTTCCGGTAACCATTCAATTGCAAATTCCAGATCTTCGATAATTTTCCCTAGTACAAAGTCACGGTCGTCACGTGCTTTATACAATTCGTCAATATCGGCAGTTGTCAAATCCTTTTCATACCAAGGAACATCTCCAAATGTCTTGATTTTATCGAAATAATCGAAAGCCCGGAAAAAGCGAATTACGGCAACAACCGGATTTACTTCAGATTCTGTCGCATTTACCCGTTGGTAACGAGTCATAAAATAGTTTAGATTACGAATATTGTTCCAATACCATTTTGAATCGAAATTTGCTTCAGAAGGTATAACCCATTCGTTGAACAACCATTGGTCGGGAGAAGCGACCAGACGATTGTCACTTCTTTCATCAAGAGTATTTAAATCATCCAAATTTTCACTTCCATCTGCCCTTAAACCTTTTCCTGTCAGGTTCATGTAAAAGCCTTTGGCATAATTTTCCAAATCGCTAACTGTATTCCAGTAGCTATTGTCGGTAATGCTGTCTTTTGGATTGAGGTCTGTCACGTCACAAGCCGTAAATCCTCCTAACAATCCAAGACTTAATCCTAATAAGATATGTTTAGTTTTCATTGTCATCTTTCGTTTTTTACAGTGTTAAATTTAATCCAATTGCAACTTTTCGATTAATCGGGTATGTCATTCCTCCCAATGTTTCGGGATCGAAGGCATCGTTCAGAGGAGTGATAGTGAGTAGGTTTTCTCCTGTCACATATAATCTCAAACGAGAAATGCCCCACTTTGTCGTTAGATTCTTCGGAATTGTGTAACCTACCGTCAAATTCTTCAAACGCCCGTAAGCTGCACTTTGTAAATAACGGTCACTTGTGACTCTGTTACCGCCATTTTGCCATCCTGGTCTTGGAAAATAAGCATCTGTATTTGTTTCTGTCCAATAATCAAGGGCCGGAGTATATGGAACATCCCATTGGCTGGTGAATCCCCAGAACTGAGCGCCACTCAACATATAGTCACGTTTTCCTGTTCCTTGCCAAAACATCTCGAAATCGAAGTTCTTATAATCAAATCCAACGGTAATACCAAATTGATAACGAGGTGTTTTATTACCTATGATGCTCTTATCACCCGGGTTATAGATTGTTTCTTCCCCTTTTGTGATTTTACCATCATTATCTAAGTCTTCGTATTTTACATCACCCGCACCCCATTTTCCAGCATAAAGTTCGCTTTGGTCTATTGTTGCAGCTTCATCGTCTGATTGGAAAAGGCCGTTTGAGTGATATCCCCAAATCTCACCAATCTTTTGTCCTACATAATATTTACCATCATCATCACTTTGTGAATAGAAACCTGCGTCATTTCCGGCATATTTGGTGATAGTCGCCTGATAGTCAGACAAAACACCTTTTACCCAGTAAGAAAATCCATTTTCTAATCGATCATTCCATCCTAAAGAAAGTTCCCAGCCTATGGTCTTCATGTCAGCAGAGTTACTTTTAGGAACACTGGCGCCCAATGTTGCAGGTAAAGTTGCTCCGGCTACCAACATGTCTTTTGTATTTCTACGATACCAGTCAAATGTTCCCGTCAGTCGATTATTCAGAAATGAAGCATCAAAACCGAAGTCCATTTGAGTGACTGTTTCCCAAGTAAAATCAGGAGCGACAAGCCCCGGTGCTTTTACAATAACAGGTTTGGATCCGTTAATCAAATAATTGTAGGAAGAATTCGTCCCATATGTTGCTAAATATGGGAAATTACCTAGATCATCCATTACCTGATTTCCCAATGAACCATAAGAACCACGGATTTTCATATCATTCCACCAACCTTTTAACGGCTGCCAGAAATTTTCTTCTGAGATACGCCATGCTGCGGAAACAGATGGGAAGAATGCATAACGATGATCTTTTGCAAACTTGGATGAACCGTCATAACGGCCGTTAACTTCGAGTAGATAACGTTGTTTGTAATTGTAATTGAAGCGGAAGAAGAAACCATTAATTGCCCAATATGTATCTTCTGAAGACATGCTTTGTTCACCTGTCGCCAAATCCAAGTCAGGAATATCTTCAACAATCAGATTGGTACGTTTTGCATTATATTTTTTGTTGGATTTCTTTTCTTGGTTATAACCGGCCATAATCTTAAAGTTATGCGTATTTTCTAAAAATGATTTAGAATATTCTGCAAATGCATTGAATGCATAGTAGTAATCTTCATTTGTAGTATAATTTGCATAACTTGGCTTTGTCCAACCATAAAGAGCTTCTGTTCCAGCTACAGCCGTATAATCTGTAAATGTCCGTTGAACCTCTGATGCATTCTTGCTATAAATATTATATGTATAATCAGCATTGATAACCAATCCTTCCAAAGGAGTGATTTTTACAGCACCTGTCAACCATAAATCGTTGATTTTATATTTGGTATATCCGCCTAAATCTCCTACAGCAGCGGGATTTGTGTTCCCGTTCTGACCTGAATAGTTGTTAATACCTTCTTCTTTATAGATATAATCGCCTGAAGTTTGGATACCTAAGTTAGAATCATTGATGGCTGCTGCGCCAGGACTATAAACGAGTCTTCCTGTATGGCCAAAACGTACAGGCATTAACGGGCTTAAGTCATTTTTCAACATACCTCCATAGGCATCGATTCCAGCTGTAGAGTTGGTAATGGGGTGATCCTCTGTTGAATAATTATCTGCGATTTTGGCACTGACCTGCAACCACTTTGTCAGTTGTGAAGAAAGATTCAGTGTCGCATTAAATTTCTTGTAATTATCATCAGCTGTTTTTAAAATACCATTCTGGTCAGCAAATCCGACAGAGCCGTAATAAGTTGTTTTTGAGTCTCCACCACTAATGTTTACATTATATTGTTGAGAGAAACTTGTTTTGTACAATTCATTAAACCAATCAGTGTTGCCACAATAAATCCATCGACTTTGATCTTGCGACTGATCGAAATATTCTGAATACTTATAAGAGCCATCCATATATTTCTTTACATAGTCTAATTGTCCCGGAGTGATCAAGGAGCTCATCCCGCTATTGGCGGCAGCAATATCTCTCATTTCCAGATACTCCAAAGAGTTGATATTGTGCATCCTTAATGCAGGGCTCTGCCAATAGCCACTTGCTGATACGGAAATCTGAGGTTTTTGTTCACTTTTACCTTTCTTTGTTGTAATTAAAATAACGCCATAAGCAGCGCGGGCACCGTAGATAGCAGCAGATGCGGCATCCTTTAAAACAGAAATAGACGCGATGTCCTCCGGATTAACAAGGTTGGCATCCATTTGAACATTATCAACTAACACTAAAGGGCTACCACCGTTAATCGAGTTGTTACCGCGAATATTAAAGTCAGAGCTACTACCAGGAGCACCACCTTTACTCATGGTGACGTTTAAGTTTGGAACAACACCTTGTAATCCTTGTCCAACATTTGTTATAGGACGGTTTTCTAGTACATCACCGGCAACAGCTGCCACAGCACCTGTCAAATTCTCTTTTTTCTGTGTACCGTAACCTACTACTACTACTTCTTGTAGCGCCTGGGTATCTTCTTTTAATGTTACAGGGATTGACGGTTGTCCTGTATAGGTTATTTCCTGTGTCGCGTATCCAATGTAAGAAATTTGAATAATATCTCCTTTCTTCAAATTTTCCAAAACAACTTTGCCGTCCATGTCTGTCACATTTCCGTTGGTTGTTCCTTTTACAACAACTGAAGCTCCGATCACAGGGCCGAACGAATCTTCCACCACACATACTACTTTCCCATTTTGTTGGGATAGACTTACTGACGGCCTTTCCGGAGTAATTTCGGCAAAAGCACTTTCTGGAACAGCTAAAGTTCCTGCCAGTAGCATCAGACTTACTAATTTAGTTTTTTTCAACATAGAGTATATATTTAAAAGAAATAATACATACCACGAAAACGGCTTACATCTGTTGAGTGTCTTTATTAGATCATGCTCATTAGATTTTGCATATTTTTATAGCGTTTTTCTGTGTTTTTGTAATTTAGTTCTATCAGAACTCATGTATTTATGAAGAAATGTATCTGATAAGTGTGAATATTGTACAAAAATAGAGTTGAATGATAAGCCGCAAATTACTTCTTGTGCTTAAAAAGGTTCAAAAGTCTGATATTGTCTGATGCTTGTTGGTAGCCTGTAAGTCTGAATTGTTAAAAATGAGTGCTATATGAACTTTTTTAATAAAAAAACATACAACGAAATGAAAATTTCATACCTTTGACCCGGATATGAGATAATTAAAAACCATAGTTCTGATAGAACTTATATCTCTTTCTGTGCATGGGTGGTCAAAAAATAATCTTATTTTTATAATATTGCATATTTGTCTGAAAGTTTTGTGGTTATGCATATTCTCATCAGCACAGAACATGATTTTGTATCTGTCGAAAAACTGGGAAAAGGGCAATAGGCAATGAAATACAATGCCTGTGTTAATTTATCTAATTTTAGTGCAACTTTATTGAAGCTCAGTAGTCGGGATGGGGTGATTTCTAGGATGTTTTTTCATGAACATCTGTCACTCTATCACTAAATGTCGTGTGAGTCTTGATAATCAGTGCGTATCTGAAGTGATAGATACCTGTTTTATATATCACGCTTCTATCACTATCTGTAATCGCTCATCTATCTGTTTTAAATGAATAAACTCCAAGCATTTTAAGGTAAAAGTAGGGAGACAATTTTATCAACACCCCCATGTATCCGCCCCCGACACCCGGATCTTACGCTCTTATAGATCCGGGTGTCGGGGGCGGATACATGGGGGTGTTGGGTAAGTTTTATTACGTGTTTTTCATTGATTTGTAGCTGTATTTACATAAAAGAGCCTTGTCTTTGATGATATAGGAGAACAAGCCCTTTTTCCTTTTCTTGTTTACCTTGCCCTGCAAATTGTCAGTTTGTTTTAGTAGAAATTCAATCACGTTCGAAATCGGACAGCACTTCTGCCGTAGTAGCGTTGATGTTCTTGTCCAATACATAAATGCGGTAAGACAGGCTCAGTTCTTTACCGGGTTCCAATGTGAATGCCTTCTGCTTGGTCGGTGAGAAATTCCACATGACGTCACCGGCAGGCTTGTTGACAGTTTTGTCCCATACGCGTAAGGGCTCAGGATAGTTTAGGTTGGAAGGGGAGGCAACGATTAGGATACAGGCCTTTTCGTTTCCGGCTTTCCCTTGGTAGTAGCACCAACGGGCTCTCGAACCGTCAGCTTCGTCGCGGGAAAGGCCTTCCGAGGTGAGCATTTCGGCTGTCTGATCGTTCCAGTCTTCGCGCGTACGGATGCATATGCCGCCATAACGGTAAGCTTCCATGGTGATCGGGCTGGGGCTGGCGAGGCGGATAGTGGTATGATAGTCGATGTAATAACCTGGTAAGGATGTTGTCCCGATGTTGATCTCCAGGCGTTCGTTCATTGCTACTTTTTCTGCGGGAGAATCGGGGTAGACCACATGGTCCAGTGTCGCAACAAAACCGTTGTCGGATACGTGTTCGAAGTTGCGGAAGCGAACTGTTCCTTGTTTTTTGTGGAGATTCCAGAAATCGATCTCGTTTCCTTCGAACGTGGTTTTCGTCCAGGCATACCACAAACCGAAATGATGGTAATGGTCGGCGGGAGAACAATTGGTCATCACTTCGCCTCCCAATGTCTTCAAAGGATGGATGAAACCGCTGCGTTTATAGACCGAGTCAACGCCAGGGGCTGGGTAAACCGTGGTATAGTTGTAAGAGAACAACAGTTTATCTCCTATCTTATAGTCTAAGGTTTTCCCCGTGTCGACGACGGAACAGGATGTTTCGGAAGGCTGACAAGAGCCTAAGAACAGAGAAATCAAAAAAACACCAATAGAAAAAATAGCAGTTTTCATAATATGACAATTAAATAATAATCAGTTATCCGGCAAGACCTTGCCTGTATCGGCTAAAAAAAAA